>Ga0070739_10003771_pt1 | contig 18566 bp, 16 predicted proteins | sample Coa_R1_7_FD_66445 | JGI IMG/M metagenome (GOLD analysis project Ga0070739, IMG submission 66445) | Surface soil microbial communities from Centralia Pennsylvania, which are recovering from an underground coalmine fire - Coalmine... | ecosystem: Environmental > Terrestrial > Soil > Unclassified ... | reverse complement strand
GAGGTGGCGGGACCGCGACCGTATAGCTCTGCAGCGTATTGATGCGGCGCCGCAGCCGGTCCGGCAGCACCTGCTCCAACTTCGCGAGCGCGCGCAGCGCCGATTCCTCGATTCCGGCCACCGAGCCGACGGTCGCGGTGCGCAGCCCGACCGCGACGGCGACCGCCTCCTCGTCGTCCAGCAGGAGCGGCGGCAGGTTCGCTCCGGCCGCGAGCCGGTACCCCCCGACGGCACCCCGCGTGGCGTGCACCGGATAGCCGAGATCGCGCAGCCGGCCGACGTCGTTGCGCACCGTGCGCGTGGTCACCTCGAGGCGTTCGGCCAGCTCAGTGCCGGTCCACTCGCGCGGGGTCTGCAAGAGCGACAGGAGGCGCAGCAGTCGCGCCGAGGTCTCCAACATGCTGCTTATTCTGCCTTCGTATTAGGAAGCAAGTGTTCCTGATTGCGCGCCAAGCTGGAGGCATGGAAGAAACAGCGAATCCCGATCCGATCAAGAGTGCGTCGAAGAACAGCTCAGCTGCCGGACGAGTGACAACGGAGGCCGTGATGACAGCAACATCCGAGGCGACCGGCGCCGCGGCGCCGACCCACCGCTGGCTCGGTTTCTTCGCGGTGCTGACCGCGATCATCATGAATCTGCTGGACTCCACGATCGTCAACGTCGCGGCGCCCTCGATCCGCCGCGACCTGGGCGCCTCCTACTCGGACATCCAGTGGATCGCCGCCGGGTACACCCTCGCCCTCGCGGTCGGCCTGATGACCGGCGGCCGGCTCGGCGACCTGTTCGGCCGCAGCAGGATGCTGATGATCGGGGTCGCGGGCTTCGCGCTCTCCTCGCTGGGCTGCGCCATCACCCCGGACCCGCAGCTGCTCATCGCGGCACGTGTCGTGCAGGGCCTGTTCGGCGCGGTGATGATCCCGCAGGGCTTCGGGCTGATCCGGGACCTGTTCCCGCCGCAAGAGCTCGGCAAGGCGTTCGGCGCGCTCGGTCCGGTGATCGGCCTGTCCACCATCCTGGGCCCGGTCGTGGCCGGCACGCTGATCGACGCGAACCTGTTCGGCACCGGCTGGCGGATGGTCTTCGGCATCAACGTACCGCTGGCGCTCTTCGCCCTGCTCGCCGGCCTGAAGGCACTGCCGCGCGGCGCGCGTTCCGGCCGGACCGTCCGGCTCGACGGAACCGGCGCGCTGCTCGCCGGGGTCGCGATGTTCCTGCTGGTCTACCCGCTGGTGCAGGGTCGCGAGCTCGGCTGGCCGTCGTGGCTGGCCGGGATCGGCGCGGGCGCGATCGCGGCCTTCGCCCTCTTCGCCGCGCACCAGGCCCGCCGCACCCGCCGCGGCGCGAACACGCTGGTCGAGTTCAGTGTCCTGACCAAGCGCTCCTACGCCGGCGGCACGCTGTTCACCCTGGTCTTCTTCGGCGCGATCGTCGGCTTCTCCCTGGTGACCGGCCTGCTGCTGCAGCTCGGCCTTGGCTACAGCCCGGTGCGCGCGGCGCTGGCCATGGTCTGGTGGGCGGTGGGCGCCTTCTTCGGCTCCGGCTTCGGCGCCACGATGATGTACAAGCTCGGCCGCCGCATCATCCACATTGGCCTGGCCATCATGGCGGTCAGCCTGGTCGGCCTGTACCTGGTGTACACGCACTCGCACACCGGTCTGAGCGGCTGGAGCCTGGCCCCGGTGCTCGGCGGCTACGGCCTCGGCATGGGCATGATCTTCGTCCCGCTCTTCGACATCATCATGGGCGAGATCAGCGACCGCGAGGTCGGCTCGGCCTCGGCGATCCTGGAGTCGCTGCAGCAGCTCGGCGCCTCGGTCGGCGTCGCGGGCCTCGGCACGGTGTTCTTCGGGATGATCGGCGCGCACGCCGGGTCGGCGACCTACTTCGCCGCCGCCGAGCGGGTCACCCTGATCACGCTCGCGCTGGTCGCTGCCGCCTTCGTGCTCGGCTTCATGCTGCCGCGCCACGCTCGGCGCACCGGTCACGCTCCGGCCCAGGCGGAAATCGCGGCCGAGGGCGCCCCGGTTCAGAGTGTTGAGCCGGCCGAGCTGGACGAGCTCATCGAGCAGGAATCCGTGACCGTCTAAGCGGATCGGGCGCGCGCCTGATCTTCCTTGGCCGCCGTAGCCAGTGCAGAATCAATGCACTGGCTACGGCGGCCAACGCGCACCAGGTGGAAACGAACTCAGCCCGCCACAGCGCATAGCAAGCCAGCGCGCCCACCGCGACGACGAGGCCGAGCATCCGGATCTCCGGTTGGTCGCTGACGAGCAGCGAACCGATGGTCGCCACGAGATACCCGGCGACGACCAACACGCCTAAGGGGATTGGCTGGATGCCGTACCGCATCGTGTGACCGACAGGTCTGGCGGTTACCGCTCCAGCCGCAATCACATGTCCGAGCACGGCTGACGTCGCCAGGCCGACGAGCACGAACGGCGCGATACGAAACCGACTCCAGTGCGAGGCCGCACTCAGTACCGCAAGCGGCACGAACGCAGGCAGCAAAGGAAACGCGATCACCGCCCACAGCAACGCCGCCGTACCGCCGATCGTCGCAACTCCCGACGCAGATGCGTGAGACGCGTTATCCGCATTGCGCCAGACCACAGACTCGATCAGCTGATGCACGCCGAGCAGTACCGGCAGTGCGGCCAGTGGCAGATCGCGGGCACGGCGCGTGCTCGCGACGCACAGCGCGCCGACCGCGGTGATCGCGCACCCTGCGACGAGGTCCGCGGTCGGGCTCCAACACATCGCGCTGGGTTTCCGTTCGTCGCGCTGTCGACCTGGCGGGTGGTCAGCCGCGGAGGGTTTCCAGGAGTCGCAGCCAGACCTCGCTTATCGTCGGGTACGAAGGCACGGCGTGCCAAAGCCGGTCGATCGGCACTTCACCCGCCACCGCGACCGTCGCGGAATGCACCAGTTCGGCGACTCCGGAGCCGATGAAGGTCACGCCGAGCAGCACGTTCCGATCCAGATCGACGACCATGCGGGCCCGCCCCCGATAGCCGTCCGCGAAAAGCGACGCACCGGCGACCTGACCGAGGTCGTAGTCGACGACGCGCACGTTGAGTCCGGCGCGGCGAGCCTCGTCCGCGGTCTTGCCGACCGAACCCACCTCCGGTTCCGTGAAGACGACCTGCGGTACCGCATCGATGTCGGCGGTCGCGACGTGCGGGCTCCACCGCTGCATGTCGAGCGCTTCCCCGCGCGCCAGCGCTCCGATCACCGTGCCCGCGATACGCGCCTGGTACTTGCCCTGGTGCGTCAGCAGCGCGCGGTGATTCACGTCGCCGACCGCGAACAGCCAATCGCCGTCCACGCCCTGCACACGACAGGAATCGTCCACCTTCAGCCACGAACCGGTCTCCAGACCGACGGTCTCCAAGCCGAGATGCTTGGTGCGGGGCGTGCGACCGACCGCCAACAGCACCTCGTCGCCCTCGATCTTCTGACCGTCCGCCAGCAAGACGCTGACCGGACCGCCCTGCGTCGGCCGGTCGAGCCCGGTGACGGTGACGCCGGTGCGCACCTTGACCCCGGCCTCGCTCAGGCTGCTCGCGATCATCTCGCCGACGAACGGCTCCATCCGCGGCAACGGCGCCGCCTCACGGATCAGCAGCGTCACCTCGGCGCCGAGCGCGCGCCAGGCCGTCGCCATCTCCACGCCGACCACGCCGCCGCCGACGATCACCAGCCGCTCGACGTCGCGGCCGCTGGTCGCCTGCCTGCTGGTCCACGGCTTGGCCTGCGCGACGCCCGGCAGATCGGGGATGAGCGCGTCGCTGCCGGTACACACGGCCACCGCGTGCCGCGCGGCCAGCCGCCGTACGCCACCATCCGGTGTGTCGACCTCGACCCGCCGCGGCCCGGCGAGCCGGCCGTGCCCGCGCACCAGCACGGCGCCGATCGAATCGACCCAGCCGGCCTGCCCGTCGTCCTTCCAGTGCGAGGTGAACTCGTCCCGCCGGGCGAAAACCGCGGCCGCGTCGAGCTTCCCGGTCACCGCCTCGCGGGAACCGGCCACGGCACGCGCTTCGGCCAGCGCGGCGACCGGCCGCAGCAGCGCCTTGCTCGGCATGCAGGCCCAGTACGAGCACTCGCCGCCGACCAGCTCACTCTCAATGAGGGCCACGGTCAGCCCGGCTGCCCGGGCACGATCGGCGACGTTCTCCCCGACCGGGCCGGCGCCGATCACGATGACGTCGAACACGTCCTCGGAGGCTGTGGTGGGGGACGCTGCGGTTGATTCGGACACTGTCGACTCAGGTGCGGTGTTGGATTCAGGCACAGGCCAATCCTCCGCCCGGCGTACCGCGCGGTCCACTCAGCCGACACTCCAGGGGCGCGCGGCATGGCGCCTGGGTCGGTGGGGAAAGGCAGCGGCGTGGTGAAGAGCCCGAAAGCGTGGCGCGCGGCGGTCGCATTCCTCCTGCTCGGCGCGGTGGCCGGCTGCGGAACCCGGCTGCCGGCGAGCGCCTTCAGCCAGCCTGCGGCCTCGCCGGGGAACGTGTTCGTCGACGGCGTGTCCGCGACACAGATCAAGGTCGGCATGATCGACTCGATCACCAGCGCCCTGGGCGTCGACGCCTTCTCCGGACCCGGCTACGGGGCGCGCGCCTTCTTCGACGCGCTGAACGCCTCCGGCGGCGTCAACGGCCGCAAGATCGTTGTGGATCAATGCGACGACAGCGGCAGCGGACTCGGTAACCAACAGTGCGTGCACAAGCTGATCGACACGGACCGCGTCCTCGCCTTCGCGGGCAACTCGATCCTCGAGTACGCAGGCGCGGCGTACGTAAGCTCGCACGATGTGCCTGATATCGGCGGGCAGCCGATCGGGCAGGCGTACGACCAGTACCCGCACCTGTACTCCATCTATGGCTCGGACGAACCGCGTCAAGGCTCGGTCGGATGGAACGGCCGCCTGTACGGGGGCACCGAGGTATACGAATACTTCAAGCAGCGGCTCGGCGCGCATGTGGCGGCAGTCGTCGCGTACAACCAGCCCGACTCGGTCCGCTTTGCGCAGTACACCGCCGCCGGGCTGCGTGCCGCCGGGTACTCCGTGGTCAACGAGCAGGTGGACTTCGCCCTGCCGAACTTCGCCGCCACCGCCTCCGATCTGAAGGCCCGCGGCGTGCAGGTCGTGTTCGATGCCATCGACACCAGCGGCAACGGCCGCCTGTGCGCGGCGATCGACCAGGTCGGCCTCAACCTCATCGCCAAGGTCACCACCGTGCAGAGCTGGGATCAGACCGTCGCGGGCACCTATTCCGGTGCGCCGCGCTGTCGCAACGTGCTGTACGCGACAGCGTCCGATCGCAACTACGCGGACACGAAGTATCCCGAGGTGGCGGCCTTCCGGGCGGCGATGCAGAAGTACTTTCCGGATCGGCAGGACAAGCTGTCGATGTGGGAGTTGGAGGGCTGGGCGTCAGCGCAGTGGCTTACCGACGCGATTGCGTCCTGTGGCGCGTCCGTGTCTCGTTCCTGCATCGAGCAATTCATGAATCGGCCCGAGAAGTACGATGCGCACGGACTGATCATCCCGACCGACTTCGTGGTAACGCAGCCGGCGGCGACGCAGGTCGGCTGCCTTAACGTGGCACGCTGGCAGGACTCTGCCGAGAACGGAACAGGCGGTTGGGTAACACAGGTGCCGGACATGAACACGAACTGCTTCACCGGTCCGGTGATCTCTTACGCCCCATAGTTGCTCGTTAAGCGCTCGGACCGCGCGTTAACTCCGTTGCCTCTCCCGCGAAGACGACGCGTCCGCGTTCCAGCCGCCAAACAAAATCGGCGGCTTCTGCGGCGCGATGCGTGACCGGGTCGGCGATGAGGACCGCACGTTCCGGTGTTGCCGCTGCGGCCAATGCCGCGTAGACGCGGTCGGCCAACGCTGGCGCAAGGCCCTGAACCGGCTCATCGACGAGCAGCACTCGCCATCGGCTGCCGAGGGCGCATCCGATCGCGAGCAGTTGCCGCTGGCCGCCGGAAAGTGTTCCGGCCCGCTGTGAAAGCAACGGTTCAAGCTCAGGGAAGAGCTCGAGCGCGCCGCGTTCAAGAGCAGCGTCCGGATCGCCAGCCGCCAGCAGGTTCTCCTTGACCGTCAGGCTCTGGAACACGTTGACGCCCGAGCGCACCAGGCGCAGACCCAAGGCCGCGCGGCGGCTCGCGGACCATGACGTGGCGTCAGCTAGCTGCTCGTGTCCCGCGGCAGCACGGGCCAGCTCCAGCCTCCCGCCGGCACTGGTCGCGGTACTCGGAGCTCCCGCGCACCAGCTCAGCAGCGTGGATTTCCCGGCGCCGTTCGGACCGACGAGCGCGGTAACGGCTCCGAACGGTACCGCCAGACCAACACCGTGCAGTACTTCGATGCCGCCGTACCGCACATACACGTCGGAGCAACGAAGTGCCACAGTCATCGTGCGGTCCTCGGCAGTACCGGCTCGCCACGCAGCCACGGAACCGTCAACGCCGCGATTCCTACGATGATCGCGGAAGCTCCTGGAATCGCAGCGTCCGCAGCCACCATCCCCGCCGCCGCCAGGATCAGCGACGGCGCGCTGGAGACGCCGACGGCCGTAGCCGCCGCCAGCCAGATCAGGCCGCGCAGCGGATCGAATGCGCTCGCGTCGAACGCCCCGGTCGCGTACACCCACCACGCTCCGCCGAACGCCGCCACCGCCGCGCCACCCGCGAAGACCAGGACTCGAACGCGCTCCACGTCACCGCCGAGCATGCGAGCCGCCGGTTCGCTGTCCCGGATCGCCGCCAGCCGCCGACCGACCCAGCCCCGATCCAGCGGCAGCAAGGCGAGCACCACCACACCCAAGCCCACCGCCTCCGCCAGCAGGAACCCACGATCGCCCACCAGAAACCCGGGCCGGCCCGCGAGCGGCGGGGTGAACAGCGGCTGCTCGAACATGAACCGGCTCGCCGCGGTGGCCAGCGCGAGCGTGGTCAGCGCGAGGTGCAGCGGCCGCTTCCGGGCCACCGGCAACGCGAAAAGCAGGCCGAGCACCGCACCCGCGGCCGGTGCGGCGATCAGGCCGAAGCGCGGCGTCCAAGCGGCTACTAGCGCGCCCGCCCCGACGAACGCGGTCTGACCGAGCGAGATGAGACCGACCGAACTGAGCGCTCGAAACGAGAGCAACACCACCGCGAGCGGCGGGATGAGCTGAGCGGTACCGATGTCCTGTGGCCGTAGCCACGCCGCCGCGACGCCTAATGCAACGACCGGCCACCAGCCGCCGATGTGTTCAGCCAGCGTGCCTTTACGCGGCAGGATCGAGACCCGTTCGCGCGCCTCCTGGAACGCCGGAGCCACCCACACCGCCACCAGCAGCACCGCCACGAACAGATTCGAGCGCACCGCCGCGAGCACCTCGCCCGCCCGGCCGCCAAGCTGCACGCCGATCAGCTCCGCCTGCCCGATACCGGTGGCCAGCGCCACGCCGATGGCGACCGCCGGATTGACCAGCCGCGCGGCCACCACGACACCCAGCGTCTCGAACAGCACCAAGGTGAACGTCACCGGATCGAGCCGCAGCTGCGGCGCGAGCAGCATCCCGGCCGCGGCGGCCAGTGCGCAGCCCACCGCCCAACCCAGCCGCCCGAGCCGCCGCGCCGGCAGGCCGCTCAGCTCAGCCAGGCCGCGATCGTCCACTACGGCACGAATCGCTACGCCGAACGTGCGACCGCGGGCGAGGAGAACCAAAGCAGCGGCGACCGCCGTGAGCAGCCCGAGTTCGACCAGGACCCCGAGGGGCACGGTGAGGTCGCCGAGTTGAACGGAACCGGCGGGCAGCAGCGAAGGCGCATCCGTCCGCGCGCCGGAACCCCACACCGCCGTCGCGATGCCGACCAGAAGGACGGTGATGCCGAATCCCGCGGTGAGCTCGGCCGCGACCCCGGCGGCGCGCTGCTGGAGCGGGCGGAAAACCGCCGCGTCGATGAGCAGCCCGAACAGCGGAGCACAAACGAGCAGGATCAGCGCGACTGCCAAGGCTGTCGGCATGCCCCACTCGCGCACGGCCGCGCGCAGCAGGAAGGCGCCCATCATCCCGATCGCACCGAAGGCGACATTAAGCACGCCGGTGACGCGGTACGTCGCGATGACTCCCAGCCCGGACAGACCGGCCACCGCGCCGATCCCGAGCCCCGCGATCGCGAGCTGTCCTGCCCCGGCGCTCACGGCGTTTGTCCGTGGGACTGCTGCCGCGCCGGTCCGCTCCTTAGCCCCGCGATCGTCAGCTGCCCTGACCCGCCCCGCATCGCCGTGGTTCTTCGGGCTACCGCGCCGTGTCGAACCGGAGCCCGCCCCGACGGCGGCGCTTTCACGGCTTTCACGATCCCCATCTCGGCCGCGTCCGCCCCGCTAAGCGGCGCTGACCAGGTCCGGCTCGCAGATGGGGCAGGCGCGGCTCGGCGCCGAGCCATCCGCGTCCCGTGACACCTCGAAGGCCTCCGGTTTCCCGTCGAGCAGGGGACAGTCGCCGCGATGCAGGTAGCTGCCGTCCGGCAAGGCCCAAAGCCCGTCGCGCCGGCCCGACCGCGCCTGAGTACTCCCGGCCCCGGCCAGCCCCTCGATCCCGCCCCGGCTGCCGCCTTGCTCCGCGCGGCGGCGCGCCGCGATCAGCACCGCACCTGCCACGATCAGCGCCGCTCCGGGGATCGTGGCCGAGGCTAGATACGGCAGTTGCTGCGCCTCGGTGGGCTGCCCGGAGATCTGATACCAGCCGACCACGTCCATCCCGATGCCCACGGCCGCGACCACCCAGCCGACATCCACACCGGGACCAAAGCGGACAACCACCGGCACCCCTCAACAAAGTCGCCCAACCGCGCGATGATGGTATGGCAGAACCGTGTCGTGCGGGAGAGGCGGTAATCATGAGGCTCCTCATCCGTATCCTCATCCCTTTGACGGGAGTGGCGCTGATAGCCGGGTGTAGCAGCTCCGGCAACAACTCGTCGGCTTCGTCGTCGACCTCCGCGGGCGCCTCCGCCTCCGCCACCGGCGGCCAAAGCGCCGACACCGCCGCGGTGACCCAGGTCTGGCAGTCCTTCTTCTCCAAGGACACGCCGATCAGCCAGAAGGAAATGCTGCTGCAGAACGGCACCACCACCATGAAACCGGCGCTGCAGGCCTTCGCCGCCGATCCGCGGGTCGGGCAGGCCAGCGCGACCGTGCAGAAGGTCACCTTCCCCGACGCGAACGACGCGGACGTGACCTACCAGATCGCGCTCAACGGCACGGTGATGATGGGCGGCATGGCCGGCAAGGCCATCAAGCAGAACGGCCAGTGGCTCGTCTCCGACAGCACCCTGTGCGGCCTGCTCCAGCTGGCCGCGGCTCAGGGAGGAGGCAGCTCCGGAGCGATTCCGGGCTGTTCATAGCACCGAATCGCGCAGCTGCGCTGATCCTCGTCTCGTGACGGCTTCCGCGTCCTCCGTTCGGGGTCATCCGTTCGGGTGAGCAGGCGGGAACCGTCGCCAGCCTGGCCGAACGCGGCCGGAGCAGGTCCCGGTTGTCCCTCGATCGAATGGTTGATCGTGGCAGTCCCCCTCCCCGCGCTGCGCAGTCCGGCAGACTGGCCTCACCTGCTGTTCCGGGTGGGGCGAGTGGTCCGGCTCCGAATGCGCGGCTCCGTCCGCGCCGCCGACCGGACGCTGACGAGACGTGCGTACGGTCGGGAGCCGAGCGGCGGGCACTTGGAGAGGACGCCACTACCCGTGTCATGGAAGCCCGACGCGCCGTCTGCGGCGTTGTCCGACCGCGCCGTCCCGCGCCAATCGACCCCGAAGGACTTCGCCGCCTCCAGGGGCACCGCCGCCCGTGATGACACCGCCTTAGATGAGACTGCCGCGAGTAACCCCATGCTGAAGAACACCGCACTGCGCGAGCCCGGCTTCGATGAGTTCGGGGACGACCTCACCGAGGCGCTGCTGGAACCCGGCGACGGCGGCTACCCGGCAGGCGAGCGGGTCGGCACGCTGCTGGCCGCGGCATTCGGTACCGCGCCCGGCGCGGTCGCGCTGGTGCGAGACCACGATCACCGGGTCGATTTCCTCAACCGCGCCTTCCGGGACGCCTTCGGCCTCTCGGACCGGGCGTGCGGGCCGCTGGCCGGCTTGGTCCCGCAGTTCGAGCAGCTCGGCCTGCTGGACGCACTCGACCATGTCTACGCGACCGGCACCGTTTATGTCGCGCCCGAGGTGCGCGTTAACGGGTATGGCGCCGCCAGGCGTCCCGCAGTGCTGCGCGTCACCTGTTCGCCAGTGCATCATCCCGAGGGCGGACCTGTCACCGGCGCGCTCGTCAACATCATCGACTGCACTGACCAGGCCGCTGCGGTAGACCGGCTTCGTGCGGGGGAGCGGCGGCATCGGTACGCAGCCGTGGCGTTGCAGCGCTCGCTGTTACCGCAACGTCTCTCTCAACCCGACGACCTGCGCATCGCCGGCGTGTACCTGCCGGGTGCAGCGGACCATCAGCTCGAGCACCTGTCGGACGTCTGGCGGCGCGACAACGAGCCCGGTGAGTACCAGGTCGGCGGCGACTGGTACGACGTGATTCCGCTCGGGGCGGGACGTACCGCATTCGTCATGGGTGACGTGATGGGACGCGGGGTGCACGCGGCCGCCGTAATGGGCCAACTGCGTGCCGCCGTGCGAGCGTACGCTGCGGCCAATCTGCCACCCGGTGAGCTGTTGCTACACCTCGATCGGCATGCCGCCGAACTGGAAGGCGTCGCCTACGCCGTGGGCTCGGCTACCGCGGGCGCCTGCGATTTCGGCGCGCTGGCCACGGCCGTCTACGCCGTCTACGACCCCGACGATCACGTGCTCACCTACGCCAACGCCGGCCATCCCGCGCCGCTGCTGCGCCTGCCGGACGGCACGGTCGTCGAGCTCGACGCCGCCGGCGGCCCGCCGCTCGGCACCGACGAGTGGACCTGGCAGGAGGCTTGCATCGCGATGCCGCCGGGCTCCTACCTGTCGCTGTTCACCGACGGGCTGATCGAGCGGCGTGGTACTGACCTCGACGAGCAACTCGCCCGGCTGCGCACGATCCTGGCCGGAGCCCCGCAGCTGCCCGCGCCGCGCTCGGCCGAACGACAGGGGCCGCGCCGGATCGGCCCGGTAGACCTGGTGCGCGACGAACTGCTGGCCGGTATGGACCTGCCCGCCGACCACGACGACGACGTGGCGCTGCTGGTCGTGCACGTGCCGCGCTGGCAGGGTGAGCGCGCCGAGCTGTTCCGCTCCGCCGGGATCGACCTGGTCGGCGGCACCGAGATCGCCGCGCACGCCCGCGCCTTCGCCTCAGGGGTGCTGCGCAGCTGGCATGTCGGCGAGGATCTGTGCGACACCGGCGTGCTGGCGGTCAGCGAGCTCGTGGCCAACGCGACGATTCACGGCAGGCCGCCGGTCCGGCTCCGGCTGCGCCGCACCGACCGCAGGCTGATCGTGGACGTCTCGGACGGCGACGATCACCTGCCGCGGCGGCGCCTAGCCAACGACACCGACGAGGACGGCCGCGGCATCGGCATCGTCGCCGCGCTCGCCTCCTCCTGGGGCGCGCGACAGCTCGATGCCGGCAAGTCGGTGTGGTGCGAGTTCGCGCTGCCCTCGGCCGCGGTCGGATGAGATGTCAGTCCTAAGAAGCGGGCACGGAGCGAATCAGCAGCTGAGTACATGATCCACGTGAAACAACGTCAACTCAGTTTGTTGTCACCGGTCAGCCCATTGTCATAGGCCAGCTTGTTGTCGCCGGTCCGTCTGTTGTCACCGGGTCGGCGGTTCAGCCGAAGATCGCATGCACGATCTCGTAAGCCAGCGCCCCGCACGCCCCCGCCGCCGGGATCGTCATGCACCAGGCGTAGACGATGTTCTTCGCCACGCCCCAACGCACCGCGTTCTTCCCGCTGGTCGCGCCGGCTCCCATGATCGAGCCGGTGATGATGTGCGTCGTGGAGACCGGTGCGGGATAGATGAAGGCGGTGAAGTAGAGCACGAGCGAGGCCACCGTCTCGGACGCGAAGCCGCGCGGCGGGTCGAGCTCGATGATCCGGCGGCCGAGCGTGCGCATGACCCGCCAGCCGCCCGCGTAGGTGCCCAGCGAGATCGACAGGGCCGCCGTGAGCAGCACCCACCACGGCACCGGGCTGTTGTTGCTCGCGTGGCCTCCGGCGATCAGCGCGAGCATCACGACGCCCATGGTCTTCTGCGCGTCCTGGATGCCGTGCCCCAGCGCCATTCCGGCGGCTGACACGGTCTGCGCCATCCGGAACCCGCGGGTGACCGGGCCGGGTCGGCGGTGCCGGAACGCCCACAGGATGCCGATCATCACGGCGAAGGACAGCAGGAATCCGACCACCGGCGAGATGAGCATCGGCAGTACGACCTTGCTCCACACCCCGTCCCAGTGCACGGTCAGCCCGGCCGCGAGGCCCGCGCCCACCATGCCGCCGATCAGCGCGTGCGAGCTGGAGGACGGCAGGCCGAAGTACCAGGTGATCAAGTTCCACGCGATCGCGCCGATCAGCAGGGCGAAGACCACCACGAGGCCGTCGGTGCCGTGCGCCGGCGTGCCGATGATGCCCTTGACGATGGACTTGGTCACCCCGCCGCCGAGCTGCAGCCCGACGTAGGCGCCGACCAGGTTCATGATCCCCGCCATCACCAGCGCGACGCGAGGGGTGAGCGCCCGCGTGGAGACCGAGGTGGCGATCGCGTTGGCCGAGTCGTGAAACCCGTTGGTGTAGGCGAACCCGAGGGCGACCACGATGACCGTGATCAGGCCGAGCGTCTGCACGGTCTCAGGACTCCTTGACCGTGATCGTCTCGATCGCGTTCGCCACGTGCTCGAAGTTGTCCGCCGCGGTCTCCAGGTTCTCGACGATCTCCCGCAGCTTCATCACCGTGATCGCGTCGTACTCGCCGGAGAACAGGTGCGCCAGCAGCTTGCGGTAGACCTGGTCGGCCTGGTTCTCCAGCCGGTTGATCTCGATCCAGTACTCGGTCAGGTCCTTCATGGAGCGCAGCCGCGGCATCGCCTCCGCGGTCAGGTCGGCCGCGCGCACCAGTACGTCCACCTGATCGGCGACCCCGGGCGGCAGCGTCTCCACCTGATAGAGCGTGGCCAGGTCGACCGCCGCCTCCATCGCGTCCATCACGTCGTCGAGCCGGCCGGCGAGTTGGTAAATGTCCTCGCGGTCGAAAGGCGTGATAAACGAAGAGTTCAACTGGCGGTAGATCGCGTGGGTAACCTCATCGCCGGTGTGCTCCGCATCGCGCATCCGCTCGGCGATGACCGCACGCCCAGATTTGTCGGTGCCCAGCAGCTCGGTAAGCAGAGCGGCTCCGACGACCAGGTTGTCCGCCGCCTTGGCGAACAGGTCGTAGAAGCTCGTCTCCTTCGGGGTCAGACGCAGGCGCACTGGGCACTCCGGGCAGGTGTGGGTCGGGTTCTTCCCGCCCCGAAAGCCGGTCGGCGCGGATCCGCGGCTAACGCGGATCAAGCCGGACCGGCTGGAGCGGTGGCACCGGAACTGCTCGGTTCCGTGACCACAAGGATGTTAGACGCTCCTGGCGCGCGATGTGCCGTGTGCGCCCATCCGCGCGCCACTTCAGCGCTGGGGCGTGGTCCGGCGATCTCACTGCGTGATCGAAACGCGTTGATCAGGCAAGCGGAAGCCTGGCTAAACCGGGGCGAAACCCGTGAATTCGGTCAATCTGCCTAGGACCGCGAAGAGCGGGAGCCAGCTGGTCGGTGACCCGGATCGTCAACAGGACCGGGCCGGCTCCGGCGGCTGCAAGCCGAGCGCGGCGTCGATGTCCGCGCGGGAGAGCGGCTTGTCACTGCGCTGCGCCGCGATGATCAGCTCGGCGTAGAGCTCGATCTCGTCCAGCGCCACCCGGTCGTGGACAGAGGCGGCGCGCAGCGGCCGACCGTGGCCGTGGCTGTGCGCCGATTCGCGGCGCGGCGCCGGATCGTGCAGGGAAGCGGGGGTGTGCTGCGCCGTACGCAATCCGGTCACCTCCTTACCGTCATGGGTCATGGCGATCGCCGCGAGACGGAGTCCCCCGCGGTCTTCCGCTGACCCTTGCCAGCTTAGAGACGGGCCCGAGCGGCGACCATGGCCCGGAAGGGTCATACCCGGCGGTAGCCCGCCTAGTTCGGTAAGGCCGTCCGCATGGCCTGGGAGGGGAGGCCGCAGGTGCTCCGCACGGTAAAGCCGGAGTTGAGCGTGCGGCGAGCGACTGGTTAAGACCGCTTGTGCGTAGCGGACGGGCTCGGTGCGGTGACCGCCAGGTCCGGTGCTGCCGGGGTGGCCACGGTCACCGGCTGGTCCAGATCGAACAGGTCGGTGGTCGCGGCGATCTGCACGTCGCCCTTCTGCGGCGCCTCGGCGGGGAACGCGAAGTGCGCCACGACGCGGCGAACCCGGCCCGCGGAGTCGAGGTAGGCGTCGAAGGGCACGCTCTTGTCCGAGAAGGAGCGCGACGCGGCGAGCAGTTCGTCCTTGATCGGGTTCTGTGCCTGGTTCGCCGACTCGGTCAGATCCAGCGTCCCCGCGTAGTGCGTCACCTTGGTGTCGCGCACCGTTTCTTCCCCGACGTAGTGCACGGCGTCGCCGTTCACCCCGCGCAGCAGCGCGAAGTCGAAGACCGGGCTGGTGTACCCCGCGCTGATCAGGTCGCCGTCGGGCAGCTTGGTCGCGTCGACCATCTTCCACTTGGCGTCGCCGCCGGACAGGCGCAGGTACAGCGTGCTGGGGGTGATGATCTCGTCGAGCGGGGTCGGGCTCTGCGGGGTCTGCAGCACGATCGCGCCGATCTGCCGGTCGAAGTCGAATTCACCCAGACCGGTGAACTGCCGGCTCGCCGCGCCCACGCTCATGGTGACCGAGGTGGCGACCTTGGCGCTGTGGATCTTAGCGGCGTCGGCGGCGGCGTTGCGCACCGCGGCGACAGAGTCGGAGGCGACGCTCACCGGAGCCGCGGAGCAGGCCGAAGCGGCCCCCGCGACCGCACCGGCGCTCAGCGCGAGCAGACTGAGCCGAAGCGCCGCCGAGCGCCCCCATCCGTTTGCCGCCGCTGCGTTCACTCTGGCCACCTCGGGTACTGGATTCATCATGTAGACCGAACGGATGATCCGTTTCCGGATTCGTCCTCCCCAACGACCCGGATGGAGGATGGTTACGGGAGAACCGGTCGCGACCAGGAGGGTGCTGACGGATGCGAGTGTTCGTTGCGGGAGCGACCGGTGTGCTCGGAACCGCGGCGGTCCGGCGGCTCGTTTCCAGTGGTCACGAGGTCACCGGGATAGCTCGAGGCAGCGATAAGCGCAGAGCCCTGCATACGCTCGGCGCCAACGCGGTCGAGGTGGACCTCTTCGACGCGAATGCCATGCGCGCGGCCATCGAAGGGCACGATGTCGTGTGCAATCTGGCCACGCACATCCCCACCGGTACCGCGTTCATGCGCCGCTCATCGTGGCGGGAGAACGACCGCATCCGCTCCGAGGGCAGCGCCGTCTTGGCCAAGGCCGCAGCCGACTGCGGCGCGCTGCGACTGATCCAGGAATCTGTCGCGTACGTGTACGCCGACGCCGGCCAGGAGTGGATTACCGAGCAGTCGCCGCTCGACCATCACCCGATGATCCGGTCCTCGATTACTGCAGGCGAGAACGCAATGGGCTTCGCCGACCAGTACCGCTTCGCGGTGGTGCTCCGCTTCGGCGCGTTCTACGGCGACGATGCGCTCACTCACTGGCAACTCGACCGGGTGCGTAAGGGCAAGCCGGTGCTCCTCGGAGACCCGGAGGGCTACGTCTCGCCGATCACGATCGAGGACGCCGCGGGCGCGGTGGTCGCCGCCCTGGCCGCCCCGACCGGGGTCTACAACGTCGCCGCCCAGCCGGTGCACCGGAGCGAGTGGGCGCGGGCGCTGGCCACGGCGGCCGGCGTGGACGGCTCGGCGCGCTTCGTCTCCGGCCTGACCCGCGCGTTCCTCGGCTCGAAGGCCGAGGTCAACGCTCGCTCGCTGCGCATCTCGTCAGACGCCTTCCACGCCGCGACCGGCTGGCGTGCCCGCACCGAGTTGGCCGAGGGCTTCGCGCCAGCCGTCAAGGTCGTGCACTGAGGGTCCACGAAGCGCGCGAGCAGGGCACGCATTCGTCCGTATAAGCGGCATTCGCGACGGTGCGGGCCCTCAGGACGTAGCGCCGGCCGCACCTGTCGTGCTCTGACCCACCGGCCACTGCGGTACCTGCGCGTAGGGGCGTACCGCGCCGATGTAGCCGCCGAAGTTGTCGACCGGGTCGAAGCGGATCGTCGCGCCGGTGTGCGGCGCGTCGATCATCGCATCGCCGCCGACGTAGATGCCCACGTGATGAATCGTCGACGGATCGTTCACGTCATAGGCGAAGAAGACCAGGTCACCGGGGCGCAGCTGGTTGCGCGGCACGTGCGGGCCGGCATACCACTGGTCCGCCGCGACACGTGGGATCTTCACGCCGACGCTCGCGTACGCGGCCTGAGTCAGGCCGGAGCAGTCGAACTCGCCGTGCTCTGCGACGGTGCCGGTACCGCCCCACAAGTACGGAGTACCGAGCCGGTCGTATGCGAAGGCGATCGCACGGACCGCGACATCGCTCGTCGCGACGGTGCCGGAGGGCGCGCTGAACGCCTTCTCCAGAATACGGATATTCTTCACATAGTTTTGCGTTTCGGCGATCGCGGGCACGCCACCGGCCGCGAGAACCGCGCCGGGACCCGCGTTGTACGCCGCGAGCATGTTGTCGATCTGGTCACCCGGCGTCTTCGCGACCTGCCTGGCCAGCGCGCAGTCGTAGCGGGCCGCGGCCGGGATCGCGTCGGCCGGATTGAAGATGTCCTGCTTGCCGTCGCCATCGTGCGGCGACGACCAGTTCGGCCAGGTGCCCGGCATGAACTGGGCGATGCCTTCCGCGCCCGCGGGCGAGACCGCCTTGGGGTCGAACGCGCTCTCCTGGTAGAGCTGCGCGGCCAGCAGTGGCGCGCTCAGCTGGGAGCACGTCGTTCCCGCGCTCTCAATCAGGGACGCATACGCGGCGGGCACCGTACCGGTCGCCAGCGAGGCCTGCGCCGCCTGGAGTTCCGAGCCGCTGACGCCTACCGCGACCATCGCTACCGCACCGACGATCAGGAAGGGAACCAGCAGCGTGCCTGTCAGGATCCAGATCCAACGGCGTCCCGGCATCGCGCTTGCCTCCCCTCCACATCGTGCCGCAAAGCGCCCAGGTCGTTCAGGCTGGCGCGTCCCAGGTACAGGCGCGGCGGCGAGCCCTATGATAGGTGCGGTGGTGATGGCGCGTCAGTCTTCGCACTTCAGAACCACGTGCTCCTGTTCGAGTTCACAAAACACCCCCATACTGGCAACACTGGACGACAACGACCGACCCGAGGACCCCGGGGGTGCAGCGTGCTGACTCTCCTTACGACACTGCCCGCCCACGCCGAGTGGCACACACTGCTGCCTGCGGCCAGCGGCGGGAACATCAATACGATCATCGGGGGGATTGCTCCGGACTGGGGCCCCTTCGGCAAGGTCGGCCAACAGGCCCGCGTGATGATCGAGGTCATCATGGCCGCGGCCATCCTGCTCTGCCTCGGCATCGCGATCTGGGGCGCGGCCAAGCAGCGCATCGGCGCGACCGCGTTGCGCGACTCCTTCAGCGCGGAGCAGGGCAAGGGCCTGATCGTGGCCGGGCTCACCGGCGTCTTCATCATCGGCTCGCTTGGCACGCTGTTCACCATCGTCTACGGCATGGCGATCTGACTCGTGACTAAGGCGGCGGCGCGGCGAGTGGCGCCGGGGTGGGCGGCGCACGCGAAGGACCACCTGCGGGCCCGAGCGCGATGCGCTCAGATCGGCCCGAGGACCAGCACGGGGATCGGCCCAAGAATCGGCCCCGGTATCGGTTCAGGGTCCCAACGGCTGACGCGCGGCGCCTCTTTGGCGTGTACGGCGGTTCAACCGGTGCCGGTTCCGGTGACACTGGTTTCCATATCCAGTAGGGGTGAGGCCTGATGGCCCGCCCCTGGAGCCGAGCCGATCGAGGGTCATACGCATTGGACACTGCGCAGAGCACGCCCGAAGCGCGCACGCGTGTCAAGTTGCCGCCCGACCCCTACCGGGACGACGAGCCGAGGCCAGGCCGCGGCCGCCGGCCGCTCGTCCTGTTGGCCGCGCTGGTCGCCCTGGTCGCCGCCATCACGATCGTCAACCGCAGCACCCATCACTCGGGTGGCTCACCGACGGCCGACCAGTCCTCCGGGGCTTCCAACGCGTCGAACCCCGCCACGAACCCCGCCGGCCCGGTGACCTCACAGTTCGACAGCAGCGGCCTGCCCGGCAACACCGCCGACGGCGTGCCGATCGGGTACCCACACACCGCGAGGGGCGCTGAGTCGGCCGCGGCCAACTACGTCGTCGCGTACTCGTCCTCGGCGATGATCAACCCGACCGAGCGGCACAAGCTGATCGACGCGATCGCGGACCC
>Ga0070739_10003770_pt1 | contig 18570 bp, 17 predicted proteins | sample Coa_R1_7_FD_66445 | JGI IMG/M metagenome (GOLD analysis project Ga0070739, IMG submission 66445) | Surface soil microbial communities from Centralia Pennsylvania, which are recovering from an underground coalmine fire - Coalmine... | ecosystem: Environmental > Terrestrial > Soil > Unclassified ... | reverse complement strand
TGCGGCAGGACGCTCGATCTGCAGGCCGTAGCTGCGGAAATCCGGCAGAGAAAGGTCTTTCAGCAGGCGGCCGCCATTGGCGTGGGGACTCGCCCCCATACGACGGTCCCCCCGAGGTGCCAGCTCCGCCAGCTCAGGCCTCAACCGGCCGGCGCGATCGAATTGGCGCTCGGGCTCATAGCTTCGCATCCATTCCTCGAGCATCCTCAGCTTGTCGGGGTGTTCACGAACGTCGGCCAGAGGAACCTGATGCGAACGAAACGTGCCCTCAACCGGCAGCCCGTCGACAACCTTCGGCCCGGTCCAACCCTTCGGGCTGCGCAAGACGATCGCCGGCCAGCGGGGCCGTTCGTGGACCCCATTTTCGCGTGCCAGCCGTTGAATCCGACGGATCTCCTGGTAGGCGTCATCGAGCGCCGCCGCGAAGAGCTGATGTGCCTCACGAGGCTCATCCACCTCAACGAAGGTGACCGCATAGCCGTTACCTTCAATCGCCGCGCGCACGTCGTCGTCGGTAGACCTTCCAAAAACGGTCGGATTGCCGATTTTGTAACCATTGAGGTGCAAGATGGGAAGCACCGCACCGTCGGAGGCGGGATTGAGAAAGCTGGTCCCTTTCCAGGCACCGGCGAGCGGCCCTGTCTCGGCTTCGCCATCACCAACCACGGCCGTCACGATCAAATCCGGATTGTCAAAGGCGGCCCCATACGCATGCGCCAGCACGTATCCCAGCTCACCGCCCTCATGTATAGAGCCGGGGGTAGTGACGCTGACGTGGCTTGGAATGCCGCCCGGAGTGGAGAACTGTCTGAACAGACGGCGCATTCCATCGATGGATGCGGTCACCTCGGGATAGATCTCTGAGTACGTGCCTTCGAGGTAAACGTTGGCCACTAGTGCAGGGCCGCCATGGCCCGGTCCGGTAAGGTAGATGACATTTGCGTCTTGCTCTCGGATCAGCCGATTGAGATGAACGTAGATAAAGCTGAGTCCCGGCGACGTCCCCCAATGTCCGAGCAGTCGTGGCTTGATGTGCTCGGACCGAAGAGGTTCACGAAGTAGGGGGTTTTCCTGGAGGTAGATCTGACCGATAGTCAGGTAGTTCGCCGCCTGCCAGTAACGATGCATGAGCTCCAGCTGGGCAGGGTCGAGCGTCCGGGGAATATCGCGCGGCAGCGGCCGCGGCACCCTCTCGACCTCGACAACTGTCGAGAGCTTGGTGTCAAAGGTAAACATTGATTTCGCTCCTCAGGTCGATGCTGTCCGCGGCGTCCGACTCAGGAGCCGTCGCGTGTGCATGGCGACCATGAAATCCTCGTCGGTAGGAATAACCCTCACCGTCACACCCGCAGTGTCCTTGGAGATCACATCCGCTTGTGCTCGGTTTCGAGACTCATCGATCTCGAGGCCCAGGAAGTCTAGACCATCGACGATGCGCGCCCGAACAGACGGTGCTCTCTCGCCAATCCCTCCAGTGAACACCAGGGTGTCGACACCTCCAAGGGCGGCTATCAGACCTCCGAGGTGCTTCCGCGCCAGGTAGCAGAACATATCGACCGCCTCGCGGGCTCGATAGTCAGTGCCCTCTTGTTCGAGCAACTCGCGCATGTCTGCGCTGAGATCAGACATGCCGAGCAGCCCGGACTGATGGTTCAAGAGCATGGCCAGCTCTTCGCCCCCCATGTGCTGCTCGGCTGTGAGATACACCAACACTCCGGGATCGAGGTCACCACATCTGGTTCCCATCATGAGGCCGCCGGTTGGGGTGAAACCCATGGTGGTGTCGATGCCCACTCCCTGCCGCACCGCGGCCATACTGGCACCGTTGCCTAGGTGAGCGATTACGATTCTGCCCTCGCTCGTCGCCGCGAAGTCCCGCGTTAGTCGCATCATGATGTATTCGTACGAGAGCCCATGAAAGCCGTACCGGATCACGCCCGCCGAAGCAAGAGCTCGGGGTAAGGGGTATAGCTGAGCAACCCGCGGCATGTGCCGGTGGAAGGCCGTGTCAAAGCAGGCAACGTGGGGCACCCCGGGAAACCGCTGGCGTAGTTCTCCAATCAGGGTGAGAGCTTGAGGCATGTGATCCGGATCGATGGTTGAGAGGCGGGCGAGCTCCGAAACCACGACGTCAGACAGCATAATTGGGGCGCGATACTTGGATCCACCGTGGACGACGCGGTAGCCGACCGCCTCCGGAGCACGACCGTCGAGCCAGGTCGCGAGGAAACTGCCGTAGGACTCTGCAGGCGTGTCCAAGCTGCATGAGTCTCGGCGCTCTAAGCCCTCCGTCGTGGCGCCTTTCACCGTGTCTTGGTACAAGGCCGCCTTTAGCGTGGAGGAACCTGGATTCACGGTGAGAATCGTCACGGTACTGAAGCGCCGTTCGAGGAGATTCTTCCTGGGTCAAGGTCGACGGTGACCCTGGTGCCAACGGCGTCGTGCTGGAACTCGGTTGGGCCCGCGGCCTCGAGGAGCCTCAGCATCGGCAGGTTTGTCGGGGTGACGTCGGCGATGAAGGTATGGATGCCCTTTGCACACGCCAGCGCCTTGAGACGCTCCATCAAGTGGAGTCCCAGATGGTGATGCTGGTAGGCGTCCTCGACTACGAAGGCTACCTCCGCCGCGTCTTCGCTGACCCGGCTGTAGCGTGCCACTCCGACGATTCTCCCCCACGAGCCCGTGGTCGCCACCAATGCAACCTCATGGACTCCATCGAGATCGGCGAACCGTCTGGCCAATGGTTCACTCAGGTGCTTCTTTCCTCCATGGAACCGGAGTGACACCGTCGACGGCGAAAGCCGGTCGTGGAACCGTTGCAGCCTCCGCCAGTCGTCGGGGCGGATTCCGCGAATGCGTATGTCGCCCGGTCGCGCCGTCGGCCGCATGACGGCGCCCGGACTACCTTCCTCATGAATCGTTGCGGTGCACCTGTACTGGCCCATGTCCGGCACTCTTTGCTGACGGTCTGGTCGCGGCCGGCCCTTCCCGGGCGGGGATCGCATCGAGGACGATGCAATGCGTCATGCGTGTCAGGTGACCGCAGGGTCGATCAAGCCAAAGTAGCCCGGTCCGGCGCATAAACGAGTCGAGGCGCTGGCGGTCCGTCCACAGGGTGAGAATCGTAAGGAGCTCACCGTGCCGTGGGGCGGCCAGGATGTCGAACCTCAGGCAGGTCGGATCCCGCCTGGCGTTGCTCGCAACCATCGTCCAGATTTCTAGAAACTCTTGCTGATGCCTCGGTGCAACCGTGAAGGTCATCAAGAGGCCACCACCCGCGGCACGATATATCTTCTCGGGGACGAAATCGGCTATCGAGGTTCCTGCGCCGGCAGTGTAATCGGGCGATTGTCTCCTGACGGACGTCGAACGCTCTGTCGGACTCCGACCGACAGTTGCGCGCGTCACGGACTCACCTCTTGCCGGGGATCTTCTACTCAACCCTACTAGTGGCACCCGCCGTGGCGCATCGGGCGCCCGCCCTATTTCCTGCAGCCGGCAACCCTCAAACATTGCCGCCAGCCAGGCCACGGACGCCCTTACGACTCAGGAGAGAATCTGCGCTCGGGCCCGAGCCCAAATCGGTTGTTTGCCCGATGCTTGGTATGTCGGGGAGGGCATAACCTCAGAGTGAGCCCAAGACTGAGAAACAAGAAAGCTCCGTTGCGGTCTTCACAACGACCGCGCAGCCAGGAGGCATTCGATGACTGCGGAATCCCATCGTTCCGGGCGCCGGATCGTAATCGCGGGCGGTAGCTTCGCGGGTCTGGGCGCAGCGTTCACCCTTCGACAATTTCTCCCAACCGATGACCGAGTGACCGTGGTCGAGCCGAGTGGCCAGTTCGTGTTCGCTCCATCTCTTATCTGGGCGGCCCTGGGACGCCCGCTGATTCGCAGCTCGTTTGCCCTGGAGCCTACCCTATCCGCCAAAGGCATTGAGCACGTCCGATCGCATGTCCGCAGAGTGGACCTCGACCGAAGGCTTGTGGAGACGGACGACGACTCGTTCGCCTACGACAAACTGTTGATCTGCACGGGAGGCAGACCCTCAGGAACAGGGATTCCTGGAATCGCCGAGGCGAGCCGATCGAACAGCTTTGTGGCCGGACTGGACTCGGCAGAGGAGGTGCGCTGGAAGCTACGGGCTTTATTCTCTGATCCCGGACCCGTCGTCATCGGGTGCGCCCAGGAGGCGGGCTACCACGGCGCGATGTACGAGCTGGCGCTAGCCATCGATTGCGAGCTACGACGACAAGGGGTTCGCGACCGAGCACCACTCACCTTCATCACGTCGGAGCCCTACCTTGGTCACCTCGGCTTCGGCCATCCGGCCGCCCGCGCGAAATTCGAGGAGCTTTTCCGGGAGCGGGACATCACGTGGCGAGCCGGAGTGGCACTGGAAGCCGTAAGACGGGATGAGGTGGCGCTCGAAGGCGGCGAGTTGCTTCCGGCCAAAGCAGTCTTCATCATGCCGCCGTTCAGCGGGGCCGTAGATGTCTGGAAGAGCCAAGGTCTCACCGACGAGCGGGGCTTCGTTCCCGTGGATGAGCAATACCGCCATCCCGAGCATCACGACGTCTATGCCGCCGGGGTGGCTTCACTTTTTACACATGCTGTCCCTCCGCTCGCCGAGCGCCGAGCGCCACACACCGGATACCTGTCAATCCGTATGGGAAAAACAGCGGCGCAGAACATCGGCGCCTCATTGGGCTACGCCACTCCGGCGAGCCGCCCGTTGCCCTATCTGGTGGATGTTCGAATCATCGATGGCGGCGACGCCGGTCTCCTCCTGACGTCCAGAGGAACCCTTGAGCTATCCAGCACGGCGACGAGGCTGGATGGTCAGCTGGCGCACACACTCAAATCGGGCGTCGAGCGCTATCTCACCTGGAGGCTCAGAACCGGGCGCATTGAGCTGCCGTGAGGAGACGACTTTCCGAGTGATCGGCAAATCACGTTACTGCCGGGTCTTCGTTTCCGAGCAATCCCTTCTCTCCCGGCGTGATGAGTCGCATGTTGATCCAGATTAGAGGGACGCAGGAAGGAGAGAAGATCGACGTCGACGATGTCGTAGTGACAGCTGACCGCGACCAGCTTCTCTGCGGAAAGCTTCGATCTCTCCCGCCCGAGCAGCTCCAGCTAGCCCTGGCCCGCGCGACCGGTGTTGCCTGCTCCATCGCCCTCGCCCAAGTTCCTGGCGAAATGGCGCGAGTGCCTCATGCGGTGACCCGACAATTTCGTTGCCGGGGCAGGCGCAATCCGTGAGCCGTCGCTCACCCCTCCATCGCTGCCGTTGCCGTCATCCGAGAGCCCTGGAGGAAGGTGGATGGATGCCTGACCCTGGACGGATGCCCTGCTGGGTGAGCCCGACTGCAGGCGCTGTGAACTGCTCTGACCGCCGTCGTCGCCGCTGCCGTCGTCCGAGAGCCCGGGGGGAAGGTGGATCGATGCGTGGCCGCCGGGGACTGCATGAACGCCTGGTCCCGTTCCTGACTTCGCTGCAACACCCGCTCTAGTCGGGGCCTGACCGCCGACCTGGCTGGGCCGGTTCTTCGGGACAGGGGCTGTCCGATGCGTGGCGGCCGGGACCTGACTCAGAGCCGCCTGCAGTGACTGAATGTACGCCTGGCTGGTGGCGGTTGCACCCGACACGATGTTGACGCCGGCACTCTGTGCCTGCAACGTCTCCATCCTCAATAGGGGCACCGCTTGCTGGTTGATTGCCGCCGACATCGGATTCCCCATGGGAGCAGTCGCGTTGACCGCTGAAATCTTCCCATTCTTGAGAACAATCGTCGCCTGCACGATTCCGAAGGGGTCGTTGACGGCAGAGCCCTTGAAGATGCCGCTTGCGCCGGAAGACTGGCCTCCCGTCTTGACCGGGGGAGCTGAAGCCGTACCGAGCTTGCGGTTACCGATGGCTTTCCATCGCCGTCGGGTGGCCGACTTCCCACCGGATCGCGGGGCACTATTCCCCTTGCCGTTGCCGGACACTCCCGGCAAACCAATGGTGGGAGGAGCGGAGTTGTTCGTTGGGCTCGATGAAGGCTGCTGAGGCGCTGAGTTTTTCGGTGTAGCAGAGCTTGAGTCGGCGGGAGACCGGACGGCCGGACTCGAGGCCGCGCCGCCGGCGACAGGTTGGCCGACTGGAGCCGGTTGGGAGACGGAGTGTTTTTGGTTAAGATACTCCACAGTTGCGGCAGCCGGGATCCCGGTTCCTGCCGCTATTACAACCGCTGTGACCACTTCCTGGCCTTTGAATCGTGACATTTGCTGGTACTCCTACGTACGTGCGGTGCTAAAAGTTGAACTCGTCAGAGTGAATCTGTTCTTCAGGTACTCGCAGCTTGCGCAGACTGTCGCCTACCAATGACATCAAAGAGGAAGGTCCACAAACGTACACATCCCGATCTCTAATGTCAGGTAGAAGTTCCCTGAGGTGCTCCGGACTCAGGTACCCCCGGCAGACGGCCTCGTGCCGATTGCCCTTGAGGAAGAACAGCCTGCTTCCTCTTGTCCGGGCCAGCCTCTCCAGCTCCTGAAGAAAGATCAAGTCTTCATCGCTGCTGGCCCGGTAGATGAGTACGACGTCATGCCGGAGCTCCTGTAGAAGAGCCCTAATGGGCGTGATTCCAATGCCCCCGGCAATCAGGGCGAATCGATTCTTGCGCGCCTCATCGGTAGTGAACGAACCAAACGGGCCTTCGGCAACCACGCGAGTGCCCGGTCGGATGAACCCGGCGTTACGGCTGAAGTCTCCAAGTGCCTTGACTGTGATTCGGAACGATTTTCCGTCAGGGGCCTCGGAGAGCGAGAAGGGATGCGACTCCCACCACCTTTTGCGGTCTAGAAACCGCCACTGGAAGGATTGGCCCGCACGAGCATTCAGATACTCGAGGTGCCGGCCGGTTACGCGAATCGAAACGACACCCGGCGCCTCTTCGACGACTTCTTCCACCTTCATCTGATGAATGAGGCACCGAACAACGGGTTGGACAAAGCGGAAGATCACGACCAATGAGAGGCTGAGGATGTAGATGGCTGTCCAAAACACGGCCGTCCACGGATTGCCCAGGAACACCATTCCGGTAGGGATCTGATGGAACCACGCCAGGATCACCGCCGAGTAGGCGAGCAGGTGCACGAGGTACCAGCTCTCGTAGCGTAGGCGCCGTTTCACGATGAAGATCGAGGTACCGACGACAAGAAGGATGAAGGATGTCGCTACCGTGGCGGCCACCATCCCCTTGTAGGCGGTGAGGAAGCGTAGAAACTGTGCCCACATCGAGACCTTCGACATGAGAGCATAGCCCGCTGTAATCATCACGACGTGGGCAGCAATTAGGGCTACGGCCATCTTGCCGTTCAGCTTATGAATGATCACCAGCCGGTCGAACCCAATCGCCCACTGTAGGAATGGAAGTCGCGCCAGCGCCAAGAGCTGCAGGACCAAGAGATAGGACCCGGCTAAACCCGTCAATCGCCCTGCGCTGATAAGCAGCCCTGCCAGGCTGGAGATCCCGGTAACACCACCACCGTGGACCCAGATGCCGATGATAATGCCACCCACTCCGAGCACGATCGCTCGGATGGCCCAGGAAACGGCTACTTTGGCCGTCCGAACTACGGCCCGAGACCCTTGACTCCCATGGTCGAAGGTCAGATGCCTCGCGTCTGAGGCAGCGCCCTCTAAGAGAACCGCTCCGATGGAGGTGCTCAAAGCCTTGATTTCTCCTTTCGATTGCAGGCCTGAAAGCTGTTTGACCTGCTCTTGTCTCAAATCTAGGCGTCAGTCGTGAGAACCTCATAGGCTTGGGATGATCGTTGCCGGAGTGAATCGTGATGGGCTCATGACAGCTCGATGACCGTCAGGCCGGCGAGTCGCCGACGCGCAGGCCCGGGCGACGAGCGCACCAGAATTTTGCCGGGCGTTACCTGAACTGCGTCGTCACTACGCCCGTGGCGGCTCATACTTTCTCGTCTTCAGTCGACGCCGTTGACCGCATATCGGTAAACTGGCCTAAACGGAGGCGCACATGCAGCAGACAACCTACCCCGTCACGCTCTCAATCGATTACCCGGATCGACCGCTCAACCGGCTGACATCGTTCTTTCGTATCTTCGTAGCCATTCCGATCCTGATCCTGCTTGGCACCATCACGAGCCAGTCGCAGTCATTCCAGTCCTCGGGCGCGAGTCGGGGGGTCAGTTACAGTGCGGTAGGCGCCGGCATACTCTTCTTGCCGCCATTGCTGATGATTCTCTTCAGACAGAAGTATCCTCGGTGGTGGTTCGACTGGAATCTTCAATTCCTGAGGTTCGGCACCCGAATCGGTGTGTTTCTGGCACTCATGGATGACACCTATCCCTCTACCGACGAGGAGCAGTCAGTTCATCTGGATCTGTCCTATCCGGATGTGCCCCAAGACCTCAACCGCTGGCTGCCCCTGGTCAAGTGGATCTTGGCGATCCCGCATTACATCGTGCTCTTCTTCCTCTACATTGCCGCCGTCATCTGCGTGATCATAGCCTGGTTCGCCATCCTGTTCACGGGCCGCTACCCTCAAGGTCTCTTCAACTTCGTTGAGGGCGTGATCCGCTGGCACCTTCGCGTGGCCGGCTATGCTCTGGTTCTGGTCACAGACGCATATCCTCCCTTCAGCCTGGCGCCCTAACAATAGAGAGCTACCGAGCTCGCCGGATCGCTCGGCTCTCGACCTGCGACCGCCCCCGTGGTGTAGACTTTGGCTCAGGGTGGTGGCGCGCTTGCGGGGCCGTCATCCGAGTCGCATAAGCGACGAGATATGCCCCGGTTCGACTTCATGGGGACGGAGGAGGTCGACGTGGCTACGACTGAGGCACGTCCGCTCGCGGACTTTGTGCGTGAGCTTAGAGAAGCGCGAAAGCTGAGTCAGGCCGATCTGGCGCGGGCTACCGGTTTATCCCGGACCTATATCAAGACCATCGAGGACGGCCAAGCCAAGGAACCCTCTGCTCGCACCCTTGGGCTGCTGGCGCGGGCGCTGGAGACAGATCTGGTGGAGCTGATGTCGGTCAGCGGAGCCGTACCGGACGACTACCATCGGGCCAGGTTCGAGAGCGATCGCGACCTAACCATGTACCTCCGACGCCGGCGGAACCTCTCCGAACAATCGGTTACGACCATCATGCGACTGATACGCCTCTCAGAGCTGGAGACCGAGAGGGCCTCACTCGACTGACCGGCGGGCGCCGGTTTCAAGCTCCATTGTCTGCATCAGCCGGTCGGCCTCCGCCCAGGCTTGGTCCTCGTCGTCGAGGCGCAGCTGACCCTCCATGACCTGCTCCGTCAGTGTCTCCTTGACCGCTGCGATCCACCTCCCCGGTCCCAGCCCGTACCTGGCCATCAGCTGCTCGCCATTCAACGGGCTCCGTACCTCCGGCACCTCCATCCGCAGGCGGCGCGCTCGCTGCTCCAAAGCCTCGAGCTTGGGCTCATTTCGCGACCTGCCCCAGTCATGAGCCGCGGCATCGGAGCGAGCCAGTTCGAGCGCGGCTTCGAAGTGGCGGCCCAGGCGGTTCATCAAGCGGCGCACCGCCCCATCGGACCAATCAGCTGTGTACGCGTGCACCTGCATATGGGTCTCGATAAGGAGGACGACTCCCTCCACCAGTTCTCCGGGCATGCGCAACCCCGTCAGAAGCTCCCGCGCTCTGACAGCTCCGATTTCCTCGTGCTTAAGGAACCTGATCCGTCCGCCGGGTTCAAACGACCGGGTTTCCGGCTTGGCAATGTCATGGAGCAGCGCCGCCCAGCGCCTCATCAGCTCTGGTCTCACCGCCTCTACGACTCGCATGGTGTGGTCCCACAGCGACAAGGGATGCCTGGGACCGTGGTCGGGCATCTGTGTCAACCGGCACAGATCGGGAACGGCCGCAGCCATCAGCCCGGAATCCCGCAGCAATGTGAGTGCGTTGACCGGGTGCGGGCCGATCAGCATCCGGTTCAGCTCGTCGGCGATCCGCTCCCTGGAGATCGAGTCCAGCGAGCGAGCCTCATCTTGGATTGCCTGCCGGGTCTCGGGCTCAATGGTCAGGTCGAGCCCGGCGGCAAACCTCACGCCACGAAGAAGCCGGAGTGGGTCCTCACGGAACCGATCGGAGGGCTTCCCGACGGACCGAAGAACGCGACCGGCCACATCGGCGACACCTCCGAACGGGTCGATCACCACACTTCCAGCTGCAGGCCGGGCCATCGCGTTGATCGTGAAATCGCGGCGCGCCAAGTCTTCCCTCAGTGTCCACCCATACTTCACCTCGGGCTTTCGTGAGCCTGTCGGGTACGCCTCGGCCGATCTATACGTCGTGACCTCAGCTCGAAACTCGCCCCAGACCAGGCCGATGGTGCCAAACTTCTCGCCGACTCGATATACGCTCCCGCCCGGCAACGCTTCCAGGATGCGCACGATTTCCGTCGGTCGGGCAGGCGTCGCAAAGTCGATATCGTGGCCCGGGCTCCCCAGCAGCTCATCCCTTATAGCGCCCCCGACGACAAACAGTTCCCACTGCGCCCTCGCGAAGGCGTCCGCCAAGGTCTGAATGAAGCCGTCCCGATCCAGGTGGTGGCCCTCGCCGTCGTCGGCCTGCAGATCCGGTAGGATGATCACTTCACGGCCCCACTCGCCTCATTGAGGAACTCCGCCACCGCCTCATTGAACTCCGTCGCTGCCTCTTCCTGAACCAGATGCCCCGTGTCGAAAATCAACAAGCGAGACTGCGGGATACGCCGGTGAAGTCGACGCACCGAGGCCAGGCTTACCGCTCGATCCTCCGCTCCGGCCACGAACATTACCGGAACACGCAGCTTCGCCAGAGCATCTTCAAGATGACCGGCCTCCATGGATCGGGCCAGGCCGAGGGCGGAGAGCGCGGTCCCTCTGACTCGCACCGGGCGCAGCATCGCCTCTCGCATCTGTGCGGTGACTCCGTCGGCTTTGTCGCCATATGCAGCGGCGAGAAATCGGTCGAGTGAACGCGGATTGGCCAGCGCCAGGTAGTAGATGACGGCTGCCAGCTGCCTCCCCAGAACCGGGACCGCGAAGAGCTGCCGCAGGCGAGTCCATGGTATCTGAATGTCCAGAGCGGGGGCGACAAGGATCAGCGCGGATGCCTCATGAGGATTGTCGAGAGCAAATCGAACCGCTACGCCGCACCCCAGTGAGCTGCCCACCATCGCTGCGGGGTACCGCTCACCCACGGCTTCGAGAAAGCCCTTGACAACACGCGCTTGGCTGGCGCTATCGTACAGGGGTCTGGCCGTTCGCTCCGAGTAGCCGAACCCCGGCAGATCCAGACTATAGGTCCGGAACGAACGACCCAAGGGCTCCGTGTTGAGGCGCCAAGAATAGGTCGAGCCGGCGAACCCGTGGATGAAGACCAGCGGCGGGCCGCTCCCGAATGCCTGATAGTGGATGCGGAGTCCGTCGACGTCGACAAAGCTACCGTCGGGGGCGTCCCGTACCGCGTCCAATGTCTCCAGACGCCAGATCCGGAGACGGCAATACGTGAGGACGGCCAAAGATGCTCCGCACCCAAGGAGCAGCAGGCGGCGGACCCAGGCTCGCATAGGATGTCGGCGCGACGAACGGAATCCTTCTCGGTGCGCTCAGTCGGAAACGAAGGTCTGATTCTGCTCCCGCATGAACTGCTGCACGTAGTAGGGGCCAAGAGCGGATTTGCCGGAGGATCCACTGCCCTTCCAGCCCCCGAAGGACTGCACCCCCGGCCAGGCCCCTGTAGTGGCACCGCCGGCTCGATTGACGTACAGGACGCCGGCCTGCATCTGTTCGAAGAAGCGACGTTGCTCGTCGTCGTCGCGGCTGAATAGGCCTGCCGTGAGCCCGAACTCGCTCTGGTTTGCGAGAGCCAGGGCTTCGTCAAGTGACTCGACCTCGGCTGTTACCAGGAAGGGCAGGAACAGCTCTTCATAAAAGAAGGGGTGGTCCTTGGGCAACCCGTCGACGATCGTCGGCTGGACGTACAGTCCGCGGACGAGATCGCCGTCGACCAGGGCGTGACCGCCCGTCATCAGCCGCCCGTCTCGGCGGCCAACTCCCGAGGAGCGCTGGAATTTATCGTAGGCGGCGTGGTTGATCACCGGGCCCATAAAAGTCTCCGCCCGCGTCGGATCGCCCACCACCAAGCTCTGCGTGTATTCGACCAGCCCCGTCAGAAACTCGTCCTTGACATCGCGGTGAATGTACGCCCGTGACGCGGCGGAGCACTTTTGGCCACTGTACCCGAAGGCGGCGCGCGCGGTGCCCACCACTGCCTTCTCGATGTCCGCGCTATCCATCACGATCACGGGGTTCTTGCCGCCCATCTCGGCAATGCAGGGGCGGGGGTACTCGCGGAGCGCCGTCCGCAGGATGGAGAAGCCCACCTCCTTGGAGCCGGTGAACACAATCCCGTCGACATCGGGACTGTCGATGATGGCCTGACCCGCCTCACGCCCATGACCGGTGACGTAGTTGATCGTTCCCGGTGGCAACCCGGCCTGTGCCAACATCTGGTAGACGTACCAGCCTGTGAACGGCGTGTCCGTGGCGGGCTTGAAGACAACGGTATTGCCGGCGACAAGGGCACCGGCAAGCATGCCGGTGGCCAGAGCGACGGGGAAGTTGAACGGCGCGATCACCCCCCAGACTCCGTAGGGTCTGAGCACGCTGTGATTGACCTCTTGCGGGGACAGCTGATGGAGCTTGATGGTGAAGCCGTCGTGCTCCATGATCTGGTCACAGTAGGTGGTGATCAAGTCGGCCGCCTCTTCCACCTCGCCGATCGCCTCCAGCCGCGCCTTGCCCGCCTCCAGGCTCAGCAGGGCTCCGATCTTGAAGCGGTTCCGGTGGAAGTTGTCCGCCGCCTGCCTCAGCAGCTCAACCCGACGCCGGTACCCCAGCCCACTCCACTCAGGAAACGCCGCGCGGGCTGCGGCCACAGCCTCGCTCACCTGTGCCCGTGAGGCGTTCTGGAAATCTCCCAGGACAACCTGGCTGTCGTTGGGGCTGATGTCGTGCTCCAGACCCTCCGATTCCAGCTCACGGCCGCCGACGATGATGGGGTAGGTCTTGCCCAGCTCGGCTCTGACCTCTGCCAGTGCCTGGTCGAAGGCGGAATGGAAGGCATCGGCCTGCTCGACCGACATCGTCGTATAGGTGACCTTGGGAATCTCTGTCATTGTTGCCATAATCGGACCTCCATCCGCCACGTCGCGGGCCATCTTCTGCCCGATGATACCCCGTGATATGCTCCGTGAACAGTCGGTCGACAGTGGCTACTTCGATCGGCTCCCGCGTGACGCGGACATACGGCGTCCGGTTATCCTGACTTCGACTAGCATCCACTAGGACTGATCGCGGTCCTCTGAGCGTCGAGCAGAGTTTGGATCGGCTGAGCTCGGCGGGGTTGGATGTCACCACCTGTCGTCGCGACCGCAGCTCAACCATTTGGAGGCTTGATGCCCGAGCGCATCCAGAAGATCTTGGCCCGGGCCGGACTTGCTTCGCGCCGGAAAGCCGAGGCTCTGGTGAGCGAAGGGCGCGTCACGGTCGACGGCCGAACGGCCCGCATCGGAGAGCTGGTGGACGCAGGCTCCGCGATTGCGGTCGACGGCAAGCCGATCGAAACCGAACCCAAGCGCTACCTCGCCCTCAACAAGCCGGCCGGGTACATCACCGCCCGGTCTTCGCCACGCGGCGAGCCGACTGTTATGGACCTCCTGTCGGTTGCTGAGCAGGTCTACCCCGTGGGAAGGCTGGACCGGGATACAGCGGGTCTACTTTTCCTGACCAATGACGGTGAATGGGCCAATCACGTGATTCATCCCCGGTACGGTGTGGTCAAGGAGTACAGGGCCCTACTACGTGGACGCCTGGACGAAGCCGGTCTCCGCCGGCTTCGAGCGGGCACCAGCGTCGAGGGACGTTGGACCTTCCCCAGGACGGTCAGCCCGGAACGCGTCGAGGGAGGCAACACGTGGGTATCCTTCGAGCTGGAGGAAGGGCGGAAGCGCGAGCTGAGGATCATCGCGGCGGCGGCCGGACATCCGGTGGTGTACCTTGAGAGAGTGCGCATTGGCGGAGTGCGCCTGGGCCACTTGCCGCCCGGCCGCTTCCGCGATCTGAGCAAGAGGGAAGTGGGGTCCTTTGTCCCGCGGGCACGTACGGCCGGACTTGGCGAGAGCGGCCCGAGAGGCGAGGCTGCGGGTGGCCATCGACGGGCCGGCCGGAGCGGGGAAGTCGACTCTCGGTCAGGCACTCGCGCAGGCACTCGACTGCGCCGTCCTCGACACCGGTCTGATGTACCGGGCGTTGACGCGGGAGGCTCAGGAGGCAGGCATCGAACCGATTGACGGCGGTGCTCTCACCGATCTGGCCCGCCGGCTTCGGTTCGAGCTATCGAACGAAGGCCCTCGTTCAGAGCTGTTGCTCAACGGCAAAGTCCTATCGCCGGCAACGCTACACCGACCCGAGATTGACCGCGACGTGTCGGCTGTTTCGGCACATCCCGGTGTGCGGGGTGTGGTGGTGGCCCAGCAGCGAGAGCTGGCGAACCGGTCACCGATCGTCGTTCTCGGGCGGGACATCGGAACCGTTGTTCTGCCCGACGCGGGGGTCAAGCTGTTCGTTACCGCCTCTTCAGAAGTTCGCGCAGCGCGACGGATGGCCGAGGCTCAGGCGGATGCCGCTCCCGTCGACGAGCGCGAGCTGCACGCAGAGCTGAGCAGGCGGGATCACATCGACTCATCGCGGCCGGTCTCTCCGCTGGTGGCCGCGAGTGACGCGATCTGGCTGGACACTGGAAACCTCACCGTGAATGAGGCTATCGAGGCGGCTTGCGGTGCGGTGAGCCATGCACTTGAATCCGTGAGGCCTTCTCCTGGCTAAGCCGCTGGTTGCGCTCGTCGGGCGTCCGAACGTCGGCAAGTCACGGCTGTTCAACCGTTTGATCGGTGAGCGGCTGGCGATCGTTGAAGATGTTCCGGGCACGACACGCGACCGTCTATACGGAGAGTACGAGTGGAACGGCCGGGCTGTGGCCCTGGCCGATACCGGCGGACTGACCAGCCGGCCTATAGAAGACCTGGGGCGGAGCGTCATGGCACAGGCTGAGGTCGCCATCGAAGAAGCGGACCTCATCGTCCTGGTGGTGGACGTTCGGTCCGGCGTGACGCCGGTGGACGAGGAGATCGCGCGCCGTCTCCGCCAGGTCGATACTCCCGTGCTGGTCGCTGCGAACAAGGCTGACAATCGGGAGCAGATGGATTTGGCCATCGAGTTCCACGCTCTGGGACTCGGAACGCCGGAGCCGGTATCGGCGGAACGGGGGCTGGGGACAGGCGACCTGCTGGACCGAATGGACGCCATGCTCCCACCGCCGCAAGAAGAGCCGGAGAACGCGGATACGGTGAGGCTGGCAATTGTTGGCCGTCCGAATGTCGGCAAATCCTCGATCGTCAATGCGCTCGTCGGTGAGGAGCGTATGGTGGTGGCCTCCGAGCCGGGAACGACGCGAGACGCGGTCGATACGGAGATTCGATATCATGGACGACGGATCGTTCTGGTCGATACCGCCGGGATCAGGCGGCGAGGCCGGATTGTACCCGGGATCGAGCGCTATAGCGTTCTCCGGGCACACCGCGCCATCGACCGATCGGATGTCGCGGCTCTGATCGTAGACGCGACCGAACCTGAAGCGGCACAGGATGCACACATCGCTGGATTCGTCGAAGAGGAGGCCAAGGGACTGGTCATCGGGGTGAACAAATGGGACCTGGTGGTCAAGCATGGAACCACCATCAACGAGTATGAGCGGGCGCTGCGCGAGCATCTCAAGTTCGTCGACTATGCGCCTATCACCTTCATCTCGGCCTTGACCAAACAGCGGATCGACCAGCTCCTACAGCTGGCCTTGAGTGTGGCGGACGAACGCCGGCGGCGAATCCCGACCGCACAGCTGAACGAGGTGCTGCGCAAGGCGGTGGCGGACTATCAGCCGCCTGCCCGACACGGGAAACAGGTCAGGCTGCTGTATGTGACCCAGGTCGCCGTGGACCCACCACGATTCCTGTTCTTCGTCAACGACCCGGAACTCATTCACTTCTCCTACCGTCGGTTCTTGGAGAACCGGCTACGGGAGCGCTTTGGCTTCATGGGCACACCCATCCGGCTGAGCTTTCGTCAGCGCTCTGAAGCCGGCACCTCAAACCGGGGTCAGTAGCAGCGCTCAGCCCGGCGAGACTCGAAACCCGAAACCCGAGACTCGAAACCCGAAACCCGAAACTTCCTATGTACAATACCGTCATGGGCTGGGCCTGCGCACGCTGCGGTGACGTGAACACGAGCGGCGTGACAATCTGCGCCGACTGTGGGGCCAAAGAGGGCACAACCGGCCAGACGCGAGTCGAGGCCCTCCCGATCAGCCCGAACCTCATCTGGTTGGCGACGCTGCTTGGAGGCGTGCTGGCAGCCTATGCGGTGGCACTCTGGAACCTCAGGATCCTCAAGCCCAAGCAGATGGTTCGCATGGGCCTAATCTACGCCGTCGCCGGCATCGGCGGCTGGATCGTCACCATCATCATTCTGGCCAACCTCACGCCACCCGGGGGCGGCCAGATCGGCTTTGGGATACCTGTGGCCCTCGCCTTCAGCTTCCTTCTGGCCAGCATTCCGTATAATCGCGACTCACTTGCCGCCTCCCAATGGATCTGGAGCCATCCCATCCGCAAGCTGGTCTTCCGTATTGGCGGCCCCTCAACGGGGTTTGGATACGTCCCCTTCGTCTCGCTTGAGGCGGGCAGCTTATTCGGCGTTACCGAAGAGACCCATCCACGGCTCTCCATCCCGATCGTGCCCGTGGCCCTCATCGTCTTCAGCGCGGCCATCGGCGCCGTCACCATCCTCCTCGGCAACACGTTCGCCCCAAGGTAGTTGATAGTTTCGAATTTAGCGTTTGAGTGCCGAGCTCTTCTCTACTTTGAGATGCGACCCCGCTCGGGGCTCATAACAGCTCTCGCCCCTCCGACTTAAGCCGGTCGACGACCAGCTTCACGTCCTGTGCCCGGTTGGCCGGGCAGACCAGAAGGGCATCAGGCGTGTCGACGATGACGACGTTGTCCAACCCAATGGTGACCAGCAGCTTCTCGGGCGGTCCATAGATCAGGCTGTTCTCTGTGTCGATCGCCATGACTCGGCCCCGGACGGTGTTCCCGTCGTCGTCCTGCAGCTCATCCCGCAGGACATCCCAGGCGCCGATGTCACTCCAGCCCAGCTGCGCAGGTAGGACCGCAAACTCGCTGCCGCCCATCTTCTGAAAGATGCCGTAGTCGATCGATAGCCGCTCGATCTCAGGGAACACCCGCTCGGTCACCTGCGCTTCGGCCGCGGTACCCAACGATTCCTTGATCTTCTGTAGCTGTTCGAAGGTGTCCGGTGCGTGCTGGCGGTAGAGATCGAGAATCTTGGTCGTCGTCCAAACGATGTAGCCGGTGTTCCAAAGGAAGCGCCGGCTCTCCAGAAACTGACGCGCCCGCTCTTCGTCAGGCTTCTCGATCTGTCGTATGAAGGCATACACGTCAAAGCCCTCGGTCGAGCCGATTTGGGGGCCGATCTCGATGTATCCCAAGCCGGTATTGGGATACGTCGGCGGCACGTCGATCTTCACCACCCAGCCGCGCTCTCGCGTGAGTCTCGTGGCCGCCCGAAGTGCTCGGAGGAAGATATCGTCATTCCGGATGACATGGTCGGCTCCCCAAAGGGTGGCCACAGTAGAGCCCGGAAAGCGCTGGTCGAGCACGGTCACGGCGTATCCGACCGCCGCCAGAGTGTCCCGCATCTGCGGCTCGGCAATGATGTTCCCCTCCGGCAGCTCCGGCACCTGCTCCTTGATCGTGGACACGTAGCCGGCACCGGTCGAAACGAAAACACTGTCGACTCCGAACCCAGCCGCCAGTCGGCGAACCATCAGCTGGAAGAGCGAATCCTCACCGACCAAGGGCTGGAATTGCTTGGGCCGGCTTCGACGGCTCAAGGGCCAGAGCCGCGTCCCTGAGCCCCCACAGAAAAGGAGCAGTTTGAGAGTCCCGGAATCGCGGCTCACGGGCATTCGCCGAAAAGAGAGCTGAAGGCGGACTGGGGAAGCTCCCACGTCCGCCTTCTCGCCACGCCCAGATTCCAGCCGGTCAGATGCCTAGGTGCCCGACTCCCAGGACTTCATGTAGATCTCCTGCTCCTCGGTCAGGGTGTCGATGCCGATACCCATGGACTCCAGCTTTAGCCGGGCCACACCCTTATCGATACTCTCGGGCACGCGGTAGACCTCAGCTTTGAGCTGCTGATAATTCTCGACCAGATACTCGACGCAGAGGGCCTGATTGGCGAAGCTCATATCCATGACCGCAGCCGGGTGTCCCTCGGCGGCCGACAGGTTGAGCAGCCGGCCTTCGGCCAGTAGATAGACACGCTTGTCGCCGATGACGAACTCCTGCACGAACTCACGCACCTCACGCGACGAGCGGGACATATCGCGAAGTGC
>Ga0070739_10003769_pt1 | contig 18571 bp, 17 predicted proteins | sample Coa_R1_7_FD_66445 | JGI IMG/M metagenome (GOLD analysis project Ga0070739, IMG submission 66445) | Surface soil microbial communities from Centralia Pennsylvania, which are recovering from an underground coalmine fire - Coalmine... | ecosystem: Environmental > Terrestrial > Soil > Unclassified ... | reverse complement strand
TAGAAACTGTTTTTATACTTCGTGCCAACAAGCGTTACCCCCTGAGCAGAACCCAGCGTTCCCGTCCTAGGCCAGACAGTCACCGTAATGGTCTTCATCTGACCGGTGGCATCTGCCGCGATTGCCCACTGGCGCACAAAGACGGCTTCCGTGATTCCCCCTACGGGATTGCCATTGGCATCCAGATAATCCACGAAACCATCCACGGGGTGCGCCGGGTCCACGCTCCCACAACTCTGTCCTGGAGCGAGATTGCACAGTCCCGTGCCGCCGGTCGGAGCCGGCGGCCAAACAGTCGTATCGGTAGAGCAGTCGCTGAAATCGAGAGCGTTGAGCTGGCCCAGCTTGTTCTGCGCGTACAGAGTTAACCACACACCGAGACGTCCCTGCGCATAGTTTTCCCGCCCGGATAGCCCGAACAGACTCATCACCGCCACCACGCCGACCAGAAGCACCAGACACGCGACAAGCGTTTCCACCAGCGTGAAGCCGGCCCGAGCCGATCTGTTCGGTCGCTTTGGGTTCAAGACTGCGGCACCCATTTCTGCCCGTCGTATTCCCATAGGAAAATGCCTCCCGCCGCAGATACCGTCACGGCCCAGTAGTCGCCGCGGTTGTCCGTGAGATAAAAGGCGGTGTTGCCAGTCGGGTTACCCGCCGGGTCCACCGGCATCCCTCGGGAGTTGAAAATGACGGACGTACTCAATTGCAGGACCTGTTGCTCGCCGGCAGGGCTGCCGACACTGCCCACACTGAACGCATTTCCCTGCGAAAGTGCGTCATCAGGACCGACACGCACGAAGCTTTGCGCGCTGCGGTCGTAGGTTTCCATATGGTAGGTACCGGCCAGAGGATCGACCACCAGTCGCATCTGCGTGAAACTGGCGGCCGCACGCATGCGGGCAAGCGCGAGCTGCGCTGCCAGATTCCGGGCGTCATTGGAGAGAGCATAGCCCGCCAGCAGTTGCTGTGCGGGCAGCAGCGCCATCGACGCTACGACCAGCATGACACCAAGGGTGACGAGTACTTCCACAAAACTAAAGCCAGACGGATCACTGCGCTTGCGGTTCCAACTGCTCCGAGAGGCTCCGCACCCTGATACGGGCCGGCGGCTGGCGTTCGGACTTCGCGCCGTGCAATGCAGTGAACAGATCGGACGGCAAATGCAGCCTGTGGTCGCCCCACGTGCAGCCCCGATGAGCTGCAGCATTTCCTCGCTCCGCCACGCGCCTGTTTTCACCACGCGGCTCTATCCAATTGATCGGCAAACAACGAAACGGCTTTAGCGGCTGCGCGAATCGTGTAGAATGCGGCGCGACGGAGGGTAATGGTGATGAGAAAATTTTTGTGTTTGCTGGCCCTTTTCTTCGCCACGCGGACTGCCCTGGCGGCTCCTGCCCCAGCCGTCTATATCCGTGCAGGAGCGCTGCTCGATGTTCGTTCCGGAAAGCTGCTGCCGCATCAGGTCATTGTGATTCAGGGCGACCGCATCGTGCAGGTGGCTGATGAGTCCCAGGTTACGATTCCTGCCGGCGCCCGTTTGATTGACCTCGAAAACCAGACGGTCCTGCCCGGGCTGATCGACGCGCACACCCATTTGTTTCTGACGGGAGAGCTCAACGGGCGCTACGACGAACAGCTCTTAAAGGAATCCTGGCAGTACCGCACCATTGAGGCAGTGGTCAACGCCAGGCGAGACCTTGAAGCCGGATTTACGACGCTGCGGGACCTCGAAACCGAGGGCGCCATGTACAGCGATGTCGACGTCCGTACCGCGATCGAACGCGGTCTGATTCCCGGACCGCGCCTGCAGGTGGCCACCCGCGCCCTGTCCACGACTGGCGGCTACCCCCTGGAGGGATACTCCCCGGAAGTAACCGTGCCCTCGGGCGTGCAGAACTGCGACAGTCCTGACGCCTGTCGGCAGGCGGTCCGCGAGCAAATCAAGTACGGCGCCGACCTCATCAAGGTCTACAGCACCCACCGCTTCTACTTCACTCCGGATGGAAAACTCGTCAGTATTCCTACGTTCACGTTGGACGAACTCAAGGCCATCGTGGACGAAGCACACCGCGAGGGAGTGCGGGTGGCCTGCCACGCCTACGGGGGACCCGGTCTGCATAACTGCCTGGACGCCGGCGTGGACTCCATCGAGCACGGTCTGGATCTCGACGATGCTGCCATTGCGCAGATGATCCGCCAGGGCATCTGGTATGTCCCGACACTCTATGTGTACGAGTTCTCCGAGGAAGAAGACCTAAAGATGACCGGAGGGCGGACCAGCCGCGCGCGGATCCACGCGCCCAGCTTCCGCCGAGCGGTTGAACGCGGGGTCAAGATCGCCTTCGGGACCGACGCCGGACCCTTCCCTCACGGAACCCAAGCGGTCGAGTTCGAACTGATGGTCCGCTATGGCATGACCCCTCTGGCGGCTATTCAGGCCGCCACGATCCACGCGGCCGAGCTCATGGGCTGGCAGGATCGCATCGGGGTCATCGCACCCGGCTACTTTGCCGACTTGATTGCAGTGGCGGGCAATCCGCTGGAGAAAATCTCGCTGCTGCGGCAGGTCGGGTTCGTGATGAAAGGCGGCGAGGTAATCAAAAACGATTTTGCCAAACCCTGCCGCTAAGCACCGACTACTTTGACCAGCTCGCGGACGGCGCTGGCGGATCGCTCAAGCGCTGCACGCTCGTCTGCGGTCAGGCGGATTTCGATGATTTGCTCCACGCCGGAGGCTCCGAGTTTCACCGGCACGCCGACGAACAGATCCCGAATGCCATATTCGCCCTGCAGGAGCACCGAACAGGGCAGGATCTTTTTGCGATCGTGCAGAATCGCTTCGACCATCTCGAACACAGCGGCGGAGGGCGCGTAATAGGCCGATCCCGTTCCGAGCAACTGGACAATCTCGCCGCCCCCCCGCCGCGTCCGCTCCACGATGGCAGCGATCCGCTCTGGCGGGAGAAGCTCCGGCAAGGGGATCCCTGCCACAGTCGAGAACCGGGGTAGAGGCACCATTTCGTCCCCGTGGCCGCCGAGAACAAAGGCATGAACGTTCTCGACCGAGACCTGCAGCTCCTGTGCAATGAAGGTCCGCATGCGGGCCGAGTCGAGCACACCCGCCATGCCAATGACCCGATTGCGCGAAAATCCGCTCACCCGGTAGGCAACCTGCGCCATGACGTCGAGCGGGTTGGTGACGACGATCAAAATGGCATCGGGTGAGTAGCGAACGACCTGTTCGACGACCTCCCGCACGATGCCCGAATTGGCTTTGAGCAAATCGTCCCGGCTCATACCCGGTTTGCGTGCGAACCCCGCCGTGATGACGATGATGTCGCTGCCTGCGGTGGGCTGATAATTGCCGTCCCGGGTCGAGATGCCGACCACGCGCGCATCGCTTTTGAGAATCGGGCCGGCTTCCAGCATGTCCAGCGCCTTGCCGGCCGGCACGCCTTCCAGCACATCGGTCAGGACGACATCGGCCAGCCCCGCGTCAGCGATCCGCTGCGCAGTGGTCGATCCAACAAATCCAGCTCCGACGACGGTGACTTTTCTGCGCATCGTTCGGGACTCCCGTGCAGGTGAAGTTCTGGTGTGCTCGTACAAAAACTGCCCTAGCGGGCCAGCTCGAGCGAAGCCATGTTTTCGATGACGGCGGTCGCAAATTCAGATGTACGCAGCCGCGTAGCTCCAGTCATCAAGCGTTCCAGGTCATAGGTGACCCGCTTCTGCCGGATGGTTTCCGCAATGCCCTCTTCCACCAGCCGGGCCGCTTCCGGCCAGCCCATAAAGTCCAGCATCATCGCCCCCGAGAGCATCACGGAGCTGGGGTTGACCATGTCCTTATCAGCGTACTTGGGTGCCGTGCCGTGCGTCGCCTCAAAGACGCCGTAGCCGTCGCCGATATTGGCTCCGGGGGCCATCCCCAGACCTCCGACCTGGGCTGCACAGGCATCGGAGAGATAATCGCCATTGAGATTCGGTGTGACCAACACCTCGTACTCGTCCGCCCGCGTCAGTACCTGCTGGAAGATAGAATCGGCGATGCGATCGTTCACCAAGATCTTCTGCTTCCAGCGACCTTTGCCATGCGTCGCTTCCAGCTCACCGAGCACCTGTTGCACTTCCTGCACGACCTGACGCCGGAACGCCTCCGGCGCATGTTCCAGACCGGGCTCGACGAGCGCGGCGATTTGCTCCGGTGAAAGCCCTGGGTCGCGGTCATGATGTTCGAGGATCCAGCTTTCTCGCTCCGTCACCACGTGGTCGCGGAACTCTTCGCGGGCAAGCCGGTATCCCCAGTCCCGAAAGCCTCCTTCGGTGTACTTCATGATATTGCCCTTGTGCACCAGCGTGACGACCTTGCGAGCGTGTTCCAGGGCATAGCGCAAGGCACGCCGCATCAACCGCTGCGTCGCCCAGGGCGAAATCGGCTTGATTCCAATGGCCGCATCAGCCCGAATCTGCTTGCCGGTCCCGGCCAGCATGTGCTGATTCAAAAAGTCCACCACCCGATGCGCTTCCTCGCTGCCGCTGGCCCACTCGATGCCGGCATAGACGTCCTCGGTATTCTCGCGAAAGATCACGACATTCATCTTTTCTGGGTTCCGCACGGGCGAGGGGACGCCCGGGAAATATCGGACCGGCCGCACGCAGGCATACAAATCCAGCACCTGCCGCAGCGTCACGTTCAGCGAGCGGATCCCTCCGCCGACCGGTGTGGTCAGCGGCCCTTTGATCGCAATGCGGAAGTCCCGAATGGCCGCGACGGTATCGTCGGGCAGCCAGGTGCCAAACCGATTGAAGGCTTTTTCCCCAGCAAAAACTTCGAACCACACAATCCGCCGCCGCCCTCCATAGGCCCGTTCGACTGCGGCATCGAAGACACGCCGGGCGGCGCGCCAGATGTCCCGGCCGGTACCGTCGCCCTCAATGAAAGGAATGATGGGGCGATCGGGGACGTGAAACGTTTGCCCGTCGAACTGAATGGGCTGGCCATCGGCGGGAACAGGCACAGCATTGTAGCTCGTGCGCACTGCCATTCGCTCCTCTGCGGCTCGCTCTGGCGGCCACGAAGCCAGCAGACAGTCGGCTTCAGCCGCGCGGTCTCACAATAGCACACATCCCGCCGGCGGAGGCAACCGGCTGCCGGCCAGCGAAAATCCGCGCTGTTATAATCGCTGTGTACGGGCACCTGGATGAGCCTCGGTCTCACTGTTGCTACCAGCGTTTTTTACGCGCTCAGCCTGCTGTTTTACATCCGTCTGGCGATCGGGGATCGGCGCGCTCCCCGCTCAATGGCAACGCTGCTGCTGGTGATTGGGCTGGCCACGCAGTACCTGGCACTGCTGCAGCGCTCGCACTGGGTTCACAGTGTGCCCTATGACGACCTCTACGGGTCGGTCTCGCTGCTTGGCTGGTTTCTGGGCGTGATCTATCTGGGGCTGGAACTGTTTTACCGGCAGCCGGCGGTGGGAATGTTCGTTGTGCCTTTGCTGCTGCCGCTGAACTGGGTGGGCCTGCACAGGGCTGGCGCGACCGCAGCATCGGCGATGACCCGCGGCAATCTCTTCGCCCTCCACGTCACGCTGACGATGTTCGGCTATGCGGGCTTTGCCCTGGCCGGCCTGCTCAGCGCGGCCTTCCTCATCGAAGCCCACGGCCTGCGCGGTCATCGGCCGGGAAGATTTCTCTGGCGGCTGCCCCCTCTGGAAACTCTGGAGCTTCTTTCGCGTGCCAGTGTCATCGTGGGTTTGCTTGCGGTCGCTGCCGGCACCACGTGCGGGCTGCTCTGGCAGTACCGACTGCAGGGTCGCATCCTGGTGGCCGATCCCAAAGTCATTGCGACGCTGGTGCTCAGCGGCCTTTATGGTTTGTATCTAGCCGTGTGGGGTGCACGGAACTGGCGTGGGACACGCGCCTCGCTGCTGTGTGTGCTGAATTTGCTCCTGGTGCTGTTCAGCTATACGGCCGTCAACCTGTATTTTTCACGGTTTCACCGCTTTTTCTAGACGCCGATGCGCCTGCTGCTGCTGGGGATCAATCACCGAACGGCCCCGCTCGAGCTTCGCGAGCGGGTGGCCTTTGGATTCGAGCAGGCTCGCCGGGCGACCGAAACACTCCGGCAACAACTCGCCGAAGAGCTGGTCATTCTGTCCACCTGCAACCGGAGTGAGCTGTATGTGGTGCCCGCCGAACCGGGCGAGGGCACTTTTGCTCCCTTCGAAGAGTTTTTCACCCGTTTCTTCGGCGTAGCTGCCGAAATGCTCGATGGCTGTCTTTACCGCCGGCGCGACTTAGAAGCGGTCGAACATCTGTTTCGTGTCGCGGCCGGGCTGGACTCGATGGTTTTGGGCGAGGCAGAAATCCTGGGCCAGGTTCGGCAGGCGTATCGCCAGGCTGTGCTGTGGGGCTCCACGGGTCCAGTCCTGGACCGGATTTTTCAGGCGGCCATTGATACCGGCAAGCGCGTCCGGGCAGAAACCGAACTCGGGCAACGGCCCATTTCGATCGCTTCGGTGGGGCTGCAGCTGGCTCACCGCGTTTTCAGCGATTTTCGGCACCGGGAGGCCCTCGTGGTGGGCTCCGGCGAAATGGCACAGCAGGTGGCCGAACAGCTCGTCCACCGTGGAGTACGATCGCTATGGATGGTCAGCAGCCATCCGGAGCGCGCCACCGTACTGGCCAACCGTCTGGGCGCGCGCGCCGTGAGCTGGGAGGAGCTGCCGGGCCTGATCGCCCGCCCCGATATCATCGTCAGTGCAACGCAGGTGGAGCAACCGGTTCTCTCGCGCCGCCTGCTGGCAGAAGCCATGGAGCAACGGCACAATCGGCCGCTGTTCGTTCTCGATCTCGGCGTGCCCCGGAATGTGGAAGCCAGTGCAGCCGAACTGTACAACCTCTACCTCTACAACCTCGACGACCTGAGCGCGATCGTCGAAGAAAACCGGCGCGCGCGCGAGCAAGAAATTCCGCGGGCCGAAGCCGTCGTAGCTGAACAACTCGGCAAACTCACCGCCTGGCTGGCCAGTGCGAACTCCGAGGCACTGCTGGCGAGTCTGGAGCAGCACCTCGAACAGATGCGGCAGCAGGTACTGGTCCGGCACGCTGCGCACCTGGCACAGATGCCCCCCCAAACCCGTGCGCTGGTGGACGCTCTCACACGGGAGCTGCTCGACGGCTGGCTGAGTGCGGCGAGGCGAAATCTGCACCGGGCGCGCACGTGGCGACAAAAGCTCGAGCGGCTGGAAAGTCTGCGTGAACTGTTCGGGCTTGACCGGGATCACCAATGAGAGTCTGGCGAATCGGGACGCGGGGCAGCCGCCTGGCCCTATGGCAGGCCGAGCAGGTACGGCAGTGGATCGAGGCACAGGGCCACGCGGCAGAGATCGTCATCATCAAAACTTCGGGCGATCGACTCCGTACAGTGCCCGCGGCCCTGACAGGACGCAAGGGATTGTTCATCAAAGAACTGGAAGAAGCTCTGCTGGATGGCCGCGTCGACCTTGCCGTGCACAGCATGAAAGATGTCCCCACCGAGGTTCCAGACGGTCTGGGGTTTCCCGCACTGCTGCGGCGCGAAGATCCACGGGACTGCCTCATTGGTCGGACGGCGCCCACGCTGCAGGAGCTGCCGCCGGGGGCGCGCGTAGGAACAAGTAGCGTTCGTCGACAGGCACAGCTGCGCCACCTGCGGCCCGATCTGCGGCTGGAAGCTTTACGGGGAAACGTGGACACGCGGCTGGCGCGACTCGACCGGGGCGACTTCGATGCCATCGTTGTGGCGCGTGCCGGTATCGAACGCCTGGGTCTGGGTCACCGGATCACGCAGACCCTCGAACCGGAGTCCGTGCTCCCCGCCGTCGGCCAGGGAGTCATCGGCGTGGAGACGCGCACCGATAATGCCGCACTGAATCGTCTGCTGGCTTCCTTGGACGATTCCGAGACACGGTGCGTTCTAGAAGCCGAGCGCGCTCTGTTGAGCGAGCTCCACGGCGGCTGCCAGGTACCCGTGGGAGCCCTGGCCCGACGCGAGGGATACTGGCTGTGGCTGATCGCGGCCGTCGCTTCGCCGGATGGACGGACGCTCGTGCGGCTTAGCGAGCGAGGGCCGGCGCACGCCGCCCGTGCTGTGGGGCAAACGCTTGCCCGCAGGCTGCTCGAGGCCGGGGCCGATCGCCTGCTGGCAATGGCTCGCTCCCCGGCATCACCAGGCTCATCATGACGCTCTATTCGCAGGCCCCTTTAGCGGGACGGCGCATCGTCATTACACGCGCACCGGCGCAAGCACAGGAATTGACGGCCAGACTGACCTCCTTGGGAGCTCAAGTCCTAGCGTGGCCGCTTCTGGAATTTGCCCCTCCCGAGGATACCGCTGCTCTCGATAACGCTTTGCGAAGCCTTGAGCAGTTCGACTGGATTTTCTTCACCAGCCGCAACGCGGTCGGCTTCCTGGCCGGTCGAGCAGAGCAGCTTGACGTGGCGCTACAGCCGATCTTGACGCGGGGAAGGCCGCGACTGGCCGCGGTTGGACCCGCCACAGCAGAGGCCATCCAAGAGCAAGGCTGGCCCGTTGCTTACACAGCGCATGGATCCGGGGCGAGCGCACTGGTGTCCGAACTCGCCCCACAGTTGCCCGGATGCCGCATCCTGCTGCCTCGTAGCCATCGGGCGACGGGCGAGATCATCGAAGCTCTTCGGGCCGCCGGCGCCTGCCCGGTGGCCGTGGTAGCCTATCGCACGGTTGAGGCGGAACCCGGCGCTCCTCCACCAGCGGGAGTGCTCGACGGACAGTGTGACATGGTCACCTTTTTCAGCCCCTCGGCATTCACCGCCTTTCTCGAGCGTATCGGACCGGAGAGACTGCACACGCTCGGGCACCGAGTCCACCTGGCTGCTATTGGGCCGACAACGGCCCGTGCAATCCGTCAGGCTGGATTTCCGGTGGCGGTTGAAGCCGAGAATCCTTCGGTCCGCGATCTCTGCGAACAAATTGTGCACTTCTTTTCCAAGCGAACTGATCCGGGGGAACAACAATGAGCTATCCAGAGCATCGGCCACGGCGGCTGCGGCGGACGGAGGCCATCCGATCTTTGGTACGTGAAACGATGCTCACACCCGCCTGTCTGGTGTATCCCATGTTCGTCTGTCCCGGCACAGGGGTCCGGAAAGAAATTCCGTCGCTTCCCGGTATCTACCAGCAGTCGGTCGATCGGGCCCTCGAAGAATGCCGGGCCGTCGAGCAGGAGGGCATCGGCGGCATCATTCTCTTCGGCATTCCCGAAAGCAAAGACGAGCGCGGGTCTCGAGCCTGGGCTATGGATGCACCTGTCCAACAGATGGTCGAAGCCATCCGGCGGGCGAATCTTCAGGTCGTCGTGATCACCGATGTGTGCCTGTGCGAATACACGACCCACGGCCATTGCGGGCTGGTGGTGAACGGAGATGTGGATAACGATGCCACGCTTGAGCTGCTAGCCGAAGTCGCGCTCTCACATGCCCGCGCCGGTGCCGACCTCGTCGCCCCGTCCGACATGATGGATGGGCGCGTTGGCGCCATCCGGCACCGGCTGGACGAACACGGGTTTTCTCACGTCGGCATCCTGGCCTATGCCGCGAAGTACTGTTCGGCCTTCTATCAACCTTTCCGCGAAGCTGCCGCCTCGGCTCCGCAATTCGGTGACCGCCGGGGCTACCAGATGGATCCGGCCAATGCGCGCGAGGCGCTGCGCGAAGTCGCTCTGGATATCGAAGAGGGTGCAGACGTGGTGATGGTCAAGCCTGCACTTCCCTACCTGGACGTGATCCGCGCCGTCCGGGAGGCTTTTGCCGTGCCGGTTGCTGCCTATAACGTCAGCGGCGAATATGCGATGCTGAAAGCCGCGGTTGCGCAGGGATGGTTGGACGAGCGGCGCGCGATCCTGGAGGTGCTCACCGCGATTCGACGCGCTGGGGCCGACTTCATTCTGACCTATCACGCCCGCGAGGCAGCCCGATGGCTCCGCTCGTGCTGAACTCCAACGAGGAACTCTGGCAGCGAGCCCTGGCCGTCCTGGTCGGGGGTGTCAACAGCCCGGTGCGCGCCTTTACCGCCGTAGGCGGTCATCCCCCGGTCATCACGCGTGCCGCCGGTGCACACCTTTTCGACGCCAGCGGCCGTGCCTATCTGGATTGCATCGGCTCGTGGGGTGCGGCCATATGGGGACACTGTCCGGACTTCCTGGTTCAGGCGCTGGCCGAGCAGGCCGCACGGGGTTTCAGCTACGGCCTGACCAGCGAGCTGGAAATCTTCCTGGCAGAAAAGATTCGCAGCGCCTTGCCTGCCATGGAAAAGATCCGGTTCGTCAATTCGGGCACGGAAGCGGCCATGAGTGCCGTGCGGCTGGCGCGTGCGGTGACCAACCGCGAACTCGTTCTCAAGTTCGACGGGGGCTACCACGGTCATGCAGACAGCTTTTTGACAGTTGCCGGATCTGGTCTGGCCACTCTGGGGCTGCCCGCCTGCCCCGGGATTCCTGCCGCAATCGCAGAGCGAACGCTTTCGGTGCCTTACAACGACATCTCCGCGCTCGAACAAACATTCGTCCACCACGGAAACCGGATCGCGGCAGTCATTCTCGAACTGGTGCCCGCCAACATGGGCGTCGTGCTTCCCGACCAGAACTTTCTGGAAGCCGTGCAGACGCTGAGCCGGCGGCATGGAGCCCTCCTCATCGCTGACGAGGTGATTACGGGATTCCGGCTGCGCTGGGGCGGGGCGCAGCAGGAGTTCGGGATTGTCCCGGATTTGACCCTGCTCGGGAAAATCATCGGCGGGGGTCTGCCCGTGGGGGCTTACGGCGGGCGCGCCGACCTGATGCGCCACGTGGCACCGGAAGGGCCCGTTTATCAGGCAGGGACTCTTTCGGGCAATCCGTTGGCTATGCGGTGCGGTCTGGCGACTCTTGAAGCGCTGGAACGGCAACCGCCCTACGACAGGCTCGAAAATTTGGCCCGGCAACTCGCCGCCGGGCTCGAAGCAGCCGCCGCACGAAGGAATGTGTTCCTGTGCATCAACCGGTACCGATCGCTTCTGACAGCCTTTTTCACTGCGGGGCCCGTGAGAGACTACACCGCGGCACGCCGCAGCGATCTTGGACGGTTCGCGCGCTTCTTTCGGGCAATGCTGGAGCGCAATATCCTGTGGCCACCGTCACAATTCGAAGCGGTTTTCCTCTCTGCTGCGCATACAGAGGCGGATATTGCGCGCATCACGGCGGCGGCTGAGGAGGCTCTGGCTATCGCAACCCGGGACGCCGCTGCCTCCGGCGTCTAGTGCCCTTCCGATTGCAGACGTCGAGCCACCTGTTCGGCCTGCTCCATCACCCGGAGCAAATTGCCGCCCAGGATTTTCCGAATCGCTTCGGGGCTGTAGCCGCGCCGCAGCAATCCCGCGGTGATCTGCGGCAAATGCGTGCAGTCCTCCATCCCCACAGGCATCACCGCGCCGTCCATATCCGAGCCCAGGCCCACATGGTCCACTCCGGCCACCTTGACCGCATGATCAATGTGGTCGAGGATCGTTTCCCAGCTCACCGGGGGCAGCTTGCCGGCCCTGGTCAGCTCCTCGCTGACGCGCGCATCGGCATAGATCTGGCAGGCCAGATCGGACCCGCAGGCAGCCTCGGCCCGTTCGGTCGCCTCACGCATCTCCGACGCGATCTTCTGGGCAGCCTGGCGGTAGGCTTCACTGAGAAAGCCGACATGAAAGTTGATCTGGATCACGCCGCCATGCTGGCCGAGTGCGCGGATCATGTCGTCGGACATATTGCGCGGGGCCGCACACAGTGCGCGGCAGGATGAGTGCGAAGCAATCAGAGGGGCCTGGCTCGTTTCGAGGGCATCCCAGAAGGTTTTATCGGAAACATGCGAGATATCTACCAGCATGCCCAGGCGGTTCATCTCACGCACGACGTTGCGGCCGAACGGGGTCAGCCCATTGTGCACCGGGCGATCACCCGAAGAGTCGGCCCAGTCCGTGTTGACCGTATGCGTGAGGGTCATGTAGCGCACGCCCAGTGCATAGAACTGGCGGAGCACGCCGAGATCGTTGTGGATCATGTGGCCGCCCTCGAGCCCCATCAAAATGGCGATCTTGCCGGCGGCGTGAGCCCGGCGCACATCTTCGGTCGTCAGGGCAAGCACCAGATTGTTGCTGTGGCGCGCCACTTGCTCACGCACGGCATCGATCAAATCCAGCGCGCGTTCGACGGCCGCCGGACCGGTCAGAGTCCCCGGCATCCAGATCGAAAAAAACACGGCCCCGAGACCACCAGCACGCATGCGGGGCAGATCAATCTGCCCGGTCGAGGATCGTGTGCCCAGGTCGAAGTGCTCCCAGAACAGGCGCTGGGTGGTATCCACATGGGTATCCACGACGATGGAGGAAAAATGCAGCGACCGCGCCGGCTGGCTGATGGAAATGGACTGGCGGGAACCGGCGGGCACAGCGTTGCCCGCCAGGAACAGTACGATCAACGCCGCCGCAGTCTGCCTCAGCCAAACACCCAGCCCCAGAGCGCATCGCGGAGCGCCTGGCGGTTCACATCGTTGTTGGATTCCGTCAGCGGGATTTGCTTCGGACAGGCCTTGACGCAATTCTGCGCGTTGTCGCATTCGTGCACTCCTCCCGGTCCCCGCACCGCCCGCAGGCGCTCCCGGGCGTGCATAGCGCCTGTGGGATGTAGGTTGAACAGCCGAACCTGATTGAGAATGGCCGCACCGACAAAACCGGTTTTGTCGTTGACTTTAGGACAGACCTCCAGGCAGTTGCCACACATGATGCAGCGAGAGAGCTCGTAAGCCTTCTCCTGCACCTCGGGCGCAACGCGGGGCCCCGGCCCTACCGCATAGGTCCCGTCGAGCGGAACCCAGCACCGCATGCGCTTGAGGTCGTAGAACATTTTCGAACGGTCCACGACCAGGTCGCGCACGAGCGGAAACTTCGACAACGGTTCTAGCCGAATCGGCTGCTCGAGACGATCCACCAGCGCCGAGCAGGCCTGGCGTGCCCGCCCGTTGATGACCATGGCGCAGGCCCCGCAAACCTCCTCGAGGCAGTTGGCCTCGTAGCTGACCGGAGTGGTCTGCCGTCCATCCCGGGTGATCGGCCGCTGCGCGATCTCGATCAGGCAGGCGATGACATTGAGATTCGGGCGCCAGGGTAGCTCGAACTCTTCCCATCGCGCCGGCTCCTCCGGCCGCGCCTGGCGGCGAATGCGAAGAACGATGGTGCGGTTTTCGCTGCTCACGCCGGCTCTCCTGCTCGATCAGGTGTCATAGCGACGCTTCCGCGGCGGAATGAGCGAGGTATCCACGGGCTCCAGCGTGAAGCGGAACTGCCCGTCCACGTACGAGGCCCGCAACGTTCGCAGCCAGTGTTCATCGTCCCGCTCGGGGAATTCCGGCTTGTAGTGCGCCCCCCGCGATTCGTCCCGCAGCCGGGCTGCCTGCGTAATCAGGCGCGCCAGCACCAGCATGTTGCCCAGCTCGCGGGTAAAGTGCAGGATCTGGTTGCCCCAGCGGGTGCGATCCGGCAGGCTGATGCGCCGATAGCGTTCCTGCAGCTCCGCCAGCCGCGCGTCGGTCTGCTCGAGTTGCTTGTTGTAGCGGATGACGGTGACATGCTCGGTCATCAGCTCGCCCATCTCTTTCCAGATGGCGATGGGATTCTCACCACCATCGCGCCGGCACAGGTCGTCGTAGATGTCCTCCTGGCGGCGCCGTTCGGCTTCGAACAGCGTTTCCGGTAAATCCTCGGCGGCCTGCTGGAGGCCCTGGGCATACTGCACGGCGGCCGGACCCGCGACCATGCCCCCGTAGAGACACGACAGCAGCGAGTTCGCCCCTAGACGATTGGCTCCGTGATATTGGTACTCGCATTCGCCGGCGGCGAAGATGCCCGGGACGTTCGTGGCCTGGCGCTCGTTATCTACCCAGAGCCCACCCATGGTGTAATGCTGGGCCGGAAACACTTTCATGGGATGCTCGCGCGGATCCACTCCCATGAACTTCTCGTAGATCTCGAGGACGCCCCCCAGCTTTCGATCGAGCATCTCCCGGGGGAGGTGCGTCACATCCAGGTAGACCATGGGCCGACCCTCGACGCCCAGGCCCAGCTCGAAGACCACTTTGTGAATGGCCCGCACCGCCACGTCCCGCGGGACCAGGTTGCCATAGCGCGGATACCATTCTTCGAGGAAATAGAAGCGCTCGCGCTCGGGGATCGAACGCGGATCACGACGATCGCCGGGCACTCTGGGTACCCAGACGCGGCCCCCTTCACCCCGGACCGACTCGCTGATGAGCCGGCATTTGTCCTCGCCGGGAATCGCGGTGGGATGCACCTGAATCATCTCCGCGTTGGCGTAGTCCACCCCTTGCTGGAACAGCGCCGCCTGTGCGGAACCGGTGCAGGCTACCGAATTCGTCGAGTGGCGGAAGATCGCCCCCAGCCCGCCCGTGCATACAATCAGCGCATCTCCACGGAAGGCGTGAATTTCACCGCTCCGCAGGTGCACAGCAGTGATGCCGCGAGCGACGCGCTGCTCATCGAGTACGGCGGACAGAAACATCCAGCCTTCGAGTTTGCGGACTTTCCCCTCGGCCTCGAACCGCCGCACCTGTTCCTCGAGCGCGTACATCATCTGCTGACCGGTGGTGGCGCCGGCAAAGGCCGTCCGGTGGTACAGGGTCCCGCCGAATCGGCGGAAGTCGAGCAGGCCTTCGGGAGTGCGATTGAAAGGAACGCCCATCCGGTCGAGAAGATCAATGATCCCGGGGGCCGCCTCGCACATTGCCTTTACAGGCGGCTGATTGGCCAGAAAATCGCCGCCGTAGACGGTGTCATCGAAGTGCTTCCAGGTGGAATCACCCTCGCCCTTGAGATTCTTGGCCGCATTGATGCCCCCCTGGGCGCAAACGGAATGCGATCGCCGCACTGGAACGACCGAAAACAGGTCTACCCGTACACCCAGTTCCGCCACGCGGATGGTGGCCATCAATCCGGCCAGTCCACCTCCAATGACAATCACCCTCGGGTTCTTCATCGCTGTTCGTAAAACTCAAACGGCCGCCACTGAAAGTGAAAGCCGAGGACAATCAGCACGCCCACGAGGGCAAACAGCAGCCCGACGAACGCACCGATCCAGGCAGCACGCCGCTGCGCCCGCGGGCCCACGGCCAGGCCCCACTTGTTGGCGAACTGCCAGAGGCCGTTGCCGAAGTGGAACGAGGTCACCAAAACTCCGATGAGATAGAACCCCCAATAGAGCGGGCTGGCCATCGTCGTCGCAACGTCTGCGTAGGTGGATTTGCCCCCCGTGAGGATGCGCTCGACATACACATGCCAGCCGATAAACAAAAATGCGATCAGTCCCGTCCACCGCTGGAGCACGTACATCCAGTTGGCCACATACGGATACCGCAGCACATTGCTCTGGCCACGACTCCAGATCACGAAGCCATAGAGCGCGTGATACAGCAGCGGCAGAAAAATCAACGCCCACTCGACAACCGGGCGCCAGGGAATCGTCTGCAGCTCATAGGACACCCAGTCGTATCGCCGTGGACTCACCAGAGCGTAACTGTTCGACCAGAAATGCTCGGCCAGGAACGCGCCGATGGGCACCAGTCCGCTCAGCGAGTGGAGTTTGTCGAGCAAGTAGCTACGGTCCGGCGTCGCCGCCGCCACGGGCACGGCCTCGGGGGGTGCAGGGGTTGAGGAGCTGGTTCCGCTCGCCATCGTTCAGTCTGCCATCCTCCGGCAGCATCTCTGCTCCGGCGGGCCAGTATAGGAAGCAGTGCGCGGGTTGGCAAGATGCGCAGGCGCGTTTTGCCAGCAATCGCCGAGTGTTAGAATGCGCGCCCGAATCATAATCCGCAGGAGGCTGCCGTCGTGAGCACGCACCATCGAACAAACCGGTGGACATGGTGGACGCGCGCAGTCCTGTTTCCTTTACTTCTGCTCTGGGCGAGCTGCGGACGCCGGCCAGCGCATCGCGTCACGCTCACCCTGCTGAGCACGACCGACCTGCACGGGCATCTTGCGGCCTGGGATGATCTGCGGAACCGCCCTGCCAACTGGGGCCTCGTTAAGGTCGCCACCGTGGTGCGCCACGTTCGAGCCACGCATCCCAACGTGCTGTTGCTCGATTGCGGCGATCTGATCGAGGGCTCGCCTCTGGCCTACTTCTACGCCCGACGGCAGCCGGAGGGCGAAAATCCCGTTATCGCCGCGATGAACGCCCTGCAGTACGATGCTGTGGCTCTGGGGAATCACGACTTCAACTTCGGGCTGGAAACCCTCTGGCGGGCCCACCAGCAGGCGCATTTTGCCTGGCTGGCAGCGAATCTTGAACAGGACTACGCCTCGGGACCCGGCCACTTCGACGCCTACACAATCAAAACGATCGGAGGCGTGCGGGTCGGCATCATCGGCTTTGTCACGCCGGCCATTCCGCATTGGGAACTTCCCGAGCATTACCGTGGCTATCGGTTCCGTCCCATTGTCGAGGCGGCCCGCGCCATCGTTCCCGAAGTGCGCCGCCAGGCTGACCTGGTGGTCGCCATCCTGCATTCAGGTCTGGACCGTGACCCTGCCACCGGCCGCACCTTCCCCGTGCTGTACCCGGAAGAAAATGTGGCCTGGGAAGTTGCCGAACAGGTGCCGGGGATCGATGTTTTGTTTTTCGGGCACACGCACCGTGAACTGGGCGAGAAGTTCGTCAACGGGGTGCTGCTGGCCCAGGCCCGCTACTGGGGCCAGTCGGTCGCCGAGGCCGATGTGGAGCTCGAGCAGGCTGCCGACGGCAGATGGCACGTGACGCGCAAGCGGTCGCATCTGCTGCCGATCGATCGCAATGTAGCCCCTGATGCCGACCTGGAAGCACTCATCGCTCCGTACCGCAAGCCGGTGGAGACGTATCTGGATACGCCGCTGGCCCATCTGGACCGGCCCCTTGAGGGATCGGCCGGGCGCGTGGACGACACCGCTCTGGTGGATCTCATCCACCGCGTCCAGCTCGACAGCGGCCATGCGGACGTCTCGCTGGCGACTATGTTCCTGCCAACAACGGTCTTTCCCGCAGGCACCGTCACGGTGCGCCAAATTTTTGCGCTGTATCCATACGAGAACTGGCTGTACACCGTGGAACTAACCGGCGAGCAACTCCGGCAGGCGCTTGAGCACGCCGCCAGTTTTTTCCCTTCGTGGCCTCCGGGGCCGCAGGGTCTGCGGCTGCCGAGTTACAGCGCCGATTCAGCCGAAGGCGTAAGCTATGAGCTGGACTTGAGCCGACCCGTGGGCCAGCGCATTCGCAACCTGCGCTACCGGGGTCGCCCGCTCGATCCCCGCACCACCCTGCGCGTGGCGGTCAACAACTATCGTTATAGTGGAGGTGGCGGCTACCGGATGCTGGACGGCCAGCCCATTGTGTACCGCTCGAGCGAAGAGGTGCGAGAACTCATCGTGGACTGGCTGGCGCAAACTCATCGCATGATCCAGCAACCCGACGGCAACTGGCGCGTCGTACCCGAGGCAGCGCGCCGTGCCCTGCTACGCGAGGCCGAACACCCGCCCCGGGGTTCCGCAGCTCCGGAAGCGGCTGTTCGCTGGCTGGACCATCTGCTGTTGCCGGCGCGCTTTGCACGGCTGCCGGCTGTTCGTTGACACCCGCGGTGCTTCTTGCTAATTTTCGACGCGCACGACGATGGCCTTCATCGCGAAGAAGCTGTTCCTGACCAAAGGCGTCGGCAAGCACCGCGAGCGGCTGTCCAGCTTCGAGCTGGCGCTACGCCAGGCCGGCATCGCTGCCTGCAATATTGTCCGCGTGTCCTCCATCATTCCTCCCGGCGCCAAGCTGATTTCCCGCAGCGAAGGGCTCAAACACCTGAAGCCGGGCCAGGTTATCTTCACCGTCATCAGCGAAAACTCCACCCGGGAGCCCCACCGGCTGATTGCGGCGGGCATTGGCGTGGCCCTGCCGGCCGACAAGTCCATGTACGGGTATCTGTCCGAGCACCACTCCTTTGGCGAAACCGAGGAGGTCGCCGGGGAGTACTGCGAAGAGCTTGCGGCGGAAATGCTGGCGACCACGCTCAATGTGGAGTTCGACCCCGAGCTGTCGTGGGACGAGAAGAAAGAAGTCTATCGCATTTCGAACAAAATCGTCCGCACAATGAACATCACCCAGTCGGCCGTCGGCGACAAGCGGGGTCTGTGGACCACCGTCGTGGCGGCGGCCATTTTGCTCGGCGACGATGACTAGCGCCGGCGGCTCCTGGCCCGGCCGCCTCGCCCGGGCTTGAGGTATCCGATCCGCTCCAGCACAGCCCCGGCCACCAGGGGCAGTGCCACCGTGGCGTCCTCCAGCACTTCAGCAAATCGCCCGCCTTCTTCGGGAGGCACGAATTTCCCCCAGGACACGGCCTCGGAGTAGGTACTGCCGGACAGCCCGCCCCAGTGGACCGGCTCGGGGCAGATGCGGACGCCATAGTGGTACCGTTTGAGTTCTCCCGAAGGCGCCAG
>Ga0070739_10003766_pt1 | contig 18577 bp, 3 predicted proteins | sample Coa_R1_7_FD_66445 | JGI IMG/M metagenome (GOLD analysis project Ga0070739, IMG submission 66445) | Surface soil microbial communities from Centralia Pennsylvania, which are recovering from an underground coalmine fire - Coalmine... | ecosystem: Environmental > Terrestrial > Soil > Unclassified ... | reverse complement strand
CGTTGCACTGGGCACGACCGTGACGCTGAACGGCAGCGGCTCATTCAACCCCGCTGGTGGCCCGCTGACATACTCATGGTCGTTCACCTCCAAGCCGTCGGGCTCCTCAGCGGTGCTGTCAAACCCGGCCAGTGTACTTCCATCATTTACGGCGGATGTTGCCGGCGCGTACGTAATTGGTCTGACCGTGAGCACTGGAACGGCAAGCGCAAATGCGAGCGTAACTGTCAGCACTATTAATTCGCCGCCAGTAGCCATTGCAGGCCCGAACCAGACCGCGTCCGTTGGGAACCAGGTCACGCTCGACGGTAGTGACTCGTTCGATGTCGACGGCACTCCTATCACGTATTTCTGGTCGCTCATCAGTAACCCGATCGGCAGTCAGGCGGTTCTGGCCAATTTCGATACGGTGTCTCCATCATTTACGCCTGATCTTGCGGGAATATATGTGCTGCAGCTGGTGGTCAGCGACGGGCAGCTGAGCAGTAATCCGTCCATCGTCATCGTAACGAGCGCAAATGCTCCGCCGGTCGCCAATGCGGGTCCGGCTCAGTTCGTCGCGGTCGGTTCGCAGGTGCGGTTAAACGGCGCCGGATCGACAGACCTGAATGGAAATCTTCTCACTTTCCGCTGGAGTTTGTTGAGTGTACCCGCGGGCAGCAACGCCACACTCAGTGCGCCCACCTCGGTGAATCCCGCTTTTACGGCCGACGTGCCGGGAACCTACGTAGCGCAGCTGATCGTTAACGACGGTGTCATCGACAGCACTCCGGCAACGGTGACCATCAGCACGAACACGGTGCTGGCTCCCACAGCGAATGCCGGGCCTGCACAGACGGTGATCGCCGGGGCCCCGGTTACGTTGAACGGTTCCGCATCCGACCCTCAAAAGCTGCCGCTGACGCTGAAATGGGCCCTGATTTCCGAACCCGCCGGCAGCGCCGCGACGCTTTCGAGCACGACCCAGGCGAGCACGGGTTTCACCACCGACCAGCCGGGCACCTACGTTGCACAGTTGATCGCGAGCAACCCGTACCTGAGCAGCGTTCCTTCGACCGTTGCGGTTACCACGACGGCGAACACCCTTCCCGTCGCCAACCCGGGTAGCCCGCAGACGGTTGCGGCCGGAGCCGGCGTGAACCTCGACGGGACCGGATCCTCGGATGCGAACAACCTGCCACTTGCATATACATGGTCATTGATCAGTGTTCCCGCCGGCAGCACGGCTGCCCTGCTGGGAGCATCCACGCCCACCCCGTTCTTCAACACCGATATTGCGGGTCCGTACGTGGTTCAGCTGATCGTCAATGATGGTCTGAACAACAGTGTGCCGGCGACGGTGTTGATTACGGCAACGGCGCCGGGCATTGCTCTCACGCCGAACCCGTTGAGCGTTACGGGCTCATCGGGCACGTTGACAGTGACACTGAATGCGCCAGCACCGGCGGCAACCACGGTCAGTTTTTCGGGGTACGATCCCACCGTCATTTCCCTGCCCTCGTCCCTAACCGTGGCGGCGAATACCTCGACGGCAAAGGCGACAGTGACGCCCCTTACCGCGGGCTCGACTAACGTCACGGCGTCGGCAAACGGATTTCAGTCCGGAACCGCAAGCGTTGTAGTTCCCGCCGCGCTGAGCCTGAGCCCGAAACCGTTCACCATTACCGGTCGAGCGACACAGAACCTTATCATCACGCTGTCCCGGCCGGCTCCGGCGGGTGGCCTCGTTGTCAATCTGAGTGCGAGTCCGGCGACAATCGTCTCGCTGCCCGCAACCGCGACAATTGCGGCGAATACGACCACCGCAACGGTGGCGGTGACGGGGCAGGCGGCTGGTACGACGGTCATCACTGCCGGCGCGAGCCCCAGCTACATCACCGGTGCGACGCTTGGGGTAACGGTTCAGAGTCCCGGGACCATCGGCCTGCCGTCAGGCGTTAGCGTGATGCCCGGACAGTCGGTCCCCTTCGCGGTGACCCTGCCGTCCCCGGCTCCGCAGCCGATCACCGTCGCGCTGTCCAGCAGCGCCCTCGCAAACGTGACCGTCTCGCCCGCGAGCGTGACCATTGCCACTGGACAGACGCAGCCGGCCACGCAGCCACAGGTGACCGGTGTGAATTTCGGCTCGGCGTCCATCCGCGCCGCCGCGAGCACGTATCTTACGGGAAGCCAAACCGTGCAGGTCGGCGCCAGCATGACGATAACACCGACGCCGATCTCGATTACAGGAACGACGACCCAGAACGCCACGCTTACCCTGTCCGCCCCCGCACCCGCGGCCCTCACCGTCAACCTGAGCGCGAGTCCGACGGGCGTGGTCAGCGTGCCGGCATCAGTAACGATTGCCAAAAATGCGACCACCGCGCCGCTGCCGATCACCGGAGTGAGCGTTGGCGGGACAACCATCACCGCGACTGCCACAGCGCCGAATATTCCCAATGCGACGGCCGCGGTCACGGTACAGTCCGGGAACGCGATTCTGCTGCCTGCGAATGTGACCATTGCGCCAGCGCAGTCAACGACCTTCGCCGTTACGCTGCCGTCTGCCGCAACACAGCAGGTCACGGTAAACCTGGCCAGCGGCGACACCTCGAAAATAACCATTTCGCCGGCCTCGGTGACGATTGCGGCAGGGCAGACGCAGCCGGCGACTCAGCCGACGATCACCGGCGTCAACTTCGGATCAGCGGCAATCACTGCCTCGGCGACAGGCTTTAACACGGGAAGCCAGCTGGTCAATGTCGGCGCCACTCTCAGCTTCACACCTGCTGCCCCGTCGGTTACCGGGACCGCGACCCAGAACGTGACATTGACGCTGTCAGCGGCGGCGCCGGCGCCGGTCACCGTCAATCTCGCCGCCACACCATCGGGGATCGTGAGCGTTCCCGCAAGCGTAACCATTCCGCAGAACGGAACGACCGCCATAGTGCCGATCACAGGCGTGAGCGTTGGACCTGCGACCCTGACGGCAAGCACGAGCACTCCCAACATTCCGAGCAAAGCCGCCACGGTCACGGTGGTGAGCGCGGGGGCCATCGGTTTGGGGTCGAATGTTTCAGTTGCCCCGGGCGCATCGGCTCCGCTGGCGGTGACGCTTCCCGGACCAGCGCCTCAGGCGGTGACTGTCACGCTTTCCAGCAACTCACCGGCGATCGCGACCATTTCGCCGAGCACAGTTACCATTGCCGCGGGTCAGACGCAGCCCGCGACGCAACCGCAGGTGTCGGGCGTGAATTTCGGAGCGGCGACAATTACCGCCTCGGCCCCCGGCTACACGAGCGCGACACAGACGGTGAATGTAACGGGATCGCTCAGCCTGACCCAGAACATCAGCATCACCGGGGGCGGAACGCAGAACATGACGGTGGCGCTGTCTTCCGCCGTCCCGACTCAGATCACCGTCAATCTGAGCGCCAGCCCGGCCGGCATCGTGAGCATGCCCGCGTCGGTTACGATTCCCGCAAACACCACCAGCGCCAGCGTGCAGCTGACGGGTGCGGCGGCGGGTGGGACGACCATCACTGCCACCACCGCGACCACGAATGTTTCGAGTGCGACCGCGCCGGTTACGGTTCAGCCACTGGGCGCTATCAGCATTCCGGCGAATACCGTCGTCCTCTCCGGCCAGTCCGCCGCATTCCCGGTCGTGCTGTCCACGGCGGCGCCAACGGGCGGCGTGACCGTTACTCTTTCCAGCAGCGACTCGACGATAGGCGCGGTTTCGCCCACATCGGTGTCCATACCAGCCGGCCAGACGCAGCCCGCAACGCAGCCGCAGGTTACGGCGAAAAACCTCGGCACGGCGAACATAACCGCTTCATCGCCGTTTTATACCGCCGCTACGCAGTCAGTGCAGAGCGTTGGCACGGCGAGTTTCGCACCGCCGCAGCTGACGATGACGGCCGGTGACGCGCAGAATCTCGTGCTCACACTTTCCGCCCCGGCCCCCGCGGGCGGAATCAAGTTCACCGTCACCTCCAATCACACAAACATCGCGACGGTCGGGCAGGGGACCTACACTATTGCGGCCACGACGACCACAGTGGCAGTGCCGGTTTCCGGTGTAGGCGCGGGGATCGCGATCATCCGCGCCAGCGCGCCGAACATGACCGATGCGACGGCTCTGGTAACGATCAATCCGCGTATCGACATCAATGTTCCGCCGACGGTTAGCCTGGGCCCGGGGAGCACGGCTCCATTCCCGGTAAGCCTCGTGAATCCGGCGCAGGCATCCACGACCATAACGCTTACCAGCGGAGATGCGACGAAAGCGACCATCTCCCCGGCGAGCGTAATGATCGCCGCAGGTCAGACGGCGCCGAGTCAAACTCCGACCGTCACGGGCGTGGCAACTGGTCAGACGACAATCACCGCCTCGGCAACGGGCCTGAATTCCGCCGTGTCGCAGATCACAGTGGCATCGATGGACATCATCATGCCACCGGCGTTTACTGTCGCTCCGGGAGTACAGCAGGAATTCGACGTCGCCCTGGCTAAACCCGCACAGGCGCCGACGGTCATCAACCTGTCCAGCAGTAACACGAATGCGGTGACGATCTCACCGAGTTCCCTCGACATCGACGTCGGCCAGACGCAGCCCACGCGGCAACCGAACATCACTACACTCGGGATCGGACAAGCCACGATTACTGCCTCGGCGGACGGACTCGCGCCAGGCACTACGCAAATCACGGTCGGGGTGACCGCCTCGATGACACCGGCTAATCTGATCGTCAATCCCGGAGTGGTTTCGGCGCTCACCATCGCACTGTCCGCCCCGCAGCCGTCCAACACGACGTTCACGCTCACTTCACAAAATCCCGGCGTTGCTACCGTCCCGACGGCTATAGTGCTGCCCGCCGGAACGCAGTTGAGTGGGTTCAATGTTACTGGCGTGGCGAACGGAACATCGGTGGTCACCGCCACGGCGCCCGGATTTGCGCCAATGACCTCGAAGGTGACCGTGCAGCCCGCCGGTTTGCTGTCGATGGCCATCAGCAACCCGAATATTCAACTGAATACGTCCGGGACAATCACGTTTACTCTCTCGACACCCGCGCCCGCCGCCGGGCTCACCATCAGCGTCAACAGCGATAATCCCGCTGTGACGCTGGCGTCGACTCTCATCAGCATGCAGCCGGGGGATACGACTGCGAGCACGCAGTACACGGCGGTGAATCTGGGGAACGCAACGATCACCGCGTCAGCGGCCGGTTATACCTCGCCAACGCCAGCCGTGATCAAGTCCGGCGCGGTGATCACGTGGGATACTCCGACACTGACGGCCACCGGCGCAGGCCAGCAAGTCTTCCTGTTTCTGCACCTGAACACAACCGTTCCTCCCGGACCGACAGGGATTCCGATCACTTTGATCTCGAGCCGACCGGATGTTGCAACCGTGCCGCCGACTCTGTCGTTCTACTGGGACGGCAATACGAATCCGATACTTCGCATTCAGATTGACACCGTTGGGCCCGGGACAACAAAAATCCACGCCTCCGGTCAGAACATCCCCGGTGTCGATGCCACGGTTACGGTAACCGGACCGCTATCGATTTCCACAACTTCGCTTCCGAACGGTGCAGCCGGATCGCCATACTCGGCGCCGGTGGCCGCGGTGGGCGGCGTCACCCCATATTCCTGGTCCGCCACAGGTCTTCCGAGCGGTCTTTCGATTAACGCCTCGACGGGCCAGATCACAGGTACAACATCGGCAATCGGCACCGCCTCGGTAACGATCAACGTGCAGGACTCGAGTTCGCCGGCGCTCACCGCCAAGGCAGTCCTGAGCCTCACGATCAACCCGCCGGCCGTTGGATCGATCGCGGTTGCGGGTGGCTCAGGACAGGCTGTACCCGACCTGACCACTTTCGCTAGCCCTCTGAGCGTGCTCGTGAAAGATGGAGGTGGAAACCCGCTCAGCGGCGTCACGGTAACGTTCTCGGCGCCGAGTACGGGCGCGAGCGCGACATTCGCCGGCGGCGTGAACACTGCGGTTACAAACGCGAGCGGCATCGCGACTTCGGCGACGCTCACCGCTAACAAGACAATCGGCGGGTACTACGTGACCGCCAGCGCAGGAGCGGTGTCAACGCGCTTCTCGCTCAGGAATACGCTTGGCGTTCCGGCGAATCTTGCGGTCACCAGTGGGTCGGGCCAGACCGCAACTGTAAACACCGCTTTTGCGAATCCGTTGATCGCGATATTGACCGACGCGGGTGGGAATCCGATTGCCAACGCGCGCGTGACCTTCACGGCGCCGGCGCAATCATCGGCCAGCGCGACGTTCGCCGGCGGCGTGAATACCGCCCTCACGAACGCGTCCGGTATAGCCACTTCAGCCGCCCTCACCGCGAACGCCGTCGCCGGCGGTCCTTACAATGTCGTCGCCACTTCGGCTACGGTGAGTGGCAACTTCGCCCTGACGAACACGCCCGCATCAGCGGCAAAAGTTGCCGTGACGGGCGGCAATAATCAGAGCGCCGCCATCAACACGGCTTTCGCGAGCCCACTGGCGGTGACCGTTACCGACTCCGCCGGGAATCCGGTGCCGAACGTCGTAGTGACGTTTACCGCGCCTGCGCAAACCGGCCCGAGTGTGACTTTCGCCGGAGGTAAAACAACCGCGACAACGAACGCGGCGGGCGTGGCCACCTCGGTGACTATTACGGCGAACTCGCGTGTCGGAGCATCGTACAGCGTTGTCGCTTCAGCAGGCCCGGCAGCCCCGGCGACGTTTACTCTGACCAACCTTGTCGGCGCTCCGGCAAAGGTAGTGACCGCGAGTCCAAGCAGCCAGCAAACGGTGGTGAATACCGCGTTCGCATCGCCTATGATCGTGACCGTCCAGGATGCCGCTGGCAATCGCGTTCCAGGCGCGACCGTGACCTTTACGGCTCCGTCCACCGGAGCGACTCTTACCTTTGCAGGCGGCATCAATACCGCCGTGAGTGATGCTCAGGGCGTCGCACGTTCGGCAATCGTTACCGCAAACACGGTCAGTGGATCGTACTCAGTGATTGCGTCGTCCGGAGCAGCAACGAGCGCGAAGATTCTTATGATCAACAACGCCGGGGCGGCGGCGCAAATAACGGTTACCAGCGGAAGCGGACAATCGGCGGCCGTCAACACTGCCTTCCCGAACCCACTGGTCGCGACGGTAACGGACGCGTTCGGGAACGCCACGCCGAATGTGCACGTGTCGTTTGCCGCCCCCGCGCAGAGTGGGCCGAGCGTCACCTTCGCCGGCGGGGTCAACGTTGTCGCGACGGACGCTTCGGGTATTGCCACGTTACCGCCGCCGATAGCCAACGGGAATCTCGGCGGCCCGTACAACGTCATTTGCGGCTCTGGAAGCGCGAATAAGGTGAGCTTCGCGCTGACCAACGTGAAGGCGCCCCCGGCGAACATCGTGGCCTCGAGTGGAGGGGGCCAGAGCGCAACCATCAATACCGCATTCGCCAGTCCGCTGGTCGCAATCGCTACCGACACGGGAGGAAATCCTGTTCAGGGAGCCATCGTGACGTTCACGGCTCCGGCCGCGTCCGGAGCAAGCGTCACGTTTTCCGGCGGCGTGAATACCGCCGTTACGGACGCCTCGGGTAAGGCAACCGTCTCGGTCACGGCGAACTCGCACGCAGGGGCGTACAGTATTGTGGCTTCATCCGGACCCGCCAAAACGGCCAGCTTCGCGCTGACCAATACGGTCGGGCCGCCGGCGAATGTTTCCATTACTGCAGGCAGCGGACAAAGCGCTCCCGTAAACACCGCTTTCGCCTCACCGCTCGTGGTGACGGTCACGGATGCCGGTGGCAATCCGCTGGCCAATACGACGGTCACATTCACGCCCCCGGCTGCCACAGGGCCGAGCCTCACGTTTGCCGGCGGAATCAATACGGCGGTCACGAACTCCTCGGGCGTCGCAACTTCGGCCGCCATCACGGCGAACTCGCATGCCGGGCCGGCTTACACCGTAACGGCTGCCGCCGGATCCGCGACGGCCTCCTTCACGCTGGCCAACACGGTTGGTTCCGTGACCAAGGTCGTGGTGACCTCGGGCAGCGGGCAGACAACTCAGGTGGCGACTGGGTTCGCGCAGCCTCTGACCGCCACCGCTCAGGATGCCTTCGGGAATCCTGTTCCCGGGGCCATGGTGACCTTTACTCCACCGGCACAGACTGCGGCCAGCATCACTTTTGCGGGCGGCTCCAACACGGCGCTGACCAACGCCTCCGGCGTCGCCACTTCCGCGGCCATCACGGCGAACAACAAGGCCGGCGGCCCATACAACGTAGTCGCGTCGTCAGGCTCGGCGTCCACCGCCAACTTCAGCCTTACGAATACACCCGGACCCGCAGCGGCCATTACAGCCAGCAGCGGGAGTGGGCAGACGGCTGCCGTCAACGCTGCATTCGCGAATCCTCTCGTGGCTGCGGTCACTGACTCCTTAGGGAACCCAGTGGCGAATATGACGGTCACCTTTACCACGCCCGCCCAGACAGGGCCAAGCGCAACGTTCGTCGGCGGAGTGAACACAGCCGTAACGAACGCGCAGGGTCTCGCCACCTCGGCGCCGCTCACCGCGAACGGTCACCTTGGCGGACCTTACAACGTTGTGGCTGGATTTGGTGGAACCGCCACAGCCAACTTCGCGCTGACCAATACTTTCGGCGCGGCGGCGAAAATTGTGATCAACAGCGGGAATTCTCAAACGGCCACGATTTCCACTGCGTTCGCCAGCCCGCTGTCGGTAATCGTCACGGATTCGTCCGGCAACCCTGTCTCCGGCGCGACGGTCACGTTCACCGCGCCGGCGCAGACGGGAGCGAGCGCTACCTTCGCCGGTGGCGTGAATACCGCGGTTACGAACGCGCAGGGTGTAGCGACGTCAGCGACCGTTTCAGCGAACAATTTCGCGGGCGCGTACAGCGTCATCGCCTCGTGTGGTTCAGCATCGACGGCGGCTTTCTCCCTGACGAACCAGTCGGGTCCGGCCGCTAAAGTTGTTGTGACGAGCGGGAGCTCGCAGAGCGCGCAGGTGAACACCGCGTTCGCGAACCCACTCGTAGCCACGGTTACCGATGCCGGCGGAAATCCGATTTCGGGCGCGATCGTCACCTTTACGGCCCCGGCCCAAAGCACCGCGAGCGTGACGTTCGCGGGCAGCGTCACGACAGCCACGACAAACGCAAACGGGGTGGCGACCTCAGCCATCATCACGGCCAACAGCATCGCCGGAGGACCGTATCAGGTCACCGCGGCAACGGGCTCGGCGACCAGCGCAGCGTTCCTGCTGACCAATAAACCCGGGCCTGCAACCTCGCTCACCGTCTCGGCCGGTTCCCCGCAGCAGACCACCGTAAGCACGGCCTTTGCCAGCCCGCTCAAAGTGCTGCTCACAGACGCGAATAACAATGGCATCAGCGGCGTGACCGTCACCTTTACGGCTCCGTCGACCGGCGCGAGCGCGACCTTTGCGGGAGGAAAGAACACCGCTGTCACCAACGCGAGCGGAATTGCCACATCCGCCGTTCTCACGGCAAACTCAACGGTCGGCGGCTACCTGGTCACGGCTTCCGCATCCGGACTGTCCACCGCTTTCTCGCTTACGAACGTCGCTGGAACGCCGGCGGCGATCTCAGCGCTTTCCGGATCGGGACAGACCACACCTCTTAACACACCCTTTGCGGCGCTCAAAGCCCTTGTCACCGATTCGGGAGGCAATCCCGTTCCAGGCGTTGTAGTCACATTCACTGCGCCGGCAAACGGGGCCGGCGGCACGTTCGCCGGTAATCAGAACACCGCCACAACCGACAGCACCGGCACGGCGACCGCGCCACAGTTCACGGCGAACAACGTCACCGGCTCGTACACCGTCATCGCGTCCGTCGCCGGCCTGTCCTCTACCGCCTCATTCCTGCTCACGAATGCGGCCGCCTCCGGCGCCACTATTTCAGTAACCAGCGCAACCGTCGGCCAGAATCTTCAGGCGCCGATCACCATCACGCTCAATCCGGCGCCGCCAACGACCGGCGTCGGAGTGACGATCGAGTCCAGCGACTCGACACTGGCGCTGGTTGGAACCGGTCGAGCAGGGTTCACGATAAACATTACTCCAGGACTGAATCCGTTCAGCGTGCCAGTACAGGCGCTGGTGGGTTCGGGAAAGGCGGTGATCACCGTCTCCGCTCCGGGTTATTCCAGCGCGAGCACGGAGATCACCTTCGCGCCATCCGGACTGGTGATTGCCGGACCAAACGGCGTTGGAGGATCATTTAACGTTTTCCAGGGCACGTCGACCCCGCTGACAGTTTCCGCGGCCCAGCTCGATGCGAGCGGGAAGTTCGTTCAGGTCCAACAGGTGCGGCAGGGCTTCAGCCTTACGGCGAAGGCGACAAGCTCGAATACCAACCTGGGGACAGTGAGTCCGACGTCTGCGGCGATCGGCGCGGCGGTGGATCATGCGAATTTCAACCTTCTGGCCAGTGCAGGTCTGACAGGAACCGCAACGCTGACGACGGTGCAGCCGAGCGGATTCACGACACCCACGGACGGCAGCAATAAGGCAGCCTTCACGGTTCAGCAGGGAACCATGGTTCCCTTCACGGCATCGGTCGGCCAATTCCTGGCCAAAGATGTATCGGTGAACCTGGGAGCGCCGGCTGCAACCCCGGTCGATCTCACCATTACCAGCAACGATCCGACCAAACTCCAGTTGTCTATGTCGCCGGTGAATCCGGGCGCCGCTTCAATCAGCTTTACAGTTCCTCCAGGTCACGATCACAGCCAAACGTTTTATTTGCTCGGTCTTGCGAATTCGGGCAGCGTTGGCTACACAGTTGTCTCCAGCGTACTTGGAACTGTCACCGGCACGGTGAATCTGGGACCGTCCGGCCTGGCCATTCAAAGCGTGGCGGGCTTTGGCGCTTCGAGCTTTTCAACGACTCTCGACGCGGGCCAGGCCACCCTGCAGGTTTTCACCGTACTGATGGACGGCTCCGGCAACATCGTCGAACAGCAGGTTGTCGCCGGGAGCACTCCGTTATCGATTTCGGTGACCAGCAGTAATACCGCGGTCGGAACCATCGATACATCCCCGATCTCAGTGGCCGGCGGATCGAATTCGGCGACCTGCAACCTGGTGCTTGCCTCCGCAGGTACGACGACAGTGACCGCCAGCGCCACAGGATTTGCCTCCGCTCAGGTAACGGCGACAGTTACTCACACCTTGCCGCCGCTGCTTTTCGCCAATGGCGATGGCACCATCGGCAAGAATCTTGAATCGCAGTACACGGTTCTCGTTCCGCAAAATACTTCCGCGGGCGGTGTTCAGGTCACAATTCAGAGTAATTCCTCCCTGATTTCGGTGTCGGCGAGCCCAACGGGCGCAGGAAGCAGTTCGATTGTACTTTCGGTTCCGACGAACACCTCGACAGCCACGTTCTATGTACAGGGGCTTGCGAACTCCGGCGCGGCCATTGTCACGGGAACCGCCGCCGGATACCAGACGGCGACGGCAAACATTCAGCTCGCGCCATCGGCGATCGTCATCGCTCCGAATGCGGTAAGCGGGAACGCCGGAGCGTCAACCAGCGCTGGCCTCTTCGTCGTGGTTCTCGATTCGACGAATACGCCGCAAGCGACCGACGAACTGATCGCCGGTTCATCGCCGGTCAGCGTACCGGTCAACAGCGATACGCCCACAGTCGCATCGGCGCCCACGCGAATTGCCATCCAGCCTGGATCCGGGACGGCGAACGTACCGATTACGCTCGGAGTCCCTGGTACGGCTACGATATCGATAACAGAGCCCACAGGATTCACGACTCCAAATTCATCGGTCTCGACTTTAGTGACAGCAAACTGAACCAGGCGACCATGATCCAAATGACGAGAGGTGAGTTATGAGCCAACGACTCGGCGCCATTCTGTTTCTGGCCGGAGCGACGGCTTTTGCCGAGCCGCACCTGATTTTGCCTGCGGGGGGCAGCATCGGACGAAATCTGGAAGCCTTTACGAGCGTTCGTCTCAGTGAGGTCGCCGCTTCGCGGCTCGAGGTGACGGTGACCAGCTCCGATCCGCGGCGGCTTGTGTTCGCGAACAATCCGGACGAACCCGGGACGCCCGAGCTTCATCTGAAGGTGAATGCCCAGTATCCGGAAACACCGGATTTCTATCTTCAGGCGGTCGGAGCACCAGGCGAAATTACGTATACGGCGACCGCCCCCGGGTACGCGCCGGCAACAGGGCGCGTGACCATCACACCCTCGGCGATTCTGTTGGTCGGTCCCATGCAGGCGCCGACGTTTCAGACCACGCCGCGGACTCCGGTTCCGGTCAGGATCATGACCACAAGCCTGGATGCCGACGGGAACGTTGGGCAGCAGCAGCCGCTTGCCGGAGGGCTCAAGGTCGATGTCCAGATGGACACATCCGACGCCCATGTCGGCGCGCTGAAAGACAGGACGCTGACGCTCGCGGGAGGGTCCGCGATGGCGGCAACGAAGTTCGTCCCCGCGGGCGACGGCAGCGCCGTTCTTACGGCCCACGCACCACCCGGATTCACATTCATTTCCAAACTGTCGACCGTAACTGGGACGGTAATAACACCGGGAATCGGCGTCCTGACCGACCTCTACGTCGGGAAGGATCTGCAGGTCGTGGGATACGTGCTGCTGGGGGAAGCGGCGCCTCCCGACGGTTTGGATGTGACGCTCAGGAGCGCCGATCCATCACGTCTGTTATTGTCCGACCGGGTCGACCGGGTCGGATCGGCTTCGATCACGCTGCACATACCCCCCGGAGAGCTGAAAGCGAAATACGTCATACAGGGCCTCGCTGACTCCGGAATAGTGAACTACAGCGCGACCGCCATAGGCTATCGTGATCGGTCGGCGCGTGTCGGCCTGACCGCGGCCGGGGTGATGGTCGTCTATGCGCCTTATGGCGCGCCCGACGAGGCCGAGGTGCTGCGAAAAAATCTCGTTCTGGATCCACGACCGTTCGCGGTTTCACTTTCCGAGCACAAACCGGCGCCGCTCGCGGTGTGGACGGTTTACCTGGACCCGGTGACGCATCGGGGGGCCGATATGACCGCACAGATGCTTCGCCCGGGCGTTCAGAAAACGGTTGAGCTGACCAGTAGTGACCCGGCAGTCGGCAAGGTGACGCCCCGCGTGAAGCTCAGCAGCGCGGAGCCCTATACAGTCGCGGACTTCACGCCCGTCGCTGCCGGTCAGACGGTCATCTCGGTGCGTCCGCCCGATGGGTTCGCGCAGCCCTCGAACGCAACCTCGGTTACAGCTACAGTGAACGCGGAATAACGCCTTTCGACACCGATGGCTGGGGTTCCAAGCAGCACAACATTGCTATCGCGAGTCATCGTCATGGCGCTTAAGTCCTTTGTTGCAGTGGTGTTAGATCACTCTTTCCCAAGCTACACCTTTTGGCTAGTCCGAAAAGGGAATTGAGGGCATATGCGGCAGATGATAGTTTTTCGTGGGGAGGTCAAACCCTTGAAGCTTAGTCACAAAGTAATTTTCGCGGCCATTGCATGCGCGATGGTCGCTGTCGCACAGAACCCAATCACCGCCGATTCACCGTTCCAGGTGAAGTATGCCTCGAACGTGACCGGTACCAGCGATGCGGTGATCAACATCTCGAACAGCGGCGCGAACGGCGCATCGCTGCAGGGACCGGGCGTTGGCTCGGCGGGCAACATCTGCGTGAACGTATACGCGTTCTCGCCGGATGAGCAGGAGGTTTCCTGCTGCTCTTGTCTGGTAACGCCGAACGCCCTGGTGTCGCTCTCAGTCTTCACCGACCTGACCAGCAACACGCTGACCGGCGTCAGGCCGCGTGACGTCACCGTGAAGCTGGTGGCGACGCTGGCGGGTGCGGGCGGTACTGGCACGAGCTGCAACAACAGCGCGGCCACCGCTACGGCAGGCAACCTGGCTACGGGTCTGCTCGCGTGGGGCACCGTTACTCACCCCGCGGGTCCGATCAATGCCGTCCCGACGACGACTGAGACGGCGTTCACGCCGGCGACTCTCAGCGCCGGTGAGCTGGCCAGCATCACCAACCGTTGCCTCAACATCATCGGCAACGGCAGCGGGTTCGGAATCTGCCGTTCCTGCCGCTTCGGTGGTCTGGGTGGTTCGAAGCTGTAGTGCCTTTGGGGTAGCCGGGAGCAGTCCCGGTTACCCCGTTCTACTCACAAAAAAATGATTAGTTACGCCAGTGAAATAATTCGGAGGAGCTGGTGAAGCACTTAATTCCGGTTGTTGGGGCGGTCCTGACTGTGGTCGCGGCCGTCGGACAGGATGCCGCGGCGGGAGCGGCGCAGACGGTTGTGGCGGAAGTGAACGGGCAGAAACTGGCCCTCTCCGACCTCGAACGAAAACATCCCGGCGCGCTGTTTCAGGCGCGGAACAGTTTTTACGAATCCGAGAAGAAAGTCGTACAGCAGTACACCGATGAGTGCCTGCTCGAGCAGGAAGCGCAAAAGCAGCATGTCACCGTCGAGCAACTGCTCAAGGCTCACGTGGATGACACGATTGCAAAGGACCCCTCTGAGGAATCCCTGCACGTATACTACGAAGGCCTGGATACGACTCAGCCTTATGAAGTCGTGCGCGGCAAGATCATCGATGCTCTCCGCCAGCGGCGGCTCGCGCGAGCGAAGGAAGCCTACCTGCAGTCGCTTCGCAGCAAGGCCAGCGTAGTAGTCAAGCTGGATCCGCCCCGCGCTGAAATCGGCCTGAAAGACACTCCGGTACGCGGCGCCACTTCGCCCCGCGTGACCATTGTCGAGTATGCCGACTACGAGTGTCCGTATTGCCAGCAGGCGCAACCGGTGTTGCAGCAGCTGGAAACGGAGTTCCAGGGCAAGGTGGCTTTCGCGTTCAAGGATTTTCCGCTGCCCATGCACGCGGACGCGCAAAAGGCCGCGGAAGCGGCGCACTGCGCCGGGGCCGAGGGCAAGTACTGGGACTATCACGATATGCTCTTTGCGAAAAAGCAACTCGATCCTGCCTCGCTGAAGAGCTTTGCGCGCGATCTCAAACTGGACACGGCAGCCTTCGACAAATGCCTCGATTCAGGCGCGACCGCCCAAACGGTGAAGGCGCAGCTGGACGAAGCACAGGCGCTTGGGCTGCAGGGTACTCCGACGCTGTTCATAAACGGCCGCTACATCAGTGGCGCGCTCAGTCACGATGCGCTGCGGGCAATCGTTGAGGAAGAACTCGGCGAATCGCAGCAAACACGGGTAGCACATCGATGATGTGTGTTCCTGCCGCGCGTGGCGAGATGTATCATCCTGTTCTCATAAGATCGTCTCCACGTCTCCTCTCGCCACCGCGGCGGATTTATATGGGCGAGCCCAGATTTTCGCGGCTCCGGTAATCGGCAATCTTCTGATTTAACCGCGCCTGACACGAGGTATGTATGCGATACGTGTGTTCGTTTGCGGCCGCAATGACTGCGGTGGCTTTTGTGGCCCCTTCGCCGGCCTTTGGCGCGGCATTATCCATTACGAATTACCAGTTCGTAAGTGAGGTGCGCTTCTCGCGCACCCAGTCCTATGTAACGTACTCCGCCGACCTCGTGAACACCGGGCCCGCTCTCGCCTCGGTGACGGCCGCCCTGACAAGTCTCGATCCGAGTATTCAAACCATACCCGGTCAGGACATGCTGCACTTTTCTCCCGTCGCGGCAAACAGCCAGACCCCCGGCAGCAACACCTTCACAATTCTCGTAGACCGCACGGTCCCCTTCACGTTTTCAAATCTCCAGTGGTCGTTCAATAACCCCTTTGCGAACCCCGGGCCCAATCAAACGGCCAAGGTGGGCGCGAAGGTAACACTGAACGGGACGGGTTCGACGAATCCGGCCGGAAACGGAACGCTGACCTATGCCTGGTCGTTCGCGTCGATGCCGGCTGGATCGACCGCTTCCATTACGAACGCGAACTCATCCATTGCGTCCTTCGTCGTTGATGTCGCCGGACAGTACGTGGTAACGCTGACGGTCAGCAATGGCGCGGGCAGCGACAGCGCCAATGTCACCATCACTACCGCCGCATCTCTGCCTGTAGCCAATGCGGGGCCGAATCAGACTGTTGGAACCAATACACCCGTTCTGCTGGACGGCAGTCACTCGTCGGATACCGACGGCGACCCGCTGACGTACGCGTGGTCTATCATCAGCAAACCCATCGGCAGCACCGCGTCGCTGAACAATCCGACGTCCGTCACACCGGGCTTCATTCCGGATCTGGCCGGCGCATACATCATCGAACTCGTGGTCAACGACGGGACGTTGAACAGCAATCCTTCGACAGTAACGATTTCGACATTCAATACCCCTCCTGTGGCAAATCCCGGGCCCAGCCAGGTGGTTGGGGTCGGAGCCGTGGTGCAGCTGGACGGTTCGGGATCCACGGACGTGAACGGCAACCCGCTCTCGTTCAAATGGAGTATCATCAGCAAGCCCCCGAACAGCACCGCCACTCTGAGTGATCCGACAGCTGTGCAGCCCGTCTTCACGGCAGACCTTCCCGGAACCTACGTCGTGCAATTAATCGTTAACGACACGATCGTGGACAGCCTTCCTGCGACGGTCACGATCACCACGAATGCCGTGCTGCCGCCCAAAGCGAACCCGGGCCTGAATCAGCTCGTGCTCCCCGGTACGACCGTGCAACTCAGCGGTCAGGGCATGGATCCGCAGAATCTGCCACTGACGTTCGACTGGTCGCTAATTACCCTGCCACTAAACAGCACGGCCAAACTCTCCAACGCGACCAGCGCGACGCCGACGTTTGTCGCAGATCTGCTCGGCACTTACGTGGCGCAGCTCATTGTCAGCAATCCCTTCGTGAGCAGTCAGCCGGCGACGGTAACCATTACCACGAGTAACAACATCACGCCGGTCGCCAACCCGGGCCCGGCGCAGAATGCCACGGTCGGTAAGACGGTCACGCTGGACGGCAGTCTCTCCTCGGATCCAAACAGCCTGCCGCTCACCTATGCCTGGTCCTTCACCAGTATTCCGGCCACCAGCCACGCCGCTCTCTCCGGGTCGGGGACTGTTTCGCCGACGTTCGTACCGGACGTGGCCGGTCTTTATGTTGTCCAGTTGATCGTCAGCAATGGTTTCTCGAGCAGCAGTCCGGCGACGGTTAACGTAACGGCAACGGCTGTGACAGCAGGCTTGCTGGCCATTTCATCCGGATCTTCGCAGACGACGACGGTGACCCAGGCGTTCGCCGCGCCTTTAGTTGTTCTCGTGACCGACGGCGCGAACCATCCCGTAAGCGGCGTCACCGTAACGTTTGCGGCGCCGGCCGCTGGCGCCAGCGGTGCATTCGCGGGAGGTATCAACACTGCAGTCAGCAATGCACAGGGGCTCGCAACGTCAGCCGCATTCACAGCCAACACCATTGCCGGCACGTACAACGTGGCTGCCAGCGCGCCCGGCGCAAACACGGTCAACTTTTCACTCACCAACAATCCAGGAGCGGCGGCGAAAATCACGGTAAATGGTGGAAGCGGACAAACCGCTGCCATCAACACGGCGTTCGCAACAGCGCTTTCGGTGAAGGTCACTGACGCGCAGGGCAATGCAGTTCCCAATGCGACAGTTACGTTTACCGCGCCAGCGCAGACCGGTCCGAGCGCCACGTTTGCAGGAGGTCTGAACACCTCTGTCACAAACGCTTCCGGAATCGCTTCATCGGCCGTGGTCAGCGCGAACTCCCATGCCGGGGGCTCGTACAACATAATCGCGTCGTCGGGCGCCGCGTCCACGGCGAGCCTGTCGCTGACGAATAAGGTCGGCCCTGCCGCAACCATTCAGCTCACCGGCGGCAGCGGACAAAGCGCTCAGATCAGCACCGCGTTTGCGAACCCGCTGGTCGCAACAGTGCTGGATGCCGGATCGAATCCGATCCCGAACGCGACGGTTACCTTCACTGCGCCGGCTCAAACGGGCGCGAGCGCGACATTTGCCGGCGGCGTGAATACCGCCACAACGAACGCCCAGGGCGTCGCGACTTCCGCCGTGCTCACTGCGAACGGTCACGCAGGCGGACCGTACAACGTAGTCGCCACCAGCGCGCCCGCAACGGCTAATTTCGTCCTGACAAACACCAACGGCGCAGTTGGGAAAATCTCCGTCACCAGTGGCAGCGGTCAAAGCACCGTGATCAGCACGGCGTTTGGCAGTCCGCTCGTGGCCACGGTCACCGACAGCGGCAACAACCCGGTTCCGAACGTCACCGTGACCTTTACCGCGCCGGCGCAAACGGGCGCCAGCGTGACGTTCGCAGGCGGAGTGACGACAGCGACGACGAACCTGCAGGGTGTGGCCACCTCGGCGGCGATAACCGCCAACAGTCACGCGGGCTCCTACAACGTGACTGCTGCGGCAACCGGGGCCTCCACGAAGTTCGCTCTGACCAACAAAGTCGGACCGGCTACGACCGTCGCGATCAGCAGCGGCAGCGGCCAAACCGTGCAGGTGAATACCGCGTACGCAAGTCCTTTGGTAGCTCTGGTGACCGATTCCGGGG
>Ga0070739_10003765_pt1 | contig 18583 bp, 16 predicted proteins | sample Coa_R1_7_FD_66445 | JGI IMG/M metagenome (GOLD analysis project Ga0070739, IMG submission 66445) | Surface soil microbial communities from Centralia Pennsylvania, which are recovering from an underground coalmine fire - Coalmine... | ecosystem: Environmental > Terrestrial > Soil > Unclassified ... | reverse complement strand
CACGTGTCCTGAGCATGAGGACGGGGGTGGTGGCCCATCGGGGCATCGTGCGGATGCGGCTCAGCAGCGTGTATCCGTCCATCTTCGGCATTTCCACGTCGATGAGCAGCAGGTCGAAGGAGTTCGCGGCCAACACCGACAGCGCGTCTTCACCATTCAGTGCCTGGTGAACGCCATAGCCAGCCGCCAGGAGTACGTCGCGGACGACATCGTTTACGAGGCAGCTGTCATCTATGACGAGGATGTTTTGATCGGGCATGCGCCTCTCTCAGCCGGGCCACATCGCTTGGGCCTGACATATTGCGTCTAGGCCTCAGTATGAGTGCAAGCTGATGCCTTGTGGCTAGTACTTTTGGGCCGTGCCATCAGGCGTTTGCCTTGAACTGTCAGGTACTTACTGGCTATGTGGCGGCTCACCACGTAGATTCATCATGGACCAGCCAGCCCGGCGAGTGGGAAGTAACCTCGGAAGACCCTGATGGGTGGCGCCGCAGGGGACGGGAAGGCAACAGTTGAAAACGTTGAGCACGCTATCTGCCACCGAATGGGAGGAGATACGCGAGCACTACGGCGTCTCCAAGGTCCTCATTTGGCGAGCGCCGACACAAGAGGAAAGCAAGCGACACCAAGGCCGGCCCATCGGGATGCGCACCCTGGAGGACGGCACCTATGAAGTGCAGATCAACGCCGATGCTATTCGCTGCCGGCCTCGGACGGTCGAGCGCAACCAGTACACGCTCTACTGCCTTTACTGCTGCCTGGCACATATCGAGCTGGGGCATCTAGATGAGCGCAAACAGCAACAGTGGCTCAAGTCACGGATCAGACCGGGCCGCCGGCGGGGATTGAAAACGCTTCAGGCCGAGCTGGACCGCGAAGCGTCTGACTGGGCGGTCGCGCGCTTGGAGATGGAGGCCGAAGCCGCTGCCCTGGAACCAGTCACTACGGCACGCATCGACGGGCCACGGGCACAGCAGCTCAGCCTCTCGATCCGCTAGTCCCCGCTAGCCCGCCTCTCTACAAGCCCTCCCCCAGCGGCTCGAGGCATGCCATGGCGTGTGTGCCCCGAAGTAGAACATATGCCCGTGGTGGGCTAGACTGGATAGGCGCGCGGAGACCGCATGTCCCAAGGAGATGGGATGGACATCACCTACTTCGGGCACGCATCCTTCCGGATTCGCGGACGTGAAGCCACCATCGTGACCGATCCATTTGCCCCCAGCTTCGGAATCAATATGGGGCGTCCCTCGGCCTCGATTGTCACCGTCAGTCACCCTCACCCCCATCATGCCCACGTCGAAGCTGTAGGCGGTGAGCACCGGGTGGTGAGTGGGCCAGGCGAGTACGAAATCGCCGACGTCCTCATCAGTGGCGTGGAGACGTACCACAACGGCCACCGCCAGCATGCCGATCCTCTGCCGCTCAATACGGCTTATGTCATCGATATCGACGAGCTGCGAGTGTGCCACTTGGGCGACCTCAAAGACAAGTTGACGGATGAGCAGATTGAGGCCCTGGGCAGCATCAACGTGCTCATGGTCCCTGTGGGCGGGGGTTCGACGATCGGCCCCAACGTGGCGGCTGAGGTCGTGAGCCAGCTCGAGCCGACGGTGGTGATCCCCATGCACTATCAGATGGCCAAGACCAAGTCATGGGAGCTGGAGCCGGTCGATCGGTTCGTCCGGGAGATGGGTGTGAAGGAATGGGAGCCGGCGCCAAAGCTCTCGCTCAACAAGGCGTCGGCTGGGACCGAGATACAGGTGGTGGTTATAGAAGCCCGGAAGGCGTAGGAGAAGCTAGGGCATGGAGACGAAGTACATATTCGTGACGGGCGGCGTCGTCAGCTCACTGGGAAAGGGCATCACGGCCGCCTCCGTCGGCCGCGTGCTGAAGAGCCGGGGCATCGAGGTATCCATACAAAAGCTTGATCCCTACATCAACGTTGATCCCGGGACCATGGCGCCCAATCAGCACGGTGAGGTATTCGTCACCGAAGACGGCGCCGAGACCGATTTGGATCTGGGACACTACGAGCGTTTTATCGACGAAAATCTGACCCGCAACAGCAACGTGACCACCGGTCAGATTTACGCGTCTGTCATCTCGAAGGAACGCCGAGGCGAGTACCTCGGCGGCACCATTCAGGTCATCCCTCATATAACCGATGAGATGAAGGAACGGATCACTCGGGTCGCAAAGCAGAGCAAGGCCCAAGTGGTGATCGTCGAGGTGGGAGGCACAGTCGGCGACATCGAGGGATTGCCGTTCCTCGAAGCGATCCGTCAGATGCGCAAGGACGTGGGCCGGAACAACGTCCTATACATCCACGTCACCCTGCTCCCCCATATCGGAGCCACCGACGAGTTGAAGACCAAGCCGACGCAGCACAGCGTCAATGAGCTGCGACGCATCGGCATTCAGCCCGACATCCTCATATGCCGGGCCGATTCGGACGTGACGCCTGAGCTGCAGGAGAAGGTAGCGCTGTTCGGCGATGTGCGCGAGGAAGCCGTGATTGCCCTGCCCACCTGTCAGACGATCTACGAGGTTCCGCTGGTTCTGGAACGCGCGGGACTGGGCCGGTTGATCGTCAACGAGCTGGGTCTTGAGGCGGGTCCACCCGACCTCATCGCCTGGCAGTCACTGGTCCAGCAGATCAAGCAACCCAAGCCTGTGCTGCCCATCGCCATCGTCGGAAAGTATGTCAAATCTCCGGACGCCTACATGAGCATTGTCGAAGCGTTGAAGCACGCAGGTCTCCACGAGACCATCGAGATTAACGTGCGCTGGGTCGACTCCGAGGATCTGGAGCATGACTCCAGTCTAGAGGCGCTTCGTGACGTCAGCGGCATCCTCGTGGGCCCAGGATTCGGGCCCCGTGGGATCGAAGGAAAGATTCGGGCAGCACGCTTTGCCCGCGAAAACGGCGTGCCTTACCTGGGGCTCTGTCTCGGAATGCAGGTCGCGGTGATCGAGTTCGCACGACACGTGCTTCAATCGACCCTGCCGAACAGTACCGAGTTCGACGAGGATACGAAATATCCGGTCATCGACATCATGCCCGACCAGCGAGATGTGGCTGACAAGGGCGGCACCATGCGACTCGGGGTCTGGCCTTGCCGGCTAGTGGCCGATACTCTGACTGCCCAGGCTTACGGGCAACCCGTCATCTACGAGCGCCATCGCCACCGCTACGAATTCAACAACGAATACCGAGAAGCCCTCTCGGCAGCAGGGCTCATCCTCAGTGGGCTTTCACCCGACGGTCGCCTGGTCGAGATCGTGGAGGTGGTCGGTCATCCCTGGTTTGTGGGAACACAATTCCATCCCGAGTTCAAGTCCCGCCTCGACCGGCCGCATCCACTCTTCTGCAACTTCATCGAAGCTGCCAAGGCATATAGCTTGAGTTCCCGAGCGATGGACATCGTCGTGGAGCAGTTGGACAGCCCTGAAGAAGTGGGGGTAAGTGTCGCGCCGATGTGATTCGGACCGTCGGCGTCGTACCACTTGCACATCTGGGAACCGGCGGGACCGAGTATACATACCGCGTTCCTGACGGGCTCGAAACCGAGCTCAAGCCCGGACACCTGGTTCAGGTCCCCTTTGTAAAGACAAAGGTCCCGGGCGTGGTGACGCGGATCGGCGGCGACGAGAAACGCCGGGGGCTCAGGCCACTACTCAAGCTGCTCGCCCTCGAGACTGTGCTTCTGCCTCATCAGCTGGAGCTCTCCAGATGGATGAGCGAGACCTATGTCGCTCCCCTTTCCGATACCCTGGGAGCTATGCTGCCTCCACAGGCCAAGAAGGATCGCCGCTCCAGCCGGCCTGATGAGGACGTTCTTGTTGTTCTGACGGCGGCGGGGCGCGAAGCGGTCACGCAGCCTGACAAGCTTGGTCGCAAGCGGGTCAAGCGGCAAATTCTTGAACGCCTGACACTCTCCGGAGGAGACGCTCCTCAAAGCGACCTTCTGGAGAGGCCCACCTGGCGGACGGCGTTGAACGAGCTGGAAGGCGTCGGCATGGTTCAACGTGTCCTCTTACAGAACGACAATGGCACTCACCCAATTGCGGATCCCTCGGCCGCTCCCATCCTGTCTCAAGAGCAAAGCAATGCGGTGCGGACAATCGTTGATTCGACCGGTGCTTGTCTCTTCCTGCTCCATGGAGTGACGGGAAGCGGGAAAACCGAGGTCTACATGCAGGTGATCGCCGAGATGCTGCACCGTGGCCGGAGTGCGGTTGTCATGGTTCCGGAGATCAGTTTGACCCCTCAGGCGGTCGGCCGGTTCTCAGCTCGGTTTCCTGGCCAGGTTGCCGTGCTTCACAGCGGCCAGCTGGGTTCTCACCGACTGCGTGAGTGGAAGCGGGTTCGTGAGGGTCAGGCACGCATCGTTGTAGGTCCTCGATCAGCCATCTTTGCTCCGATCCCAAACCTTGGTGTGATCGTCTTGGATGAGGAGCATGATGCCTCCTACAAGCAGAACGAATCGCCGCGCTACCATGCACGCGATGCCGCCGAGCATCTCGGCCGCCTGCTGGGGATCCCCACAGTACTCGGAAGCGCAACCCCGGATGTAGGCACCTACTATCGAGCTCGTAAGGAAAATATCGTCCTGCTGGAGCTTTCTCGCCGACCGGTGTGGGCCGCGAACAACGTTCGCTCACCGACAAATGGGCACGAGCCGGTGAGCCGTCCCATGCCTTCGGTAGAAGTCGTCGACCTAAGACGGGAGCTGAAGGCCGGTCACCGCGAGATCTTCAGCCGCCGGCTCTTAACGGAGCTTGAGCAGACGCTCGACCACGGCCACCAGGCAATCCTGTTCCTCAACCGCCGAGGCGCAGCCGCCGCGGTTATCTGCCGCAGCTGTGGCTTCGTCGTTCAGTGTTCGCGGTGCGATACCCCTATGACCTACCACTCGTCCCGCGAGGCGCTCATCTGCCACCGTTGCAATCGTCGTTCCAGAGTCCCCGGGAGATGTCCTTGTTGCTGCGGACCAAACATCCGCTACCTGGGCGCCGGAACCCAGCGTGTGGTCGAGGAGGTCGAGCGCAAGTTTCCCAGAGCTAGAGTCCTGCGTTGGGATCGCGATACGGCCGGCAAGCGTGACGCTCACGAGCGGCTCGCTATGGCCTTCGCCAATCATGAGGCCGATGTGCTTGTGGGTACTCAGCTGGTTGCCAAGGGCCTCGACTTTCCGTTGGTCACTCTGGTGGGTGCGATCCTCGCGGACGTCGGTCTGCACCTGCCTGACTTCCGTGCTGCGGAGCGCACCTTTCAACTGCTCACGCAGGTCGCCGGGCGTGCTGGACGGGCTGAGCTCGATAGTCGCGTCGTCGTGCAGACCTACGCCGCCGACCACTATGCCATCCAGGCGGCGAAGCTCCACGATTACTGGGGCTTCTACAAGCAAGAGATGACCTTCCGTCTGGCCTCGGGATACCCTCCCTTCGCACGCCTGATCCGGTTCCTGCTCCGGTCGGAGAATGCCAAGTGGGTCGAGCGCCGCGCCTGGGCCCTCAGGGAGCTGTTGCAGGAGGAAGCGGAGAGGCTCGGGGTCGCGGATCTGGAAGTCATCGGCCCCGCACCGGCCTTCACCGCTCGGGTGAATACTGTGTATCAGTGGCACCTCCTGCTGAGGGGGAGCCGGCCGGAGCGGCTGCTTGGGGCTGTGCCGGATGATGTCTTTGTCGACGTGGATCCGGTGGACCTCCTATAGCAGAGGGCAGGATAAGGGCGGCATGCGGCAGAAGCGCAACCCCGCAACCCTTGCCAGCGGAATCGGGAGAACCGCGACGACCGGGGCGGCGACCAGCCAGTTGAGTGCGACCTGGTTGCGGAAGTGTAACCAGTGCAACCTATACGCAACGGACCTTCCTCCCCCAATTGGTTAAGCCGAATGTGACCCGAATGGGCCACCCCGATTAAAACCTTGAACGAGGACATCATGAACATCTTTCGCAGACTGAAGTCAAGCCGCCTGGTGGCGTTCTCGGGAATCGTGGCCGCGGGGCTGCTGCTGATTCCCCTTGGCGCCTCAACCACTTTCGCCACCAAATCGAGCCACCTTTCCGGATGCCGGTCCGACCCCGTCATCTTCCTCTCCAACGGAAACATGCTGGATCTCTCGGCAACAGTCAACACGGCGGAGTCAGGTGTCCGGCTGGTGACATACACAGTACACATTCCTACCGGCGTCAAGATCTCCAGAATCCAATACACCCAGGGCTTTCTCAGACGGGAGAAGGTCGTGGCGTATGCCGACGACACATTGGGAACTTACGATAGTGCCACGGACGTCCAGACTACGAGGAGCGGAGTCGCGGTGAGCACCACGGGTGTAGTCGTATACAAGTCGGGAACGAAGTCGGAGATGGCTTCCACCTCTGGTTGGTCCGATCAGGACCTCTATCTGCACTTCGTCGGATAGGGCGATCTTCCTAAAGGAACTCGATCGCTCATTCGATTCGTCACCACGCTAGGTCCCCACCAGGCCGCTCCCCACGCGGCGCAGCCCGGTCGGGGACTACTTACTTGAGAGAGCGAACTTCCAGGCGTAACGCACAGAACGGCGGCACGCAGTCGGACTTATCCGTGCCAATGCACCTCTGTGGCTGCCGGGGCTTAAGAATTGCACTACCTCTGATACCACCAACCACCGCCCCTGCCGCCTGGGGCAGACAGGTCCGTCCAAGGATCCGTCCACAAGCAACTCCGGCTGGATGTCGAAGAGTCGCTCGACGTCGATATGACCAGTGCGGTCTGCCCGGATTGCAAGGATTCCCGGCCCTGCTACTGCCCGTGGAGGCGTGGCTCGTCAGCCGGGCCCGTGTTGGGATTCGGTCGCCAACCGTCGATTGAGCATCTCCGTTGCCACCTCGATCGCCGCGCTCCGAGCTCGACGCAGACGCGACGGATCGTATGCAACTCGATCGGACGACCAGGGAGCAGGGGGTGCCATGACCAGCACCGTAAGGGCAACCAAGGGGATGTCGTAGTTCACGCGCCAGCCGGCGAAGTCCCGCCAGGCGTGGTCACGATCGGGCCTGAGGGGGACGCCGCTGGCCGCCAGAGCTTCGTATACGGCGTCGTACTCAGCTCTCGAGACGGAGATGGGATCGGACGGTGACGGATCGGGATCATAGGGGATGTCGAAGACGCTGGCGATCCGCTGCAGGCAGATGTAGCCCGCGCGTATGCAGAGCTCGGCTCGGGGGTCGCGAGGTCTGTCGAGAGTCGAGGCCACAATGGCAGCCGAATCCAGCACAGATCCGGCGGCAGTTATCCAGGAACGATTGGGCTGCGGCGACCGGTAGAGCACTAGAGGCTGGAGAGCGGTATGAGTCTCCTCAACCACCTCAAACCACGCCTGCCACTCCTCCCATATCTCGCTGATCTCGTCCATCCCGCGGATCGTGTAGTACCTGACGATCATCTTCAGAGGTGTGGGAGGCGAGCCGGCACGAGTTTCCAAACCTGTTACCGCCGCTTCACGTTGAGAGAAGGCGCTGTACATGGTCGGCAGGTAGGCAACCAGGATGGCTGCCAGCAACACACTGAAGGCGGTTTCTGAGAAGGCGAAGACTGGTCCTGCGGTGAGTGCACCGACATTGGAGCTGAGCGAGAGCAGCGACAGCCGGCTGGTGTCGAAGGCGTCGTTCCAGGATGCCCTGCCCAGTGCCCAATAGATGCCGGTATACCCAAGCAGAAGGCTTGCCAGCCAGACAACGGGAAGGGTCAGTAGAGTTATCGGAGCGAGATACGCGAGAGCTCGTTCCCGAGTCTTCTTGCTCCGACGCCATAGGACGAGGGCAAATGCGTAGCGCATGACCACGAAGACAATCCTGACCAGCCGGTCGGTTGCTCCTCGTGGGACTACAAAGGCCCGGATGGCGGAGAAGAGCGCGTTCAGCGCCAGGACGCCGCCAAGACAAAACACGACGATCCGGATGACGATCAATCGGGACCTCTGCTCACCTCTCGCCTAGGACAATGTTACGGAGACGTTCACCTGGCGTGACAGTGAATGGTCAGCGAAGCACGCGCCGTTCGGAAGCGTGGCTACGTTCGAAGTGTGAAGAGTGGAAAGGTGGCTGAATGGTCCGCGAATGGAGTAGGCGCGGAACTCTCCGGCGTCAGGGGCTTCCTCGGGAGTCCAGATGTCGACCGTTGGGCAGTGATCTTGAGACCCGTTCAGGCGGCATCCGAGTGTCGCGCTGCAGCGGATCACTGAGAACATCCGGCTCGCTTCTCTCGCCGAGGACTCGTCCGTCAGGAGGCTCGAGGTGGCATCGCATCTGATAGTACCCATGGGCATAGGCAGGCTCTGGGAGATTGAAACGCGCGCCATCTGGTGGGCGACGCTAGGCTTGAACAAAACGAGGCGAGGTTCGTGGTAAACGGCCATACTGAGCCGATACCGTACGTGAATGACATCGACTTCACCGCCTGATCTCGCATACGACTCGCAAGGTTCTACCGACGGCGCTCCTGACTTCTCGCACTCGGACGCTCTTCGTACCGGGCGAAGCGCCGGGTCTATTCGCTCGGCAGTGGTCGCGGCCGCCTTATATCTCGTGCCGGCCATGCTACTGTATCTCCCGGTCTGGTCGGCATCCACTCGCGTCATCGCCGGCTACGGCCGCGATCCGCAGATGTTCGTCTGGTACATGGCATGGACTCCTTTCGCTTTGTCGCACGGCCAGAACCCACTGCTGACAAGCTTCGTCGGGTATCCGCACGTGGCCAACCTGATGTGGAATACCTCGATACTGCTTCCGGCTTTCATCCTGTGGCCCGTGACAGCGGCGCTGGGGCCGCTGGAATCTCACAACCTGTTGATGATGCTGGCGCTGGTTGTCGACGCCCTCTGCGCGTTCCTGGCACTCAGGCGTTTTGGCTCGAATATCGCGGCCTGGATCGGTGGCCTTCTCTATGGGTTCAGTCCCGCCCTTGTCGCGCAGGACACCGTTCACGCTCAGATCGCAATCGCCGCCTTTCCCCCGCTGGCGCTGCTTCTCACCCTTGGGATGGCCCGCGTGCGGACCTACCGAGGTCGCACAGCCGCCGGGGCGGTCCTTGGCATTGCGGCAGCCGCGCAGCTGCTGACGGGGACTGAGATGCTGGCGATCACGGCGATTGGAGTGCTGGCCGGCGTGGTCGCGCTGAGACTGATGCCGGTACCTGATCTCCGTCGGCAGGCGATGCGCTTGGGCTGGGGCCTCGCAGCTGCTTCCGCGGTGTTTGTGGCTCTGAGCACCGTTCCGCTGGCCGTGCTGCTTTTCGGGCCCGGCAAGCTAATGGGACCTATTCAGCCCCACAACGTCTACGTTCAGGATCTGGCGGGACTCGTCATACCTGGCCCCTATCAGCGTCTGAACGATGCCTCACTCGTCCACATCTACCGTCAATTCACCGGAAACGCCGTGGAGAGCTCGGGCTACCTTGGTCTGCCCCTCCTACTGCTCGTAGGCGTGTTCGCCGCGATCGGGTGGCGGAGGCCCGCGGTACGTTGGGCCTCCATCACAGGCCTGACCCTTTTGGTCCTGGCATTGGGGCCCTGGCTCCACGTAGCCGGTCAGAGCATCTGGGTGCCGTTACCGTGGCTGGCCATCCAAGAGCTGCCACTGCTCGAAAGTGTCCTGCCTGGACGGCTGATGGTCCTGGTGTACTTCTGCCTCGCATTGGTAATCGTGTCGGGCATCGACGCCATCTTGCGGCACCCCTCGCTGCCGACGAGATTCGCGGGCATCTTTGCCTTGGTCCTTGTGGCCGTCACCCTGCTCCCGGTTCCGATGACTGCGATGAGAGCTTCGGTTCCGTCCTTCTTCTTGAGTCATAGGGTACGCATCGTGCCCCCGGGGTCGGTGGCGCTGGTGCTGCCGCTGCAGCCCGACAGCGTGGTAATGGTGTGGCAGGCGGAGGCCGGCCTGCGATTTCGCACCTTGACCGGCCGGGTGCTGCTCCCCAGTAGCAATGGTCGGGGTACGGTCCACTGCTCGGCGACCAACTCGTGCCGCGGTACCCGCGCGCCGAGTAATGTCCTGTTCACAGATCTCATGGACGCGGTAGATCGTGCGCCACCGGCAAGACCTGGAATGCTGGACCTCCTCCGCAGAGATATCCGCCGCGATCGTGTGACCACCGTCATCGCGGGACCTCCCGCGACGCGCGCGAGCCGGTTGATTGACCTCCTGACGCACGTGATGGGAAGGCCTCCGGTGCCGACGGGCGGAGTCTTGATTTGGGCCCGGCACTGATGGGGCGGGATACCTCGGAACCCGATCAAGGGCGGAGGTCGACGGCCCATGGTTGGCTCCATCGAGCCGGCGGCCGGAGCCGCTAAGTCGGCAACGAGCTCAGTCGTACACAAGCGGAATTCTGACCCTGAGCTGCCGAGGCGGCATGCGGGAGCCTGACTACGATGCTGCCGGCACAGACACTTCGGAGAGAGCCGTCGAGACTTGCAGGGCCGCCAGCGTCAGGAGAACGCGAGGAGCAGAGTCAAAGGCGCCGTTGATGGTCCACTTTATGACGTCGATCTGATCTTCGGTGAGGCCGGACTGGCGACAAGCCGTCGAGCTGATCTCAAGGCGATATGGCAGTGCTTCGACCGCCGACTCCGCTTGCCGCCCAAGACCGAGGGCATGGTCAAGGTGCCGGCACAGCTGATCTTTGATTTTCGACCAGGCGTTTGCCAAGGTAACCGGCCACACGAGCAGTGCCCGTAGCTCCGACTGATCTGAGCCCAGCCGTAGGGTTTCTCCGATCTCTCGAAGCAGCGACTCCTGCATTCCGGTCGGCGAAGGAGCTTGCGGGAGGCCGGAACCGGGGAGCGCCGGCTTATGGACACGCTTCTCCTCCATCGAGAGAAGGTTCATGCGTGGCAGCTGGCCGTTGATGCCGGCACGCAAGGCGGCCGTCGCCAGCAACAGCTTGGCCTGGGTGTCAGAGAGGGAAATTGCCGCGTTTGAAAAGGCGACACCATCTTCGACTGCGGCGGTAAGTGAGGGCGTGCCACCGGAGGCGAAGCCGGCTGCACTCTCCGCCGATACTTTCAGCTCCCCTGCCACCCGGTGGAAGTATTCGGTCTCGGCGTTGGGTCTGAGATTGCGCCAGGCCAGATCAAGGAACCAGGGCCGCCCGGCCAGCTGACGGAATACCAGCCCTACGGTGGGGACGCCGAGAGTCGCCCGTATGTCTTCGAATATAGTTTTAATCTTGCCCTCAACCTGTCCCTCGTCGACGGCATCCAAGCCCGGTCCTAAGAGCTCAAGGTTCGAGGTTTCAAGACCGAAACTAGATCTCAATCTTCACCTGCCGATGACCGCTGTTCCACCAGCTCGACCAGCACACCCCCCGTGGACCGCGGGTGAATGAAGGCAATGTCGCCATGCACGCCTGCCCGGGGCTCGCGATCGATCAGCTCAGCGCCCTCGGCTGCCAGCTCTTCAAGGGCGGCGGGTAAATCGTCCACCGCCAGGCCGAGATGATGGAGTGCCTCACCACGGCGCGACAGGAATCGAGCCACCCCCGACTGGTCGTTGAGGGGATGGATCAACTCCAGAAGAGTGCCGCCCGCCTCAAGAAACGCTACCTCGACCCGCTGATGCGGAACCTCCTGCCGGTCGCGGACAGTGGCTCCAGTCAGTCGCCCCCAGCGCTCGATGGCTTCCTCCATGTCGGCGACCACGATGGCCGTATGGTCGACCCGCTCGACCTTCATTCCTCCATCAGATCGAGCAAAGCGAGCCGTTCGATCTCCGCCATCCCTGCCTCGATCGACGACTCAGCGCCCCGATTTGGTGAGACCACGAGCCCATCGATCCCGTCGGCGCAGAGTCCTGTCGTCGGATCGTAGATCACCGAGCCGGCATCGTTCCGACCATAGAACCAGGCCGCCGCATTCAGCGCCAGCTTGCGGTAGCGCTCGCTCTCTGTGGCCCGGAAAAGCTCACCGAGGCCAAGCACCAGCGGGCTCAAACAGTAGGCACACAGGCCCTCCTTGCTCCCATACAGCTCGAGCGGCGAATCGAGCGCTGTCCCCGCGACCGAAGGACCGATCTGGTAATACCCGAGGCCGGATACAACCGGCTCAACCAGTGCCTCCACAGTCCTTCTGCATGCCGGCAGATAATCCTTGACCTCGAGCAGGCGGCTTATCGTCGCGAGCGCATGCAGCTGATGATATCCCCAAAGGTGTACGGTAGGGTCACTGCAGTCATCCCGAAAATAGTCCACGCCGCAATCGACGATGAAGCCGGCACGCACACGCAGCAGTGGCTCAAGGGTGGTGTCGCCGGCGCGTGCCAGCTCCGCTTCGCCGAGAGCCAGCAACGCCTGGATCTTGCCGTCTGCTGCCTCCGGCTTGCGACAGCGCTGGTAGGCCTCAAGGTAGGTGGGATTGCGCGTGACCCTGTAGGCTCGGGCCAGGGCCCACAGCGCCCGTCCCGTCCACCAGGCTCCTCCCTTGACAGAGGTTGGTCCACTGGCATTTCGCCGGCCGTTCGCATTACGGACGAAATTGGCGAAGTCGCCGTCGGGATACTGCATGTACAGGACAAAGCTGAGCCACCGTTTGGCGGAGCGAAGGGCGCTGCGATCGCCCGTTTGCTCATAGACGGCGAGTGCCAGCAATGCCGCCCGAGCCGTGTCGTCGACGCACGCCACCCCCTCGTAGCCCGTGTCCTCGGCTTGAATGGGAATGTAGCTGCCCGGCAGGTTTGGGTCCGGCTCCGCATAGATGAGCACGGGGGCAATCTGGCGGCCCTCGAAGGTGAAGGTGAACGTCAGCGCCTCGAGGTAAGAAAGCACACCCAGGCGGCGTTCCGGCCTTACGGCGATGGCTGGTGCGGTGGTGGCGGTCGTGACGGACTCCTTGGTGCGGGCTTGTGTGCTGGAAAATGCGCCCACGCTCGACTGACGTCTACTCTGACCTGCGCTGGCCCTTTGGGATCCGAGATGGCGGTTGGTCGGGTGGCTAACCTCCAGTCGGACTGACCAGCTGAGGCGCGGGACCAAACGGGTTGCCGAAACGAGTGTTCAGGTACCAATCCATGGTCTGCGGCGTGTCACTGTTCAAGATTCGTACCCGAAAGAGGTAGTTTAGCGACCGCTGAGAGTGAAGCGTGCCCGGATCGGTCGAAACCGCTGCCAGGTAGCCGGACTTCCCCACATCGTTCAGGACCAGCTGGTTGTACCTGCCGCTGGGGTAGGCGAACGAGTAAACAGGGTGCCCGACATGCTGCTCTATGACGATCTTGCTGTGATGGATCTCCTGCCAGTCCTGCCACGGGGTCAACGTCGTCAGATCAAGGTGATGGATGGTGTGAACTCCGATCTCCATGCCGTCCTGATCCGCTGTCCGGATCTGTTTCCAGGTCATGTATCGAGGCTGATTCGCGAACCCACTGACAATGAAGAAGGTTCCCCGCAATCCATAGCGCAGCAGCGTGGGCAAGGCGGCCGTGTACTGGTCCTCGTACCCGTCGTCGAAGGTCAGGGCGACGCACTTCGCCGGCAAGGCGGTTCCGTACCGGATGTGGTCGGCGAGCTGCGAGATCGTGACCGCCTGGTAGTTGTTGTTGCGTAGGAAGCGCATCTCGGCGTTGAACTCGGCCGGCGTCACCGAGAGATGGAGGCCCAGAATGTCGCTGGGCACAGGATTGATCCGGATATAGTGAAACATCAGGATCGGACAGAATGTCTCGCGGGAGGCCAGCCGGGGGTGGGGCGGCGGCGGCAGTGGCTCCGAACCGGCTCTGTAAATCCGGGGACGAGGCACGTGGGAGTGCCTGATCGGAGCTTGTGCCAGACGTTTCACCGGGTGGCCGCCGGCGGCCAGGGCCAGCGAAAGGGTGACGGCGAACACCACCACGACCAGCACCAACAGAGCAAGCATGACGGAGAGGGGGCCACGGTCCCGTGCTCCGCTCGGCCGGCTCACGCGCTTCGAGTAGGGCGGCCTGCGCTCGGTCATTCCTCGCTCGCTCACGGCGAGTATAGCACGCAGCTATTGACGAGTGCACTTACCCGGTACTACTCCATGATATACTTCCGCGAAACGGGGCGCCGCAAATACCCCTGTTCTGCTACTGGCGAGGAGCGTGAAGAAGACCGTGGCAACGACGCTGAAGGAGAGGGATCAGGGTACCGATCTGGGGGCCCAGGCGCCGCCCGTCGACATATCGGTGGTCATGCCCTGTCTGAACGAGGAAGAAACCATCGGCATCTGCGTAGAGAAAGCTCTGGAGGGGATCCGCCGCACGGGACTTCCCGGCGAGGTCATCGTCTCCGATAACGGGTCGGAAGACCGGTCGATCGAGATCGCCGAGTCGTTGGGCGCTCGGGTCGTCCGTCAGCCGAAGCGCGGCTACGGCAATGCCTACCTGGCCGGATTCAACGCCGCCAGAGGCCGTTACATCGTCATGGGCGATTCGGACAACACCTACGACTTCACGGAGATCGGAGCGCTTATCCGCCCACTGCGTGAGGAAGGGGCCGAGTACGTCATGGGCTCTCGGTTTGCCGGGACCATTCTCCCCGGCGCCATGCCTTGGCTGCACCAGTACATTGGGAATCCGGTCCTCACCAAGATCCTCAACATCATGTTCGGGCTCAAGGCTTCGGACTGCCATACCGGCCTCAGGGCCTTCACTCGGGAAGCCTACAGCCGGATGCGCTTGCGCACCACCGGCATGGAATTCGCATCTGAGATGGTGATCAACGCCGCCAAGGCCAAGCTGAAGGTGGCCGAGGTTCCGATCACATACTATCCTCGAGGCGGCGAATCGAAGCTGCGGTCATTCCGTGACGGTTGGCGGCACCTGCGCTTCATGCTGATGTACAGCCCGGACCACCTCTTCCTGATTCCCGGGTTCGTCCTCCTGCTGATCGGGCTGGTCGGGATGGCCATTCTGCTACCCGGACCGTTGCACTTCGGCCGCCGCATCATCGACTTCCATTTCATGTTCGTCGCGGCGCTGCTGATGATGTTGGGCTTCCAGGTGCTGCTCACCGGCTTCTATGCCAAGGCGTATGCCTACACCCATCGCTTTGCCCCCGACGACCGCATGATCCAGCTGTTCTACCGCTACTTTTCTCTTGAGAAGTGGATTCTGTGCGGCGTTGCGATTTTCGGCATCGGCCTGGCCTTCGATGTCTTCGTGCTGTATACGTGGATTCAGCACGGCTTCAAGAATCTGGCCGAGGTACGTCCCGCCATTGTCGCCCTGACCTTGATGGTGATCGGTGGCCAGCTCGTCTTCTCGTCGTTCCTCCTGAGTATCCTCAACATCAATAGTGAGGCGACCGAGTAGGAGCGTCTGCCCGCCGGCCCACGGCCAAGAGGACCTTGCTGAGGCCTAGCCAGATCAGGAAGAGCGCCTCCATGCTGAGCAGCGGGGCGACGTCGAGTGCATGCTTGGTGCCGGTCGTCGATACGTTCGCCGCGGGCTGGAGTGGCGCGACGACGAACTGCGTCAGGTCATAGAGAAGTGCCACCACCCCCTGGCCGGCAGAGCCGTCAGCCTCTTGTCCCACCAGCAGCATGGCTGTGATCCGTAGAAGCAGCACGACCTCGATCGCTCCCAGCAGGATCCAAACGATATTTGTGAGGCGCCGAATTATGCATTCGGTCCGGCCGTGAGCTGCGGGGGAGCCTCTAGAAGCGACGGCATCTTGACCCGCGGCACCGGCCGTCACCTGCGTTTGCTGACCGTCCACTTGACAGCTCCGGCTGAGGCTACTTGAGGATATTGACGGCACGTGCGGCGACCAAGCCAACCGTCACCAGGGAGGCGAACGACTGGACCGTCATCAGCAGTTTGGCCCAGTTGGTCAGCGGCATTGTGTCGGTGGGGCTAAACGCCGTGGCGTTGGTGAATGAGACGTAGAAGTAGTCGATGAAGTCCGGGTTCCAGTCCTCGGGAGCGCAGTATGGGGAGCTCATCTGGGGAAAGAGGAAGTCCGGCTGCCGGTGGCGCACGGTGCGACGAAGGTAAGGACCGCCCCGATCGAGCTCCCAGTACCACAGGGCAAACACGATGACATTGGTCACCCAGATGAACGCGGCCGAGAGGAGCAGACTTTGACCTGAGATCTTGCCGTGATTCAGCAGATGCTGCAGCAGCTCGACCAAGGAAATGAGGTTAGCGATATTGATCAGCGCAATCAGGCAGATCGAAAGGACCCGGGGGATGCTTCCGCCCCGGTAGCCGGCCATGAGCCGCGTCAATATCAGCGGAACCAGCAGACAGCCTTCGAGGACCGGCACGATCCACGAGTACGCGCCCGGGAGCGTGAATCGCTCCGGCAGCAGAAGCCACAGGACGAGCGCTGCGAGTGCCGCCAACGACGGATACCACGGAGACTCATGCTTACTGATGCCTCCCCACTCGGCTTTGGCCTGGCGCTGCTCGCCCGCCGGCTCCATGACCTGCGGCGGTTTCACATCTTGCCTGCCCACTCCGAAGCTCCTTGCCGGCCCGACCGGACTGGTCCTTAGCTTGCTAGCGGATTATCGCCCGCCGGTCTCGACCCGTGATACCATCCGCCGTGTGCCGGTATCCGCGGCAACCTTCCGCACTGTAACTCAGGAGAACACGAATTGCACAAAGTCGCGATCACCATCGGATGCAGTCTCTTTCTGGCCGGCGCCATCACCGGCTGTGGCTCGACCGCCAAGCCGGCAGCCAAGAATCCGAAACCGACGGCCACGGTCAAACCAACTCAGACCAACCACTCCAGCAGCCGCAGCGCCGTTATCGAGTTTGGGACGGGCCTCAAGGGCCTGTCGTTGAAGCACGCTCAGATCGTTTTTGGTAAAACCACGGCGTTGTCCTGGGTCGCCAACTTCGGGCACCCGCCCACTGTGACGCACCTCACCTGGGAGGTGACTCAGATCTCGGGTCCTGGAACCCACCCTCGGATCGTCATCACTCGACGCGTGACTCTCGGGAAGCACACCATGGCGCTGACCCAGACGTTCACTCCGGCTCAGCTGAAGAGCAGCGGCTTCCAGTACACCAGCCCGGCCACGCAGTATGTCATGGTCTACCGCACCACCACGACGACTCTGGCCCAGGGAAAGTTCCAGCTCTCCAACTGCATCACCAACTGTGGCACCGGGACCAGCGGCTACTAGACGGCGAGTTCAACGTTCAAGGGGTGTGAACCGACATCCTGCATTCCCCTTGTGGAGCAACACCTGGCGATTGCGACTCCTCGGGCGCGGACGGCTGAGCGTCGAACGGTCGTGTCTTCAAAGATGGACACGGCGCCACCAGAGTTGGCGCGTTGCCCGTTGACGCCCGACCCTTGCTTCAGCACAGAGAGCTTGGGCGTTCGCCGTCGGCACTGATCGGCGTCAGCGTGAATTGGACATGGCTCTCTTTACTTCTGTAAGAGGTAGGGGCCGATGATCAGGGCGTCGAGCGGCGTGGTCATAAAGCACTCGACGGCATCGCGAGGCGAGCAGACCATGGGCTTTCCACGGGTGTTGAACGATGTGTTGACCAGAACCGGGACGCCGGTTCTGTCGCCGAAGGCCGCGATGAGGTCGTAATATCGCGGATTTTGGCGGCGATTCACGGTCTGGATGCGGGCCGTACCGTCAACGTGCCGGATGGCCGGCACCTGAGTCTCTTTTCCAGGTGCCACGTCGTGAACGAACAGCATGAATGGCGACGCCACCGGCGGAGTGAACCATTCCTCGAGGCGGTCCTCCAGAACCACCGGCGCCACGGGCCGGAAGTCCTCACGATCCTTGATCTCATTGAGTGTCGCCTGCATGCCCGGGCTCGCAGGTGACGCCAGAATTGAGCGGTTGCCCAGGGCCCTTGGTCCGAACTCCATACGCCCCTGAAACCAGCCGATCACCTTGCCCTCACTGAGGAGCTCCGCCCCCGCGGACGGCACATCGTCCAGGCGCCGGTACGCGAGCCGGGAGGTGTCGAGCAGCTGCTGGATCTCATCGTCGCTGTATTCAGGGCCGAGGTACACGTCGTTCATTCGATAGCTGCGACTGCGGGGCTCCCGCTGGGCCGCATCCACCGCCAGTGCGGAGCCGAGCGCGGTGCCGGCGTCACCGGCGGCCGGCTGAACCCATACCTCTCGAAAGAGGCCCGAGTCTCTGATACGGGCGTTCATCACACAATTGAGCGCCACCCCTCCTGCGAGGCAGAGGTGCTCCAAACCGGAAGACTCTCTCAGCCGGCGAGCCAGCTCTAGGACTGTCTCTTCTAGGATCAGCTGTAGGGAGCGGGCGACATCGAAGTGTCGTCGCTCAAAGGGCTCCCCGCGAGCGCGTCGAGGTCCAAAGAGCCGCTCCAAATGGGCTGGGAGCACGGAGTAGTCGCCTCCGCGCCCGAGGCGAACCATTCTGCGGAACTCATCAATCTGAGTTGGGCTTCCGAACGAGGCCAGAGCCATGACCTTGTATTCATCCGAGGAGTGCAGGAAGCCCAGATACTCCGTGACCCGCTCGTAGAGCAGTCCCAGTGAGTGCGGCATCTGCACCTCTCCCAGAGGCTCAATGGTAGTGCCCGACCCGGCCCAGTAGGAGGTGGTTGCCTTCTCACCGCGTCC
>Ga0070739_10003763_pt1 | contig 18592 bp, 23 predicted proteins | sample Coa_R1_7_FD_66445 | JGI IMG/M metagenome (GOLD analysis project Ga0070739, IMG submission 66445) | Surface soil microbial communities from Centralia Pennsylvania, which are recovering from an underground coalmine fire - Coalmine... | ecosystem: Environmental > Terrestrial > Soil > Unclassified ... | reverse complement strand
CCCTTCTCGCGCTCCTCGCCGATCGAGAGCAGCCGCACCTCGGGCTCGGCGACGCCGAGGACCTCCTCCGCGAAGACCGCGCCCATGTGCGCGAACTGGAGCAGGTGCTCGGGCCGGGCGTCCGCGTTCGCGCCGGCGTCGATGAGGACGCTCGGGCCACGCCGCGACGGGATCGGCACGGCGATCGCAGGCCGCCGAACGCCCGGGATCCGCCGCAGCAGGACGAGCCCCGCGGCGAGCACCGCGCCGGTGTTCCCCGGCGAGACGACCGCGTCCGCCTCGCCGTCGGCGACCGCCTGCACGGCGCGGACGAGCGAGCTGTCGCCCTTGGTGCGGAAGGCCTCGGCCGGCTTCTCGTCCATCCCGACGACCTGCGTCGTCGGCACGAGCTCGAGGCCGCGGCAGTCGAGTCGGGCGTCGCCGAACACGATCGGGACGAGCTCGTCGGAGGCCGCTGCGAGAGCGCCTTCGACGACGGCCTCGGGTCCACGGTCGCTCCCCATCGCATCGACGGCGACGCGGATCATGGCCGAGAGCTTACGGAGCCTGGGTGCGGAGCGGCTCGACCTCGCGGCCCTTGTACGTGCCGCAGGTCGGGCAGACGCGATGCGGGCGCTTGGGCTGGCCGCACGTCGGGCAGACGTTGACCTTCGGCGCGCTGATCGCGTGCGTCGCGCGCCGCTTGTCACGGCGCGACTTGGAGGTTTTCCGCTTCGGGACCGCCATGATGCGAGCGGCATGGTAGCCGAGCGCCTTCTCCAGCTGTTCGACGAGCGGATGCGTCCGCCCGGGATCTTCGAGGGCGACGGCTACACGATGGTCTTTCGGCCACCCGCCGACGGCGACGTCGAGGCGCTCGTCGACAGGCTCCGCGCGTACGACGGCTACCGCGAGTGGAAGTACTACTCCCACGACGGGCCCGAGCTGCGCGAGCGCCTGCTGGCCGCCGGCCTCCGGCCGGACGAGGACGAGACCGTGCTCGTCGCCGAGGCCGCGTCGATCCCGCCTCCGCCGCCCGACGCCGACCTGCGGGTCGCGCCGGAGGAGTTCGTCGGGCTCGCCGCCCAGGTCTTCGGCCGGCGCCACGAGCTGGAGGCGCACACCGTGCCCGTCGTCGCCTTCGTCGACGGGAAGCCCGTTTCCGGCGGCCGCGTCGACCTCTACCCCGATGAAGAGGACTTCGCAGGCCTGTTCGGCGGCGTGACGCTCCCAGAGTTCCGCGGGCGCGGGCTGTACCGGGCGACGGTCGCGAAGCGCGCCGAGCTCGCCCGCGAACGCGGCTACCGCTACCTCTACGTCGACGCGGCCGAGACGAGCCGGCCGATCCTCGAGCGCCTCGGCTTCGTCGCGATCACGACGACCACGCCGTTCACCTTCCCCGAGCGCTAGACCGTCCGCCCTTCGGAGCTGTCGGTCGGCCCCGAGGATTGCCGAACGGCGGAGCGGCTACTCCGATCCCGTGGAAACGCGCAGACTCGGAACGCAGGGGCTCGAGGTCTCCGCCCTCGGCCTCGGCTGCATGGGGATGTCGGAGTTCTACGGGACGACCGACGAGAGCGAGGCGGTCGCCACGATCCACCGGGCGCTCGAGCTCGGGATCGACTTCCTCGACACCGCGGACATGTACGGCCGCGGCGCCAACGAGAAGCTCGTCGGCAAGGCGATCGCCGGCAGGCGGGACGAGGTCGTGCTCGCGACGAAGTTCGGCAACGTCCGCTCGGACGACGGGTCGCGCGAGGTGCGCGGCGACCCGGAGTACGTGCGGCAGGCGTGCGAGGCGTCGCTGCGGCGGCTCGGCCTCGACAGCGTCGACCTCTACTACCAGCACCGCGTCGACTTCCGCGTCCCGATCGAGGAGACGGTCGGTGCGATGAAGGAGCTCGTCGAGGCGGGAAAGGTGCGCTACCTCGGGCTCTCGGAGGCGTCGCCGGAGACGATCCGCCGCGCCCACGCCGTCCATCCCGTCTCGGCGCTCCAGTCGGAGTACTCGCTGTGGACGCGCGACCCTGAGGACGGCGCGCTCGCGACCTGCCGGGAGCTCGGGATCGGCTTCGTCGCCTACAGCCCGCTGGGCCGGGGCTTCCTCACCGGGCAGATCCGCTCGCCGGAGGATCTCGAGGAGGACGACTTCCGCAGCCACAACCCGCGCTTCCAGGGTGAGAACTTCCGGCGCAACCTCGATCTCGTGGCGCAGGTGGAGGAGATCGCCGCCGAGAAGGGCGCGAGGCCGTCGCAGATCGCGCTCGCGTGGGTGCTGTCGCGCGGCGACGACGTCGTGCCGATCCCGGGGACGAAGCGCGTCCGCTACCTGGAGGAGAACGCCGCGGCCGCGGACGTCGAGCTGACGGACGAGGAGCTCGAGCGGCTGGAGGCGGTGTTCCCACCGGGCGCCGCCGCCGGCGAGCGCTACACCGACATGTCGTCGATCGACCGCTAGCGCGCCGGCTGCTCGGGCTCGCGGAGCGCCTCGAGCGCGGCCCAGCGCGGGTCGAGCCGCTCGTCCTCGTGCTCGTGCGGCTCGGCGTTGAGGTCCTTGCCGCAGACCGGGCAGAGGCCGGCGCAGTCGGGCCGGCAGAGGATCTGGTCGGGTAGCGCGAGCGCGACGGCGTCGCGCGCCCACGCCGAGAGGTCGACGCGGTCGTCGTCGACGTACTCGCTGCGGTCGTCCTCCGACTGCGGCTTCGTCGCCTGGTACTCGCGGAGGCGGAGCGAGAGCGGCAGCTCGGCGTCGGCGAGGCAGCGGAAGCACGGGCCGTGCAGCGAGACGGCGAAGGCGAGCTCCAGGACGGTGCCGCTCGACGCGCGCGTGACGGCCAGCTCCGCGGGCGCGGGATTCGGGCGCGGCTCGTACTCCTGGCCGGCGAGGACGAGCGACCGGAGCTCGATCTCGACGCGCTCGTGCGCCTGGTCGCCGCTCCGCAGCCGCAGCGAGCGGAGGTCGAACGTGGTCATGCAGCCACCGTAGCGCGGCGTCAGCCGGTGAAGCGGACCGTCGCGAGCACGCGGCGCACGGCCTGCTCCCCCGCCGCGAAGTTCGGTCCGCAGATCAGGGCGGACGCCCGCACCAGGCCCGCGTGCGTGAGGACGTGCGGGATCTCGGCGACGAGTGTGCGCTCGCGCGTCCCGGCTCGGCCGCAGATCGCCCCGACCTTGATCACGCGGACGTGCGGGACCCGCGTCCAGCCGAGCCGCACGCTCGCCGGCCGGCCGCCGACCGTCGTGTTCGCCGGCGCCGCGTGCGCGGGCGCGCGGGTCGTGTAGAGCCACGAGACAGTGAGCTCGCCCGCATGGAGGAGCTGCGGCGGCGGGAAGGCCGAGCCCGCGACGAACCCGTTCCCCTGGTGGCAGGCCTTGAGCCCGCGCGCCGACGTGAGGACGGCGATCGGCGAGGTGACGGTCCCCGTCCAGCACCAGTTCTCGCGCTTCCACGCGGCGGGGTAGCGGAAGGAGAGGTCGTATCCGGGGAAGCTCACCGAGGTGAGGCGCTCGCCGGAGCCGCCGGAGAGCGCGACTGCCGCGCCGGCCGCGCCCGCGGCGAGCACGACGACCACGGCGGCGACGAGGAGCGTACGCCGGTTCACGCGCTGCGAAGCTTGCCGACGCCGCGCGGGCGGCGTCAAACCGGACTAGCGCGGCGCATGCCGCAGATCCGCGAGCTGCGGCCGGTAAGGCCGCTCCTCGCGTCGCGGGACGTACGGGTCGGCCCCGTCCTCGACCGGCGCCGGCTCGGCCTTCGGCTGGCGCGCGAGGACGAGCATGCCGACGGAGGAGAGGATCACGGCGCCCGCGGCGAGCATCCGTCCGTCGACGCGCTCGCCCACGAGCGCCCAGCCGAGCAGGACGGCGACGGCCGGGTTGACGTACGCGTACGTGGAGACGAGCACGCTCGGCGCACCGCTCCGCAGCAGCCAGCCGTAGGCGGTGAACGCGACGATCGAGCCGAAGACGATCAGGTAGGCGAACGCGAGGGCCGAGCCGGCGGAGATCGCAGCCGGATGCACGCGTCCGACCTCGCCGCTCGCAGCTCCTGCGACCGCGAGGAAGAGCGCGGCGGCGAGCATCTGCATCGCCGCGGAGAGGAAGGGCGCCTTCGGCAGCGGCGCGACGCGCGCGTACGCCGAGCCCGCGGCCCAGGCGAACGCGGCGAGGAGGATCACGGCCGCGCCGACGCGGTCGACGTGCGCGCTCGGGCCGGCGAGCAGCGCGACCCCCAGCAGACCCGTGGCGATCCCGCCGATCGCGCCGAGCGAGAGCCGGATGCCGAACACCGTGCGGTCGAGCAGCGCCGTGAAGAGCGGCACCGTGGCGACGAGCAGCGCCGTCAGCCCCGACGCGACGCGCTGCTCCGCCCAGGCGATCCCGCCCGTGTCCACGAACAGGAGCAACCCGCCGACGATCGCGGCGGCGCCCCACTCCCGCAGCCCGGGGCGAGCGACGCGGACGTCGCCGCGCCACCACGACCAGGCGTAGAGCAGCCCGCCCGCGAGCGCGAAGCGGATTGCCAGCATCAGGAGCGGCGGCAGGGAGCGGTCGGCGACGGCGATCGCGAGATACGTCGAACCCCAGACGACGTAGACGATGACGAGCGCGGTGGCGATCTTGGCCTTCACGCACCCAGCGTGCCGGTGTTCCACCGATCAGCGCAAGTGGAGTTATAATTCAACTTGATAATGAGCGCTAATCAATGGCTGGGTGTGGAGCTGCGCCATCTGGCCGCGCTCGAGGCCGTGGCGCGCACGCAGGCGTTCGGCCGGGCGGCGCGCGAGCTCGGCTACACGCAGTCGGCGGTCAGCCAGCAGATCGCTCAGCTCGAGCAGATCGTCGGGCAGCGGCTCTTCCACCGTCCCGGCGGGCCGCGGCGCGTGGAGCTCACCGAGGCGGGCGAGCTCCTGCTCCGCCACGCCGACGCGATCGTCGCCCAGCTCGACGCCGCGCGGGCGGACATGGCCGCGCTGGCGGAAGGCGAAGCGGGGACGCTGCGGGTCGGCGTCTACCAGAGCGTCGGCGCGCGCCTCCTCCCCGCGCTCGTCCGCCGCTTCCGGGCCGAGTGGCCGCTCGTCGGCGTGCGCGTCCGGGAGGAGAACGACGCCGCAGACCTGCTGCGCCTCCTCGAGCACGGCGAGCTCGACCTGACGTTCGCCGACCTGCCGCTGCGCGAGGGGCCGTTCGAGTGGACGGAGCTGCTCCAGGACCCGTACGTCCTGCTCGTCTCGGCCGACTCGGACCTGGCGAAGCTGGACACGGCGCCGCCCCTGCGGGAGGTGGCCAAGCTGCCGCTGATCGGCCGGCGCAACACGCGCGAGCCGGAGCGGCATCTCGAGGGACGCGTCGCCGAGGTGAACGTCGTCTTCCGCACCGACGACAACGGGACGCTCGGCGCCCTCGTCGCCGAGGGGCTCGGCGCCGCGATCGAGCCGCGCCTCGTGGTGGATCCGCGGAACCGCGAGCTCGTCGCGCTGCCGTTCGGGTCGCGCATCCCGCCGCGGACGATCGTGATCGCCTGGCACCGCGACCGCTACCGCTCGCACGCGGCGGAGGCGTTCGTGGAGCTCGCGCGCGAGGCGGCCGCCGGGGAGGCCTAGAAGGCCTCGGTGCCGTCGCCGTTCGCGGCGAGCCCGGCGACGACGGCTTCCTGCGAGCGCTCGTGCAGCCGCTCGCGGCCACGCCGGACGGCGGTGAGGAACCGCTCGAGATTGACCTCGAGGGAGGCGAGCTGGTTGTCGGCCCAGTCCTCCATCTCGAGCTTCATCTCGCGCGCCTTCCTGTGCGCGTCGTCGACGAGATCCTCGGCCTGGCGCTCGGCGATCTTCACGATCTCCGTCTGCGACGCCTCGCGCACCGCCTGCTCGCGTGCCTCGGCCAGCAGCCGGTCGACCTCGCGCTTGGCCTCGGCCAGCATCTCCTGCCGCTCCTTGACGATCCACCGGGCCTGCTTGATCTCCTCGGGGATGGTCGCGCGCATCTGGTCGAGGATGTCGTAGATCTCCTCGCGGTCGATCCGGACCTGGTCGGTGAGCGGGACGGCCTTCGCGTTGTGGACGAGGTCGTCGAGCTTGTCGATCAGAACGAGTACGTCCATTGGCCCGCAGTGTAGCCCGGACTCCGGCCGGTGCGATCAGAACTGCGCGCTCAGCCAGTCCAGGATCTCGCCCAGGCGGCCGACCGCGATCGAGAGGTGGCCGTCCTCCTCGCTGATGTGCGCCTCGACGCCGGGGATCCGCTCGGCGAGCCAGCGGCCGTGCTCGGCGGGCACCATCTTGTCCTGGACCCCCTGCCAGAGGAGGGTCGGCACCCGGATCTCGTCCAGCTCGAATCCCCACGGCTTCGCGAACGCGAGGTCGTCGTCGCGCCAGCCGGCGACGCCGTGGTCCGAGACCGCGCGGACGAACTGCGCCTTCGCGTACTCGGCGCGGCCGCCCGTGAGGACGGCGGCGTCGACCGGCGGGAGGAGCGTCGCCATCAGGTCCTTGATCTGCTCCGGCGTCGCCTCCCTGAAGGCCGCGGCGTCGCGCTCGAGATACGGGGTCAGCGCCTCCGGGCCTTCGAGGGCGAGTCCGAACTCCTCGACGTTCTGCTCTCCCATCCCGGCCATCCAGTCGAGCCCCTCGGCCGGATACGGCGTCGGCGACGCGATCGCCGCGGCGGCGATGCAGCGCTCGGAGCGGGCGCCGAGTGCGAAGGAGTGCGGGCAGCCGCCGGAGCCGCCGATCGAGGCGTAGCGCTCGACGCCGAGCTCGGCGATCACGTCGTCGATGTCGGCGACGACGTCGACCACGGAGCGACCCGGGTTCGGGGTCGAGCTCCCGTAGCCGGCGCGGTCGTAGGAGATGACCCGGAGCCCGCGATCGCGGGCGAGCCGGATGTCGGGCTCGTAGCTGATCCCGCTGCCCGGCGTGCCGTGGTGCCAGACGACGACGTTGCCGCCGGGGTCCGCCTCGTCGTAGATGTGGAGTGTCCGGCCGTCGCGGAGGGTGACGTCGAGCTCGGTCATTCGCCTGGCCTTTCCGGCGTCCCGGGACGCCCGTCGGGAAACAGCTCCTCCAGCCGCCGGGCGACCGGCGCGGGGACGAGCTCGGAGACGTTTCCGCCGAACGCGGCGATCTCCTTCACGCCGCTCGAGGAGACGAAGCTCACCTGCGGGCTCGCCATGACGTACACGGTCTCCACGTCGGGCGCGAGGTGGCGGTTCAGCTGGTTCATCTGGAACTCCCACTCGAAGTCCGAGATCACGCGGAGCCCCTTGACGATCGCCTTCGCCTGCCACTTGTGCGCGAACTCGACCACGAGCTCGCGGAAGACGTCGATCTCGACGTTCTCGAGGTCGGCGAGCGCGGAGCGGAGGAATTCGACGCGCTCCTCCACGGTGAACATCGGCTCCTTGTGGTGCGGGCTGCCGACGACGCCGACCACGACGCGGTCGAAGATCCCGGCCGCGCGGGCGATCACGTCGACGTGGCCGTTCGTCACCGGGTCGTACGAGCCCGGGCAGATCGCCGTGATCAAGCGTCCGCCGCCTCGAACAGCGTCACGCGCGTCTGGCCGTACCTGCGGGAGGTGCGGACGGGCAGCGGCAGCTCCGGCTCGACGCGCGCGTCCGTCTCCACGACGAGCAGGCCGTCGGCGGCGAGCAGGGGCGGCAGGTGGCGCACGAGGCGGGGCAGGATCTCAGTCAGCATCTCGTAGGGAGGGTCGACCAGCACGAGATCGTACTTCGCCCCCGCGGCCGCTTCCCGGGCGAGCGTCGAGAGCGCGTCGCCCCGCACGACGCGCGCGCCCGTCAGACGCAGCCGGTCGAGGTTCCGCTCGAGCGCGCGCACGGCGTCGGAATCGCGCTCGACGAAGGTCGCGTGCGACGCACCGCGCGAGAGCGCCTCGATCCCGAGCGCGCCCGAGCCTGCGAACAGGTCCAGCACCCGCGCGCCGTCGACCGGGCCGACGAGGTTGAAGACGTTCTCCCGGACGCGGTCGGACGTAGGGCGCGTCCCGAGGCCGCTCGGCGCGACGAGCGTGTGTCCCTTGCGGCTGCCTGCGATCACGCGCACGCCGCGGATCGTAGGGAGGGCGGCCGGGCGACCGCCCTCCCTACAGGCTCGGCTCAGTGGCCGAGCGACGACATGTGCCGCAGGGCGGCGGTCGTGCTGCCGCTCGCGATGCTGAGACACACCGGCTCGCTCGCGTTGAGGACGAGCACGCGGTAGGGCGGCGAGGACTCGGTCGAGGGCGCGAGCGTGAGCGCGCTCGTCGTCTCGCTCGCCAGCATCCCAGGCGCTCCGAATTCATAGCCGTCCGTCGAGGTGCCGGACGAGTCGACGCCGACCGGGCTGTTCGCCAGGCACTCGAGGACGAAGGCTCCCACGTTGAGGGCGTCGTTCTGCGCGGTCTTGACCTGCTTCTGCAGCTTCGTGACCTGCTTCTTCAGCGCCGCGAACTGCTTCGCGGTGGGGCCTGCGTGCTGCGCTCCGGGCGACGCCGCGACGTAGACGGCTCCCGCGACGACGACGACGGCGAGCACCATCAGGAACCTTCTCATCGAACCCCCCTAGCTTGGCGCCGCCCGCTGCAGCGCACGGACAGCACGTAATCAGCAGGCTCGGCCCTTGTCAATCGTCAGGCGAGCTGCTCGCGCTCGACCGCCGCGAAGAGCGCGTCCACCTCGTCCTGCAGCGGGCCCGGCCCGACGGCGGGGGCGGCGGCGCGCGCCCGCTCGAGCAGGTCGCGGTCGCGGCGGATGTGCGCGAAGCGGAGGTCGGAGATCCCCGACTGCCGCGTCCCGAGCAGGGCGCCGCCGCCGCGCAGCTCCAGGTCGATCTCGGCGAGCTCGAAGCCGTCGGTCGTGTCGCAGAGCGCCCGCAGCCGCGCCTGCGCCGCGTCGCTCAGCTCCTCGCGCGCCCGGGAGACGAGCAGGCAGTACGACTGCTCCGCGCCGCGGCCGACGCGGCCGCGCAGCTGGTGGAGCTGCGCGAGGCCGAAGCGGTCGGCTTCCTGGACGATCATCACCGTCGAGTTCGGGACGTCCACGCCGACTTCGATCACCGTCGTCGCCACGAGGACGTCGAGCTCGCGCGCCTTGAACTGCGCCATCAGCTTGCGCCGCTCGGGCGCCTTCAGCCGCCCGTGCAGGCAGCCGACGCGGAACTCGCGCAGCTCGGCGCGCCGCAGCCGCTCGGCCTCCTCCTCCGCCGCGCGAGCGAGCGTCGTCTCCGACGCCTCGATCAGCGGACAGACGACGTAGGCCTGCCGGCCCTCGCGCAGCAGCCGGGTCAGGCGCGTGTACGCCTCGGGGGCGCGGTCCTCGGTGATCCAGCTCGTGAGCACGGGCTTGCGGGAGGCGGGCGGCTTGGCGATCTCGGAAACCGCGAGATCGCCGTACACGGTGAGAGCGAGCGTGCGCGGAATCGGCGTCGCCGTCATGTGGAGGACGTGCGGCGCGCGGCCGGACGCGAGGGCCGAGCGCTGCTCGACGCCGAAGCGGTGCTGCTCGTCGACGACCGCCACGGCGACGTCGCGGAGCTCGACTCCCTCCTGGATCAGCGCGTGCGTGCCGACGACGACGTCCGCGGCCGGCGCCGCTTCGCGCGCCGCCTTCGGCGACGAGCTCGTGAGGAGCGCACAGGAGACGCCGAGCTCGAGGCAGAGGTCGGCGATCGTGAGGAAGTGCTGCTCGGCGAGCGTCTCCGTCGGCGCCATCAGCGCGCCCTGCCGTCCCTCCTCCACGGCGCGCAGGAGCGCGTAGAGCGCGACCACCGTCTTCCCCGAGCCGACGTCGCCCTGCAGCAGCCGCTGCATCGGGACGGTGCGCGCGAGGTCGGCGTCCAGCTCGCGGATCGCCTGCTCCTGGTACGGCGTGAGGGCGAAGGGCAGCGCCTCGCGGTAGCGGCGGATCAGGTCGCCCGGCTCGCCCAGCGCCGGCGCGAGCGTCCGCTCCCGCTCCGCGACTCGCCGCGCGATGCCGACCTGCAGGACGAGCAGCTCTTCGAACGCGAGCCTCGCCCGCGCCTCCTCGGCCTCGTCGAGGTCACGCGGCCGGTGAACGGCCGCGAGCGCGTCCCGCTTCAACGGCAGCTCCTCCCGCTCGCGCAGCTCGGCCGGGAGCGGATCCGGGAGGTGCACGACGAGGGGCAGCGTCGCGTCGACCACGCGCCGCACGGCCGCGGCGGCGATCTCCTCCGCGGCCGGATAGACCGGCGCGAAGTCGGCGGTGGCATTCGCCTCTCCGAGGTCGTACGCGCGCGGCTCGAAGCCGAAACGGCCGAGCTTGCCGCGCAGCCGGATCGCCGTGCCGGGACGCAGCCGGTCGGCGAGCCACGGCTGGTTGAACCACGTGACGGGCACCGCGGCCGTCCCGTCGTCGACGCGGGCGACGACACGCACGCGGCGGCCCCGCATGGGCCGCTTCTCGACGCTGAGGACGCGACCGCGGATCACGACCTCCTCCCCCTGGCGGAGCATCGCGACGGTCACCTCGTCGGCGGCGGTCTCGTAGCGCCGCGGCCGGTGCTCGAGCAAGTCGCGGACGCTCTCGAGGCCGAGCGAGGCGAGCTTCTTGCAGAGGGTCGCGCCGACGCCCGGCACGGTGTCGAGGCCGAGCTCCAGCCGCTCGGGGCGCGGCGCCCGCGGCGTGCGCGGCCAGGAGGCGGGCTGGTCCAGCCCGGCGAAGACCGTCTGGCGACGGCTGGTTGTCATCGTCCGCGGCACCGCCCGGACCGAGTATTCACGCCGGACCGGACGTCAGTCGTCTAGGCCACGGGCGTCGTCGCGGTACCAGAAGACGGCGACCGTGCCCGGTCCCGCGTGCGTGCCGATCACGGCGCCGAGCGAGACGACGAGCTCCAGCTCCGCGTTCGGGCGGCGCTCGCGGACGCGCCGCTCCAGGTCGGCGGCCCGCTCGGGCGCCGCCGCGTGCGCGATCGCCAGCCGCAGCTCCGGCCCGTCCTCCGTCGCGGCGTCCAGCCCGTCGACGAGCTCGGCCAGCGCGCGGGCGTCGCCGCGGACGCGTTTGACCGGGACGACCTCGCCGTCCTCGATCGAGAGGATCGGCTTGACGTTGAGCAGCGTGCCGGCGAGCGCGCGCGCCTTGCCGATCCGTCCGCCGCGCAGCAGGTATTCGAGCGTCTCGACCGTGAAGAGAAGCCCACGCTCGCGCTTGTAGCGCTCGGCCAGCCCGTCGAGCTCCTCGTCGCTCGTCCCGCGCCCGAGCCGCCGCTGGATCGCGAGCGCGAGCATCCCGATCGACGCGGACGCGGTCTCGGTGTCGACGACCCGCACCCGGCCGCCGCCGATCTCCTCCGCCGCGGTCTCGGCGCTCGCGAACGTCCCCGAGACCCGTGCGGAGACGTGGAGCGAGAGGATTCGCTCGTAGCCGTCGAGCGCCCGGTAGCAGTCGAGGAACTCGCCCGGCGACGGCTGCGCGGTCGCGGGCGGCGCCGGGCTCGCGCGCAGCCGCTCGTAGAACGCGTCCGGGCCGAGGTCGACCCCGTCGCGAAAGGTCTCGTCGCCGAAGCGGACGTGCAGCGGGACCACGCGCCAGTTCGGGAAGCGCTCGGCGGCGTCGGGCAGGTCGGCGGTCGAGTCGAGCACGATCGCCGTGTTCTCGGCCGTGAGCCTCAAGCGGCCGCCCTGCGGATCGCGGCGACGATCTCGTCCAGCTCCTGGTCCTTCGTCAGGCAGGCGACGGCACCCGCCCGGACGAGCGCCTCCCGCTCGCCCTCGCTCGCCGAGGCCGTGAGCGCGACGACGGCCACGCCGGGCACCCTGGCCACGACGGCCTCCGTCGCCTGGACGCCGTCGAGGCCGGGCAGGCGGTAATCCATGAGCACGACGTCGGGCCGGTGCGTCTCGGCGGCGTCGACCGCGGCCGAGCCGTCGGCGACGGACGCGACGACCTCCACCTCCGGCCGCATCCCGAGCAGCAGCTCGAGCGCCTCGCGGAAGACGGGGTTGTCCTCGACGAGGACGATCCGGACGGGCCGCACCGGCCGAACCCTATTCCGCCGAGAGCAGGAGTTGGTAGTGCGGCTGGCCGCCGTCGTGCAGCTCGACCTCGAGCTCGGGCCGCTCGGCGGCGAGCCGCTCGAGGAACGGCTCCAGCCCCGGCGCCTCGGCTCCGACGAGCAGCGTGAGGAGGCTGCGCCCGTCGCCCGCGATCCCCTCCACCACGTGGAGGGCGACGTCGGCGAAGTCGCGGCCGGCAGCGACGGGTTCGCCCGCGACGAGCCCGAGCCAGTCGCCACGCTGCGCCTCGACGCCCGCCGCGGAGTAGTCGCGGGCGGCGACCGTCACCTCACCCGTTTCGACCGCTGCCGCCGCCTCGCGCATCTCCGCCGCGTTCTCGTCCGCCGGGCGTGCGCCGTCGAAGGCGACGAGCGCGGCGAGCCCGGCCTGCAGCGAGTCCGTGCCGACGACCTCGACCGGGAGCCCCGCATGCGCGGCGGCGTGCTCGGCCGCGAGCCGCACGTTCGAGTTGTTCGGCAGGAGGATCGCCTGCTCCGTCCCGAGCTCCCGGACGGCGGTTACGAGCTCCGCGGTCGACGGGTTCATGCTCTGCCCGCCCGCGACGAAGCGGATGGGGCCGACCGGCGCGGCGAGGCTCTCAAACAGCCGCCGGTTCCCCTCGCCGGCCACGACGGCGACGACGCCGGTCAGCGACGGCGGCGGGTCGGGCACGGCGGTGAGCCGCCGCTCGCGCTCCTCCTGCTGCGCCCGCATGTTCGCGACCTCGATCCCCGAGACGATTCCCGCGCGCGTCCCGAGCGAGATCGCCGCGCCGGGGTCGTCGGTGTGGACGTGCACCTTGAGCGCGGTCGGGTCGCCGACGACGAGCAGCGAGTCCCCGAGCGGCTCGAGCTCCGCCTCCAGCCGGTCGGAGTCGAGCCCCTCGCCCTCGACGACGAACGCGGTGCAGTAGCGGTAGCGGGACGGCTCGAGGTGCGACTGCTCGACGGCGAGCGGCGCCTCCGACGCGAGGTGCCGCGGCACCTCCTCGCCGGAGACGGCCGAGGCGAGGCCGCGCAGGAGCTCGACGAGCCCGGCGCCGCCCGCGTCGACGACACCCGCCTCGCGCAGCACGTCCAGCTGCTCCGGGGTGCGCGCGACCGCATCCTCCCCGCGCCGCACGAGCTCGACGAGCAGCTCGGCCACGGGCGCGGGATCGGCCGCATGCCGCTCGGCCTCCTCGGCGAGCTCCCGGACGACGGTGAGCATCGTCCCCTCGACCGGCCGGCGCACGGCGCGGTACGCGGCGTCGGAGGCGCCGCGCAGCGCGCGCGCGGCCAGCGCGGGATCGACCCCGTCCGGCGCGTCTGCGAGCACTTCCGCCGCCCCACGGACGATCTGGGACAGGATCACGCCCGAGTTGCCGCGCGCTCCCATCAACGCGGCGCGCGCGACCTCCCGGCTGAGCGCCGGCCGATCCGCGGCGTCGGAGCTCGCGAGCGCCTCGGAGACCGCGCGCACGGTCAGCGTCAGGTTCGTCCCCGTGTCGCCGTCGGGCACGGGATAGACGTTGAGGTCGTCGATCCGGCCGCGGCTCGCCTCGAGCGAGGCGAGGGCGGCGCCGACGAGCGCGCGCACGCGGTCGAGGTCGGAGGCGACGGCGCTCACGCGGACGCCGTCCGGACGTCGTCGACGTGCACCTCGACCGCGCGGACGGGCAGTCCCGTCAGCCGCCCCACCTCGTAGGCGACGCGGTGGCGCACGGTCGACGCGACCTCCGCGAGGTTGAGCCCGTACTCGACGACGACGTGCAGGTCGACGGTCACCGCGTCGCCCTCGCGTCCGATCACGATCCCGCGCGTCGAGCGGCGGCCGAGCCGCCCGCGCAGCGGCGCCTTCATGCCGACGACGCCGTAGCACTCGAGCGCGGTCTCGGCGACGATCTGCGCGATCGCCTCGTTCGAGATCGTGATACGCCCCAGTGGAGAGGAAAGCGCGTGTCCCGCCTCCATCGCAGCTATACGACCGCTCCGGGCGGACGGTGGTTGCGCTGCCTATGCTCCGGCCGTGAGCGAGGAGTACGGCGACAACGTCTTCGGCGAGCTCGGAGACTTCGGGGACGGCGTGCGCGGTCGGCGGCTCGCGCGCGAGGAGGGCCGCCCGCTCGTCGCGGCGGTGTGGGAGCTCGAGCCCGGCTCGGACGGCGTCCCGTACCACTTCCACCACGGCACCGAGGAGTACCTGATCGTTCTCAGCGGGACGGCGACGCTGCGCGCGCCGGACGGCGAGCGCGAGCTGGCCGCAGGCTCGGTGGCGCACTTCTCGCCCGGGCGGGAGGGCGCGCACACGGTCATGAACCGCGGCGCCGAGCCCGTCCGCTACGTCATGGTCGCCGCCCACACGACGCCGGACATCGTCGAGTACCTCGACGAGGGCACGTACGCGGCGATGGCGAAGACGCCGTCGCAGCGCGGCGAGCCGTTCTTCGTGAAGCAGCCGCTGCCGGACTAGGCGCGAGCGGCGAGCAGCGGAGGGTTCGCGTAGGAGGTGCCGAAGCCGGAGGCGTGAGCGCGAGGCCTGCGGCACCCGGCGAGGCGGAGACCGTCGCCGAGATCCTCGCCCGGGCGTTCGTCCACGACCCCGTCGTCGGCGCGTTCATCCGCGAGGGCCCCGGCCGGCCGGCTCGGCTGGCCCGCTACTTCGAGCTCGAATGCGGGCTCGCGTTCGCCGGCTACGGCGAGGTCTGGCTCGACGAGGACCTGCTCGGAGCGGCGATGTGGCGGCGGCCGGGCGGCTACCCCGAGCCGGCGCTCGCACAGTTGAAGCTGCTGCCGAGGTATCTGCGCCTCTTTCCGCGCGAATTCGTGCGCGCCACGCGGGCAGTCAACGCGCTCGCACGTGTCCACCCGAAGGAGCCGCACTGGTACCTCTTCGCCGTCGGTGTCGTGCCGGAGGCGACGGGACAGGGGCGCGGCAGGGCGCTGCTCGAGCCCGTCCTCGCGCGGTGTGACGCGGAACGCGTCGGCGCGTACCTCGAGGCATCGACCGCCGACAACGCACGGCTGTACGAGCGGCTCGGTTTCCGGTCGCGCGGCGAGGTCGAGATCCTCGACGGCGTGCGCGTGCAGACGATGTGGCGTGTGCCGCGCTGAGCCGGCGAGAGAGGCTAGAGCGCCTTCTGGACCTTGCCGGCCTTGAGGCAGCGCGTGCAGACGTACGCCCGCGTCGGCTTGCCGCCGAGGAGGACGCGGACGCGCTGGAGGTTCGGGTCGAAGCGGCGCTTCGTGGCCACCATCGAATGGCTCCGGTGGTGACCGAAGCCGGGCTTCTTCCCGCAGATGGCGCAGACCTTGGACATCGGCCGCGCAGGATAGCCGAACCGCGCTAGCCCGCCTTGACCTGCTCGCGGAGCTGCGCGAACAGGTCGGCCATCTCCAGCGCCGCGCGCACGGCGTCGGCGCCCTTGTCCGTCCGCGCGCGCGCCTGCGCCGCGTCCTCCACCGTGAGCAGGCCGAACGCGACGGGCACGCCCGTCTCGAGCGCCGCGAGCTGGATGCCGGAGGCCGCCTCGCCCGCGACGTAGTCGAAGTGCGGCGTCTCGCCGCGGATCACGCAGCCGAGCGCGACGATGCATGCGTAGCGCCGCGTCCTCGCGAGCGCCATCGCGCCGAGCGGCAGCTCGAACGCGCCGGGCACGGGGACGACGGTCGTCCGCTCCGGCGGCACGCCGGCGGAGACGAGCGCGGAGAGCGCGGAGTCGAGCAGCGCGTTCGTGATCTCGCCGTTGAAGCGGGAGACGACGATGCCGACGCTGCGGCCGGCGCCCGACGGGGAGCCTTCGAGGATGCGCACGCCGTCGGGGATGTCGAGCTCGTCCGGCGCGTGCTGGTGCGGCGGCTCGTCGGGCTGGTGCGCCTCGCCGAGCGCGTCCTCGTCGGTGTCCTCCTCGGGCTCGAGCGCTTCCTCGTCGACCTCCTCCGCGGCCACGGGCTGCTCCCCGGGCCAGAAACCGGCTTCGCTCACGCGTCCTCCGCCTCGAGTGGTTGCGATTCGAACTTCAGGTCCTGGTGGTGCAACTTGTGGCCGAGCTTATCCCGCTTGGCGGCCAGATAGCGAGCGTTCTCCGGGTGCGGCGGCAGCTCGATCGGCACCTGCTCCGTCACCTCCAGGCCCCACGCCTGCAGCCCGGAGACCTTCTTGGGGTTGTTGGTGAGCAGCCGGATGGTCGTCAGGCCGAGCTCGGCGAGGATCTGGTTGCCGATCCCCCACTCGCGCTCGTCGGCCGCGAAGCCGAGCGCGAGGTTCGCGTCGACGGTGTCGAGTCCCTGCTCCTGCAGCTCGTAGGCGCGGAGCTTGTTGAGCAGGCCGATGCCGCGCCCCTCCTGCGCCATGTAGAGGAGGACGCCGCGACCCTCCTCCGCGATCGCGGCGAGCGCGGCGTCGAGCTGCTCGCCGCAGTCGCAGCGGAGCGAGTGGAAGACGTCGCCGGTCAGGCATTCCGAGTGGACGCGGACGAGCATGTCCTCGCCGGCCTCGCCCAGGACGAGAGCGAGGTGCTGCCGCCCGGTGAGCGTCTCGCGGAAGGCGGTGGCCGCGAAGGCGCCGTGGGGCGTCGGCAGCCGCACGGTGACGACGCGCTCGACGAGCTTCTCCGTCCGCCGCCGGTGCTCAATCAGGTCGGCGACCGTGATCATCCGCAGGCCGTGCCGCTCGCAGTACGGGACGAGGTCGGGGACGCGGGCCATCGTCCCGTCCTCGTTCATGATCTCGCAGACGACGCCGGCCGGGATCAGCCCCGCGAGCTGCGCCAGGTCGACCGCCGCCTCGGTCTGGCCCGCGCGGACGAGCACGCCGCCGTCGCGCGCGCGCAGCGGGAAGACGTGCCCCGGCTGGACGAGGTCGTGCGGCTCCGCCCCGGGATCGATGGCGACCTGGATCGTGCGCGAGCGGTCGGCGGCCGAGATGCCGGTCGTCACCCCCTCGCGCGCCTCGATCGAGACCGTGAACGCGGTGCCGAGCCGCGCCTCGTTGCGCGGCGTCATCGGCGGCAGCCCGAGCTGCTCGCAGCGCTCGTCCGTGAGGCAGAGGCAGATCAGGCCGCGCGCGTGCGTCGCCATGAAGTTGACCGCCTCCGGCGTGGCGAACTGCGCCGCGACGACGAGATCGCCCTCGTTCTCGCGGTCGGGGTCGTCGACGACGACGACCATCTTGCCGCTGCGGATGTCCTCGATCGCCTCCTCGACCGTCGCGAAACCGGTCACGTCGCCAGCCGTTCCACGTACTTCGCGAGCACGTCGACCTCGAGGTTCACCGCGTCCCCCGGCGCGAGCGCGCCGAGCGTGGTCGCCTCGAGCGTGTGGGGGACGAGCGCGACGGCGAATCCCGCGTCGTCGACGGCCGCGACGGTGAGGGAGGTCCCGTCGACGGCGATCGAGCCCTTCTCGACGCAGTAGCGGACGATCCCGGCAGGCGCGTCGAACCAGGTCAGCTCGCCGCGCTCGCGGAGGCTTCCGACTCCGTCGACGTGGCCCTGCACGATGTGGCCGCCGAGCGGGTCGCCCGCGCGCAGCGCGGGCTCCACGTTCACGGCATCGCCGCGCTCGAGGCCTCCGAGCGTCGTGCGCGCGAGCGTCTCCGGGACGACGTCGAACGCGAGCGCTCCCTGGTCGCGGGCGACGACGGTCAGGCAGACGCCGGAGATCGCCACCGAGTCGCCGGGCGCGGCGTCCGTCGCCGTCTCGACGACGAGCCGCCCCTCGTCGAACGAGACGACCGTCCCGAGCTCCCGCACGATCCCCGTGAACATGCGACAAGCCTACGGCTCGTGGAGATAGGCCTCGACGAGCACGTCTTCCCCGGAAGGCTCGCTGCGCAGGTGGAGCAGCTCGAGCGGCACGGCAAGCTCGCCGAGGGCGCGCGGCCCTTCTCCGGCCAGCACCGGCGCGACGAAGAGGAGCAGCTTGTCGACGAGCCCGGCTGCGACGAACGCGGTGGCGAGCGTCGGGCCGCCCTCGAGCAGCAGCGACTGGACGCCCTCGGCGGCGAGCGCGCGCAGCTCCTCCTCCAGAGGCCCGCTCCGCAGCTCGAGCTCCGACCCCTGCGGCAACGGGCCGCGCCCGAAGGCGAGCCGGCGCGGCTGGCGCGGCGCGTCGACGCCGCGCGCGTCGAGCCGCGGCGCGTCGGCGCGGACGGTTCCCATGCCGACCGCAACGGCGTCCGAGCCCGCCCGCAGCTCGTGCACGCGGCGGCGCGACTCCTCGCCCGACACCCAGCGGCGGCCGGGAACTCCGACGCGGCCGTCGAGCGTGATCGCCGCCTTGTAGGTGACGAACGGCCGGCCGAGCGCCTTCCACGTGCGCCAGGCCTCGTTCTGCCGGCGTGCCTCGAGGCTGTCGAGCAGCTCGACTGCGACGCCTCCCTCGCGGAGCCGCTGCACGCCACGCCCGTCCACGACCGGGTTCGGGTCGCGGGCGCCCACGACCGCGTGCGCGATCCCCGCCTCGACCACCGCGTCCGCGCACGGCGGCGTCCGGCCGTGGTGGGAGCAGGGCTCGAGCGTGACGTACAGCGTCGCGCCCCGCGCCTTCCCCCCCGCCTGCTCGAGCGCTGCGACCTCCGCGTGGCGGACGAGTTCGTACTCGTACCAGCCCTCGCCCACGAC
>Ga0070739_10003761_pt1 | contig 18595 bp, 15 predicted proteins | sample Coa_R1_7_FD_66445 | JGI IMG/M metagenome (GOLD analysis project Ga0070739, IMG submission 66445) | Surface soil microbial communities from Centralia Pennsylvania, which are recovering from an underground coalmine fire - Coalmine... | ecosystem: Environmental > Terrestrial > Soil > Unclassified ... | reverse complement strand
CGGATCGGCTACCCGGACCAGGCAGCCGAGCGCGACATTCTCCGCCAGACCGGCCCTTCGTCGGCGGAATCGGTGCGCCCGGCAATTTCCGGCGAGGATCTGACGGCTCTGCAAGAATCGGTGACGCGGATCACGGTGGACGACGCGCTGGTGGATTATATGCTCGCTATTGTGGAGCGCACGCGCACGCATGAATCGCTGGCGATGGGGGTGAGTCCTCGCGGAGCGCAGGCGCTGTACCGGGCCACGCAGGCGCTGGCCGCGGTCGAGGGCCGGGATTTCGCCACGCCCGACGATGTGAAGCGCCTGGTGTTGCCGGTGTTCGCGCACCGCGTGATGGTGAACACCCGCATGGTTCCGGCGCAGCGCCCCGCCGATGCGGCCGAGCGGATTCTCAATGAGATCCTGACGCTAGTGGACGTTCCGTTGTAACGTCTCCCAATATCAATGAAAACTGCCATAGTTGGCCTGCCGATGGTGGGCAAGACAAGTCTGTTCACGATTCTCACGGGCGTTCACGAAGCCACGCGCGTCGGCTCCATGGAGGCGCGTGTGGGAATCGCCAAGGTTCCGGATGCACGGCTGGAGGCGCTGGCGAAGCTGTTCCAGCCGCCGAAGGTCACCTACGCGACGGTTGAATACCTGGACTTTCCGGCGATCTCCAAAGAAGCGCTACGCGACCCGAGCTACCTGGCGAGCCTGCGGGTGGTGGACGCTCTGGCGCACGTCCTGCGCGTTTTCGAGAGCGGCACGGTGCCGCACGAGAAAGGCTCGGTGGATCCGCTGCGGGATTTCGAGGATGTCGAGACGGAGCTGATCCTGAGCGACCTGGTGGTGGTCGAAAAGCGCATGGAGCGCGTCGAGAAAGACCGCAAGAAGATCAAGAGCCCGGACCTGGACAAAGAGTTCGCGCTGCTGGAGCGCCTGAAAGCCGAGCTGGAGGCCAATCGCGCGCTGCGCGGCCTGGAGCTCGACGAGGACGACGAGAAGCGCATCCGCGGCTTCCAGTTTCTTTCGCGCAAACCGGTGCTGGTGGTGCTGAACCTCGGCGAGGAGGACGCCGGGCGCATGCACGAGATCGAGGAGCAGTACCGAGCCGGCGCGCTCGCCGGGCGCCCGCACACCGCCGTCACGGCGATCTGCGGCAGGATCGAGGCCGAGCTGGCCGAACTTTCGCCCGAAGAAGCGAAAGAGTATCTGGCGAGCTACGGGCTGAAGGAATCGGGGCTGGAGCGGCTGATCTCGGCGACGTATTCCTTGCTCGGGCTGATGAGTTTTTTGACCGCGGGCGAAACCGAGGTGCGCGCCTGGACGATCCCGGTCCACAGCACGGCGGTGAAGGCTGCCGGCGCGATTCACAGCGACTTCGAGAAGAAATTCATCCGCGCCGAGGTCGTGAACTGGAAGCCGCTGATCGATTTGGGCGGCTATCCGGGGGTTCGGGAGAAAGGTCTGTTGCGGCTGGAGGGCAAGGAGTACATCGTCAAGGACGGCGATGTGCTCGTGATCCGGCACAGCTAGCGCCGTCCGTCCGGGGCGGGACCGGCTAGCGGCCGCCGCCGACGCGGTAATCCTCGATCAGCGGCATTTTCACCACGCGGCACATTTCGTGCAAGCGGGAGCGGGCCCGCATGCCGATCACCTCCGCCAGCGTCTTCTTATGCACCGCGGTGTCGCCCTCGGTGCGGTAATCGATCTGGTTCTCGTCGGGCACATTGGTGGTGGCAATCAGAGGCTTGCGGTGATTGCAGCGGTAGGTGATGATCGAGGTCACGGTGTCCTCCACCCAATCGGTGACGCGGTGCGAACCCAGGTCGTCGAGCAGCAGCACCTCGGCCTCCAGGGCCGAGCGGTAGGCTTCGCGGTCGCTGGCCCCGGCGGCGCTATCGTAGCCGGAGCGGATGCGGTCCAGCAGGTTCTGGTAATCGAAAAACAATCCCTCGTGGCCTTTGTCGATGATGGCCTTCAGCGCGGCCACGGCCAGGTGAGTTTTCCCCGTGCCGGTGCCGCCGACAAGCAGCAGGCCGGGCCGGTCGCTCGCCGGAAATTCCCGTACGAAGCTGCGCACCTGCATCAGAACGGTGCCCAGGCCGGTTCTGGCGGTGGGGTTATCGCGGGGAATCTTAAAGTTATCGAGCGTGGCATCTTCGTAATTGGGCGGGATATTGGTGTTTTCCTTGAGGATCCGGGCGCGCGTTTCCGCCGCGCAGATGCAGCGCTCGGCGCCGGAGAGCCCGGCTTTTTCGACGATCTTCCATCCGGTCCCGCCGCAAATTTCGCACGTAGCCGCTACCATTGGTTCACTCCACTACAATTAAAGCCTCGCCCGCGAGTACGGCTGCCTCGGGACGAGTGCGGACTTCCACGACCCGGCCGGCCTTGGGCGATTTCATCTCATTCTGCATCTTCATGGCTTCGACGACAACCAGGCCTTGCCCGGCTTCCACGCGGTCGCCGGCGGACACCAGAACGCGGATCACTTTCCCGGGCATGGGCGCGGAGATTTCCTGGCGTCCGGTAGCGGAAACGGCGGCCGTCGGCGCCCGCAGATTTCGGGGGTCGAAAACCTCAATCGCGAGGGGGCGGCCGTCGACCACCCACTCGCCGGGCGCGCCCGGAGCCACACGATAGCTGCGCCCGCCGATCAGCACGCTGTAGGCTCCGCCTTCGAGGGATTGCATGGTGAACTCGCCCTCGGCGATGTGGCCGTCCTCCCGCTGGTACCGGAATCGCGAGCCTTCGATGGCGAGCCGGCCGGGGCGACCGCCAATGAGGGTACTTCTGGTCATCGCCGTGCGCCGTTCTCGCGGCGTGATTTCAGGTAGTGTAGGATCAACGGCAGGATACTCAGGAACACGATCGCGAGCACCACTTTTTCAAAGTTTTTCCGGATCAGCGGGTAGCCGCCCAACTGGTAACCGGCCAGAGTCATCGACAGCACCCACCCGAGCCCGCCGAACACATTGAAGGACACGAACCGCGCATAGCGCATCTGGCCCACGCCGGCCATGAACGGAGCGAAGGTGCGGACGATGGGAACGAATTTCGCGTAAATCAGGGCCTTGCCGCCGTGCCGCTCATAGAAGGCCTGTGTGCGGGTGACGTATTCCTGCTTGAAGATGCGCGAGTCCTTCCGCGAAAAGATAGCCGGGCCGGTGCGGCGGCCGAGGAAATAGCCGCTTTGGTCGCCGAGAATGGACGCCGCCACAAGCAGCGCGCAAATGCGCGCGGCGTCGAGCTGGCCCGCGCCGGCGACCACGCCGATCGTGAACAACAGCGAATCCCCGGGGAGAAAGAGTCCGACCAGAAGTCCGGTTTCCGCAAAAACGACGCCCGCCAGCAGGGCGTAGCCAAACCAGCCCGTGACCACCACGGAAAGCAGATGAATCAGGCGATCCGGATCGGTAAGGCTTCTCCAGACTTCCAGCAGGGTGCTGGTCACGAGTCCGGGTTACTTCTCGCGGTAGCTGGCCGTGACCCGCGCGATCACGTCGGGATACGTCTTGGCCTTGCCTTCTTTTTCCAGCCTGGTCCAGATGCTATCCAGGAAGAGCTGGTTGCGCTCCTGGGCCTTCTGCTGTTTCAGCTTCAGCGCGATGGCATCGCGTTCCCCGGCGAACGCGGTTTCGTCGGCCGCCATCTTGCCGGTAACCTTGGAGACGACGTAGCGGCCCTGAATCATCGAGGGTCCCAGGACCGAGCCTTCCGGCTTGGTAAAGGCATCTTCGACATACACGGCGGAACCAAGCCCGTCCACGGCGTCATCACGCCCGAAGAAGTTGGTGGTAGTCACGTCCAGCTTCATGGACTTCGCGACCTTTTCGATGTCCTGGCCGCCCTTCAAGGCGTCCGCCGCTTCCTGAGCTTTCTTCTGCGCGAGCTCCTGGGCCTTGGCAAGCACGTAATTCTGCTTGACTTGGGCGGCCACTTCGGCGTAGTCGGCGGGCCGGGCCGGGGTGCGCGAATTCAGCACCACCACAGCCAGCCGATTGGCCGGCAGCGGCACGACGTTGGAAACTTCGCCGGGATTCATCAGCGCCAGCGTGTTCTCGATTTCGGGGGAATTGCCAAGTGTCGGGATGGGATCGTTCTGCGCGGCGTTGGGAACGGTGATCAGCTCCGCACCGTACTGTTTGGCGACATTCTCAGCGTCCTTCGGGTTCTTTTGCAGCGCGTCGTGAATCTGGTCGCCGAGCATCTGCATCTTGTCCACCACAGCCTGCTTCTTCACGTCGGCCAGCAGCCCGGCCTTGACCTCTTCGAAGGGCTTTACACGCGGCGGCTCTTTGCCCAGGCACTGAATGATGTGGTAGCCGAACTGGGTGGTGATGACCCCGCTAATCTCGTTTGGCTTGAGCGCGAACGCCGCGGCTTCGAACTCGGGAACCATCTGGCCCTTGACCACCCAATCGAGGTCGCCGCCCTTTTCCGCGTTGGCCTTGTCGTCGGAATATTTCTTGGCGAGCTCCGCGAAATCCGCGCCGCTCTTGGCCTGCTTATCCACATCCTCGGCCTTCGCCTTGAGAGTCTTCTTTTCCGCATCCGACTTGCCCTCGGTCGCGATCAGGATGTGGCGCACATGCACGCGCTCCGGCATGCGGAAGTTGTCGAGGGCGCTCGCATACGCGCTGCGCAACTGCTGATCGGTGATGGTAATGCCCGCTTCGACCTTGTCCTGGTCGAGCACCACCACCTGGAAGGACGATTTCTGCGGAACGCTGTAAGCTCCGCGGTTGGAATTGAAATACGCCGTCAATTCCTGCTCTGTGGGCTTGATCTGGTCCAAAAACTTCGCCTGTGGAAAGGCGATGTACTGAATCTTGGCCTTTTCGTATTTGCGCTTGAACTCATCCTGGACTTCCTTGGGCGTTACGACAATCGATTCCAAGGCGGCATTCTTCAGCTTGTTGACCAGAATGTCGGTGCGGGCGTCGTCGATGGCCTGATCGAGAGTGATGCCGCGTTGCGCGAGAAACGCCTCAAACTGTTCGCGGTTGGCGACTCCGTTGGGAAAGAACTGTGGATTGCCGGCGGCCAGGAAGTTGAGAATCTCATCGTCGCTGACGGTGAGCCCCATGCGCTCGGCCTGATACCGCGCGGCCTTCTGGTGCAGCACTGCGTCGAGATACTGGGGAAAATAAACCTCCATCATCTGCGCGGAGAGCTGGTTATTCTGCATGGTCAGGCTGAAATCGTGCTGGATGGTGGAAGCTGTGATCTTCTCTCCGCCGATTTCGGCTAGAACAGGATCGTCCGTGGTGGAACCGGTGGTGGTGCCGAAGCCCGGAATCAGCGTGATGACCATCGTGACGGCGATCAGTGTGAGGATGCCCCCCAACACGATACGCACAGCTTTATCCCGGCTGCGGAATAGATTGAACATAGCGTTAGAACTCCTGGACTTACGGACGCACCTGCTGAGAATCCCATTATAGCGTAGGGGGGCGCTTCCAGCGCTTCAGCGCGTCGCGGAAACGGCGCCGCGGGCTCAAGGCCAGGCATCGGATCCGCCCTCACACGCGAACCCGCTCCGGAAAATTTTTCGTCTTGACTTTGCATTCTGTTTGTATACACTACTGAATTACCTCCCCCTTCTTCCGCAGGGACCCCGTTGGGACTTCTCGTAGCGGAAGCTTTGTCTACCCCGCCTTCAAAGCAGGTGCAGATGAATTCGTGTGCCTTCATGCCCCAGGAAGGGGCCGCGCCATCTTTTTCCGCACCCTGGGTTGCGCTGACCGTTCGGCCTCGCGCGGAGCGAAGAGTTCAAAGCGGCCTGGCGCAGGCCGGCCTGGAAACCTTCGTTCCCTGGCATGGCGTCCGGCGCAGGTGGTCCGACCGGATGAAGATCTGCGAAGAAAATCTCTTCCCCGGCTACGTATTTTGCCGTTCGAGTTTCGATGACCGCTTCCTGGTGATGCGGCAGCCGGGCGTCAACTCCGTGGTGAGTTTCGACCGCACGCCGGCGGTGATTCCCGAAGAAGAGATCGACGCGGTGCGCCGCGCGATCGCTTCGGGGATGCCACTGGGCCCGTGGCCGTTTTTGGGGCGGGGCCAGCGCGTGCGAATCGAGCGCGGCGTTCTGGCGGGCTTGGAAGGAGTCCTGGCCCGCGACTCCGCGGCGTGGAGGGTCGTGGTCAGCGTGAGCGCATTGCAAAGGTCCGTCGCCGTTGAGGTCGATCGCGACATGATTCGCCCCGTTTAATGGAGATCCAGCCTTGAATCCCAGCCGCCGGCGCGACCGGACCATGGTCTTCCGACTCAGCCAGGACGAGTACGAGAGCCTCCTGGCCGCGACTTCGCAGCAAGGAGGCCGCAGCGTGTCCGACTACATTCGTACCGCCGTTCTCACCAGCATCGAAGATGGTTTAGATACCAAGACCGCCGCCACGCGGTTACGCGAACTGGAGCAGCGCGTGAGGCGGCTGGAGGCCGCCTACCTGAGCGGCGGACCGGTAAAGGAGCGGGCATGATGCGCGCGATCATTTTGGTTTTCGGCGCGGCGGCGTCTCTGGCAGCGCAGGGAGCCATGCAGGAAGTCGGCAAGGAGAATCTTCCCGCGCAGAAGCTCGGCGTGGATGACCTGGTTGCCGTCTCGGTGTACGATGCGCCGGAGCTGACGCGCACGGTGCGCGTCGAATCCGACGGCGGCATCCGGCTCCCGCTGCTGGAAGGCAGCATTCCCGCTGCGGGCAGTCTGCCGCGCGAACTCGAGCAGCGCATCGCCGAAGCGCTGAAGGCGCAGCAGATCATGGTGGATCCTATCGTGAAGGTGACGGTAGTGGAATATCACAGCCGGCCGATCGCCGTGATGGGCGCGGTGAAGAAGCCGCTGACCTTCCAGGCCGTGGGGACGGTGACCCTGCTCGATGCGCTGGCGCGAGCCGAGGGTTTCACGGAACAGGCTGGCACAGAGATTCTGCTGACGCGCCCCGGCGGGAAGATCGAGCATATCGCCATGAACCAGTTGATCGGCGCGGCCGATCCTTCCGTGAATTTCTTGCTGCACGGCGGAGAGCAGATCCGTGTCCCGGAGGCGCGAAAGGTCGTGGTGGTGGGCAACGTCCACAAGCCCGGCGCCTTTCCGGTCCGTGACAACACGGAAAACTCGGTGCTGAATATGGTGGCCCAGGCTGAGGGCCTGCTCCCGTTTAGCGCCAAGCAGGCCTACGTTTACCGGAAAGACGCCTCCGGCGTCAGGAAAGAGATCACGGTGGAACTGGCCAGAATTCTCGACCGGAAATCGCCCGATTTCCCTTTGGAACCGGATGACGTCCTTTACATTCCCGACAACAAAGGGAAGCGTCTGACGCTCACGGTGGTCGACCGCCTGACCGGCTTCGGATCGTCGGTCGGTTCCGGGCTCATCATCTGGCATTGAACATGAAGACAGAAAATCACGTGCCCGCGGTTCCGGAAGCGTATCGGGCGATCCCGCCATCCAACGTCATTGACGCGGAATACGAGCCGCAGGCTCAACATGTTCCGTTGGCGCATTATCTGTGGATTCTGCGGCGCCACGCCTGGAAGATCGGGGCCGGAATCGCCGCCACGGTCATCGCCACTTTGATCGTTTCTCTCCGGCTGACGCCCATCTACGAATCCACCGCGACCATCGATATCGACCGGCGCATGCCGACCGGCGTGCTGGGCGAGGAGGCCACGGAAATCGCCAACAACGATGCCGACCAGTTCCTGGCGACGCAAGTGAAATTGATCGAATCGGATTCGGTGCTGCGGCCCGTGGTGGACAAATTCCGGCTGCGCGAAGTGGAGAAAGACGCCCTGGAAGAGGCCGTCGACAACTCCGATACCAGCCTTCAGGCCCCCGTGATTCTCAAGCGGCTGAAGATATCGCGGCCGCCGAATACCTACATTTTGCAGATCAGCTACCGGTCCGCCAACCGGCAGCTTGCCGCGGACGTGGCCAACGCGATTGCGTCCTCGTATCTTGCGCACACCTACCGGATTCGCTACAAGGCCACGGCGGGCTTGAGCGAGTTCATGGAGCGCCAGCTCGAGGAACTGAAGGCGCAGATGGAAAAATCCAGCCAAGCGCTGGCGAAGTTCGAGCGCGACCTGAGCGTGATCAATCCCGAAGAGAAGACCAATATTCTTTCCGCCCGGCTTCTGGAGCTGAACACCGAGTACACCAAGGCCCAGGCCAACCGCGTGAGCAAGGAGGCGGCCTATAACTCCGTGCGGAGCGGGACGCTGGAGTCGGCGCAGGCGTCTTCGCAAGGCGAGGCTCTCAAGAAGCTCACCGAAACCTTGCACGAGGCGGAGCAGCACTTTGCCGAGGTGAAAAGAATTTACGGCATCAATCACCCCGAGTATAAGAAGGCCGAGACGAAAGTGGCCGAAGTGCGATCGCAGATCAGCGAGACTCGAGCGAGCATTGCCGAACGGGTCGAGGCGGAATACCACGAAGCGATGGACCGCGAGGCCATGCTGGCGCAAAGCGTCCAGGAAACCAAAGCCGAATGGGACAGCCTCAACGCGCGCTCTTTCGAATACCAGACTCTCAAGCGCGAGGCCGAGAGCGACAAGAAGCTCTACGAAGAGCTGGTCCGAAAGATCAAGGAGGCAGGTATCAACGCGGGGTTTCAGAACAACTCGATTCGCATCGCCGATGAGGCCCGCCCCGGGCTCAAGCCGGTGTTCCCCCGAACCTGGCTGAACGTTCTTCTGGCGTTCTTGTTCGCAACGTTTTTCGGAATCGGCGCGGCTGTGCTGAGCGACGTGCTCGACAACACGGTTCGCGATCCGGACCAGGTGATGCGGCTGATGAACACCGATGTGATCGGATCGTTGCCCTCGGTGAAGGATTGGCGCCGCCGGCTTAGCCCGATTCAGGCGCCCGAAGCCCTTCAAGCCGTCCTCGCGAACGGCAACGGTAACGGCCACACCGCGCCGGCCGCCGCGCTGGCGCGCATCGGCGCCGTGGCGGACCAGGCGCTATCGAATTACGAAGAAGCCATCCGCACTTTGCGTAATTCGATCCTGCTCACCGACTTCGACCGGCGCCTGCGCAGCGTGTTGCTGACCAGCGCGTCGCCGTCCGAGGGCAAATCGACGGTCGCCGCGCATCTGGCGGCGACCCACGCGGGCCAGCACAAGCGCACGCTGCTGATCGACGGCGATCTGCGGCGGCCCAGCGTCCACCGGCTGTATCAGGTCCCCAACAGCGTCGGCTTATCCAACGTGCTGCTGCAACAGATCTCCTGGCGCGACGCCCTGATCCGGATTGAGGAGCCGCAGGGACTGGATGTTTTGCCGGCCGGACCTTCGACGCGGCGGGCCTCCGATCTGATCGGGCTGGGGCTGGCGGAACTGGTGGAGGAAGCCACCCGCGAATACGATCTGGTGGTGCTGGACGCGCCTCCGCTGCTGGGCTTCGCCGAGCCTCTCCAGATGGCGACCGCAGTGGACGGCGTCATCGTGGTCGCACGGGCAGGCGATACCAGCCGGAAGGCCCTGAGTTCCGTGGTGACCACTCTGACCCGCCTGCGCGCGAATCTGGTGGGCGTGGTGCTGAATGAGGTTCACCGCGAAGTGAGCTCTGGCTACTACTACCACTACTACTATCGCTACAACAAATACTACGCGCGGCCGGACCACGAATGAAAGCCAGCAGCCCAGGAGAACCCGTCAACTCCCTGCATCAGGCTGCTCTACGCCAATACTCCGCGCATTACGAGCGCTTGAGTTCGACGCTGGACGTTGCGAAGTTTCCCCGTCGCACGTACAAGAACATGGAGTTGATGTACGGGCGGCTTCTGGATCGCCTCGCGGCCGGGCAGGCGGTCGCGGACCTGGGATGCGGAGCGGGATTTCTTCTGCACTGGCTGAGCGGTCGGCCGCACCTTCGATTAACGGGTTGCGACTTATCCGAATCTCAGGCGGAACTGGCCCGGAAGGCGGTCCCCTCGGCGGAGATCGTTTTCCAAGATGCCGTTGACTTTTTAGAAGGCAAGCGAGACGCCTTCGGGGCGGTGTTCTGCATGGATATGCTGGAGCACCTGGAGACCGATGACCAATGTTTCCGGCTCTTGTCGGAGGTCCACCAGGCGCTCGAGCGGAACGGTTTTTTTGTGTGCCGCGTTCCGAACGCGGCTAATGTTCTGGCGTCCTTTCACCGGTATCTGGACATCACGCATCACCGGATGTTCACCAGCCATTCGCTGCGCCAGGCGTTCGAGGCGGCCGGGTTTCAGGAAATCCGGTTCCTGCCTCACCGGTCGTCGAGCCTGGTGGCAAACGTCCGTCTGGGCTTGGAATATGTGTTGCATCGGGCCTTGTATTTGCTCTCCGGATATGCGCGGCGCGAAATCTACACCGAAAACCTGGTAGCCGTCGCCTTCAAATGAAACCAAGAAGAATCCTTCTGCTGACGCCCTCCCTGGAGCAGGGCGGCGCAGAGGTGGTGATCCGGGACTTGGCGATGGCGCTTTGCAAAACGCGGCATTCCGTTGCTGTGGTGTCCATGCTGGAACCAGCCGATGGATTCGCCCGGGCGCTGGAGGCGGCGGGGATTGCGGTGGTGCCGTTGGGGATGCGCAGGGGGCGGCCGAATCTGCGCGGACTGATCCGGTTGTTTGTGGAAGTCCGCAGATTCCGGCCCGACATTATCCACGGCCATATGTTTTTCGGGAGCATTCTGGCCCGCGTGCTTCGGGTTCTCCTGCGCGTACCTGCGGTTTGCACCATTCACAGCGAAATAGAGTGTTCGCACCGGAGGCGGTCGGCGCGCTCGCGGGAATGGATTTACCGGATCACCAACCGCGCCTGCGACCGTTTGACGGCGGTATCGGAACGGGTTCGTGAACGTTATGTGCAACGGCGCATCGTTCGCGCGGACCAGGTGGAGGTGATTGAGAACGGCGTGGACTTGCAGCGGTTCCGGCCGAATCCGGGGCCGCGGGATCGAATCCGGAAAGCGCTGGGTTGGGAGACCTGCTTTATCTGGCTCGCGGTGGGGAGGCTCGAACTGGCCAAGGATTTTCCTACCCTGATTCGCGCGTTCCGGCAATTGCGCGCGGCGCAACCGCATTGCAGACTCGCCATCGCCGGCGACGGGAGGCTCCGGCCGCAGCTCGAGCGCTTGATTCAGGACCAAGGTCTGCAATCCGAAGTCAAGCTGTTGGGGAACCGCGACGACATTCCGGAGCTTCTGAACGCTTGTGATGCCCTGGTTATGTCCTCGGAATGGGAGGGCGGGCCATTGGTGCTGCTGGAAGCGGGGGCTTGTGAGAAGCCGGTTGTCGCGACGGAAGTCGGCGCCGCTCCTCGGATTGTCGCGCCCGGGCGTACCGGCGTCCTGGTCCCGGTGCGGGATGTCGGGAGGTTGACCCAGGCAATGCGGGAGCTAATGACGACTCCCCCGGAAATCCGCGCGGAAATGGGCCGGGAGGCTCGCCGCCGGATGCTCGAACATTTTTCGCTCGAAATAACCAACGGGCGGTATCTGGATTTATACGAAAGAGTCCTGGCACGCTGAAATGAAATCGAATGGCAATTTCGCGCAGCCGCTGCTGGCCGCCGCCTGCATGGCCGCCATGATCGGGGCGGTGCTCAGCATCAGCAATCCAGCCCTCTATCGTTTCATCGAGGATTCGGGCGTGAATATCCCGACCGCCGATGTTCTCACCGATTTCACGTGGGGCATCGTCTGGGCGTGCCTGCTATTAGCGTCCATAGCGTTGTGGCCCGTTCCCTGGCGGCACAAAAAAATTCTGGGGCTAGCGTGGGTGGTCAAGTGCGTGGTGGCGTTAGGACTCATGCTGCCTTACGAACAGCGCTATTACGGCCTGGATTGCTGGCACTACTTTCAGAGAGCCCATCTGGGACTGGCGGGGATCGGCGCCGATCTGTGGCGCGGAGGAGCGGAAGTGGTTTGCGGCGTTGGCGCCCTTCATCTGGCCATCGGCCCGGACTCCTATCACGCGATGAAGCTGTCGTTCGCCTTTTTGGGGCTGGCTGGTTTGTATTTGTTCTATCGCGCGGCGGAGCAGCTTCTAGGACGGCCATCGCTCATGGTCTTTTGGGCGATCACTTTGTATCCGAGCATCCTGTTCTGGTCCTCCATTCTGGGCAAAGATCCCGTCATTCTACTGGCCATCGGCGTTCATGTCTGGGGCCTGGTGAATCTGATGCAACGCGGCAAGCACGGGTATCTGGTAGCGGTGCTCGGCGGAATCGCCGGAGCGAGCGCAGTCCGGATCTGGATGGGGCCCATCCTGATTCTTCCCTGTCTCCTCCTGCTGGGGACACGCATCAAGCATTTGGCTTGGCGCATCGTGGCGATCGCGATCATCTGCGCCGCTCTGGCGGTGCTCGGTCCCGCCACCCTGTCGCGCTTTGGGCTGGATCAGACGGCCGATCTGGTGGAAGCCAGCCGTACGCTGGCCACAGGGTGGGACCGGGCCAATTCGTCCCTGGCGCACGACGTCGAAATCAATTCGCTTTGGGACTTGATACTGTTTACTCCGCAAGGTTTATTCAGCGCTTACTTCCGTCCCCTGCCCGGAGACGTTGCCAATCTTTTCGGATGGCTGGCGGGGTTCGAGAACTTGGGATTGCTCGCGCTCAGTATTTGGGCGGCCTTGCATTTTCGATTTTCGCTCCTTAAAAACTCATTCTTTTCCTGGGGATTGGGTTTGCTGATCACCTGGGGCCTGGCTTACAGCGTGATCGCGTACCGGGATCTTGGCAGCGCGGTTCGATTTAGACTTCAAATCCTGCCCATCCTCCTGGGGATGATCGGCCACTTGTTGTGGGCGCATCCGCGCTTCCCCCGGAAGAGGCGCGCGGCTGTTCCATGAAGATCCTTCTGCTGCTGGAAGCGGCGCTTGGCGGCACGGGGCGCCATATCCTGGACTTGGCGGAAGGCCTCCTCGGCCGGAATCACGAAGTTCATCTGGTTTATTCGCCGCTGCGGGCGGACAAGACGTTCGGGGCCGGGTTGGAGCGGCTGCGGCAGAGGGCCGGCTTCCACTGCCAGCCAATTGCCATGACCCGAGCGGTGACGGCTTCCGATTTGCGCTCCTACCTGGAGCTGGCGCGCTATGTGAAACGCCACGGCGGCTTCGATGTCCTTCACGCGCATTCGACGAAGGCCGGTTTTTTGGGAAGGCTCTTATGGCTTCGGAAGGATGCCCGCATTGTTTATACGCCTCACGGCCTGATGACCATGGATCCGGAGTTGACCGGACTTCGCCGGAAACTCGTTTCGGTTCTTGAATCGGCGCTTTCCTGGCGCTGCCACTCGGTGATCGCGGTTTCCCGCAAGGATGGGGAGTGCGCGATTCAGACCGGAATCAGTCCTCGAAAGCTAGTGATGATTCCTAATGGCCTGGATCCGCGCGGGCCCGCGCCGGGCGCGCGCGAGAAGGCGAGGGCGTCCCTGGGCCTTGCGGACGACGTGGTCTGCATCGGCTCGGCCGGGCTGTTGGTGCCCAACAAGGAGACGGCCAGGCTGCTGGATGCGTTTGCGGCGCTCAGAAGGAGAACATCCCGGCCGGTGCGGCTGGCGGTGATCGGGTGGGGCCCTCTGGAGGCGAAGTTGCGCGAGCAGGCGCGCAACTCCGGAATAGAGGCTGACGTTCAGTTCCTGGGCCAGACGCCCGCCGAATTCTACATGCCGGCCTTCGATATATTCGCCCATGCGAGCCGGTACGAAGCCTTTCCTTACGTCTTCCTGGAGGCGTTGATTTGTGGAGTGCCCGTGGTTACCACCGATGTGGGGGGCGCGGACGAATTGATCACTGCGGGCATCACAGGCTTCCTCTGCGACCCATGGGACTGTGAAACGTTCGCCAGTTACCTGCATCGGCTGGCGGAAAGCCCAGCTTTGCGTTTGGCAATAGGAGTCCAGGCGCGGAACCGCGCGGCACAGTTCACAAAAACCGCGATGATAGAGGCCACCTTGCGCCAATACGGGAACCCTGAGGCGCTGCGCCGGCCGTCGCGCAACGCGGGATCCCGGCCGCTCGAGGCGATCTCCATTGAAAACAATCGTTGAAGCCGCCAAGCCGGCGATCCACACGCAACCCTACGCCTGGGCGTCTTTTGTTATCTTCCTCACGGATCTTGCCTCGCTTCAGCTATGTCTCTGGGCCGGGTTTCTGATCCGCGCTCTGTTGAGCGCATGGTTCACCGCGGAAATTGGATTCTCTCAAGCCTTCGGTGTAGCGGTCGGAATCCTCGTGCTGCCGCTGGTGAACTACCATCTCGGCCTGTATCCCGGGTTCCTGCTCGGCCCCGTGGAGCGGCTGCGCCGCCGCACTCTGGCGACGCTCGCCGTCTTTGGCGGGCTGGTCGCGTGGGACAGCTTGGTGGCGCGCGGAGCCCTGTCTCGAGGAATCCTGCTGGCGACATTTGCGGGAGCGCTCTTCATTCCGCCTCTTGCCGAGTCGCTCGTACGAAAACTACTGGTGCGTGTGGAGCGTTGGGGAATTCCGGTCATTATTCTGGGCTGCGGGGAGACCGGGCGAACGCTGGCCGCGAGCCTTCTGCGCGAACCTGACCTCGGGCTGAAGCCGGTCGCGTTTCTCGATAATCGCTCCGCAACCTGGGGCGCGGTTATCGAAGGGATTCCCGTTCTCGGGCCTTTGCGGCTGGCGCCGGAGTTCGAGCATCGAGTGGATGCGGCCATCGTCTCCCTCTCTGATCTGGGCCAGGAAGATGCGGCCGTGCTCCTGAACGACCTGAATTTCCCCCGCGTGATCGTGGTGCCGGACCTGCGTGGCATCGCGAGCCTGTGGGTGTCGGCGCGATCGCTGGGAGCCTGCCTCGGGCTGGAGATCAAGAAGAATCTGCTGATCCGGCGCAACACGCTTCTCAAGGAATGGATGGACCGCGCCATCGCGTTGCCGCTCTTTCTAGCCAGCCTGCCGGTGATCGCGGTCGCGGGAATGTGGATCAAGCTCGCCAGCCGCGGACCGGTGTTCTACCGCCAGATGCGCGAGGGCTTGGATGGCCGGCGCATCTCCGTGTGGAAGCTCCGCACGATGTACTCGGATGGGCACAGCATTCTGGAGACCTGGTTCGAACTGCACCCCGAAGATCGCGCGTATTGGAGCCGCCATTTCAAACTGCGCCATGACCCACGTGTGTTGCCGCTGATTGGAACCTTTCTGCGGCGCACCAGCCTTGATGAACTCCCACAACTTTGGAGCATTTTGAAGGGCGAAATGAGCCTGGTGGGTCCACGGCCGTTTCCCGATTACCATCTGGAACAGTTCCCGAGCGAATTCCGGGCCTTGCGCACGCGCGTTCTTCCGGGGTTGACGGGCTTATGGCAGGTGACGGCCCGTAGCGATGGCGACGTGAAGGTGCAGGAGGCGCTGGATACCTACTACATCCGGAACTGGTCGCCGTGGCTGGACCTTTATATATTGGCGCGCACGGTGTCCGCGGTCCTGCTGGCCCGCGGAGCGTATTGATCCTCTTACGCCATCTGCTAAGATAGGAAGGCTGATTTCTTCGGCAGGCCCCGCCGGGCGCGTAGCTCAACTGGCAGAGCAACTGACTCTTAATCAGTAGGTTGAAGGTTCGATTCCTTCCGCGCTCACCACTCCTCTTGCCACGGCTCTCCAGCCGGCGTCTTCGGGATTACAGCGAATAGCTAATCAGCAGGAATAACATCAGCGCAAGACTGGCTTTGTTTGGAACGGAATCCGGCGCTCGTCCCGCAGACTGGTTTCGAACAAGCCGTGTCGTGATTCGCTGTGCCGGTGACCACCGGCTGGACTGACCCTGCGGCCGGGCGTGCGCTCGGCTTTGCGCGCAGGATCGAACGCAAAAGCGATTTAACGGCGATGCAGGATACGACGGGCCGCAACTCACTCTACGAACTCCTCCAAAAAAGAAGGCGCGCCGCGATCTGAACCGCCCACGCGCCCAGGAAGGAACTTCGCTCTTGGATTTCGCCCGGCTCAGGCGAGGTCGTATCGGTCCAGGTTCATCACCTTGGCCCATGCTGCCGCGAAGTCCTTCACGAACTTCTCCGCCGAGTCCTTGCATGCATAGACTTCCGCGATGGCCCGGAGCTGGGAATTCGAACCGAAGATCAGGTCGACGCGGGTGCCGGTCCACTTGAGTTCGCCTGTTTTTCGATCCCGCCCCTCATACACGCCGTCGCTCGCCGCAGGCTGCCACTTCGTTTTCATGTCGAGCAGGTTGACGAAGAAATCATTGGTCAGCGTCTCGGGGCGCTTCGTGAAGACGCCGTGTTGGGACTGTCCGAAATTCGCGTTCAGGGCCCGCATCCCGCCGACAAGGACCGTCATCTCAGGGGCCGTCAGCGTCAGCAACTGCGCCTTATCCACCAGCGCTTCCTCCGCTGATTCGGGATATCCCTTCTGGAGATAGTTGCGGAACCCGTCCGCTTTCGGCTCCAGTACCGCGAAGGAAGGCACATCCGTCTGTTCCTGCGAGGCATCGGTGCGACCCGGCGAGAACGGAATTTTGACTTCTTGATCGGCCTTCCTGGCGGCTTCCTCAATGGCGGCGCAGCCGGCCAGCACGATTAGATCCGCAAGCGAGACTCGCTTGCCATTGGACTGGGCATTGTTGAAGTCCTTCTGGATCGCTTCTAATTTTTCCAGGACTTTCGCCAGAAGGGCCGGCTGGTTCACTTCCCAATCCTTTTGCGGGGCCAGGCGGATCCGCGCGCCGTTCGCGCCGCCGCGCTTATCGGAGCCCCGGAAGGTCGCCGCCGACGCCCACGCGGTGGTAACCAGTTGGGAGATCGACAACCCGGAAGCGAGGATTTTGGCCTTCAGAGCGGCAATGTCCTGCTCCCCGATGAGTTCGTGATCCACAGGCGGAACTGGGTCTTGCCACAACTGTGGCTCCTTGGGAACCAGCGGGCCGAGGTATCGGGAGATCGGCCCCATATCACGGTGGGTCAGCTTGAACCAGGCCTTGGCGAACGCGTCCGCTAACTCCTGCGGATTGTCGCGGAATCGCTTTGCGATCGGCCCATAGATCGGGTCCATCCTCAAGGAAAGGTCCGTGGTGAGCATGAACGGCGCGTGCCGCTTCGAAGGATCGTGAGCATCCGGAATCGTGCCTGCGCCGGCCCCGTTCTTGGGAGTCCACTGGTACGCGCCGGCGGGGCTCTTCGTGAGCTCCCACTCATAGCCGAACAGGTTTTCCAGATAGTTGTTGCTCCACTTTGTTGGAGTGGTGGTCCAGGCCCCCTCCAGCCCGCTTGTGATGGTATGCGGACCAGCGCCGGTGCCAAAACTGTTTTTCCATCCCAAACCTTGTTCCTCGATCGGGGCGGCCTCGGGCTCGGGGCCGACATACTGGGCCGGATTGGCGGCGCCATGGGTCTTGCCGAAGGTGTGCCCGCCCGCAATCAGCGCTACCGTCTCCTCGTCATTCATCGCCATCCGGGCGAAAGTTTCCCGAATATCCCGCGCGGCCGCGATCGGATCCGGTTTTCCGTTGGGTCCTTCCGGGTTTACGTAAATCAGGCCCATCTGGACCGCGGCGAAGGGATTGTCAAGCTGGCGGTCGCCGGTATACCGCTCGTCTCCCAGCCACTTTCCCTCGGGCCCCCAGAAAATGTCCTCTTCGGGCTCCCAGACGTCCTCGCGCCCGCCGCCGAAACCAAAGGTCTTGAAGCCCATCGACTCCAGGGCGACGTTACCGGCGAGGATCATCAGGTCTGCCCAAGAGATCTTGCGGCCGTACTTCTGCTTGATCGGCCAGAGCAGCCGGCGTGCCTTGTCGAGGCTCGCGTTGTCCGGCCAGCTATTCAGAGGAGCGAAACGCTGACTGCCGGAGCCTGCCCCGCCCCGGCCGTCTGCGATGCGGTACGTGCCGGCGCTGTGCCACGCCATCCGGATGAAGAACGGCCCGTAGTGGCCATAGTCCGCCGGCCACCACTCCTGCGAATCCGTCATCAGAGCATGCAAGTCTTTGATGACGGCATCCAGATCCAGCGTCTTGAATTCTTCGGCGTAGTTGAACGTCTTGTCCATCGGATTCGAAAGCGCCGAGTGCTGGTGCAGAATCTTCAGGTTCAACTGGTTCGGCCACCAGTCCGCATTCGAACGGCCCCCGACCACCGTGGGCCGGCGCGCGTGCGCCACCGGGCATTGCGTCCCAGCGGCCGGGTTCTGCTCAGAGGCCGCTGCGGCAGAGGTAAGTTCATTCTCCATGTCTCTATCTCCTTCGAATTAGTCCAAAATTCTTAACGCGAGGCGCGCTGCCGCGCGCACTTCGTGCACAGGCCCCGGAAGATCACTTCGCATTCGCGAAGGATCCGCCTGCCGAGCGCGCCGGAGTCCGGCTTGGGCACGTCATACCAATCCATATCCTCTACGGTGCCGCAGCGGTCGCAGATGAAATGATGATGGCGCGCACCTTTCGCATCGAATCGCGCGGCACGCCCCTCGACAGCCACTTCCCGCACCAGACCCGCCTGCACCAGGTCCCGCAGATTGTTGTAAGTCGTGGCCCTCGAAGAGCGGGGATCCACGCGATTCACGGCTTTGAAAATTTCCGCCGCCGTGGGATGCCTGGGATGCTCCATCAGGAATGCCATCACGGCGTAGCGCTGCGGAGTGCACCGCAACCCGCT
>Ga0070739_10003760_pt1 | contig 18596 bp, 19 predicted proteins | sample Coa_R1_7_FD_66445 | JGI IMG/M metagenome (GOLD analysis project Ga0070739, IMG submission 66445) | Surface soil microbial communities from Centralia Pennsylvania, which are recovering from an underground coalmine fire - Coalmine... | ecosystem: Environmental > Terrestrial > Soil > Unclassified ... | reverse complement strand
ACCTGAACGCAGCCGCGTTCGACGGCGGGTTGGACGTGTACGTGGAGGTCATGACAACGAGCAGCCAGGGATCGGAACGCGGAGGCGAGGCGGCCAGCTCGTTGAGGGTCATCACCTCGTTCGCGTAGCCGTAGTAGCGCGCGCGCTCGTCGAAGCGCTCGGCGAGCTCCTTGCAGGCGCCGAAGTTGCTGCCGTACGCGATCACGAGCCCGCGGTACGCGCTCTCCGGCGGGATCTCGCGCGGCGCGCCCCAGTCCCGCGCGACGGCCGGAACGGCGACCGGCTCCCGCTCCCGGACGGCCGGCGCGGCCGAACGCCGGGCGGCGGTCTCCCGCGGCACGCGGATCACCGGCACCGACGCCGGCTTCGTCGTCACCACCGTGTTCTTGGCGACTGTCGCGCCCGGCGCGAGCCGCAGCCGGTAGCGCTTGTAGATCTCGAAGAGGACGACCCGCAGCATCATGAACGTGACCTCTTGCGCCATGCACTGCCGCTTGCCGATCGAGAACGGGATGAAGGCATGGCGCGGGCGATCGACGACCCGCTCGGGGGCGAACTGCTCCGGATCGAACTCGCCGGCGTTCGGCCCCCAGCAGGTCGGGTCGTGGTGGGCGGCGAGCGTCCCGACGAGGACGATGTCGCCCTTGCGGATGCGGTAGCGCCCGAGCCTCCCGTCCTTCAGGCTGCGCCGGATCGTGACCGGCATCGGCGGGTAGATCCGCAACGTCTCCTTGATCACCTGCGTCGTGTACGTGAGCGCCATCAGGTCGTCGTACTGCAGGTCGTAGTCGGGATCGCCGCCCGTGATCGAGTCGATCTCGGCGATCAGCTTCTCCTCCACGTCGGGACGCGTCGCGAGGACGTAGGCGAGCCACGCGCCCGTGATCGACGGCCCGTTGAAGCCGTTCGAGAGGTGCATGAGGATCTGGTCGCGGATCGTCTCGACGGCGAGCAGCTCGCCGCTCTCGGGATCCGGGGTGGTGACGAGACGGCTCAGCAGGTCGGTCTGCTCCCCGAGCGGCTGCGTGTGGAGCCGCGCGCGCACGAGCGCGTCGGCGGTGGCGAACAGCTCCGCGTTCAGGCGCCGGTAGCGGCGGAGCCTGCTCCGCCGCGGCGGCGAGATGGCGAGGTCGGGGCGCGGCTCGGCGACGCGCGCGATGCTCTCCTTCGTGCTCTCGGGGACCGCCTGCGCGAACGCGTGCGGGCAGGCGCCCTCCTTCAGCAGCCCGAAGTCGTAGCGGCAGGCGCCGCGCCCGGAGACCTCGAGCGTGTAGCGCTCCAGCCAGGAGCGGGCGTCGACCGGCTCGTCGTCCGGCAGCTCCGCCCAGCGGGCGACGAGCCGCTGCGCCTGCTCCTTCATCACCGGCAGCTGGGTCCGCTGGTTCTGCGGCGAGTACCACGGCAGCATCACGCGCCGGACGCGCTCGTAGTGCTCGCCGTCGCCGATCACCGAGATGCCGCGGCCACGGCTGTTCTGCAGCTGCGCGAAGAAGTTGATCTCCTCGATCGGCTTGGCGAACTGCTCCTCGTCCCCCGCGACCTCGTCGAGGAGCTGCGGGTCGGAGACGACCACGAGCCGCCACTTCTTCGTCGGGATCCCGACCGCGTAGATGTGCCCGAACCGGCGCCAGTAGTCGAGCTGCGTGTCGTTGTCGTTGAGGATGTCGAAGTTCGCAAACCGCTCGCCCCTCGGGACGAGCCAGCGAATCGCATACGGAATCTCGAGCGGGCGCTCCTCGTGCTCCGGCGTCGCCGCCGCAGGCGACTCCGAGCCGGCCGGGGCGGGGCTTCGAGCCTCGGTCGCCGCTCTAAACATCGCCGTGGACTCTAAACAAATGGTCGTACGAGGTCTAGAATCCCGGGGCAGTGAACCGCCTCGACGCGATCGGGGTCAGCGAGCTCCGCGAGGCGCTGCTGTACGTTCGCGCGTCCGCGCATCCGGTCACGGCCGACGAGGCGGCGGCTGCGCTCGGCATACATCGCAGCGTCGCGCGCGGCCGGCTCGAGCGGCTCGCGCACGCAGGTGTTCTGGAGACGTCCTTCGCGCGCCGCTCGGGGCGTGGCGGGCCCGGCGCCGGCCGCCCGTCGAAGCGCTACTCGGCCGCGCCCGAGGCGGAGGCGCTCGAGTTCCCGCGGCGGCATCTGCCGGAGCTCGTCTCCCGGCTCCTCGACGAGTTCGAGTCCGACGGCCGGGAGGAAGCGCTGCGCTCGGCCGGCGAGGCGTTCGGCCGCGACCTGGCCCGCGAGGCAGGGCTGCGTCCGAGCGCGCGCGTAGCTGCGGGTCTCGAGCGGGCCTGCGCGGCGATGCGCTCGCTCGGCTTCCAGGCCTCGCTCGAAGAGGTCGACGGCGACCGGGCGGTGATCAGCACGCCGACCTGCCCGTTGCGCCCGCTCGTGGTCGAGCGTCGGGAGGCGGCGTTGCTCGACCGGGGGATGTGGGCCGGCCTCGTCGAGAAGGCGATCCGCGGCGTTCGCGCCGAGTCGGTGGAGTGCGAGACCCACTCCTGCCTCGACGGCGGGGAGCCGTGCGTCGTCGTGCTCCGGCTACGGAGCGCTAGCCGAGGCGTCCCGCCATCGACTGCATGACCTTCCACGCGATCGACGGGGAGCCCTCGACGAGCGTGCGGAAGTCCCAGGGCGTCAGCGCGTGGCAGCGGAGGTCCGAGCGCGCGGTCACGGTGGCCGTGCGGCTCGAGCCGAGCAGCAGCGCGATCTCCCCGAAGTAGTCGCCGGCCTGCAGCGCCGCCCGCGGCTCGCCGTCCACCGTCACGTCGGCCTCGCCGCTCTCGATCACGAAGAAGCCGTCGCCCGGTCCGCCCTCGGCGGTCACGACGCCGCCTGCCGGGACGTTCGCCTCGTTCATCGCGTCGGCGACCGACTGCAGCTCCGCCTCGTCCAGCTCCTCGAACAGCGGGACGCGCCTCAACGCCTCGACGGACATCCCGGCCACGGCGCGATTCTTACAACGGACCGCGGTTTGACACCGCTCGGGCGGGCGCGGTATCACCCTCCGAGGATGGGGGGAAGGAGGCTTGTCGTCGCCGCCGCCATCGTTCTGGCGGCGATCGCGTCCCGGCAGGCGACCGCCGCGTCCCCCACCGCCGTGGCCTGGCCGGGGACGGCGCTCACCTATCGCGACGCGACCGGAAGCGCGGGCTTCCACGGCGCGATCGCCTCGGCCGTCGCCGCCTGGAACCGGCTCGACCTCGGGGTGCAGCTGGAGCCAGCGCAGGGACCGACGGACCTGGTGATCTCCGCCGCCGCGGGCCGCTGCCTTCGCGCGAGCGCGGGCTTCGCGCCGCCGGGATTCCGCGCAGGCGGCACGCAGATCGTGCTCCGCCGCTCCTGCCCGCCCGTCGTCCGGCCGCTCCTCGTGGCGCACGAGCTCGGCCGCGCGCTCGGGCTGCCGATCGACGACACCCGCTGCTCGCTGATGAACAGCAGGGCCGTGAGCGACGGCCTCACCTACGTCGTGCCCGCGAAGTGCAACCGGCGCCGCCGGCCGGCGTGGCTCCGCTCGCTGATCGACCCTGCCACCGCGAAGGAGGCGCGCCTCCTCTACGCCCCGCCCTACGCGCCCGGCTCGATCGCGGTCTCTCCCGATGCGCAGGGCGTCCCCGTGATCACGTGGGCCGAGCCCGCGCAGGCGATTCCCGCCGTGACCGTGGTCGCCCGGATGTCCGGCATCTGCCCCACCGATCGGGACGTCGCCGCAGGAACCCCCGTCGAGATCGTCTACTCGATCTCCGCCCCGGGAGTCCACTCGGTGACCGACTTCGCCTTCCCCCGGACAGGCGGCGCACAGTGCTACCGGGCGTTCGACCTCAACTCGTTCGGCCGCGCGGCGACCTCCCCGGACGCGATCTCCTACGTCGCCGGCGGGCCCGTCGCCGGCTTCGCCGTGTCGGGCGCAGCGCTCTCGGGAGCGGCCACCCACTTCGCCGACAGCTCGACCGCTCCGGGTGGCAGCAGCGTCAGCCACTGGACGTGGAGCTTCGGCGATCCCGCCAGCGGAGCGGCAAACGTGGTCGACACCTCGAACTCGGCAGCGGGACGCGCGCCGTCGCACGTCTACGCCGCGCCGGGCACGTACGAGGTGACGCTTACGATCACCGACACGGCCGGGCTGCAGTCCTCGATGCTCCAGGACGTCGTCGTCGGAGGCGCCTCGTGAGCGGCGCCCTCCTCCCCTGGCTGCTCGCGGCCGCGCTTCTCCTGGTGCTCGCCGGAGCCGTCAAGCTCCGCGAGCCGGCCGCCGCCGCGAGCTTCCTCGGCGCGCTCGGGCTTCCGGCGTCGCGCCTCCTCGTCGGCGGGGGCGCCGTCGCCGAGATCGCCGCCGGAGCATCCGCGCTCGTCTGGCCGCGGCCGGCCGCCGCCGCGATCGCCCTGCTCTACGGGCTCTTTGCCGTCCTCGTCACGCTGCAGCTGCGCCGTGGGATCAGCGTCTCGTGCGGCTGCTTCGGAGCGCGGACGATCCCGCCGTCCCGTGTCCATCTCTGGCTCGACCTCCTGTGCCTGGCCATCGCGTGCCTCTCGATCGCCGTTCCGCCTCCGGCGTTCGCGACCGTCGCGAGCGCGACGCCTTCCGCCGCCGTGCTCGCCGCGCTCGCGGCTTCGGCCACGGCGCTGCTCGCCGCCGCGGCGGTGACGCTCTTCCCGGCGACGCTGGGCGCCTGGCAGGGAGGCCGCGCGTGAGCGACCTCGTCCGCCTCTCCGCGCGCGCGCTCGAACGGCGGACCTCGCGGCGCGGCTTCCTCGTGCGGGCGGCGACGGTCGGGTCGGCGCTTGCCGTCGCGCCGCTTCGCTACCTCCTCCAGCCGGTCTCCGCGCTCGCGGCGATCGTCCGGCCGAGCGACTGCGCCCAGGGCCTCTGCTCGAACGGCTGGACGGAGTTCTGCTGCACGATCAACGGCGGTCACAACACCTGCCCGCCCTACAGCTACATCGCCGGCTGGTGGAAGTGCACCGACTACCGCGGCAAGCGGCTGTGCGGGGACGAGGGAGTCCGCTACTACCTCGACTGCAACCGTCTGCCCGGGCACCACGTCCCCGGCGGCTGCCACTGCGCGAACGGGGATTGCGACCGCTTCCGCGTCGGCTGCAACGTCTTCCGCTACGGGCAGTGCAACACGCAGATCCCCGGCGTGACGGAGGTCGTCTGCCGCGTCGTCGTCTGCGAGCATCCCGCGACCATTCCCGCCGCCAACTGCAACTCCACCTACAAACAGAACGACGCCACGTGCGGTCACGAGGCGCCGTGCCTGACCTTCGAGGCGCAGGAGCAGGGGCTCTCGTGGTGACGATCGTCGTCGCGGCCGAGACGCTGCTCCTCGTCGTCGTCGGCCTCTTCGTCGTCGCGCTCCTGCGCAGCCATGCCGAGATCCTGCGGCGGCTCGAGCGCCTGTCGCCGGAGTCGGCGCTGCCGCAGCCGGAGGACCGCGCCGCGCCAGGAAGCCGTGCCGCCGACCTCGAGGGCACGACGCCGGACGGAGGCGTTCGCCGGATCGTCCTCTCGCCCGGCCCGGACACCCTGCTCGCCTTCCTCAGCACGGGCTGCTCGGTCTGCCTGCGGCTGCTGGAGACGGTCGCGGAGGCGCAGCTCCCGGCCGGCCTCCGCCTCGTCGTCGTCGCGAAGGACGCACGGCTCGAGCGGCTGCGCGTGCTGCGGCCGGTCGCGGGGAAGGCGGACGTCCTCCTCTCCTCGGCGGCGTGGGAGAGCTACGCCGTGCCGGGGAGCCCGTACTTCGTCCACGTCGGCGGCTCGACCGGCCGCATCCTCGGCGAGGGCTCGGCCTCCGGCTGGGAGCAGGTGGCGGGCCTGATCCTCGACGCGGCGGACGAGGACGCCGCGCCGGACGTCGCCAACCGCACCCGCATCGACGAGGCGCTCGAGGACGCGGGCATCGCGCCCGGCCACCCGAGCCTCCGCCCCGGCGCCGCCGCGAGGACGAACGGCCGCTGATGCGCGAGCCGCTCGTCGCCATCTGCATCGCGGTGCTCGCCGCCGCCCGTTCGACCTGGTCGCCCTGAGGAGCCTCGATGCTCTCGAGCATCACTCCGCTCGGCGAGCGGAGCCGCAGACAGCACTTCCCCACGACGGCTGCGTTCCTCGTCCTCGGTGCGTCGGGCGCGGGCGCAGCCGTCGGAGCCCTGCTCGGGACGGCCGGCGGCCGGCTCCCGCTCGACGGGAACCAGCGGCTGCTCGCGCTCGCGGCCGCGGCGGCGGCCGGCCTCGCGGCCGACCTGCTCTTCCGCGGCGGCGTCCCCACGCACCTGCGCCAGGTGGACGAGCGCTGGCTGCACCGCTATCGCGGCTGGGTGTACGGGATCGGCTTCGGCGCCCAGCTCGGCGCCGCGGTCGCGACCGTCGTCACGGCGTCGGCCGTCTACCTCGTGCTGGTTGCGGAGGGCTTGGCGCCGTCGGCGCTAGCGGGTGCGGCGGTCGGGGCGACCTTCGGCGGCGTCCGCGGAACCTCGGTGCTCCTGGCCGCCCGGGTCGACACGCCTGCGCGGCTCGTCGCCTTCCACAGCCGCTTCGCCGCGCTCGAGCGGCCGGCCGCCGCCGCCGCTCTGCTCCTGCAGGCGCTGGTCGCCGCGACCGCGATCGCCGTGGCGCTGTGACGCGAATCAGCGCGTTCGGTATCTCCGCCACCCTCCCCGACCACTGGGAGGCGCGGATCTTCCGGCACGAGGGCGGCGAGCCGACGCTGCACGCCGCGACCTTTCCGCTGCCGCCGAGCGACGGCGAGTTCGGGTCGCGCGCGACCCAGCGGATGCCGGCGGGCGGCCTCTTCCTCAGCCTCACGGAGTATCGGATTGGCGAGGGGATCGAGGTGACCGGCGGCCTCTTCGGCAACCCGATGCCGCGTACGCTCGCGGGGGAGCACTTCAGCAGCCGCTCGCTGTTGCAGGCGCGGGCGGGCCAGCGCGGGCTGCAGCGTTTCTTCTCGGACGCGGGGCGTGCGTTCTGCCTCTACGTCGTCGTGGCGGACGGCGCCGCTCAAGGGCGCAGGCTGGAGGCCGTGTCGGACGTCCTCTCTAGCCTCGACATCCGCCCCGAACGGGTGTAAGACGAGCGGATCCATCGCGCGAGGCCGATCCCCGGTCCGCGAACGAGGAGGGCGAGATGAGAGGAACCATCGGCAGACGGCTCGGCTACGCCGTGCTGATCGCGGTGGCCGTGATCGGCGGCGCGGCGGGTGTCGCGACGGCGACGACCGCTCTGGAGCGGACTGCGACGTCGGTCATCGTGGCGTGTCGGAGCGACTCGACCGGCCTGCTGCGCGTCGTGAACCACGCGAGCGCGTGCAAGAGCCACGAGACGGCGCTCAAGTGGAACGTCGAGGGGAGGGCCGGTCCCGCGGGTCCCGCGGGTCCGGCCGGACCTGCAGGCGCGACGGGCGCCGCCGGGCCGGCGGGGCCGAAAGGCGCCACCGGGGCGACCGGAGCGGCGGGCGCGACCGGGCCAGCGGGCGCGACCGGCGCCACGGGAGCGACCGGGGCGACCGGCGCGCCGGGCCCGGAAGGCCCACCCGGGACGCTCGGGCCGCCGGGTCCCCCCGGGCCGCAGGGTCCGCAGGGCGAGCAGGGCCCGCCGGGGCCGACGGACACCACGGCCGACGCGTTCGTCGGCAAGTTCGGGACGAACGTGAACCAGGCCGCGGCCGCGAACGGCGAGACGTGCACGCTCGGCGAGATCCTGCTGTCGGCCTCGCCTGCGGTGACGGTCGACGGCGTCCCCGCGGACGGACAGCTCCTGGCGATCAGCCAGAACACCGCGCTGTTCTCGCTGCTCGGGACGACGTACGGCGGGAACGGGACGACGACGTTCGCGCTGCCGGACCTGCGCGGGCTCGCGCCGAGCAACATGACGTACTCGATCTGCGACGAGGGCGTCTTCCCCGCGCGGCGCTAGGCGAGCGAAGACGGCGGCCGGGCCCCGCGAAGGGCCCGGCCGCCGTCGAGGTCAGGCTCCGATCGCCTTGGCGATCGCCGCCGCGAGCAGCTCGTGCCCGGCCGGCGACGGGTGGATGTTGCACGAGCCGTCCGGCAGCTTGATCAGCAGCCCTGCGGCGCAGGGGCTGCCGCCGAACGCGAGCGACGGCCCGAGGAACGCGTCGAAGCCGTCGGCCACGATCCCGCCGTCGGCGAGCGTCGCGTTCGCGAGCACGGAGTCGAGGAACTCGCTGAGCGCCAGCTGCGAGGGATCGCTGTAGCTCAGCGAGTAGTACGTCAGCACGACGATCGGCCCCTGGTAGCCCGCGACGTCCCGGAGCTGGTGGAAGATCGTCGCGAGGTTGCCGGTGATCTGGCCGGCCACCCCGAGGAGCTCGGAGCTCGACGTGCAGCCGTCGGCCGTCGTCTCCTGGCAGACGAACGCGTCGTTCGCGCCGATGTCGAGCGTGATCAGGTGCGTGTGCTTGTGCGCCGCGAGGTACTGCAGCGCGTACGCCATCTGCGTGCCCTGGTACTGGACGTGCAGGGGATAGAGCGTGCGATAGCCCACCGTCGAGCCGGGTGCGTTCTCGCAGCCGTTGCTCACCGCGCCCGCGACGAGCATGCTCGTGGACGTCTCCCCCGGGCACGAGGCGTTCGAGACGCGCTCGTCGAGCTGCTGTGCGAGGAGCTCGGGGTAGCCGACGAACGAGTGCTGGTCGAGGTAGTTCGGAGCGGGAACCGCGTTGGGCGGCACGTACCCGAAGGCGACGGAGTCTCCGAGCGCGAGGTAGGTGCCGTTCTTGTCCGAACCGTTGACGGGATTCGCCGACGTCGTTCCGGCTCCCGCGGCGGCGACGACCGCGGCGACCACCACGGCGGCGAGGAGCCGGGAAGCCCGGCGGCTGGCAAGCATGCTTCTCATGTGTTCCCTCCTCTGAAGGCACGTCTATCCAACACCGCGTCGCCCGGGCTCGTCAACGTGCGCAGGCACTTCGTGCCGAGCGGCTCGACGGCTAGTCTCGGAGCCGAGGGAGCGCGATGAGGGCAGGGATCACCGAGGTGCTGGCGCGGCGGGCCGCGGCGCGCCCGCGGCGGACGCTCGCCGCCTGGGGAGTTGTCGTGCTCGCGTCGCTCGCGCTCGTCGCCACCTCGCTGCACGGGCTGACCTCGAACTCGACCGTCAGCGGCCATCCGCGCTCGGCGACGGCGGAGGCGCTCTACGCGAAGGGCTTCCCCGGGCCGGCGATCACCGACGTCGTCGTCGTCCACTCGGGCCGCTACACCGTCGCCGACCCGGCCTTCCGCAGCTACGTCGCGCGGCTCGTGCGCGCGATCCGCGCCACCGGCAACGTGAACGAGGTCGACAGCTACCTGACGGGGAAGGCGCCGATCTCGCTCGACCGCCACGCCACCGTCGTCCAGCTCGGGATCGTGAGCGACGGCGCGGCGAAGGACGTCGTCGCGGCCGTGCAGGCGGCGAACGGCAAGAGCTTCGGCGCCGCGATCACCGGCGAGCACTCCGTCGGGAACGACTTCGGGAAGGTCTCCCAGAGCGACCTGGAACACGGCGAGTTCGCCATCGGCCTGCCGGCCGCGCTCGTCGTGCTCGTGCTGGTGTTCGCCTCGCTCGTCGCCGGGCTCGTGCCGGTGCTGCTCGCGATCCTCTCGATCCTCGTCGGGCTCGGGATCGTCGCCCTGCTCTCCCAGGCGTTCGAGCTCTCGATCTTCATCGTGAACATGCTCACCGGGATGGGCCTCGCGCTCGGCATCGACTACTCGCTCTTCGTCATCTCGCGCTACCGCGAGGAGCGGGGAGGCGGGCTCCCGCAGGAGGCCGCGATCCGCACGTCGGGGGCGACCGCGAGCCGCGCCGTCCTCTTCAGCGGCAGCACGTTCGTCGTCTCGTTGTTCGGGATGCTGATCGTGCCGACCTCGATCATGCGCAGCCTCGCCGCGGGCGCGATCATCGTCGGGATCGTCTCGGTCGCCGCCGCGCTGACGCTGCTGCCGGCCCTGCTCTCGCTCGTGGGGGACCGCGTGAACGCGCTCCGGGTGCCATACCTCGGACGCCACCTCGCCGACGCCGACGCCGCGGAGAGCCGCGTCTGGCGCCGGGTCGTCGAGGCCGTGCTGCGCCGGCCGGCGCTCAGCCTCACGCTCGCCGCGGCGGCGATGCTCGCGCTCGCGACGCCGACGCTCGGCATCCACATCGGCCAGAACAGCGTGCTCACGCTGCCGTCCGACCTTCCCTCCCGCCAGGGCTACGTCGCGCTGCAGCGGGAGTTCGGGACGTCGGCGCCGTACCCGGTGATCGTGGCCGCCCAGGGCGGCGGAAGCGCGACCGTCGGAAGGCTGAAGACGATCGCGCGCGGCATGCCGCGGAACGCGCAGTTCGGTCCCGCCACGGTTCGCCGCGGGCGCGAGGGCGTCGTCGCGCTCACGGCGCCGGTGCTCGGCGAGGCGGTCGGCGAGCCCGCGGTCGGCGCGGTCCGGCGACTCACGCACGTCGTGAACAGGCTGTTCGCCGGCAGCGGCGTGCAGGCGTACGTCGGCGGCAAGACGGCGGAGGCGGGCGAGTACTACGACGCGACGACCACGCCGACGCCGTACGTGCTCGCATTCGTGCTCGGCCTCAGCCTGATCCTGCTCACCGTCGCGTTCCGCTCGCTCGTGGTGGCGCTCGTCTCGATCGTCCTCAACCTGCTCTCCGTCGGCGCCGCCTACGGATTGCTGACGCTCGTCTTCATCCACGGCTGGCTGACGAGCGTGCTCGGCTTCGAGAAGGTGCCGATCATCGACGCCTGGGTGCCGCTCTTCCTCTTCTCCGTCCTGTTCGCGCTCTCGATGGACTACCAGGTGTTCCTGATGAGCCGGATCCGCGAGCGCTACGACCTGACCGGGGCGACGCGCGACGCGGTGGCCTGGGGCGTGGCGTCGACGGCGCGGATCATCACGGGCGCCGCCCTGATCATCGTGGCGGTCTTCGCCGGCTTCGCGAGCGGGCAGCTCGTGATGTTCCAGCAGATGGGATTCGGCGTCGCCGTCGCGCTGCTCCTCGACGCGACGCTGATCCGCTCGGTCGTCCTGCCGAGCATGATGAGCCTGCTCGGCGAGCGCGCCTGGTACCTGCCCGGCTGGCTCGACTGGCTGCCGCACGTCGAGGTCGAGCGGCACGCGCCCGAGGGCGCGCCGGCGCTCGAGGCCTGAGGTTCAAGCGCGCGACTCGCTGTCCCGCAGCCGCGGGATGCGCCCGCGGGCGGCGCTGCGCAGGAGCACCCCGCCGGCGAGCAGCAGCAGCAGCTCGACGCCCGTGATCGCGAGCCGGTTAAGCGCCACGGCCCCGAGCGCCTGACCGGGGCCGGCGACGGCGCGGATCAGCCCGTACATCGTCGCCTCGCGCGGGCCGAGCCCCGAGGGCGCGAAGAACGCGAGCACCGCGACGATCGCGCCGACGGCGGACGTCCCGCCGAGGAAGACGACGCTCGCCAGGTCCGGCTTCGCTCCGACCGAGCGCACGAGCAGCCAGAGCGCGAAGCCGCCGATCAGCCACGTCCCGGCGTAGAAGCCGAGCAGACCCGTGAGCACGCGGCCGCGCAGGTCCGGCAGCTCCTTCCTGTAGCCGAGGCGGCGCAGGACGCGGGCCGCGAGCGGGCGGAAGACGCGCGGCTGGACGAGCAGCGCGAGCGCGACCCCGAACGCGAGCAGCGGCACGAGCGGCGCCTCGACGTCGGGAACGACCGCGAGCCCGATCACGAAGACGATCACGCCCGCGACCGCGGAGATCCCCGCCTCGAGCAGGATCGACGACGTGACGAGCGCGGCGTCGGTGACGCCGGAGCGGCGCACCGCGACGACGCGGGCGGCGGGCGTCCACACGCCGCCGGGCACGTACTTCGCGACCATCGAGAGCATCTCGGCGCGCAGGGCAGCCGGATAGGAGATCCGGACCCCCCACTCCGCGAGGATCCACATCCAGCCGAGCACGAAGACGAGGTAGTAGGCCGCGAGGGCGAGGCACGCGAGCGCGAAGAGGACGGGATTCGCGTCGGCCAGGTGGTCTGCGGCCGACCGGATCTCGCCGCGAACGGCCCACGTGACCGCCGCGATGAACGCGAGGACGAACGCGACCTGGAGCAGGACGAGCAGCCGGTGGTGCCGGTCGGCGAACTGCCGGAGCGTGTCGAGGCGGCTCACCCGGCGAGTGTAAGGACGGCGGCGCCGCGCACCGAGCCGGCGCGCAGGCGGCCGAGCGCCTCGTTTGCCTGCGCGAGCGGATACGCCTCGACCTCCGTCCGCACCGGCACCTGCGGCGCGAGCGCGAGGAACTCCTCGCCGTCGCGCCGGGTCAGGTTCGCGACCGAGCGGACGGAACGCTCGTGCCAGAGCAGCTCATAGGGAAAGGCCGGGACGTCGCTCATGTGGATGCCGGCGCAGACGACGACGCCGCCGCGGGCGAGCGCGCGCAGCGCGGCGGGGACGAGCGCGCCGACCGGTGCGAAGAGGATCGCGGCGTCGAGCTCCTCCGGCCCCGGCTCGTCGGACGGCCCCGCCCACTCGCAGCCGAGCTCGAGCGCGAACGCCTCCGCCTCGCGGTCGCCGGGACGGACGAAGCCGAACAGCCGCCGGCCCTCGTGCCGGGCGACCTGAGCGACGATGTGCGCCGAGGCGCCGAAGCCGTACAGCCCGATCCGCTCCGCGTCGCCGGCCAGCCGGAGCGAGCGGTAGCCGATCAGCCCCGCGCACAGCAGCGGCGCGACCTGCAGGTCGTCGTAGTCGTCCGGAAGCTCGAGGCAGTAGCGCTCGTCGGCGACGACGTACTCGGCATAGCCGCCGTCGAGGTCGTAGCCCGTGAAGCGCGCCTCCTCGCAGAGGTTCTCGCGGCCGGAGCGGCAGTAGCGGCAGGTGCCGTCCGTCCAGCCCAGCCAGGGGACGCCGAGCCGCCGGCCTTCCTCCGTGCGCCCGACGACCTGGTGGCCGGGGACGAGCGGCAGCTTCGGGTGCGGCAGCTCGCCGTCGACGACGTGCAGGTCGGTGCGGCAGACGCCGCACGCCGAGACGCGCAGGCGCACCTGGCCGGGGCGCGGCTCGGGCGGCGGCAGCTCCTCGAGGCGGAGCGGCTCGCCGGCGGTGTGGAGCACCATCGCGCGCACGAGTAGATTCTCTCGCGTGGAGTCGACGCTCCCCTACGGCTGGTACGCGGATCCGGAGATCCTCCGCCGCGAGCAGGAGCGGATCTTCCGCGCCGCCTGGCAGTACGTCGGCCACACCGGCGAGCTCGCGACGCCCGGCTTCTTCGCCACGCGAGCGGGCCGCGCGCCGGTCGTCGTCACCCGTGCGCGGGACGGCGTCCTGCGCGCCTTCCTCAACGTCTGCCGCCACCGCGGGTTCACCGTGGCCGAGGGAGCGGGCAGCCGCGAGACGCTGCAGTGCCCGTACCACGCGTGGACGTACGGCCTCGACGGCTGCCTGCGCGCGGCGCCGCGCAGCGAGGAGGAGCCGCACTTCCCGCAGGACGAGCTCGGCCTCGTCCCGGTCGCCGTCGACACGTGGGGCCCGTTCGTCTTCGTCAACCTCGCCGCCGAGCCGGAGCCGCTCGCCGACGCGCTCGGCTCGCTGCCGGCGCAAGTCGCCGAGCTCGGGCTCGACGTCGACGCGCTCGTCCACCACTCGCGCTGGGAGACCGAGGTCGCCGCGAACTGGAAGATCGTCTGCGAGAACTTCCTCGAGTGCTACCACTGCCAGGTCGCGCACCCGGGGTTCTCGGACGCGATCGACGTCTCGGTCGAGGCGTACGCGCTCGACGCGGAGGACCGACTGGCGACGCAGCACGGGCCGATCCGCGACGGCGGCCGCGCGAGCCTCGACCTCGCGGGCGAGCTGCCGCGCAGCCAGTTCCACTTCCTCTGGCCGAACCTGACGGTGAATATCCTCCCGGGCCACCCGAACGTGTCGCTCGGGCCGGTCGTGCCGCAGACCCCCGAGCGGACGTACCGCTTCCTCGACTACTTCTTCGGGCCGGACGTCGAGCAGGCGTGGATCGACGACCTGCTGGCGTTCGACGACCAGGTCGGGCGGGAGGATCGCGGGCTCGTCGAGGGCGTGCAGCGCGGCGTCTCGTCGGGCGTGCTCGAGCGCGGCGTGCTGATGGGTCGGAGCGAGCAGCTGATCGGCCATTTCCAGGCGTTGACCGCCGCAGCGCTCGCGGACTAGTCCTGCTCATCGGACCGCGGTACAGTCACCTTCTTCCGGCGTCGCAACTCACAGGAGGGCATTTCGTGAAGCGTCTTCTCCCGCTGCTGGCACTCGCAGCGCTCATCGCCGTTCCCGCGGCCTGGGCCGCCACCAGGTCGGCCCCGACGATGCACAAGGGCAAGCTCGTCGTCGGCCTCAACCCACCGGCCGTCGGGTTCCAGGTCGGCACGCTGCGTGGCAACAGCGTCGTGAACCCGAGCGGCTTCGAGATCGACCTCGCCAAGGACATCGCGGCCAAGCTCGGGATCAAGTCGTCGAACATCACGTGGATCAACGTCCCGTGGACGACGCTCTTCCGGCCGGGCAACAAGCCGTTCGACTTCGCGTTCGAGGAGGCGACGATCACGAGCGTCCGCGCCAAGACGGTCGACTTCTCCACGCCGTACATGACCGCCAACCAGGGAGTCCTCCTCGGCAAGGGCGTGAAGGCTCCGAAGAGCCTTTCCGACCTGGCGAAGATGTCGCTCTGCGCCCAGACCGGGACGACCGGGCTGATCTACCTGCAGTCGCGGCTCCACGTCCCGCTCTCCAAGATCCACACGTACAACCTGACCGCTGCCGCGTTCTCGGCGCTCGCCGCCGGTCGCTGCCAGGCGTTCGTGATGGACGTGCCGATCGTGGCGGCGCAGAAGAAGTCGAAGCCGTCCGCCTACGGACCCGTCTCCGACCAGATCGTCACGGACGAGCACTACGGGGCGGTCCTCGCCAAGGGGTCGAAGCTGACCTCCTACGTGAGGAAGGCGGTCAACCAGCTGAACAAGTCCGGGACGATCGCGAAGCTCGAGAAGAAGTGGTTCAACTACGACTTCTCGAAGATCCCCGTCCTGCACTAGGGAAGTAGCGCGTGCGCAACGTCCTCCACGCCTTCGTCGACCCGTTCTACTTCCGGCAGTCCCTGCCGGACGTGTGGTCGGGATTCCTCGTGAACGTCCACATGATGGTCGTCGCGGAGGCGCTGGTACTCGTGCTCGCGCTTGCACTCGCAATCGTTCGTGGGCTGCCGGGCCGCGGGGCGAAACCGCTCCGCGGCCTGGCGATCGTCTACACGGACTTCTTCCGCGGGACGCCGCTCACGATCGTCGCCCTTGCCGTTCTCCTGGGCTTGCCCGGCGCCTTCAAGGCGTTCACGAACACGTCGAGCGAAGCGCTCGGCGTGGTCGCGCTCACGCTCGTCTACACCGCCTACGTCACCGAGGTCTATCGCGCCGGAATCGAGTCGGTGCACGGCAGCCAGCGGATGGCGGCCCGGTCTCTCGGCCTCAGCTACGGCCAGGCGCTGCGCTACGTCGTGCTGCCCCAGGCGATCCGACGCGTGATCCCGCCGCTCCTGAACGACTTCATCGGCCTGCAGAAGGACACGGCGATCATCGGTGCCATCGGCGTCACCGAGGCCGCCGCGCAGGGAACGAACTTCGCGAGCACCTTCTTCAACTTCACCGGCTTCTTCGTCGCGGCGGTCTTCTTCGTCTACCTGACGATCCCGCTCGCCCGCTTCACGGACCACATCATCCGTCGGCGAGAGTTGCTCGAGCGCGCCGCGGCGGTATGAGCGCCAACGGCAACGGCGCGTTCGTCTCCGTCACCAAGGTGACCAAGCGCTTCGGCGACCTCGAGGTGCTGAAGCAGGTCGACCTCGAAGTCCCGGAGCACGGAGTGGTCTGCCTGATCGGAGCCTCCGGCTCGGGGAAGTCGACTCTCCTCCGCTGCGTCAACCTCCTGGAGAAGGTCGACGAGGGCGAGATCGTCGTCGACGGAAAGCCGATCACCAACGGCGACGTGGACGTCAACGCGCTACGGAAGAAGATCGGGATCGTCTTCCAGGCGTACAACCTCTTCCCGCACATGACGGTGCTGCAGAACGTGACGCTCGCGCCGCGCAAGGCGCTCGGCATCTCGCGCGACAAGGCGGAGAAGCACGCCCGCCTGCTGCTGCAGCGGATCGGTCTGGAGGAGAAGGCCCACGAGTTCCCGGACCGGTTGAGCGGCGGCCAGCAGCAGCGCGTCGCGATCGTCCGCGCCCTCGCGATGGGCCCGAAGCTGATGCTGCTCGACGAGATCACGAGCGCGCTCGACCCGCAGCTCGTGTCCGAGGTGCTCAACCTCGTCCGCGAGCTCGCGGAGAGCGGCATGACCATGATCATCGCCACGCACGAGATGCAGTTCGCCCGCGAGGTAGCCGACGAGGTCTGCTTCCTCGACGGCGGCGTGATCCGCGAGCACGGCCCGCCGGACCAGATCTTCACGGATCCGCGAGAGCCTCGGACGCGGGAGTTCCTCGCGCGGATCATCGAAGCAGGCCGCCTGTGACGCTCCGCCTCGGATCGAAGGCGCCGCTCGGCGTGGCCGGCCTGATCGCGGTGCCTCTCTACTTCGCCGGACTGATGGCCTCGTCGCTCGCGCTCGACGAGCCGCACGTCGTCGGCAAGCACGAGTTCCAGACCACCTCCGGCCTCGAGGCGAAGATCTGGCTCGCCGCGCTGATCGCCCCCGGGATAATCCTCGCCGTCGGCCTCGTCGCAACGCTGATCGGACGGGTCGGCATGTACCTGCCGGCGCTGGCCGGGATCGTCGTCTGCGTGCTCCTGCCGAGCGTCTCGCGGCCCTGGGTGGCGCGACATACGGAGCGCTTCCCCTACGGCATCGACTTCGTCAAGGACACCGACCTCGCGGACAACCTCGTGAGCCGCGGCGCGTGGGAGAAGGCAGCACAGACCACGATCACCAGCATCACGCACTGGACGCTCGGGCTCTGCGTCGGCGTCGTCGTCGTCGGAGCGCTGCTCGAGCTACGCCGAAGGCGGGGGCAGCCGGAGGTCGTCTACTCCCCGACAGGGGTCGACGTCGAGCTCACCACCGGCGGCGCGCCGCCGATCGCCTAGACGCACTCCGAGTTGAATACGCGGGGTCGACACGGATAGGGTGCCGAGCCAAGGGGGTGTGTGCAGGTGGCGGGAGTCGCGTTCGAGGATGTGACGAAGGTCTACGCGGACGGCACCAAGGCCGTCGACGCGCTGAGCCTGGACATCACCGACGGGGAGTTCATGGTCCTCGTCGGCCCGTCGGGGTGCGGCAAGACCACCGCGCTCCGCATGGTCGCCGGGCTGGAGGACATCTCGGGCGGCGTCCTGCGCATCGGCGACCGCGTCGTCAACCACGTCCCGGCCCGCGACCGCGACATCGCGATGGTCTTCCAGAGCTACGCGCTCTATCCGCATCTCTCGGTCTACGACAACATCGCCTTCGGGCTGAAGGTGAAGGGCATGTCGAAGGACGAGATCAGCCGCCGCGTCAACGACGCCGCGCGGATCCTCGGCCTCGAGGTCTTCCTCAAGCGGAAGCCGCGCGCGCTCTCGGGCGGGCAGCGGCAGCGCGTCGCCATGGGCCGCGCGATCGTGCGGGAGCCGGCGGCCTTCCTGATGGACGAGCCGCTCTCGAACCTCGACGCGAAGCTCCGCGTCCAGATGCGCGCGGAGGTCAGCCGCCTCCAGCGCGACCTCGGGACGACGACGATCTACGTCACGCACGACCAGATCGAGGCCATGACGATGGGCGACCGCGTCGCGGTCATGCGGAAGGGCGAGCTGCAGCAGGTCGCCGACCCGCAGACGCTCTACGACCGGCCGGTCAACCTCTTCGTCGGCGGCTTCATCGGCTCGCCCGCGATGAACATGATCGAGGCGACCGTCGGCCGCGACAACGGCAGCCTCTTCGTCGACATCGGCCAGCAGCGGATCGTGCTCGACGACGAGACGCTCGCCAAGCATCCGGCGCTGCGCGGCTACGAGGGGAAGCCGGTGATCCTCGGCATCCGCCCGGAGGAGCTCGAGGACGCGTCCCTCGCGCCCGACACGCCGCCCGGCCGGCGGCTGCACGGGACGGTCGAGCTGCGCGAGGCGCTCGGCTCGGAGCTGATGGTGCACTTCACGGTCGAGGGAACCCGGCCGGCCCTGACCGAGGACGTCAAGGAGCTGGCGCGCGACGCCGGCGAGGCGACCACGCCGGAGGCGAAGGACGGACACGCGCTGCTCGTCGGCCGCTTCAGCGCACGCGCGCGCGTCGAGGAGCGAAAGCCGGTCGAGGTCGCGGTCGACACGCGCTCGCTCCACTTCTTCGACGCGGAGACGAGCGAGGGAATCTACGACAAGGCAACGAGCGAGAAAGGAGTGCCAGCGTGAGGGCATCTCGGAAGGGGATCGTCCGCGCCCTCGGCGTGGTCGGGGTCGTCGTGGGGCTCGCCTTCGTGGCGGCGGGCTGCGGCGGCGGTTCGGGCGGAGGCTCGAACAACAGCTCGACCTCAGGGGGCTCGTCCAACAGCAGCGTCAAGGGGAGCGTCACGTTCTTCGGCGTCTGGACCGGGACGGAGCAGAAGATCTTCGAGGACGTGATCGCGGCGTTCAACAAGCAGT
>Ga0070739_10003759_pt1 | contig 18600 bp, 19 predicted proteins | sample Coa_R1_7_FD_66445 | JGI IMG/M metagenome (GOLD analysis project Ga0070739, IMG submission 66445) | Surface soil microbial communities from Centralia Pennsylvania, which are recovering from an underground coalmine fire - Coalmine... | ecosystem: Environmental > Terrestrial > Soil > Unclassified ... | reverse complement strand
TGCGGAATTCCGACGAAGAAAATCGCTCATTCCGAGCTGATGACGATCGGATCATCGCCGAATGGCGCTGTTGACAGCATTGTGGTGCAGGTGATCGTCATCGGTCAAGTTACCTGATCAACATCATTTCGTTTGTTCGTGTTCGGCGGGCGCTGCCGGCGCAGAATTTGCGTGAGCACGCCACTGGCTTTCCATCTTGCGCACTCTGGCCGCCAGATAGCGCCAGTAATTCAGCGGCATCGCCATTGCCGTGATTTCTTCCAGCGGCCCGGCAAAGTAGTGCAGGCTGCTGATCGGCGCCGCGGAATCCGGATGATTGAACAGCGCCACATACTTTCTGGCGCAGCCGATCAGAACAGCCCGCTCGATCTGCTCGAAGGGGAAGCCGGCCCGATACCAGTCCGCGGCCAGCTTTTCATCGGCCGCCGAAAACATAGCCTGGACACAGGCCGGCTCGAGGAACAGCCCGCGCACGCGCGCCACATACAACGCCTGCTCGGGGTCCGCAGTGGTTTCCGCAGCCTGCTTCTGATAAGGCCAGAAACGGTCGCGGATCTCGATGCGCCCCAGCTCATGCTGATTCGCCGCGCGATAGACGATGCCCACTTCTTTGCCAATCTCCTGCAGATAACTGGTGAGCGAACGGGTACTGTGACCGGTGGCCTGGGCCAGTTCGGCCATACGGAAACGCAGCTGCGCGGTGCGCCGGTCGGCGTGCAGGCATACATAAACGAAAATCTTGAAGGCGCCGTCGGAGAGCACGCCCAGAGCGTCCTTCATCTGGGCTCCGGCGGCGAAGAAGCCGCCCGAATGTTTCATGGTTAATCGGTTCTCGCTCATGCCGCCTCCCTGCCGCCGCGCTTTTTGCGCATGGATTCCCCTTTGAGCTCGAGGCGCTGGGCGTTGTGCACCAGCCGGTCGAGGATGCTGTCGGCGGCCGTAGGGTCGCCGATCTGGGCATGCCAGCCAGGCACCGGGACCTGAGAGGTCAGAATGGTGGAGCGCGTCTGATAACGGTCGTCACAGATCTCCAGCAGGTCTCGGCGTTCGGCCTCCGTCAGCGGAGCCATGCAGAAGTCGTCGATCAGCAGCACGTCGGTCTGGGCCAGGCGGCGCAGCAGCCGACTGAAACTGCCGTCGGCGTGAGCCAGCGCCAGCTCGCGGAACAGTTGCGCGGACCGCGCGTAGTAGACGGTGTATCCGTCGCGGCAGGCCTTGTGTGCCAGCGCGCAGGCGATCCATGACTTTCCCACTCCGGTGGCTCCGATCAGGAAAATGTTCTGATGTTGTTTGACCCACTCCGATTCGGAGGCCAGCGAGCGGACCAGCGCGCGGTCGAGCCCGCGCGGGGTCTGGTAATCGATGTCTTCCACCGAGGCCGTGCCTTTCAGCCGCGAACTGCGCAGGCGCCGCGCCAGAGCACGCTCTTCTTTCCAGCTCCACTGGCGATCAACCAGCATGCCGAAGCGCTCGTCGAAGCTGAGGCCGGCCGAGTCGGGCTGCTCCAGTTGCTGCCGGAAGGCGTCGGCCATGCCGTTCAATCGCATGACGTAGAGTTTGTGCAGGGTTTGCTGATTGAGCATGGTGTGCATCCTTATTTACTGAAGGGTTGAATCGAAGTAAGCCGCGCCGCGGATGTTGCCGTGAATCACGGCGGCCAAAGGCGCGTCAGAGGGTTCGGCCATGGGCTGGTTTTCCAGGCGATGCCGCAGCATCGATTCCACGCTGGCCAGCGAGTAAGAGCCGAAATACAGAGCCCGCGCCGCGGCTGCTTCCAGGCGCTGAAGGCCATATCTGCCGCCGAGTCGCACCAGTCCGAGACAGCAGCGATAACCCATCTCCGGATGCGGTTTGGCGGCGAGGATCTCGCGGAACAGCCGCCCGGTGTGGGGCCCGGCCGCATCGGCCCAGTCCAGCAGGCGCGAGGGCGTCCATGCCAGATACTGCTGGTGGGCTTTGGGCCGGTGCTCGGCGACGGTGCTCGCTTCACCGGCTGCAAAGCTCCGTGCATGGCTGGCCACGCGCAGGCCTTTGTGAAAGATCTCCACCGTGGCGCCGCTGACGCGAATGTCCACCTGCCGGCCAACCAGCTGGTAAGGAACGCTGTAGAAGTGGCCTTCCGCCGGCACGTGATAATCCAGATCGACCTTCAGGCTTCGCCACCGGCCGATCTCATAGCGCTCCGCCGGCAAAGGGCGCAGGGCGGGTTTGTCGACCGCGGCAAAGACGCTGGCGCGCGTGCCTTCCCGTTTGTGGAATGGCTTGTTGTTCACCGCCACCAGCAGTTCCGCGATGGCCTCGTTGACCTCTGCCAGGCTGAAAAAGGTGCGCTTGCGCAGAGCGGCAACCACCCAGCGCTGGACGACCTGGACGGCATTTTCCACCTTGGCCTTGTCGCGGGGACGGCGCGGTCGGGCCGGAATAACTCCCACGGAGTAGTGCGCGGCCATGTCGCTGTAAGTCGGGTTGAGATCGGGCTCGTAGCGGCAGGCTTTGTTGACGCCGGTTCTGGCGTTGTCCGGGATTACCAGCATCGGCAGGCCGCCGAAATACTCGAAGGCGCGGATGTGCGAGCCGATCCAGCAGGACAGCTCCTGGCTCCAGGTGGCTTCGGCGAAGGTGTAACTACTGAAGCCCAGGACGGCTACAAAGACCGCCGCTTCGTGCACCTCGCCGGTGTTGCGGTTGTGAACGGGAATGGTGGCGCCGGCGTAATCGACGAACATCTTCTCGCCGGGTTTGTGCTGCTGGCGCATGGTGATTTTGCGGGCCCGATACCATTGCCGGTACAGATCGCAGAAGCGGCTGTAGCCGTAGCCGGCGGGATGGGCCTGACGGTATTCCTGCCAGACCAGTTCCAGGGTCAGGTCGCGATGGGACTCGAGTTCGTGATGGACGGCGGCGAAATCCGGTTCAGGATGCTGGCGGCGGCTGGGCGGGGCCGACCGCTGGCCGAACAGCAGCTGGTCCAGCTGTTCGTCGCTGAGGTTTCCCGGAAGTGGCCAGCCGAGGTTGGCGGCCCGCGCCAGTTTCAGATATTTGTGGACGGTGCTTTGAACAATGGAACAACTGCGGGCGATCTGATGCTGTGCCAGCCCCAGTGCCGACAGTCGCAGAATCTCACGTGTCTTGCGCATGGACAGAGCCTCTTCCGACAAATCTGATCCTCCCTGTTTCAAACAGGATCAGACTGCCCTGGTTTTGTCCAGCGCCTTACGGTTCTGTTCCGACCGGATCGCGATCACTCGTTCCGAGGTCATCGCGATCAGCCATTCCGAACTCACCACGATCCTCGATCGTCATCGGCTCGGAATCACCGATCGCGCTCACCCCGGAACGATGATTTTCATCAGCTCGGAATGGCAATTTTCATGGCTCGGAATCCGCATGAGACATAAGTCGCCGGATACGACCGCACACTACGCAAAGGTCGATATCGCCGCTCTCCAGGAGATCGCGCAACCTTGGCCAGAGGAGAGCCGATCATGCTGAGCGATGCTGCCAATCGTTACATCGAGCTGTATCGGAGCATGGGATTCAAGTACAAGGTCCAGGCATACATGCTCCACAGTTTCGCTGCTTTCGCCGAAAGCCGATCTGAGCAGTTCATCCAAACGGATACAGTTTTGGAATGGGCGAAAAGCGCTCCGTCGCCGCGTCAACGCTATGATCGCCTGCTTACAGTTCGCCGCCTGGCCTGTTCACTTAATGCGGAAGACGAGCGACACCAGGTACCTTCGATCGATGTGTTCGGCCGCGCGCCAAAGAGGCGTCGGACCTGCCATATTTTCACTCAGGACGAAGTCGATCGTCTTCTACAAGCCGCCACAAAACTCACATCCAGGAGATCGATACAACCGGTGACATTCAAGGCTACATTGTCTCTGATCGCCTCCGCTGGGCTTCGGGTCTCGGAGGCTTTGAAACTTCAACTCTCGGACATTACCGAAAACGGACTGCTTATTCGGGCCACGAAGTTCCAGAAGAGCCGGCTTGTTCCACTTCATGCGACCGCGAGTAACGGATTACAGGAGTACCTCAACATCCGTGAACGAATGAAAACAACCGCGAACACGGTATTCGTTTCCAAACGCGGCACAGCGATTCCATATCCCACTATGAATCAGACGTTTTTGCATTTGGCACGTTCGGCTGGGCTACGCCCCGGTCCGGGGCTTGGTGGTTGCCGGATTCATGACCTACGCCACACCTTTGCTGTCCGCTCGCTGGAACAGTGTGTCGGGGATCGTAAATCAGTGGCGCGGCATATGACTGCACTCAGTACCTATCTTGGTCACGCCCACGTTTCAGACACCTACTGGTATCTGCAGGCTACGCCGAAACTGCTATTCGACGTGGCAGAAGCCGCCGAGGCTCTACACCGAGGGGGTGGGCAATGACACCGCTCGGTCCTCATCTGACGACTTTTTTGCGCGAGTATCTTCCAAACCAGCGCGAAATGAGCGAGCGAACTTCTGATACATACGCCTATGCCTTCCAACTGCTGGTGTGCTACGCCGCGGAACGTCTGAAGACCACGCCGTCGGCTCTGTTCATCGAGCAACTGGACCCGACCTTAGTTCTGGCTTTTCTCGAGCATCTCGAAAAGTCGCGCGGAAACTGCGCTCGAACGCGGAACTCACGACTGGCCGCTATCAAGACATTCTTCCGATTTCTGGAATACCGGCTACCGACATGTCTTGATCAAATCCGTCGAATCCGCGCCATCCCGGTGAAGAAGACCGACGAGACAATCATCGGATATCTGAATCGCCAGGAGATTCAGGCTTTACTGGACGCTCCTGACCCGAGTTGCCGACATGGACTTCGGGACCGCGCGATGTTTCACCTCGCCTATGCCGGTGGCCTGCGTGTCTCGGAGTTAGTGGGGTTGCGGGTGGCCGACCTCACTCTCCATCCCCAACCGACCGTCCATGTGATGGGCAAAGGCCGCCGTGAGCGCGTACTCCCTTTGTGGAAAGAAACGGCGATTGCAGTTCGCGATTGGCTCAAAGTTCGCGGCGAACCAAAAAGCATCGCGCTCTTTCTGAATGCCCGCGACGAAGCAATGACCAGGTCGGGGTTCGAATACATTCTCGAAAAGCACATTCGGACGGCGAGCACAAAACAACCCTCGTTGTCCAAGAAACGAGTTTCGCCCCACCGTCTTCGACATTCGTGCGCCATGCATACACTCCATGCGACCGGCGATATTCGGAAAGTCTCCCTCTGGCTGGGCCACGCTACACTCCAGAGCACGGAGGTTTATCTCCGAGCCGACCCTACGGAGAAACTGGAAGCCATGGCGTCTTTGGTCCCGCCCAACTTACGTCGTGGTCGGTTCCGGCCTCCGGATAAGTTACTCGCTCTGCTTCGACCCAAATCGTAGTTCCGTTATGCGCCGCCCAAAGCCTCTCATCTGGCGATTTCGCCGCGTGTCTGTAGAGCAACTCCGCATATCTATGGACGGCGCATATTTTCTTTTTTGCGGTGCACCGCAAAAAAGAAAAGGCATTGATTCTCTGGCGCAGCTATGCCGGGAAAAGCTGGATGCCGATCCCTTCTCCGGCTGGTTATTTCAATGCCCTCTCGATTGCACCCGATAGCGGTGAAGGTGTTCGACGCCTCCGCATCACGCATCCATTCCATCCGCTGAAAGACAAGCAGTTCGAACTTATCGAACATCGATGCATTTTCGGAGAGAGCTACCTGTATTTCTACGATGACAGCGGCTTGTTGCGGGAGATCCCTGCCGTATGGACGGATTTTCTTACGGCCGACGTTTTCGTGGAACTGGCGGGCGGCCGTTCGCCGCTGCACGCCGAGACTCTATTGGAGCTTGCCGACTTAGTGGAGCGCTGGGCAAAGGATCCGGCCGGTCATGTGTAACGTTAATAACGCCTCATGTGTAAAGATAAATGCGCCGACCGACCGAATCGAGATGGCGCTGGATCACGCAGGGCATCGGGCCGAACTGATACCCAGATGCGCAGTTGTTTGGCCGCGTGCATCCCGGGCGGCCGAAACAAAGCTCTTGCACTTTGTTCTATAATGGACATAATTATAGTTACATATGAGAACGGATCGAAGCCCCTCGCGAACGCCTGCCGCGAAGCTCCAGGCCCTCCGCGAAAGCGGAACACTGAATCCCAGACCGGGCAACGTGCGCGACGCACTGTTCCTGGAAGATCCGTTTTTCGACCCACAGGATCTTGCACAGGTTCGATACGAAATGCTCCGTCGGGTTCAGAAGGAAGCGATGCCGATCAGCGCCGTCGCCGCCACCTTTGGCTTCTCTCGTCCGGCCTTCTACAAAGCCCAGGGAGATTTCGCCCGCGAAGGATTGGTGGGACTCATTCCGCGACGGCGCGGCCCCAGGGGGCGCCACAAACTGACGCCGGAGATTCTGGCGTTCGTCGACCAGATCCGTGCGATCGAGCCTTCAATCCGAACGACGGACATCGTCCGGCGCATTCAGGAAAGGTTCGGCACTCAGGTGCACCGCCGATCACTGGAGCGGGCTCTTGCGCCGCCGAAAAAAAACCGCGTGTGCCATAGCTGTGGTCCCAGCCCGGCAACGGCCACGCTCACCGAGCATTACGAGACCTTGCGGGGGTATGTATTGGCGCGGAATGAAGCCTCGGGTTTGCGTTGCGGACTGGGTGCTTTGATGGCGCGAGGCATGGCGGCCTGGATCCATGTCGTAGCGGAATTGATCCCGGCGGGTCGATCAGAACCGCGGAACAGGTCGCCGGTCAGCGTACCGCTGTTTGCGCAAAGCGAAGTGATTCAGCTGCTGGGACAGGCTGTCCTGGCATTGGTGTGCAGAGGATCGCTATGAATAGTGAAGCCCATCACAAGGTTCAGGCCGAACATTTAGTGCGGAATGCGTTTCTATACGTTAGACAATCCACACTGCGGCAGGTGCGCGAAAACATCGAAAGCAGCCAGCGCCAGTATGGACTGCGCGATCGGGCCCTCGCGCTTGGGTGGACGACTCAGCAGATTGTGATCATCGACTGCGACCAGGGCCAATCCGGTAGCAGCGCCGTCGAGCGGGAAGGATTTCAGAGGCTCGTCGCTGAGGTCAGCATGAACCGTGCCGGAATCGTGATGGGATTGGAAGTCTCCCGTTTGGCGCGCAATTCCAGCGACTGGCACCGACTGCTGGAGATCTGTGGACTCACCCGCACCCTGCTGCTGGATGAGGACGGGCTGTACGATCCCGCGCATTTCAATGATCGTCTGCTACTGGGCCTCAAGGGGACGATGAGCGAAGTTGAGTTGCACCTGATCCGTGCACGCCTTCGCGGCGGTCTTCTCCAGAAAGCCCGGCGTGGGGAACTGGGTGGCCGGCTTCCGACAGGGCTGGTTTACGGCGATTCGGGCCGAGTGGAACTGGACCCGGATCGGCAGGTGCAGGAGAGTTTTCTTCACCTGTTCAGAACGTTTCGACGCACCGGTTCTGCGCTTGCGGTCGTAAAAGCATTCCGACAAGAAGGCTTGAAGTTTCCGCATCGCGTGTGGGGCGGTGCGCACGGTGGAGAAGTCATCTGGAATGATCTGGCCTACCACCGGGTCACATGGGTCTTGTCTTGCCCGCGCTATGCCGGCGCTTACGGGTTCGGGCGGACGCGGTCGGTGAAACTGCCCAACGGAGTTGTCCAGCGGACTAAGAAGAAGGTCCAGCCTGAGGAGTGGTACGCGTTCATTCCAAACGCACACGCCGGGTACATCAGCTGGGAGGAGTATCAGACCAATCAGAAGAAACTGCAAGAGAACTCGACGCAATATCGATCTCAGCACAAATGCACTCCACCCCGTGAAGGCCCTTCCCTGCTTCAAGGCCTGGCCATCTGTGGAAGATGTGGTCGGCGGATGCAGGTTCAGTATCACGAGCGGCGCGGGCATCTGTACCCCGATTACATCTGTGGCGCCGTCGCCTCGCACTATGGACAGAAGCAGTGCCAGCGGATTTCCGGACGCGATCTTGACCGGGCTATCGGCGAGCTCCTGTTGGCCACGGTCAACCCTCTGAATCTGGAGGTAGCGCTTGCGATCGAACGGGAAGTGGAAATCCGCCTTGAGGAGGCCGATCGGCTCCGGTACCAGGTTGTAGAGCGGGCACAGCAGGAGGCAGAGCTTGCACGCCGCCGGTACCTGCGAGTCGATCCCGATAATCGACTGGTCGCCGATCAATTGGAAGCGGACTGGAACGGCAGGCTGCGGGCTTTGCATGCGGCTCAGGAACAATACGAACAGCAGAAGCAAAATGCACGAGTCAGTTTCCAGGAGACCCAGCGAGAGAAGATCCTGGCGCTCGCCGCAGATTTTTCCGGCGTTTGGAATAATCCAAACCTGCCTCATCGGGAGCGGAAGCGGATGGCGCATTTGCTGCTGGAAGACGTCACTCTTCAGAAAGACCGAACGGTGCTCGCTAAAGTCCGCTTCAAGGGTGGCGCGGTAAAGACGCTTGAACTGCCGCTGCCACTGCCGTTCTGCGTGCTTTCGAGGACCAGACCGGAGGTGGTCGAAGCCATTGACGGCTTGCTCGATTCGCATGACTACCGAGAAATCGTCGACATTCTCAATGCTCGAGGTCTGCGTTCGGGCGATGGTCATGCGTTCAACGTGTCTATCGTTGGTAGCATCTGTGTTAAGTCAGGCCTCAAGACTCGACGGCAACGATTACGCGAAAAGGGTCTGCTTACTCTCAAAGAGATGAGCAGGAGAATCGGTGTCCGGGCGTTCACAGTTATCCAGTGGCGCCAACAAGGACTGGTTGTCGGCTACCGATCGAACTACAGGAACGAATATCTGTTCCATCGTATGGATCCGCGCTCAAAAACCTCCCCATCGCGGCCGAGTAATAACGGTTCATGGCGTAATCCAGCCCGCTCTCCGTATCGCGGAAATAAGTCGCGAACTTGACCCGCTCGTTGGCGGTTGGGGTGCCTTTCTCGTCGCCGTAGGGGAACACGTGAAGGTCGGCGCCAATGCGGGCACGCAGAAGGCCGTGCATTTTAGAGGCGCTATGGATACTTCACCTTACCCGGCCTGACATAGACACCTCCCTTGACGTACGTTTGCCCTTTTTCCGTATTGGCCAGGAAGCCGATGCTGGCAACGTCAGGGACGAACATGAGTGACCAGCTGTTATTCCGGGGTCCAGGGGTGTCACTCGGCGCGATGCCCAGAGAGATCCTCGGCCCAGTGTCGTCTTCCATCAACAAAGACGGCTGGTCCCAAAGCGTCAACATCAGACGCACGCGCGTCTTCCGATCTGCGCCCCTCATCGCCAGGAACGGTAGATCATCGTTCAGCACTCCAATCGCAACGGTTTGATTGTTGGGATCCGTCAGATCGAGAGGCGGACGACCAGGCACAACACCACCTGCAAGTCCTCTGGTGCTGAATGCGATTACGGCGTTCTGCGCCCTGTCGAGGCCCCAGTGAGAGATTACCTGCCCTCGCTCACCCACTAATTCGAAGCTCCGGGCGCGCACTAACTCCGCTGGCCGCGCGTGCTCGCGAGCGAGAATCGTCAGCGTTCCCGCGGCACCGCCGACGAAGCCGCACGCGAGCGCCGTCGCGATTATTACAATTGATTTCATACGTTCCCCCTACCATTTAGCGGTGTTTGCAGTGCAGGTAGTTCCCGGCCTGCCGGGCGTGCACGTACAATCCGTGCTCAGCCAATCAGTAATCCAGGTTGTAGCTGCATCAGGCCGCCAGAGGCCCTTTTGTTGGAAGAACGTGTTATTAAAGTACACATCGTCAGGTTGTGCAGCCCATGCGTGAAGGATCAACTCGTGGACCAATGTAAACTCAGGATGTGAAGTGCTTGGGATCGATAACGGCGGGAGCAATCCAGCCTTGAGTATAACTGCAGTTTGTTTCGTAGCTCCCATGTTCACAGTCGCCGCATTGGCACCGCCGAGGTAGGAAGTGATGGTCTGAGTGTTGCTCAGCTCGTACCCTGTAACCTGCTGAAGAGTTAGCGCTCCAACATTACTCTGACCGAGGTAGTAGAAGTTTGTCTGTCTCTCCTTTTGACGGATCGCGGTAAGCGTGTAGTTCGGGATAGCGAGGGCTGACATGCCCTGGCTAAGTATCGAAGCGCAGGTGGACCTCGCGAACTTCGCCCACATCTTGTCGTTTAGAATGTCGTTTTTGACTTCGTCGTTTGCTCTCCAGTCGGTCGGAAAATGAGAGGCAAACAAAAGGCCAAAATCTCCCGCGCTAGGGAACCACCCCAGAGCAAAACCTTGCGGTGGTGAGGGGAACCTGTGGACACTGCCTATTTCATACGCACCCGAGGTCCAAGAGTATATAGCAGCGGCGACGGAGAACCCTGACGCACCACCGTTCTGGTCATACATGATCCCCGACTTCGCGATCACCCCCCCATCGTCCGTGCCAATCTTCGGCTCGTCATTCGGGACCGTCCAGCGCACAGTCCCGCTCTCGTCAAAGGCGACTATGTATGGTGTCCGGTCGTCCCCGACGTACGCAGTTCCCACATACGATCCGTCCTCCGCCTGCAGCGCCGGTGCCACGGCATCGTTCTGGCCCGCGATCGACGGCCCAGGCCCGACACTCACGCTTGTCCCCGTAACGGTTGCGATTACGGGCTCACCCGTGAGCGCGATGAAACTCGCAATCACGCCCTGGTCGGCGTTGGTGATAACGTACGTCGGAATGGTCGGGATATCCACGCCGGACGAGGCGACCCAATCACCCAGCACAATCTGATCCGATGCTCCCGCGCTGTTCACCCGGAAGAGCCGGTTGTGGAAAAGCGCGTGGTACTCGTCCGAGCCAGGCTCCGCGTACATCCAGGGATATAAAGGTAACCATCACCTGCAATAATGAAGTCGCCGTACTGGCCGTCCAACGGCGTGGTGTTCGCGCCCTGCGCCATCAGTACCGTAAACTGATTTCCTGTCAAAGGATTAACGCCGACAATAGTGAAGTCCGTATACTCATACCCGTTGTCCGCAGGCATCCTGCGTGCGAAAATCGTGCCATCGGTGCTTACAACGGCACTGGGATAGCAGTCTACGGGGCTGTAAACGGTTGTCTTCTGCCCGGTGAGGCCATTGAACTGCACGAGCGCGCACAAATTGCCATTAGTTGAATCCGTCTGCTCCAGCCCCACCAGTCCGCCCTGAAAGTCGGGGATCAAAGAACGAATCTGCGTTGCATCCAACTGCCAGGCCGTTGCTCCGTCGCTGGTAATCGCCTGCACAGTCCCGTCCTGCTGGAAGGCGAACACGTCCGCCACTCCGTTTGCGTTGGGAACCGCCGGAACAATCCTGTCCACGCCCGACCCGTCTCCGGCATTCGACCACTGCACCGTTCCCACCGGAAGATCGTTCGAGAACACGGTAACATCCGCCGAGGCCGTTCCCGCCGTGATCGTCGCACGCCCCGCCGCAACAGCCGTCAGAACCGGCGGATCATCAGTCGACAGGCTGACGATGGTCGGATCGCTCGATGTCCACGTCAGCCCGGTCACCGCCTGCCCGGTGGAACTGACCGCCGCAACGCTATGCGTATCGCCCACCACCAGATTCAGCAGATTAGGCGTCAGGCTCATATTGTCGCCGCTCGGAACAATAAACGCCATTGCATTGCTCCATACGCCGTTCTGCTGCACCCGTGCGATGCCGGTCACCGCGCCCGATGCTACAGAGGCCATCACCTGCGTGTCACTCCAACTGGTCACCTGACCGGTTGTGCTGCCCAGCCAGACAGCGCCGCTTCCCTGGGTCGATCCGAATCCTGTACCTGTGATCGTAACCGAGGTTCCAGGCAATCCGGAACCCGGAGTCACGCTTAGAAGATGAGGAATATTGATCGTAAACGGCACGGAATTGCTCATTACGCCGTTCTGCAGGACCTGCGCATTGCCTGAGGCCGCTCCGGCTGAAACGGTGGCGACCACCTGCGTATCGCTCCAGCTCTGCACCGAGGCCGCGGCTGTTCCCAGCCACACCTGCCCACTACCCTGGGCGGAGCCGAAGCCCGAGCCGGTAATCGTCACCAGTGTGCCAGCAATTCCACTATTCGGGGTGATGCTGGCGATCTGTGCGGTATTGACGGTGAATGGAACTGAGTTAGACCACATCCCACTCTGCTGAACCTGTGCCGTTCCGGATGTGGCGTTCGCCGCGACCGTGGCGACGATCTGGGTGTCGCTCCAACTCGTCACCGCGCCGAAACTCGTGCCCAGCCACACCTTCCCGTTCACCTGATTGGCGCCGAAACCCGAGCCGGTGACCGTCACGCTGCCGGCTGGCGCTGCAGGATTGGGCGAAACACTCACTATTGACGGAGTTGGCCCCGTCACCGCGTATTGCACGGAATTGCTCCCCACGCCGCTCACGGTTACCACCACCGGGCCGGTCGCCGAGCCAGGCGGCACGGCGGCCACAATGCTGCTCGTGGTCCAGTTGCTCACCGCCGCCGCGACTCCATTGAACGTCACAGTGCCCTGACTCGAGCCGAACTTTGACCCGCTGATGGTTACCGCTGTTCCCACGTTCCCCGAACCTGGCGATAAGCCCGAAATATACGGAGATGCGCCGGTCACGCTGAACGCCGGCCCGCTGCCCCCTACTCCACCAACAGTGACCATGACCGGCCCCGTCGTCGCGCCCGGCGGAACGACGGCGGTGATGGTGGAATCGCTCCAGCCCCTCACCTGCGCCGTGATCCCATTGAAGGTCACGGTACTGGTGGTCTGGTTTACGCCGAACAGAGAGCCGCTGATGGTTACCGCTGTCCCCACAGGACCGGACGTGGTGGACAGACTGTTGATCACTGGCGTCGGTATCACGGTGAACGTCAGTGGATTGCTGGGCAGACCGGCCACCGTGACGATGACTGGCCCAGTAGTTGTCCCCGCCGGCACTCGCGCGCCTATTGTCGTGATGCCGTAATCGTAGCTGCTGACGGGTATGCCATTGAACGTCACGGTGGTGTTCGTCAGGGTCGAGCCATAATAAGTCCCCCAGATGACAACATACGTTCCGACCGGACCCGACGGCGGCGATAAGGATGATATTTGTGGCGCCACCGGCTGCCCCGCGGCTTGCGAAATGGGCACGGCCTGCCCGTTGATGAAGATATTCCCGTTGCGCTGCGGCTGAACGTTCGCCGTCACCGCAAAGTTGACCGTGCCGCTTCCGCTGCCGCTCCATCCTGGCGGCGCGAATCAGCGTAGCACGAGGCGCCGGAAACGCGGAGCCTTCGCGCCGCCATTGGCCTGCATCTCGATGATAAACAGCGGAACTGCCTGGCGCAGGACGGCAAGGACGTTGGCCAGCCGTGGCGGGATATCCTCGGCCACCAGGATGGCCAGACAAGGGCGGTGGCCGTGGATGATGGCCCAGTGCTCGACGAGGCGCATGATCTGAACTTCGTCGGCGGAGTGAGGCTGCAGGTCTGCAACCCAGAGGATTGCTTCGACGGGATCTTCGAGGAGCAGCTCGACATGGCCCGCCCGGCGGCCGGTACGGAGTACTTTCAAGTCACCGAGGCCGAGGATCACGGGTGCGGCGATGATGCTCTCCACCGCGCTGGAGAACTCTGACGCGATCACGGCTGTTGCCTGCGTGGTCGAGGAAGGGGAGCAGAATCTCTGGCACGAATCGAAGATTCATGGAGGGCTTCGGTTAGCTGCCAGAAACGGGTGCGGCTGATCTCGATCGCCACCCAGCCCTGCGGACCCTCGAGGCGCAGCCGCAGGCGACCGCGGGGAAGAACCGTCAGGACCGCGCTCTTTACGCGGAAGCGGCGCCGCGCGGAGCCGGGCTGCAGCAGCACCACCGCGCGGCCCAGCTCGAAAACAGTGTCGTTACGCATGGAGCCTCGTCAGACCGGAAACACCACGGTCCACACATTCATGGCTCAGCTGAGGGGCGGAACGCAAGCCGTCGCCCCTGGGCTAACTGTCCGTCGACCAGATGCCGCGCATGGCGAGAGATCACGCGGCGCGCGCCCGCATGAGTTCGGCGAAGGTTGTGCGCTGCCGCTCCCAGTCAGGTTCGGTGGTGATGCGGCGCAGTTCCTGCTCGGTAATGGAATCGCGACCGTTTGCAGAGCGCGGAAGAAACAACAGCTGCTCCTGGATGTCGGGAGCGAGATCGAGCAGATTCAGGATCTGGCGTATACGGGAGCGCGTTACGTTGCCGGCGCGCGCGAGTTCCGCCTCACTGCCTGTTGCGCGCGTGCGCAGCAGTTCCTCAAGACGGAGTGCAAGGGCCATGAGCCGGCTGATGCGCGGAACGCAACCCTCAACTCGGCTTTGGGCGTCCCGCTGCGGGCCGGCAACGCGCAGCATGATTCGTCCGCGCTGGACGCGAACGCGCTCGATCGGGATGAGCATCTCGCTCTGGTCCTTGAGACGAATGGTGAGCTGGTCGCGGTCACCGGCCCAGGTCACCCTTTCAACATAGTGAGCGATGTCGCCGCCTGCGGCATCCTCGACGATTCGCTCCAGATCGTCAGCCGGGAGCGGCTTTCGAACACAGTCGCCGGTCCCGCTCTGCGGCGAGCCAGGGCAGATGTAACGAGAGCGCTTCCGCAATCTGCGGGATCCTGAGATGCGCAGATGGCCGCCACACGTGGCGCAAAACAGGATGGCGGACAAAGCCCCGTCCCCCGCACTTGCCGGCCGCCGCTTGCGGCCCCGCTGTGTCGCGGCCAGAAGCCGTTGTACGCCGTGCCACGCCTCAGGCGCAACGATAGCCGGGTGCTCGCCCGCGTAGTCCTGCTCTCCCTGCCGCACGCGGCCAATGTAGAGCTTGTTGGTCAGCAGGCGCTTCAGCGAGTCTTCGCGGAACGGACCACCCCGGTGGCTCCCGCCAGCCTGTGTCGTCCACGACTTGTTGGTCCAGCCACGCTGGGCCAACTCCCGCAATGTCGCTTCAAGGCTCCCGGTGTGGAGCGAGAGATCGAAGATGGCCCGCACCCGCTCCGCCTCCGCTTCGTTGATCCGCAGCCCGGCTCCGGATGGATCGAGGTCATAGCCCAGCACCAGACGCCCACCCGTCCATTTGCCTTTGCGGCGCGCTGCCGCCTGCTTATCGCGTGTGCGCTCGCTGATGATCTCCCGCTCGAACTGGGCAAACGATAACAGGATGTTCAGCGTCAGCCGGCCGAGTGAGGCGGCGGTGTTGAACTGCTGGGTGACGGAGACGAAGGCAGCCGAGTGGCGCTCGAAAATCTCCATGATGCGCGCAAAATCCAGCAGCGAGCGGCTGAGCCGGTCGACCTTATATACGAGGACGCAGTCCACCTGCCCGGCGGCGATGTCGGCCAGCAGGCGCTTCAGCGCGGGGCGCTCCATATTGGCTCCGGTGAAGCCGCCGTCATCGTAGCGCGTGGGCAGCAGAACCCAGCCCTGCGACTGCTGGCTGTGGACGTAAGACTCGGCTGCTTCGCGCTGCGCATGGAGGGAGTTGAACGGCTGCGCCAGCCCTTCTTCGGTCGATTTCCGGGTGTAGATCGCACAGCGGACTTGCGGCGCAGAGGCGGCCCCGGCAGCCGCGATCATCGCCGGCCTCGCTTGCGGTGCGTGCGGCGGGCCAGACCGAAGAACAGGAACCCGTTCCAGCGTGTGCCCGTTACCTTCGTGGCAATGGCGCTCAGGGAATCGTAACGGATGCCGTCGTACTCGAAGCCGTCTTCGAGAATCACGACCTCAACGGCGCGGCCGGCGTACTCGCGCCGGATCACGGTTCCCACCTCGGGCAGGCGTGGATCGCGGCGGGCCTGGTGCGCTGAAGCGCGGGCGGCGGTCTGTTTCAGCGCGCGGGGAATCAGGACCCGCAGGTCAGCATCGCGAGCGAGTTCACTGGCCCGCTGCCGGGCGCGATCGGACAGCCCTCCGTGGGCAACGCTTTGCAGCCGCCAGGCAATACGCCTGACGAGCACGTTCCGGTGCGTGGTGGGGTGATCCTCCTCGAACAGCTCGCGATAGCGGCGGCGCAGCTGCTCGATGCTGAGTTGTTGCAGCTCATCAAGGTTGTTTGAAAGGGTGGTCTCCATAGTCTGGCTCCGGGCCGGAGGTTTCCGGCCATGACCATGAACGCTCACCAGGCGGCCAGGAGCAAGTGGCGTCCCCGCCTCCAGGTCCTGCCCGCACTTGCATAACGGCGGGAGCATGAGCCTAACATGTCGACCAATGCCTGAGGAAACTCTGAACGACGTCGACTGGCGCATCTTTCGCCTGTTCCTGTCGGAGATCAACGACGCCGAACTGGATGGGGCATACGAACAACTGCAGCGCGAACTCGCCTGTCGGGAGGAGAGGCAGAGCCATGCCCTGCGGCTGTTGTTCGGCACCATGCCGGCGGGCGATCTCCAAACGGCAGGGCAGGAGATCGTGCGCGAGCAGGCCGGGCGAGCGGAAGATCGCCGCTTTCTTGCTGCCAGGGCAGCCGCGCGGCGCGAAGCCGATCACTGCGGCCAGGCGAAAACAGCCACGCAGGTCCCCCCGCCGGGCGCATCTTCTTCGAAGTCAGATTGCGGGAAATACAACTTGCAATTGGAGGCGGCCAGAGGGATGGATGTCATGACCCGCGGTAACCACCGCCAAAAAGGAGAAACGAAAATGAAAACATCCACCGCCAGTGAGCCCGCGCCGCAGGCCCCAACCGCCGCCAACGCGCCGCAGCCGAAGGCCGAAAAGAAGGCCAAAACCGCGCCACGGAAGCCCCGTGTTGCGCAGGTGAAGGGGAAACCGGGAAGGAAGGCAGCCCCGGCGAAGAAAGCGGCCAAAGGGGCGAAGAAAGGCAACGGCCGCCGCTCTTCGGCAGCGCGCCAGGGCAGCAAGACAGCCACGGTGCTCGGCCTCATCGAGCGGCCTAAAGGGGCCACGCTGGCCGAACTCATGGACGCCACCGGCTGGCAGGCGCACAGCGTGCGCGGCTTCATCAGCGGCGCGGTTTCAAAGAAGATGGGACTGAAGGTGGGGTCCACCAAGCGCGATGACGGCCAGCGTGTCTACACCGTCCGTAAGTAGCGCTGGCGTTCGCCTCTTCTGCAGCCCGCCCGGAATCCTACCGGGCGGGCTGGCTGCTTCACCAGCTCTTCTTCCCCAAGTTAGCCGACGCCGCCCGTCAGCCTTACGGTTCTCACAACGTAAAGAAGCGGATGTTGGGTTGAGGAGCCATCATGCGGTTCAGCGCCTGCGTGGTCGCATCGACCTGGTCATCATAGGCGCCCACCGGGAAGACGGAGTGCTCTTCGAGGAAGTCCGATAACCAGGGCGCTTCCTCCGGGAGATACACGTTTCCCGCCTCGACGGTGGGGGATACCGCGTGGGCGCGCGCGATCTTATCGCGACGCTGAACATCCTGTTATCTGGCGTGAACTCCACACCACCGTCGGTCGGTACCGTGAAGGATGGCCCGGAGCTCCCGATAATTCTATCAGGATTTCAGCGCGGGTATCGACTGCACGCCTTCGGGGGCTCCCCGCCAGATATCGCTCGATAGTGCCGATAGACATGAGGCACGGCCACCAACCGTGCTGTAATCCACATCACCTACTGGAGTCGGAATGCAGCTCGCCGAGGCTGTAGAGTCGTTCCTGAGCGGATACTTCGCTACCTGTCGCAGAAGTGCGAAGACCAAGAGTGCGTATTCCATTGATCTGGCGCAGTTTAAGGCCCAGATTGGTTCTTCCGCAGCTCTGGAATGTATCGAACCACCAAGCTTGGAAAGCTGGGCCGGCGCGCTCACGGGCGACGGTTACACGCCGGCGTCAGTGCGCCGGAAGTTTGCCACGCTCAAGGTGTTCTTTTAGTATTGGGTCCGCCGCGGTGTGCTCACGGCCTCGCCGCTATGGCGCATCAGGCTCGACCTGAACACGGAGAAACGGCTACCGCGGGCCCTCTCGGCAGGCGATTCGACACGGCTGCTACAACGGGCATGGATGGAGGTGACCGAAATACCGGCACCGGGCGTCAGTCCTTCCGACATCCGATTTTTGGGCTTCCGGAATGCTGCGGCTATAGAGCTCCTTTTCGCCACCGGAATTCGCGTCGGCGAACTCGTCATGCTGGATGTGAACGACTGGATCGACGATGATCAGGCGTTTCTGATCAAGGGAAAAGGCTCACGGCAGCGGTTGGCAGTGCTGCCGGACGGCCGCTCAGCGGCGTGCGTGAGGACGTATTTGCAGTGTCGGTCGGCAATGCAGGTCGGACACCGCGCCCTTCTCGTCAATGCCTCGGGAGGCCGGCTTTCCACTCAAGGCGTGGCCAGAGCGTTGGCCGAACTGGCAGAGGCTGCCGGAATTGGAACAAGGGTTACGCCGCACATGCTCCGGCACACCGTGGCGACGCTGCTGCTGCGCAACGGCGCCGACATCAGGGTCGTGCAGGAAGTTCTCGGCCACGCGTCGATCGCGATGACTGAGCGCTACACTCACGTATCCAAGGAGCACCTCCGGTCCACCCTGAAAGCGCATCATCCGAACAACCACCTCGCGCTGCATGCGGATTCCGAGCCATGAAAATTGCCATTCCGAGCTGATGAAAATCATCGTTCCGGGGTGAGCGCGATCGGTGATTCCGAGCCGATG
>Ga0070739_10003757_pt1 | contig 18602 bp, 23 predicted proteins | sample Coa_R1_7_FD_66445 | JGI IMG/M metagenome (GOLD analysis project Ga0070739, IMG submission 66445) | Surface soil microbial communities from Centralia Pennsylvania, which are recovering from an underground coalmine fire - Coalmine... | ecosystem: Environmental > Terrestrial > Soil > Unclassified ... | reverse complement strand
AGGATGTCGGAGAGCCGTGTGCGGGAGAACCGCACGCACGGTTCGATGCGGCAGCGGGAGGCAGAAACGACCAGTCGGCAACGTCCGTGCGGCCGTCGAAGCCTCCCGCTGACCCTACATCTTGACCGGACGGATTGTCTCGGACGGCGGGAGCTGCCCGGGATGGATTCGAACCACCGTTCCGCGGTCCAGAGCCGCGTGTCTTGCCACTAGACGACCGGGCAAACGCTGCGCCCTAGGTTAGCGGCGTCGATCTCCGCGAGTCCCGCGGTCACACCCCGATACCGTGGTTCCCATGGGTCCGTCTACCTTGATCTTCTCGCCACAAGCCGTCGTCTCACGTGCGCTCACCGACCTCGCCGCGCTCGAGCGGTTGATCCGCATTGCACCCCGGCGGATCGACCAGCTGCTCGGGCTGGCCGAGGAGCTGGTGGCGATCGGGCAGCGGGTCTTGGAGATAACCGAGCGGTTGGATGCACGGGCCGAGTCGATCGGGCGGCTTGGGGAGCGCCTCGACGCGCGGGCGGTCGAGCTGATCGATCTCGGCGAGCACATGCAGGAGATGGGCGGGCAGATCGATCGGCGCGGCGCGGACATCGTCGCGGGAGCGGAGCGGGTCAGCGAGACGGCGCAGGAGCTGCTGCTGGTGCTGCCGACGCTGGAGCGGGCGCTCGATCTGGCCACTCCGCTCGAGGGCGCGATCGACCGCTTCGGCCGTCTCGTCGACCGCTTCCCGGGCGCGGCCGCGCAGCGCCGGCGCCAGGCGCGCGACGAACGCGAGAGCCGCGAGCGGCGTCCGGCCTCGGAAGAGCCGCCTCACTAGAGCTCGTCGAGATCGCTGTCCAGATCGCCGAGGCGCGCGGCGCGTTCGCCGAGCCGTTCCCCCGACACGATCAAGCGCCGCGCCGCGACGAGGTCCTCGGAGCGGCCGACCGCCAGAGCGGCCACCACCCGCTGCTCGGCGACGTAGAAGATCGCGAAGGAGCCCTCCTCCGGTGAGCCGCGGACGATCTCGCGGTCCCACGCGAAGGCCGGGCCGACGTACTCGAGCGACGCCCAGTCGGAGATGTCGCTGAAGAAGTAGGGCACCGCGTCGTGGGCGCGCTCCTGCCCCAGTATGTTGCGCGCGACGGTCCGGCCCTGGCTGAAGGCGACGTCCCAATGCTCGATCCGCATCCGGCGAGCGCCGTGCACGACGCTCTCGTACTCCGCGATGTCCCCCGCCGCGTAGACACCCGGCGCCGCGGTGCGCAGGCACCGATCCACCGACACGCCACCGCTCTCCCCCAGCTCCAGGCCGGCGGCTCGCGCCAGCGTCACATCCGGCACCGCGCCCGCGCAGACCACCACGGCGTCCGCCTCGAGCTCCAGCCCGCCCGAGGCCACGACCCGCGTCACCCGTCCGTCGCGCCCCTCGAAGCGCTCGAGCTCGTGTCCTCCGTGCACGGCGACACCGTGCGCCTCGAGCACCTGAAGGAAGAACCGGCCGGCCTGATCGCCGAACCCCCGGCTCAGCGGCAGCGCCTCGATCATCATCACCGTGCACTCGCAGCCGAGCTCGGTGAGCGACGCAGCCAGCTCGGAGCCCAGATACGACCCGCCGACGAGCACGACCCGCTTGCCGGGCGCGTCGGCGCGGATCGCATCCGCGTTGCCCAGCGTGCGCAGATAGTGGATGCCATCGAGCTCGGCCCCGGGCACGTTCAGCCGCCGCACGTTGGCTCCCGTGGCGATCAGCGCCTGCCCGAAGCGGACCTCCTCCCGGTTGGACAACCGAGCCACGCGGCGATCGAGATCGAGCTTCAGCACCGTGGTCCGCGTCAGCACCTCGACGTCGCGCTCGTCGTACCAGCCGGGCGGATGCAGCAGGACGTCGTCCCGCCCCACCGAGCCCCTGAGGTACCCCTTCGAGCACGGGGGCCGGTCGTAGGGCAGGTCGGGCTCCCGGCCGATCAGCAGCACGCTTCCGTCGGCGCCGCCCCGCCGCAGCGCGTCGGCACAGCTCGCCGACGCCACGCCGCCTCCCACCAGCAGGTGGTCGACCTGGCGGACGGTCAAGCCGAGGCGCCGACGCCAGGGGCGAACTGCGGCGTGATCTGCTGCTCGAGCCCGGGATCGAGGATCAGCAGGACCTGGTCGCCGGCCTCGATCACCGAGTCGGCCTTCGGCACGAAACCCGCTCCGCCACGCAGCACCGAGATGATCAGAGAGCCGTCCGGCAGGCTGATCTCCTGCACGCGCTTCCCGGCCGCCTCGCATCCCTCGGCCACCTCCAGCTCGATGATCTCGAGGTGCTCCTCCTCGAGGGCGAGGAGCTGGATCAGCCCGTACTCGGGCACCTCGTGCTCGATCAGGCGGAGGATCAGATCGGTGGCTGACACCGCGGGCTGGACGCCGAGCAGCTTGAAGTGCTGGAGGTTCCGCGGGTTGTTGACGCGCGCGACGATCCGCTGACAGCCGTACTTCTCCTTGGCCACCTGGCAGATCAGGATGTTGTCCTCGTCGTCGCCGGTGACCGCGATCACGAGATCGGCCCGCTGGATGCCGGCCCGCTCGAGGATCCACAGCTCGGTCGCGTCGCCGTACTGCACCGCGTGCTCGAGCTCCTCCTCGACGACCCGGAAACGGGTGTGGTCGGACTCGATCACGGTGACCTCACGGTCCTTGGCGATCAGCTCGCGGGCCAGGTTCCAGCCGACCTTGCCCGCTCCCGCGATGATCACGTACACGGTCGGTCAGGCCTCCTCACGCGCTGAGCGCCATCCGCTCGGCCTGCTCGATCGCGATCTGGGTGGGACAGATCGTGTGCAGGCCCTGGTCGGCGTACCACTTGGCGCGTCCGGGATCGGCGACGCGAGCCACCACGCGCGGCACGTTGTATCGCCGCTGGGCGATCTGCGCGATCACGAGGTTCGTGTTGTCGCCCCGCGTCGCCGCGATGAACACGTCGGCCTGCTCGATCCCGGCCTCGATCAGGCCATCGATCTCAAGTGCCGCGCTGACCGTGAAGCGTCCGCCGGCATCCTCCCAGGAGGCCGTCTGGTCCTTGTCGAGTCGCTCATGCGAGAGGGGATCGGAATCCAGCACCGAGACCTCGTGCCCGTCGGCCAGCGCCTTCTTGGCGACGGCCGAGCCGACCCGGCCACATCCGACGATCAGGATGAACATGCGCCCAACTGTAAACGCCCGTCCGTGCGGGGGCGCGCCGCCCCGGCCGGGCGCGCGGCGGCTCCGATCACGGAAGGGCGTCGAGGATCTCGGCGAGTGGTCGCCGGACGCCCGTGATGAACGGGAGCTCGTTGCCGACGTAGCGGCCCTCGGGCGCCAGCTTCAGCTCCCGGATCAGCTCCATGATCCGCACGAGCTCGTCGCTCTCGAGCGCGAGCAGCCCGTCCCCCTCGGGCAGCCCGACCGCCGTCGCGCGACTGCGCTGGACGTCGGGATAGCGCCGCGCGACCTGGAGCGATTCGGTCGTCAGCCGCCGTTGATCGGCCAGCGCCAGCGAGTACCACGCTGCCTTGCGGACGACGGGCGACACGCACAGGTAGCGCAGCGCCGGCTGACCGGTGAAGTAGGCGGGCTCGTCCCAGGCGGGCCAGTCCCGATCGTGACGCACCCCGATCGCCGTCCAGCTCGGCTCGAGCGCGCCGGCCAGCGGCGTGCGCCCGAAGGCGGCGAGGGCGTTCTGGAGTGGATCGGGGGCCGGCGCCACCAGCCAGATCAGGATGTGCGTGTCGTAGCGGTAGCCCCACGTGTCGTAGGTCCCTCGCAGCATGACCCGTGGCGCGGAGGCAAGCGTGCGAAGCGCCGACGCGGAGATCGCCGGCCGCGCCTCGACGGGCAGGCTCGCCGGCGTGTTGACGGCACGGTAGGCGGCAAAGGCCGTGAACGCAAAGCCGGTCGGGAGCGCTCCGCGCCTGCCGGTCCCAATGCGCCCTTCCGTGACCCTCGCCATCGAACCTCCCGTGCCGGACACTCCCGCCATCGAACCGCATGTGCCGGACCCTCGAGTCTACAGTCCGGACGGTTGATGCGCCGGAATCAGGCGGAAGGCCGTCGCTCGCGCAGGAACGCACGCGCGACCGACTCGGCGAGCGCGCGGCGCTGCGCCACGCCGGTGCCGGGCCAGACCGGAGCCACGGTGATCAGCCGCACCTGATCGGTCGCCATCACCTCCTGCTCGACCGGCAGCCAGTCGGCGTCGATCCCGAGTCCGTCGATGTGAGCCGGCGGGTCGAGCGGTCGCCCATTCGGGGTGCCGAATCCCTGCGCGTACTCCGCCTCGGTGCGGTTGAGCCGCCACAGCGGCTGTGGGGTCGTGTCGACGGTGACGAGCACGTGCACCGGGGGCCGTCCCCCGCCCCCCGCCACCGAGTAGTGGCAATAGCGGAGCTCCGCAAAATCCCGCGTCTCCCACACCCTCACCCTCCGCACCGCCACGCTCAAGGAGCGAGCGACGACCGCGGTCGCCCCAGGCGGGCAGAGCGAGGCGGATGGACGAGCGGCGCGGCCACAAGCGCTGAGCAGCGTGGCCGCGAGGACCGCCGCCATGAGCAGCCCGCAGACGCCGGTCGACCCACGGGCGGCGAGGGTGGCGAATCGGCCGGAGGAACTCGCGTGACCCGGCTGAGCGCTACGCACCCCGCTAAGCCTTGCGGTTCCTACGCCGAGTCGCCACCCACGACGCCTAATTCAAACGATCACGTAATCAGCGGGATGATCAATAGCGCGACGATGTTCGCCACTTTGATCATCGGGTTGATCGCGGGACCCGCCGTGTCCTTGTACGGGTCGCCGACCGTGTCGCCGGTGACCGCGGCGGCGTGAGCCTCCGACCCCTTGCCGCCGAACTCCCCGTCCTCGATCAGCTTCTTGGCGTTGTCCCACGCCCCGCCGCCGGCCGTCATCGCGATCGCCATGAACAGACCGACGACGATCACGCCGATCAGCAGGCCACCGAGCGCCTCGACGCTGATCACGCCGACGATCAGCGTGAGCACGATCGGGATCAGCGCCGGCAGGATCATCTCCCGCTGAGCGGCGCGCGTCACCAGGCCGACGGCGGTGCCGTACTCGGGTTGCTCGGTGCCCTCCATGATCCCGGGCTTCTCGCGGAACTGGCGTCGCACCTCCTGCACGACGGCGCCGCCGGCGCGGCCGACCGCCTCCATCGAGAGCGAGGAGAACAGGTAGACCATCAGGCCGCCGATCAGCAGGCCGATCAGGACCGGCGGGTTGCCGAGCTGGAACACGTAGTTGTGCTTGGCGTCGACCTCACGCGAGAACGCGTCGAACAGCACCAGCGCGGCGAGCGCGGCAGAGCCGATCGCGTAGCCCTTCGTGACCGCCTTGGTCGTGTTGCCGACCGCGTCGAGCGGGTCGGTCACGTTGCGGACCTCCTCGGGAAGGTCGGCCATCTCGGCGATCCCGCCGGCGTTGTCGGTGATCGGGCCGAACGCGTCGAGCGCGACGATCAGGCCCATCAGCGACAACTGCGCCATCACCGCGATGCCGATCCCGTAGATGCCGGGCGTGCCACCGCCGGCGAGCTTCCAGGAGCCGAGGATCCCCATCGCGATCACGAGCGCCGGCAGCGCGGTCGCCTGCTGACCCGACGCGAGGCCCTGGATGATGTTGGTCGCGTGGCCCGTGACGGACGCCTTCGCCGTCCGCTTGACGGGGCCGAAGCGGGTCGAGGTGTAGTAGTCGGTGATCACGAACAGGAGTCCCGTCACCCCGAGCCCGATCAGCGCGCAGAGGTAGAACTTCCACCACGCCGGCGTCGCCGTGTGGCCGGTGAAATGCAGGCCGCGCATCATGTAGTACGTCGCCGGGATGAAGACCGCGGCGGCGAGCACGCCGGCCAGGACGAGGCCCTGGTAGAGAGCGCGCTCGACGTTGCCCACCTTCGAGCGCACCGCGAACGTCCCGATCAGCGAGGCGAGGATCGAGATCCCGCCGAGGATCAGCGGATACAGCGCGACGTTGGTCTTCTCCTGGAAGAGCAGCACGCCGAGCAGCATCACGGCCACCGCCGTGACCGCGTAGGTCTCGAACAGGTCGGCCGCCATGCCGGCACAGTCGCCGACGTTGTCACCGACGTTGTCGGCGATCACCGCCGGGTTGCGCGGGTCATCCTCGGGGATGCCGGCCTCGATCTTGCCGACGAGGTCGGCGCCGACGTCGGCGGCCTTCGTGAAGATGCCGCCGCCGAGTCGCGCGAACACCGAGATCAGCGAGCCGCCGAAGCCGAGGCCGATCAGGGCGTCGACTGCCTGGCGCTGGGTCTCGCCGATGATCCACGTGAGGATCCCGTAGTAGGCGGCGATCCCGAGCAGGGCGAGCCCGACGACGAGCAGGCCGGTGATCGCGCCGCCGCGGAAGGCGGCCGCCAGCGCGCTCGACACGCCCCCGCGCGCCGATTCGGCGACGCGGGCGTTGGCCCGCACCGAGACGTTCATGCCGATGTAGCCGGCTGCCGCCGAGAGCGCGCCACCGATCGCGAAGCCGATCGCCACGCGGATGTTCTGGAGCGGGATCAGCAGGATGAACACGATCACGCCGACTCCGGCGATCGTGATGTACTGGCGGTTCAGGTAGGCGCGCGCGCCCTCCTGGACGGCGGCCGAGATCGTCCGCATCCGCTCGTTGCCGGGCGAAAGGGCGAGCAGCGAGCGGGTCGTGAGGGCACCGTAGACAAGCGCGGCGCCGGCGCACAAGAGCGCGATCCACACGCCGTGGTGCGTCAGGAAGCTGGGCAAAGGAGTTCCTCCGGAGAAGCTTGGTTCGGGAGTGGCGGTGGCGCTCAGGCCAAACGCAAGGGCCACCACCCACGAGTGAATGGAGGCCCCGAGACTGCGAGGCGCGGCAGTTTAGCGATCTTCGCCTACTGACCGGGGATCCAGAGGCGCCCGCTGCGTTGTGCGGGCCCGGGCTCGCCCGGCTTCGTCGCCGGCGGCTTTGAGCTCGCCGGCTCTGGAGGCGGCGTCCCAGATCCGCCTGGTCCGGCCCCGGTACTTGCCGAATCCGGGGCCGGTGAGTCCGCTCCGCCGATCTGGACGTAGGCGAGCTGAAGCTGGGAGAGCGCGTCTCTGAGCTGCTTGGCCTCGCCGGGCGCCTGGGCCTCCAGCAGCGGCATCAGCGCCCTGACCGACTCGATCGCGAGGCGGACCTGGGCGGGGTCGCGTTCGGACTCGGAGCCGGGCATCAGCCCGGTCCGGCGCATCCCGAGGTTGATCAGCATCACGACGTTGTCGAGCAGCACGTGCTCGACCCGGAGCTGCTTGATCTGCGCCTCGTAGGCGGCGCGGAGCTCCTCTTCGCTCGGTTGTTCTGTGCTCATCGGATCGTCAGACGGTTGCGAAGCCAGGAGCATACGTGGCGCGGGTCTCCTCGACGGTGGCGGCAAACGCCTCGCCAAGCGACATCCCCGCCTCGAGCCGCGCCCGCTGTCGCTGGGCGCCGTTCGCCGCGCGAAACTCCGGCTCGAGGCCGAGCTCGCGCCGGACGGGCTCGGTCCAGGCGAGCAGGCGGTCGATCGCCGCGCGCGCGGGATAGGGCTCGCCGCGTTCGAGGTCGAGCAGCTCACCGTCGAGCCCGTAGCGGATCGCGCGCCACATGTTCTCCTCGATCAGGCGTGGCGGGAGATGATCGGAGGGCGCGCGCTCGTCGACGTCGCGCGCGGCCTGCGCCACGCAGGCGACGACCAGCGCCGCGAGCGCCTCGGACTCGGCGGCGGTCGCCTGGGCGTCGCAGATCCGCATCTCGACCGTGCCGAAGCTGAGGTGCGGGCGCACCGACCACCAGACCTGCGTGTACTCGACGATCGATCCGGTCGAGATCAGGAACTCGAGGTAGGCGGAGAACTGCGCCCAGCTGCCGATCACGTCGGGAACGCCGCAGCGCGGGAAGCTTCGCGTGAACGTCTGGCTGCGCGCGCTGTGAAGCCCGGAGTCACGACCGTCGAGGAACGGCGAGGACGCGGAGATCGCGAGCAGCAGCGGCAGCACCGGCCGCAGCCGGTCGCAGACCTGGACGACGCGATCGGGACCGCGGATCCCCACGTGGACGTGCAGGGAGAACGTGTTGTTGCGCCAGGCGACGTAGCGCAGCCCCTGCTCGACCCGGCGGTAGTGCTCGGTGTCGATGATCCGCTGCTCGCGGTAGTCCGCCCAGGGATGGGTGCCGGTCGACCCGAGCGCGACCCCGTGGTCGGCGGCGAGCGCGAACAGCCGGCGGCGGTGCTCGCGCTGGGCCTCGATCGCGGCTCGGAGGTCCTCTCCGCGGCCCGACGTGATCTCGATCTCGGAGGAGAGCAGCTCGCCTGTCACCGATCGGCTCAGCACCGGATCGCGGTCGGCGGCTTCTCGCAGCTCCTCGTAGCGCGGGACCATGTCGAGGCTGACCGGGTCGAGGACGGAGAACTCCTCCTCGAGCCCGACGGTGAAGTCGGTGGCCGTCTCGAAGGTGGCTCGGCCGCTGTCGAGGTCGATCGGCACCTGCGGTCAGGTGAGGTAGAAGTAGAGGGCGTAGAGGAGGTCGACCGCCGGGCTCGAGGTGTGGACCGTGACCTCGGGAGGGACGTGCAGGAGCGCCTCGGAGTAGTTGAAGATCACCTTCACCCCGCAGGCGACCAGCGAGTCGGCGAGCGGCTGCGCGGCCGCGGAGGGAACCGCCAGCACCGCGACGACGATCTCCTCATCGTCGACGACGTCGCTCAGCTCGTCGAGCGGCCGGACGACCAGGTCTCCGATCTCGGCGCCCACCTTCTCGGGGTCGGCGTCGAACAGCGCGACGACCCGGAAGCCGTGGTCGGCGAAGATGTCGGAGGTGGCGATCGCCGTCCCCAGATGGCCGGCCCCGAACAGGGCGATGTTGTGCTGCCCGGAGGTGTGGAGGATCTTCCGGATCTGATCGACGAGCGAGTCGATGTTGTAGCCGACGCCGCGCTTGCCGAACTTCCCGAAGCCGGAGAGGTCGCGGCGTATCTGGGTGGAGTTGACGTGCGTGTAGTCGGCGAGCTCCTGGGAGGAGATCGTGTCCTTGCCCATCTTGCGAGCCTGCGTGAGGACCTGGAGGTAGCGGGACAGGCGCGCGGCGACGCCCAGGGGGAGCTTTTCCCCTGGCCGCTCGAGCTCGTCACCCTCGGCGATCATCATCTGAAAGCCACTCTACTGAGGGCCATGCCCCGCTTCGGGGCCGTGCAGGGCCACTCCGAGTGCGGCTCGCAGGGCGTCCTCGTCGACGAGCAGCTCGAATGCCTCCCGCCCGTCGATCGTGATCACCGGGATCCGCTCGAGGTAGGCGCGCAGCAGCCGCTCGTCGTCCTCGATGTTGCGCTCCTGGAGGTCGAAGCCCGTGCCCGCGCGCACACGTTCGAGGACGGCTCGCGCGTCGTCGCACAGGCAGCACCCCGGTCGGCTGTAGAGCGTCACCTGTCGCGGCATCACGCCGCCAGTGGCCGCTCGCCGGTGGCGTAGACGTCGAGCTCCAGGTAGTCGGGGAACGGGAGCTGCTCGGAGTAGCGCGCCGCCGACGCGATCATCGCCGCGTTGTCGGTGCAGAGCTTGATCGGCGGCACGTCGAGCTCGACGCCGAGCGCGCCCATCGACTCGCGCAGCGGGCCGTTGGCGGCGACTCCGCCTCCGACGGCCAGCCTCGCGTGGCCCGTCTGGGCGAGCGCACGCTTGACGCGGATCGTGAGCGCCTCGACGATCGCCCGCTGGTAGGAGGCGGCCAGATCGGCGCGCCGCCGCTCGGCCTCCTCGGGGCCGAGGTCCCGGACCCTGTAGAGCAGTGCCGTCTTGAGGCCGGCGAAGGAGAAGTCGAGGCCCGGCATCTTGGCGCCGGGGGGGAACTCGAACGCGTGCGGGTCGCCCTCGGCGGCGAGTCGCTGGATCGCCGGCCCGCCGGGGTAGCCGAGGCCGAGCAGGCGTGCTCCCTTGTCGAACGCCTCGCCGGCCGCGTCGTCGAGCGTCTGTCCCAGGGTGTGCCACTCGGGCCCGGGGTTCTCGACGTCGGCGAGCAGCGTGTGCCCGCCGCTGGCGATCAGGGCGAGGAAGGGCGGCTCGAAGTTCGCGGGCTGGAGCATCGAGGCGGCGACGTGCCCGTGCAGGTGGTCGACCGGGGCGAACGGCAGCCGCCGTGCGGCGGCCAGCGCCTTCGCGGCGGAGAAGCCGACGAGCAGCGCGGCGACCAGCCCGGGCCCGCGGGTCGCGGCGACCAGCCCGACGTCGTCGAGCGTGGCGCCGGCGTCGCTGAGGGCTTCGTCGAGGGCCGGCTCCAGCAGCTGGAGGTGATGGCGTGACGCGATCTCCGGGACGACGCCGCCGAAGCGGTCGTGGATCCCCTGCGAGGAGATGACGTTGGCGAGGATCTCGCCCTCCCAGGTGGTGAGCGCCACGCAGGTGTCGTCGCAGCTCGTCTCGACGGCGAGGATCAGGCCCGGCTGGCCGCGCGTCACGCCGGCTCCCACGGCGTCATGCCGCCTCCCACGGCGTCACGCCGGCTCCCACGGCGTCACGCCGTCTCCCACGGCGTACCGACCGCTCGCCACATGATCAGAGCGTCCTCGCCGGTGTCCTGGTAGTAGCGCCGCCGCGTGCCCACGCTCCGAAAGCCGAAGCTCTCGTACAGCGCGATCGCCGCTGCGTTGGAGACGCGCACCTCGAGGGTGTAGTTGGCGTCCGAGCCCGCCCGCTCGAGCATCGACTCGATCAGCGCCTTGGCGATGCCCTCGCGCCGGCGGTCGGGGTCGACGGCGACGTTCATCAGGTGGTAGGTCTCCTCGTAGCGGGCGCACACGAGATAGCCGGTCAGTCCGGCGCCGTCAGAGGCGGCGAGGCAGATGCCCGACGGCTTGGAGAGCTCGAGGACGAACATCGCAAGCGACCACGGCGTGGGAAACGCGCGGCGCTCGATCGCCATCACCGAGGGGAGGTCGGAGTAGCTGAGCGGGCGGATGGTTGTCGTGTCCTGGGTCATTGCCGGCGGGCGATCTCGGCGTCGGGCAGCCGGAGGTACATCGGCTGCACTGCGTCGGGGGGGCGGGCGGGCCGGACTCCGGCGGCAATCGCGAGCCGGCAGTGCTCGAGCGCTGAGACCCGGTGCAGCGGTGCATCCTGCGGCGGGAGGGTGACCCCGGCCCGCTCCAGATCCGGTGCGAATTTTACCGCCCCGTCCCCCACTGCAATCGCACCGCGCGGCAGCCTACGCGCCACATCGGCGAGCCCTTCCGGCGCCAGGACGCATGGCTCGAGGGCCGGCGGGTCGGTGGCCGGGTCGCCCGCCGCGTCCCATGCTGCCGCAAACGCCTCGCCACGGCGCGCATCGAGCACCGCCAGCACCGGGGTGGCTTCGTGCGCCCGGCGCGCGGCCACGGCGAGGCTGGCGAGCGTGGAGATGCCGACCAGCTCGATCTCCCGCGCGCGGGCGAGGGCCTGGGCCGTGGCGATGCCGATGCGCAGGCCGGTGAACGTGCCAGGGCCGATGCCGACGGCGATCCTGTCGATCGCCTCCCAACCGGCGCCGCTGCGGCCGAGCACCTCCTCGACGAGGCGCAGGAGCCTGCTCGTGTGGTTCGGCCTGGCGCCGGGAGACGGGTCGTCGCGCTCGCTCACCTGGAGTGGCGGCTCGGCGGCCTCGTCGAGGAGCGCGACGGCCGTGGCCGGGGTGGCGGTGTCGAGGCCGAGAACCCTCATTCGATCTCCACCGTCCGGTGGTCGCCGCCGGCGTGGGCGAGCTTGACGCGCCGCGCGACGCGTGCGAGACCGGCGATCGCCGGTTCGGCGCCCTCGGGCCATTCCACGAACGAGATCGTGCCCGGCCCGATGTAGTCGGCCAGCAGGTCGGGGTCCTCGTCGTCTAGATGGGCGATCCGGTACAGGTCGATGTGCGAGACCGTCGCGGCCGGCCCGCCGGTGGCCGGATAGCGCTGGCCGATCGTGAACGTTGGGCTGGTGACCGCGACCCGCACGCCGAGCGCGCGGCAGGCGCCACGCACGAACGTCGTCTTGCCGGCCCCTAGCTCGCCGCTGATCAGCACCACGTCTCCCGGCGCGAGGCTCGCCGCCAGCTCGGCCCCGAGGCGCTCGGTCTCCTCGCTGGACCTCGAATCGCGGCGATCGGCGCTCAAGCCCGTCTTCTGCGCAGGACACCTCCGGCGAGGAGCAGACCCGCGCCCGCGAGGGCCTCGGGGAGCAGGTCGAAACCGGTCCGGGGAACCGCGCGTGTCGGGGCCGGCGTGGGCGTGGTCGGCGGGGCGGTCGAGGTTGTCGCCGTGGTGGTCGGTGCCGAGGGGGTCGTGGTCGTCAGCCAGCTCGGAGGCCCTGGGGTGAGGTGCGAGTAGCCGGCCGCCGCTGCCGGGGAGGCGCCCCCGGTCAGGAGGATCAGGGCGAGGAGCGGGGGCGCGAGTCGGAGGCGGACCATCGAGGGGCCACACTGTAAAGAGCAAGGCTTTTGGCGGGCATGAAGCCGCCCTCCGCTACCTTCACGGACTGGATGCGCAAGCGGATCCAGCCTGCTCTGAACCTGCTCCAGGGCTCCGACACCGCCAAGGCGGCGGGCCTTGCCGGCGCGATGATCGCCAACAACGTGATCGCGCTCGGGTCGTCGATCGTGTTCGCCAGGCTACTCGGCGACTACGGCGCGCTGGCCGCACTCGTCAGCTATCTGCTGATCCTGACCGTGGCCGGCCAGGCGATGCAGGTGGCGACCGCCCGCGAGGGGGTGCTCGGTCATCTCGGGGTCGGGGCCGACCTGCTCGGCACGCTCGAGCGCTGGGCCCGCTCGCTCTCGCTGTTCACGCTGCTGGCCACGGTCGTCTCGATCCTCCTGCGCCAGCCGATCGCCGACCTGGTCGGTGTCAAGCACGAAGCCTGGGCGGCCGCGGCCGGGATCCCCGCCGGTTGCCTGTACCTGGAGGTGTCGATCCTGCGCGGCGCCCTCCAGGGCGTCGGCGACTACAGGAGCGTCGGTCTCAGCCTGATCGGCGAGCAGGCAACGCGCCTGGTCACGGGCGCTGTGCTCGCGGTGGTCGGCCTCGGCGTCGGCGGCGCCTACCTGGGCTCGCTGCTCTCGTACGTGGCGATGACGGCGTACTGCGCCTACCGGCTGTACGCGCAGCTCGCCGAGCCGGGCCGATCCCACTGGCACGCGAGCAAGACCGCCCAGGCCGTCGTCGGCCTCTGGAAGCACGTGTGGGGTGCCTGGGTCCCGATCGCCGGGCTGGCCGTCATCCAGCTCCTCCAGAACCTCGATTTGATCACCGCCAAGCACCAGTTCTCGAAGAACGTGGCGAGCTCGTACGCGGTCGCGGCCGTGGCCGCGAAGGTCCTGATCTGGGTGGCGATGGGAGCGGGCTTCTATCTCGTCCCCGAGACCTCGCGCCGGCGCGCGACGGGCGAGGACACGCGGATCGTGCTCCTCAAGGCGATCGGGATCATCGCGGTCTGCGCGATCCCGTGCCTGCTCATCTACGCCTTCGCCGCCCACCCGCTGCTGGCGATCGTGTTCGGCAAGAAGCGCGCCGTGGCGTCTGCGTCGCTGCTCCCGCTCGGCGCCGCCTTCACCGTTCTCGCCGCGACCTACCTCGCGGTCCAGTACATGCTGGCGCTCAAGCGAACGGCGTTCCTGGCCGTGATCGCGGTCGTCGCGATCGTCGAACCGGTGCTGCTGCTGCAGGCGCCGCGCCACCCGGCCGCGTTCGCGAGCGTCGTCCTCGGCGTGCAGGCGGCGGGCGCGGTGCTCGCCTACGGCATGGCGATGCGCCGCGACCGCGCCACCAAAATCCCGCCCCCACCGCCGGCCGCGCCCGAAACACCGGCTCCCGCGCCTGAGCCCGTCGCATAGGGTTCGCGGCATGGCCGTCACGAAGATCATCGAGCTGGTCGGAAGCTCGACCACCAGCTCCGACGACGCCGTCCGGGCAGCGCTGAGTGAGGCACGCGCAAGCGTGCGGAACATCAAGGCGCTCGACGTGGTGTCGATCGGACTGCGGGGCGAGGACCTGAACGAGTGGCGCGCGCACGTGCGCATCTCGTTCCTGGTCGAGCGGGTCAGCGAGTAGCGCCTAGAAGAGGCCGAGCTGCTCGGCGCCAACCTCCAACGGAGGCTCTGACTCCGGCGGCGATTCCGAGGTCGGCTCCGGCTCGGGAAGGCGGCCCGGGTCGAGGCTTGGTGGCGGCTCGGAAACGAGACCCGGGCCGAGCCCTGGCGCTGGCTCGGGCTGGACCGGTGGCTGGGGGGGCGGGCCTTCTTTCAGGAGCGCCGGGATCTGGGCGAAGTCGGCCCTCAGCATCTCGAGGTTCGAGGGCGTGTACAGCGCCGCCGCAGGGTGGTAGAGCGGCAGCAGCCGGACCGCCCGGGGCCCGATCACGCGCACCTCGACCTGACCGTGCAGCCGCGAGATCCCCGTCGGGTCACCGCGCAGCAGCTTCGTGGCGAAGTTCCCGAGCGTGCAGATCACGGTGGGCTCGATCAGCTCGATCTGGCGCAGCAGGTATGGCCGGCAGGCCTCGATCTCGTGTGGATGTGGATCCCGGTTGTCGGGAGGCCGGCACTTGAGCGTGTTGCAGATGAACACGTCGCCGCGCTCGAGCCCGATCTCCTCGAGCAGCCGGTCGAGCAGCTTTCCCGCCTGGCCCACGAACGGCAGGCCCATGCGATCCTCGTTGGCGCCCGGGGCCTCGCCGACGAACATCAGGTCGGCGTCGGCGTTGCCGGCGCCGAACACGACCTGGGTACGCGACCCCGCGAGCTGGCAGGCGACGCAGCCGCGCGCCTCCTCGAAGACCGTCTTCAGGAGCTCGCGGCGCTCTAGTGGCCCCAACCGCAACGTCCCACCGGAAATGGCGGCTCGCACGGAGGTGATGGTAACCACGGCCCCGGCGGGGGTAATATTGATCGTGACGAGGCCGTCACCTTTTGGACGGACCTCGACACGAACGTTTCACCCGAGAGCCGCCGACCGGTATCTCCACCGAAGGAGAACTGGAACTGCAACCTTTTCACGACCCCGCCTCGAGCCTTGCCGTCGTCGGCCAGGGGCGCCTCGGCTGTGCGCTCGCGCCCGCGCTGGCCGCCGCGGGCGTCGAGGTGACGGGGCCGCTCGGCCGCGGCGTCGAGATCAGCGGCTTCGAGGCCGTGCTGCTTTGCGTTCCCGATGGCGAGATCGCATCGGCCGCCGCGGCGATCGCGCCCGGCCCGCTCGTGGGTCACTGCTCGGGAGCCACCGGGCTCGAGCCGCTCGCCCCGCATGAAGCGTTCTCCCTGCACCCGCTGATGACCGTCACCGGACACGGCAGCCGCTTCGCAGGCGCCGGCGCGGCGGTGGCCGGATCATCGTCGAGAGCGGTCGCCTACGCCCGCTCGCTGGCCGAGAAGCTGGACATGGAGCCCGTCGGGGTCGCCCCCGCCGATCGTGCCGCCTACCACGCGGCGGCCTCGATCGCATCGAACTTCCTCATCACCCTCGAGGCCGCGGCGGAGCGGCTCGCACGGTCGGTCGGCGTGGAGCGCCGCCTGCTCGTCCCCCTCGTGCGCGCGACGGTCGAGAACTGGGCCGAGCTCGGGGCCGCGCGAGCTCTGACCGGCCCCGTCGCCCGTGGCGACGAGAGAACGGTCGCGGCCCAGCGCGCGGCGCTGCTCGCCCGCGCGCCCGAGCTGCTGTCGCTGTTCGACGCGCTCGTCGACGCGACCCGCGCGCTCGCCGACCGACCCGTGCTGGAGGGAGCCCGGTGAGGACCCTCCGGACCGTCGCCGAGCTGCGCGCCGCGCTGGCCGAGCCGCGGCGGCGCGGTGCCCGCATCGGTCTCGTGCCGACGATGGGCGCCTTCCACGCCGGGCACCTGTCGCTGATGAGGCGCGCCCGCGCCGAGTGCGACGAGGTCGTCGTGTCGCTGTTCGTCAACCCCGCCCAGTTCAACGAGGCGGGAGACCTCAACGCCTACCCGCGCGACGAGGCCCGCGACGCCGCGCTCGCCGCCGAGGCCGGCGTCGACCTCCTGTTCGCGCCGGCGGTCGAGGAGGTCTACCCGGCGGGATTCGCCACCCGCGTGTCGGTAGAGGGCCTCACCGATCGCCTCGAGGGCGCCCACCGCGGGCGGGAGCACTTCGACGGCGTCTGCACCGTCGTGACGAAGCTCCTCAACATGGTCGCCGCCGATGTGGCCTACTTCGGCCAGAAGGACGCCCAGCAGGCGCTGGTCATCCGCCGGCTCGTTCGCGACCTCGACATCCCCGTCGAGATCGAGGTCTGTCCGACCGTCCGCGAGCCGGACGGACTCGCGATGTCGAGCCGGAACGCCCACCTGAGCGCGGAGGACCGCCGGCGTGCGCTCGGGCTGCACCGCGCGCTGCGGGCCGCGGAGGCCGCCGTTGCGGAAGGCGAGCGCGACGTGGCGACGATCCGCCGCCGGGCGCTGGACGAGCTGGCCGCCGCGGGGGTGGAGACCGAGTACTTCGAGCTGGTGTCACCGGAAACGCTGACGCCGGTGTCGGGGGTTGACGAGCCCGTGCTGGCCCTGGTGGCCGGGCGGGTAGGGGGCACACGCCTGATCGACAACCAGATGCTCTCGACCGCAGCCGGTGCAGGCACACCGCCATCGGCTGGGCGGGAAGCGCGAGATAGGGAGAAGCCATGCATCGCACGATGCTGAAGTCCAAGATCCACCGGGCCAAGGTGACCGAGTGCGATCTGCACTACGTGGGCTCGATCACGATCGACGCCGAGCTGCTCGAGGCCGCGGACATCAGGCCTTTCGAGCAGGTGGCGGTCGTCGACGTGGACAACGGCGCCCGCTTCGAGACCTACACGATCGCCGGCGAGCGTGGCTCGGGCGACATGAAGGTGAACGGCGCGGCCGCGAGGCTCGTCCACCAGGGCGACACGATCATCGTGATCTCCTACGGGATCTACGACCCCGACGACCTTAAGCACTACTCGCCGCGTGTCGTGCACGTCGGCTCCGGCAACCAGATCCTGGCGGTCGACGACGAGGTCGCGACGCTGCTGGGCGAGCCCGTCGTCTGAGGAGGCCGCCGAATGTCTTCCGCACCCCCCCACATCAGCGTTCCGTCCGACGCCTCGCGCCTGCCCGTCACGCTCCCGATCCTCCAGGAGAAGAAGCGCCTCGGCGAACCGATCGTGATGGTCACCGCCTACGACTTCCCGAGCGCGAGGGCTGCCGAGGCGGCCGCCGTCGACATCGTCCTCGTCGGCGACTCCGGCGCGATGACCGTGCTCGGCTATCCCTCGACCGTCGAGGTGACGAGCGAGGAGCTGCTCGTCCTCGCTCGCGCCGTCCGCCGCGGTCTGCGAACGCCGTTCATGGTCGCCGATCTGCCGTTCGGGTCCTACGAGGTCTCCGACGAGCAGGCGGTTCAGACGGCGATGCTGTTCGTCAAGCAGGCCGGCGCCGACGCGGTCAAGCTAGAGCGCGGCAACGAAGTTTCGGTCTCGCGCGCCCGCGCGATCGTCCAGGCGGGAATCCCGGTGATGGGCCACGTCGGCCTGACCCCGCAGACATCGACGGCGCTCGGGGGCTACAAGGCCCAGGGCCGCGACGGCTCGGCTGCGCTTCAGATCGCCCAGGAGGCATTGGCCCTGGAGCGGGCGGGCTGCTTCTCGATCGTCTTCGAGGCGATCCCGAGCGCGGTCTCCGAGGAGCTCGTGCCGCTGCTCTCGGTGCCCGTGATCGGGATCGGCGCCGGCCCGGCGACCGACGGGCAGGTGCTCGTCTTCCACGATCTGCTCGGGATCCGCGAGGGCCGCGGGGCTCGCTTCGTCCAGCGTTACGCCGACCTCCAGTCCGAGATGGACGCCGGGGTGTCCGCGTATGCCGCAGACGTGCGGGCGCGCCGCTACCCGAAGCCGGAGCACGGCTACTCGATCGATGCCGTCGAGTTCGCTCAGTTCCAAGCTGAGCTCGCGGCGCTGGCCGCGACGGATCGCGTCCTTTAGCGGTGCGGGTCGAATAACCGCGAACTGTTGGCGGTTTTTCGACCCGCACCCGTTCTTCGTGGGGAGCGGCGGTTACCATCCCCACCGTGCCGCCGCGGCTGAGCCAGGTCTTCGCCCCCCGGGACCGGATCTACTTCGAGCTGTTCGAGGAGGCAGGACGGAACATCCTCCGGGCCTCCGACCTGCTCGATCGCCTGCTCGAGGGCTACCCCGACTCGAAGCCGCTCGCCAAGGACATCCGCGACTGCGAGCACGAGGGCGACCGGATCACCCACGACATCATCGACCGCCTCAACCACACGTTCGTCACCCCGATCGACCGGGAGGACATCCTCGGGCTCGTCTCGGCGCTCGACGACATCGTCGACTACATCGAGGAGGTCGCCGACTACCTCGGCCTGTACCGCATCGAGGCGCCGATGGACCAGGCGATCAAGCTCGCCCGCGTCCTCAAGGCCAGCACCTCCCAGGTGTGCGAGGCGATCCCGCAGCTGCGGGCCTTCCATGACATCTCGCGCCACACGGTGGAGATCAACCGCCTCGAGAACGAGGGCGACCGCATCACCCGCGAGGCCGTCGCGTCGCTGTTCGACGGCGGCATCGACCCGATGGTCGTGATCCGCTGGAAGGACCTGTTCGAGCG
>Ga0070739_10003754_pt1 | contig 18632 bp, 13 predicted proteins | sample Coa_R1_7_FD_66445 | JGI IMG/M metagenome (GOLD analysis project Ga0070739, IMG submission 66445) | Surface soil microbial communities from Centralia Pennsylvania, which are recovering from an underground coalmine fire - Coalmine... | ecosystem: Environmental > Terrestrial > Soil > Unclassified ... | reverse complement strand
CGGCCACCGACGTGTACTCGCTCGGCGTGGTCCTGTTCGAGCTGCTAGCCGGCCGGCGCCCGTTCGAGGGCGAGAGCTTCGTGCAGGTGGCGATGCAGCACCTGCACGCCGAGCCGCCGCCGCTGGCGGAGCTAAACCCGGCGGTGCCGCCGAGCGTGGTGGCGCTCGTCGAGCGGGCGCTGTCGAAGGAGCCGACGGCGCGCTTCGCCGACGCCGGCGCGATGGCCGCCGCGCTGCGCGAGGAGGAGCAGCGGCTCCTGGCGCCGGACCTCACCGAGGCCTGGGAACCGCCCGCTGTCGACACGGGGCCGCCGGCGCTCGAGCGGCAGGGCCGCGGCGCCCGCGCTCCCCAGGCCATGCGCGCCCGAGACGCGGCGACCGTGCCCGCGACAACTGCGAGGCGCGGGCCGGGTGCTGGGCGCCCCCGCGGCCTGCCCGACCCGCGGCCGGCGATGGCTGCTGCGCTGGAAGCGGGACGCGCCGCGCTCGGGGCCGCTGCCGAGCGGCAGCGGCAGGCGCTGGCCGCGCTGCGCCCCGCGCTGGCCGGTGGGCCGGCGCTGGCGCGGCGGCTGGACGAGCGCTCCGCGCGCACCGCGCTGATGGCGCTGCCGGTGCTGCTCGCGGTGCTGGCCGCGGTGCTGGTCAGCGCGAACCTGGCGGGCGACCACGGCGACAGCAGCACCGCGCGCGTCGCCCCAACGGAAAGCGCACCGGCTAGCGGCGGGCTGCTCGGTCCTCGGCCGACTGCCGAACAGCCGCTCGGCGAGACCGTCGCGCCCGGCGCCGAGCAGCCACGAGCGGGGACCGCCGCGGCGCGGGCAACGCCGGCAGCCCCCGCGCGCGCCGCCGCGGCCGCGCCGACCAAAGCGGCCGCCGCCCGCGCGGCCGCCCCGCCCCCGACCGAGCCGCCGCCGACAGAGCCGCCCGCCACGGCCGCTCCGAGCACCGAGCGGGCGCGCGTGGTCGCGGCCGCGGTGGCGCCAGCGTCGGAGCACGCGCTCGCGGGTGCGGCCGCCCACGAGCCACCAACGCCGGCGCCCACGAACCCGCCGGCTCCCACGGCGGCGCCCAAGCCGACGAGCCCGCCGGCGGCAGCCGAGCCGCGCCAGGCAGCGGCGACCCCGGCGGCCGCGCCGACCGCCGCTCCCACCGAGCCGCCGACCGCGCCCGCGCCGACCAGCCCGCCGGCGCCGGCCCTCGCCGCTGTGCCGACGCTGGGCGCGCTCGAGTCGGCTGGGTCCGCGGCAGCCTCCGTCGGCGCACTGCGCGAGCCCGGCGCGGCGCCATGGACGAGCGCCGTGGCCGGCCGCACCGTGCCGCGCGACGAGCCCGCGGCGCCGCCCACGGTAGCGCCCACCGCCGTGCCGACCGTCGCTCCGACGAGCCCGCCGCCGACCAGCCCTCCCACCCCCGTCCCCACCCGCCGGCCGGCGCCGCCGACGGCCACGCCCGCGCCGAAGCCGACCAGCCCTCCCGCGCACGCGGAGACGCGCCCAGCCAGCGCGCCCCAGCGCATGCAGCAGGTGCAGCCGGTCGAGCCGCCCGTCGCGGTGCCGCCGGGCCCGCCGTTTGGCCCCGTGGCGCCGCGCGTGATGCCGCCGGGACCGCCGGTCGCGGCGCCACTACCTTGGGCCGTGCCACCGCCGGGCGCACTACCCCCCGGCCCGCCGGCCGGCGTGCCCGTCCCTGCCACCCCGGTGCCGACCTGGTGGCGATAAGAGCCTCTACCGATACTCGATACCTGATGTGAGCCTGCGGCTTACGTCGGGTAGTGTCCGGGTTTCGTTACGAGCTGTGAGCGGGCTAATCCTTTCCTGCCAGCGGTGCGAGCGGCGCGCGCCGCTGCCGCCGCGCGCCTTCCGTTGCTGCCGCGGTACTGATGCGCTAGAGTGGTAGCGTTCGCCGGAGGGCCATCTGCCCGAGACCAGTGCCCGGGTGAGGAGCAGCCCTCCGGCGCCCGTTACCTTCCCCGGGCGGCGGCGCCCCCGGCGCGCCTGGCGCTCGAACCGCCCTCGTACAGGAATCGAGATGGACGCGCTGGAGCGCTCCGCCGCCGCTACCGCTGTGCCGCTGTCATCCCCCTTCGTGCGGGTCGACGGCGTCTCGAAGGTCTATCGGGCGCGCGAAGGCCGTCTCACCGCCCTCGACGACGTGAGCTTCGCGCTGGGCGAGGGCGAGTTCGTCTCGGTCGTCGGGCCGTCCGGCTGCGGCAAGAGCACCCTGCTCATGCTCATCGCCGGGCTGACGCCCCCGACCAGCGGCCGGGTCGTCATCCGGGGCTGTCCCGTCCGCGGTCCATTCACCGACCTCGGCATCGTCTTCCAGCGCGACGCGTTGCTCGACTGGCGGACGGTGCAGGACAACGTGCTGCTGCCGATCGACGTGCGCCGCCTCCGCCGCCAGGCGTACGTCGGCCGGGCCAGCGAGCTGCTCGGCCGCGTCGGCCTGGCCGGCTTCGAGCGCAGCTACCCCTGGGAGCTGTCCGGGGGCATGCGCCAGCGCGTGGCGATCTGCCGCGCCCTGGTCCACGACCCGCCGCTGCTGCTGATGGACGAGCCCTTCGGCGCCCTCGACGCGCTGACCCGCGACCAGATGGTGCGCGACCTGCAGCGGATCTGGCTCGCCACGCGGAAAACGGTCCTGTTCATCACCCACAGCATTGCCGAGGCGGTGTTCCTCTCCGACCGCGTGCTGGTCATGTCGCCGCGGCCCGGCCGGCTGGCCGCGGTCCTGGAGGTGGACCTGCCGCGCCCGCGTACGCTGGCCCTGCGCGACACGACCGCGTTCGCGCGCTACAGCGCCCGCATCCGCCAGCAGTTCCAGGCCTTCGGGCTCCTGGTCGAGGAGTAAGCATGGAGACCACCTCGCGGCAGGCCGCCGTCGCCGCCAGTCGCCCGGAGGACGTGCCGCCCCAGCGGCCGCCGCTGTACCGGCGCCTCGCGCCGTACGCGGTGCCGACGGCGACGCTGCTGGCGGTCCTGGTGCTCTGGGAGCTCGGCACGCACCTCTTCCGCGTGCCTCGGCTGCTGCTGCCCGCGCCGAGCGCCATCGTCGGCACGATGGTCGACCAGGCGCCCCTGCTCGCCGAGATGAGCATCACTACCACGGAAGAGATCCTCCTCGGCTTCGGGCTCAGCGTGCTCGTCGGCATCCCCCTCGGCGCGCTGATCGTCTACTCGCGGCCGTTCGAGATGGCCGTCTACCCGCTGCTCGTGGCCTCGCAGACGATCCCCAAGGCGGCGCTGGCGCCGATCTTCGTCGTCTGGCTAGGGCTGGGGATGCCGTCCAAGGTGCTGATCGCCTTCGTCATCGCCTTCTTCCCGATCGTGATCGACACAGCCGTGGGCCTCCGCTCCACGCCGCCGGAGATCCTGCACCTGATCCGCTCGCTGGGCGCGAGCCCTCTCCAGACCTTCTGGATGGTCCGCCTGCCGCAGGCGCTGCCGAACATCTTCGGCGGGCTGAAGATCGCCAGCACCCTGGCCGTGGTCGGCGCGATCGTCGGGGAGTTCGTGAGCGCGGACAAGGGGCTCGGCTACCTGGTCCTGGTAGCCAACGGCAACCTGAACACCACGCTTGTCTTCGCCGTGGTGGCGACCCTGTCGCTCGTCGGCGTGGTGTTCTACTTCGTCATCGAGCTGATCGAGAGGGTCGTCGTCCGCTGGCACGTGTCGGTGCGTCGCGAGGAAGCCGCGGGCACGCTCTAGCGCACGCGGGGGCCGGCGCCGCGCGGCGCCGGCGGGGAGGGATCACCATGCCTACGCCGGAGCCGATCGAGTCCGAGCGCGCGACCGCGCCCGCGGGCACCTCGCGCCGCGACTTCCTGCGCCACGCCCTGGCCGCCGGGCTGGCGGTGCCCGCCCTGGGCGGCGTCCTGGGCGCCTGCAGCGGCGCGACACCGCGGGCAGCGGCGCCAGCCGCCGGCGCGCCGGCGGCCAGCAGCAGGGGCGCGAGGGCGTCGGTCACCTTTGTCCTGGACTGGATTCCCTTCGGCCGGCACGCCCCGTACTACGTGGCGCTCGACAAAGGCTACTACGGCGAGGCTGGCCTGGACGTAACTATCCAGCAGGGCACGGGCACCACGCCGGGCCTGCGCGCGCTGGTCGCCGGGCAGGCCCAGTTCAACTTCAACGACATCGGCTCGATGATCGCCGCCCGCTCCCAGGACGACCTCGACCTGGAGGCGCTGGCCTGCATCTACCAGAAGGCGCCGCACACGATCTTCTTCATCAAGGGCCAGGGCATCGAGCGGCCCAAGGACCTCGAGGGCAAGAAGATCGCCTACTCCCCCGGCGACTCGCCGAAGGCGATGTTCCCGGCCTTCGCTAAGGCGAATGGCATCGACGAGTCGAAGATAAGCTGGGCCTCGGTGGACCCGAACTCGAAGAACAGCGTCCTGCTCAACCACCAGGTCGACGCGATGATGACCTATATCCTGACCCGGCCGGTGCTGGAGAAGGCGGCGCAGGATGGCGACCAGATCGGCAGCTTCGTTTACGGCGACTGGGGCGCCGACTTCTACGCCAACGGGCTGATCGCGCGGCGCGACGTAGTCGCGCCGCAGCCGGACCTGGTACGCGGGTTCGTCAAGGCCACGCTGCGCGGCTTCGAGTACACCTTCGCCAACCCGAGCGAGGCCGTCGCCATCCTGCACAAGTACCAGCCGCAGCTCGACGAGGACTCGGCGCTCAAGGAGATCGACATCATCAAGGACCTGGCGATCAACGACGACACGACCCGCAACGGCCTGGGCCACATGAACCCGGAGAAGATGCAGCAAACCAGGGACCTGACGATCACCTACCTCGGCTTGAAGGGCGACGTGCCCGTGGACTCGCTGTACACGAACGCGTTCCTGCCGCGCGATGCTCCGGCCGCGGCGGGAGGGAGGACCTGATGCTGGACCTCGCGATTCGCGGCGGCACGCTCGTGGTGCCGGGCCAGGGCATCTTCGCCGCCGACCTGGGCGTCGTCGGGGAGAAGGTGGCCCAGGTCGCGCTGCCCGGCGGGCTGCCCGAGGCGAAGCGAACGCTCGACGCCAGCGGCAGGCACGTCCTGCCGGGGATCGTCGACCCGCACGCCCACTTCGGCGTCCAGACCAGCTTCGCCCAGGACGTGGAGCACGAGACGCGGGCGGCGCTGTTCGGCGGCGTGACGACGATCGGCGCCTTCCTGCGCGAGCCCGTCTCCTACCACGACGTGTTCCCACGATTCCGCGCCGAGCTGGAGGAGCGCTCGTCGGTAGACGTGTTCTTCCACATCGTGATCTCCACCGAGCAACACCTGGCCGAGATGGCCAGCTACGCTCAGCAGTACGGCGTCCGCTCGTTCAAGGCCTACCTGGCGGGGATGCACGGCCTCTACCAGGGTGTGGACGACGGCTTCCTGCTCCAGCTCCTCCAGCAAGCGGCGGCGCTGGGCGACGACGTCCTGGTCTGCCTGCACGCCGAGAACCTCGGTATGGTCGAGCGGGCCACCGCCCGTGTGGCAGGCCGCTTGGGCGACGCCCCCGGCACGCTGGCCGATTGGTCGGCGGCCCGCCCGGACGTCGCGGAGGAAGAGGCCATCGTCCGCTCGGCGTTCCTGGGCAGCGTGGCGGGGGCGCGCGTCTACATCGTGCACCTGACCTCCGGGCGGGGCGCCGAGCGGGTGCGGGCGCTGAAGCCCGACCACCCGCGCCTGTACGCGGAGACGGTGACTCACTACCTCTCACTGGACGTCGAGAACCCGCTGGGTGCGCAGCTCAAGCGCCTGCCGCCGCTGCGGACCGCCGCCGACGTCGAGACGCTGTGGCAGGCCGTGGCCGATAGCACCGTGGACACGCTGGGCACCGACCAGGTCGTCGCCTCGTCGGCGATCAAGGAGGCCGACAAAGGCATCCTCGCCGCGAAAGGCGGCTTCACCGTCGAGGCGACGCACCTGCCCGTGATCCTGACCGAGGGCTACCACCGCCGCGGCCTGCCGCTGGCGCGGCTGGTCGAGGCGATGACGGCGGCCCCGGCCCGCCTGTTCGGGCTCTACCCGCGCAAGGGCACGATTGCGGTCGGCGGCGACGCCGACCTGGTGGTCGTGGACCTCGACCGCGAGCGGCGCGTGGCGGTGGCCGAGCTGCCCACCTGGAGCGACTTCTCGCCCTGGGAGGGCGTGGCCCTGCGCGGCTGGCCCGTCGCCACCGTGCTGCGCGGCCAGATGGCAATGGAGGACGGGCGACTGCTCGTCGCCCCGGGCGTGGGGCGCTACCTGCCGCGCGCCGCGCCGGCCGGCGCGCGAGCGAACTGATGCGCCACGGCGAGCGACGATGAGCGACCCCGCCGGGCGGGGCACGTCCCGCCGCGGCGGCCCTCGCGGCGGCGGCCGGGCGCCCGCTGTCCGAGCCGCTGGGACCGCTGTAGGAGACGCCAGATGACCGACGCCGATCCCGCCGAGCGGCGCCGCGCCGATCAGTTCTACCGCGGCGTCGACAAGGACCTGAAGCTGTTCGGGGCGGCGCGCCTGGGTGAGCGCAACGTCTGGGTCCGGCTGTCGCGCTACGCCGTCCACAGCAACCTGCTCGAGCCGGAGCTGCGGGGCGTCCTCGCCCGCGTCACCGACCTGCGCTCCTGGTACCCGGCCTGGGCCGAGCGCGCCGCCTACTTCGCGGGCCAGGCCGACGAGGCGAGCGCGAGCGGCCACCGCGCGAGCGCGGCCGAGTACTGGCTGACCGCCTCGGCGCTGTACCACGTGGCGCAGATCAACACCCGCCCGGAGGACCCCCTCAAGGCCGAGGGGGCGCGCCAGTCGGCGGCCTGCTACCGCCGCGCGGCGCCGCTGTTCGTCCCGCCGGCGGAGGCGGTCGCGATCGCTAGCCCGGTCGGCACGCTGCCCGGCTACCTGCGCCGCCCCGCCGACGTGGCGCGCCCCCCGCTGGTCGTGCTGGTGAACGGCGCGAACTCGAGCAATGAGGAGCTGCACGCCTGGACGGACGGCTTCCTGCGGCGTGGCCTGGCCACGCTCGCCTTCGACGGCCCGGGGCAGGGCGAGCTGGCGCCCCACCGCGGCGGCATCCCGCTCACCGCCGACGGCTACGACGCGGCGATCGCCGCCGCCGTCTCCTGGGCCGCCGCGCGCGACGACCTGGCCGGCGCGCGGATCGGGCTATGGGGGATGAGCCTCGGCGGGCTGCTGGTGGCGCGCGCGGCCGCCCGCGACGAGCGGGTGCGGGCGGCCGTGTCGCTCGGCGGCCTGCGCTCGCTGGAGGCCTACGCCGACCTGCCGCTGCCGGTCCAGGAGGAGATGCGCGAGCTGACCGGCCTGGCGAGCTTCGCCGCGACCGAGGCCTACGTCGCCCACGCCTACCGCGCGGACAACCTGGGGACGATCCGCTGCCCGTTCCTGGTGGTGCACGGCGTGCTGGACGACATCGTGAGCACCGAGGACGCCCGCCGCCTGGCGGCCGCCGCGGGCGAGCGCGGCGAGTGCTGGGTGTTCGAGGACGGCGTCCACGTCTGCTACAACCTGTTCCAGGCCCTACGGCCGCGCGTCGCGGATTGGCTCGCCGACCGGCTGGGCGCCTAGCGGTCTCCCGATCTCGACAGCAGAGGAGCAGACCGATGGACCTCGTGATCCGGAACGCGCGCGTGCGTGGGCGCTCCGAGCCAGTGGATATTGGCATCAGCGGCGAGCGGATCGAGGCTGTCGCGCCGCGCCTGGCGGCGTCGGCCGGACGCGAGATCGACGCCGGCGGGCGGCTGGTCTCGCCCGCGTTCGCGAACCTGCACCTGCACGCCGACAAGTCGCTGCTGGGCGAGGTGATGCGGCCGAACGTCTCGGGCACCCTGCCCGAGGCGATCGAGATCACCAACGACTTTAAGCGCCACTACGACCCCCAGGAGGTCGCGCAACGCGCCGGACGCGTCGTCGAGGCCGGCATCCGCAACGGCACGACCTTCTTCCGCCTGTTCGCCGACGTGGGCACGATCGGCGGCGTGCGGCCGGCGGAGGGGCTGCTGCTCGTGCGGGAGCGCTACCGCGACCTGGCCGAGATCCAGGTGGTCGCCTTCCCGCAGGAGGGGCTGGTCCGCGACCCGGGCGCGGAGGCGCTGATCCAGCAGGCGATGGACCTCGGCTGCGACGTCGTCGGCGGGCTGCCCTGGTACGAGTACACCGACGACGAGGCGCGCCAGCACATCGACATCTGCTTCCGCATCGCCGAGCGGTACGGCCGCGACATCCACATGCTGGTCGACGATACCGATGACCCGAACTCGCGCAGCCTGGAGTACCTGGCGCTGAAGACGATGCGCGCGGGCTACCAGGGGCGGGTGGCGGCGAGCCACTGCGGGGCGATGGCCGCCTACAACGACGTCTACGCCGCCAAGGTGATCGGCATGGTCGCCGAGGCCGGCATCACCATCTCGACCAACACCCAGATCAACCTGGTCTGCTCCGCACGGCTGGACCGCGAGCCGCGCCGCCGCGGCACGGCGCGGGTGAAGGAGCTGCTGGCGGCCGGCGTGAACGTCGTGTCGTCGCAGGACGATGTGAACGACCCTTACTATCCCTTCGGCAAGCCGGACCAGCTCGAGGTGGCGCTGTTCACGGCGCACACCGCCCAGCTCACCCTCCCCCACGAGCTGGAGACGGTCTGGGACATGGTCACGACCAACGCTGCCCGCGCCGCGCGCCTCGACGGCTACGGCCTGGAGCCGGGCTGCTGGGCCGACCTGGTGGTGATCGACGCGCCGTCGGTGCACGAGGCGCTGCGCCTGCAGCCGCCGCGCCTGCACGTGCTGCGCCGCGGCCGCGAGGTCGCCCGCGCCAGCGTGACCAGCGAGCTGCTCGCGTCGCCCGCGTCCTAGCCCTCCTTCTCTGACTTTGAGGGGCGGCGTACTGGCGCGGCCAACACGCCGCACCGCGCTCGCGCTGATCGGCTAGCTTGACGGTTGGTCGAGCGAGCGGCTACTATCGCGGGCGGCATCTGCTCGCCTGGCGGAAGACCGGCGGGGCCACTGCCAGCGAGTCCTCTGCTCCCCGCGGGCGCCGCGCCGCGTTCCGCGGGGAAGGCTCACAGGGGAGGCCCCACCGGTGGCCAGGAAGTACCGCTCCGGGCCCAGCCGCGCCGTGCGCTGGCTGCTGCTCTGCTCGACCGTCCTGCTGTTCCTTCCCAGCCTGCTGGCCGGCACCGCCGCGCTCGCCGGCACGGCGCGCGCGCTGGCCAGCCCGTCCGAGCCGGCGACTGGCGGGCCCGGCTCCCATCCCGGGTCGGCGGTGCCGCCGATGGTGTTCCACTCGGTGCTGAACGACACGTCGCCACCGCTGACGTCGCTGTGCACGCCGCTGCCACCCAGCCCGACGCCGAGCGCGTCGCCCACGCCCTCGGCCACGCCGACCGCTCCGGCGGCGACCCCGGCCCTGCCCACGCCGATCCTCAGCTTTCCGGGCATGAGCGCCCTGGGAGCCTTCCGCCCGCCCGACACCGACCTGCCGTCGGACACCAGCGGCGCGATCAGCCCGCAGTTCTACGTCGAGTCGGTGAACTTCGCCTTCCAGGTCTTCGACCGCGCGGGCAATCCGCTGTTCGGCCCAGTGCCGAGCGGCTGCTTCTGGAACGGCTTTGGCGGCGCCTGCGCGGGCGGGGCCTGGAGCGACATGGTCGTGCTCTACGACCGTCAGTACGGCCGCTGGTTTGTCAGCCGCTTCGCCGGCGTGACGCCGGGCAACCAGTGCTTCGCCATCTCGACCACCTCCGACCCCCGCGGCAGCTACTACCGCTACACCTTCCAGATCAGCTCGGCGTTCTTCAACGACTATCCGAAGTGGGGCATCTGGCCGGACGCCTACTACATGTCGGCGCGAGCGAACAAGATCTTCTCCGACGAGGGTGCCATGGCGGTGGCCTTCGACCGCAGCCAGATGGTGCAGGGGCTGCCGGCCCAGGCCGTCGGCTTCCTCGTCACCGCGAGCAACGACAACGCGGTCCATGTCTCGGTCCCGACGCCGATCCGCACGGTCACACCCAATCCCACTCCGACGGCCGGTGGCCCCCCGACGCTGACGCCGACCGCCACGGCGACGTTCGCCCCGAACCGGCCGCAGTTCGTCGTCATGCCCTCGGACTGGGACGGCCCGACACCGCCGCCCGCCGGCGCGCCGAACACCTACGTCATGGCCCAGGACGACAACCTCGCTTTCAGCGCCGATCGGCTGCGGCTGTTCGCTTTCCACGTCGACTGGGCCAATCCCCTCGCCTCGACCTTCACGCCAATCGAGCCCGCGCTGGTCCCGCAGAGCTTCAACTCGGATACCTGCAACGAGTACCAGACGGGTAACACTGGCTGCATCCCGCAGCCGGGCGTCCCCGACCTGCTGGACACGCTGGCCTACGGCGGCATCATGTACCGGGTCAGCTACCGCAACTTCGGCGCCTACGAGTCGCTGCTGCTGAACCAGACCGTCGCGGTCCAGGGCAGCGGCCCGCCCATCGGCATCCGCTGGTACGAGCTGCGCCGGAGCGGTACGGCGCCGCCCTGTCCGGGCGCCAGCCTGAACACCTGGTGCATCTACCAGCAGCAGACGTACGCGCCGGACAGCAACAATCGCTGGATCGGCAGCCTGGCCATGGACGCGGTGGGCAACATCGCCCTCGGCTTCAACATCTCGAGCAGCACCGTCTTCCCGTCCCTGCTCTACACTGGCCGCCTGGTGACCGATCCGCTCGGCCAGATGACCCAGGGCGAGCGCGCGCTCGCCATCGGGCGAGGCGTCCAGCGCGGAGCCGAGGAATGGGCGGACTGGAGCCAGATGACCGTCGACCCGGTCGACGACTGCACCTTCTGGTACGCCGGCGTCTACCAGCCGCTGGTGCCCACCCCGCCGCCCCCGACTCCGGTCCACCTGGAGACGTGGCAGACGCAGATCTCGGCCTTCCGCTTCCCAAGCTGCGGGACGGCCATCCCGACGCCCACCCTGGCGCCGCCTCTCCCCACGAACACCGCCACGCCAACGATCCACCCGCTCACCCAGACCGCCATCGCCCTGACCGGGACGCCGACGCCAACGATTCACCCCCTCACTCAGACCGCGATCGTCCAAACGGCGACGGTCCAGGCGCTCACTGCCACCGCCACGCCGACGATCCACCCCCTCACCCAGACCGCCATCGTCCAGACGGCAACGATCCAGGCGCTGACGGCGACGGCCACGCCGACCATCCACCCGCTCACGCAGACTGCCGTGGCCGCCACGGCGACGATCGAAGCCCTTACGGCAACCCGCACGCCGACGATCCACCCACTCACCCAGACCGCCATCGCCCTGACCGGGACGCCGACCGGCACCCCCGTCCGGGCGCCGACCACGCCGCCGGGCGGCCCGCCCGTGAGCGGCACACCCGGCGTACCGGCCGCCACTACCATCGGGCAGGTGATCCAGTACGCCGGCGGCGTCAGCGGCGTCTGGCGCAAGACCGGCTCCGGCGCCTTCGCCTTCACGGCGACGAACCCCAGCGCAGCGATCCTCCCTGGCAGCATCCCGGCCATCACCATCCCGACGACGGCCGGCAACGAGAGCGGCACGCCCCTGGCGGGCGCGGCTACGGTCTGCAGCCCGGTCGGCGCCGTGCCGCCGTTCACGACCACCTGCCAGGGCACCACGGTGGGCGACGTGCTGCTGGGCGCCCAGGTGACCGTCGCCTTCGCCACGGCCGGCGGCGGCACCGCCGTCTCGACGGGCAGCCAGGTGGCCGGGACCACGGCGAACAACCTGACGACCACCCAGGCCCAGACCCAGGCCCAGGGGACGGCGGGGTTCCTTACGGGCCAGGCTGGGCTGCCCTGCGCGGCGCAGGTCGGCCAGCAGTGCGCGGTCGCCGGCGCCGTGAGCGGCACGCTGACCCGCACGGGCAGCATGACCTTTACGCTGACCGCACCGGTGCCCACGGGTGCACCGGTCGGCATCACGCCGGTCGTGGTGTTCAGTACCGATGCCGGCCTCCAGGCCGTGGCCTGCGCCGCACCGGCGGCGGGCGCCGCCGGCACGTCGTTCACCTGCAGCGGCGCGATCCCGGGCAACGCCCTGCAGGGCTCGACGGCCGCGCTGTGTTTCACCGCCGCGACCACCTGCCTGCTCGGCACGGTCAGCGGCCCGGCCGTCCCGCCCGTGCCGAACGCGCAGCCGCTGCTGCCGCCACCACCGATCGTCCTGCCCCCACCGCCCCCGCCGCTGGTGCCGCTGCCGCCGCTCCCGCCGGCCGCCGCGCCGCCGGTCCCTGTCGAGGTGCCGCTCATCCCGGAGGCGGACAGCGCGCTGCTCCTCGCCATCGGGCTCGGCACGCTCGGCCTGCTGGCACTCTCAGCGCGGCGCCGCTCACCGCCGTAGCGCTGCCGGTCGATCGCTTGACAACCGCCCGGACCACGGCTACTATCGGGACCCAATAGGCGCGGGACCGGCCGCTGTGGCTGGCGCGCTGGAGGGAGAGATGGGCGACTACGCGTCGCGCCGGCTGACTCGGCGCGAGTTCGGGCAGGCGGGCCTGGTGGCGCTCGGCGGCCTGGCGCTCGGGGCCTGCTCCTCGGCCGGCGCGCCGGCCAAGCCTAGCGGCAGCGGGCCGGCGCCGCAAGGCCAGTCGTCGGGCGGCGGCTACGTCCCGGACCAGCCGCTCAAGGTCGGCGTCGTCGTGCCCCAGTCGGGCGTCTACGCCTCGACGGGCACCAGCGCCCTGGCGGGCATCCGGCTGGCCCTCAAGGAGTGGGAGGACAAGGGCTGGCGCTTCGAGCTCATCATGGAGGACAGCAAGGCGGAGCCGGCCACGGCGCTGCGGCTGGTCCAGAAGTACATCGAGCGCGACCAGGTGAACTTCATCCTCGGCCCGCTGTCCAGCGGCGTGCTGCCCGCGCTCCGCGACCCGGTCGACCAGGCCAAGGTGATCATGAGCACCTACCAGGCGGCGAATCGCGACGTCACCGGCAGCCGCTGCAGCCGCTACATCTTCCGCTCGACGCCGACGAACTACATGCAGGGCTACGGGTTCGGCCCCTGGGTCGCCAGGAACGTCGGCAAGCGGGCCTACGTGCTGACCGCCGACTACGCCGCCGGCACCGAGATCGCCGACGCGATCGTCGAGGGCTTCACCAAGGAGGGCGGCGAGGTGCTGGCCTACGCCAAGGCGCCGCTGTCGACGACCGACTTCGCCCCCTATATGGCGCCGATCCTCGACTCGCGCGCTGACTTCGTGACCGGCTTCTTCGCCGGCAAGAATGCCATCGACGTGGTGAAGGCGTTCCAGCAGTTCGGCGTCAAGGACCGGATGAAGATCGCCTACAGCGGCTACCTCACCGCCAATGACGTGATCGAGGCGGAGGGGCAGGCGGAGACCGAAGGGCTCTACGAGTACCTCGACTTCTCCGAGAGCCTGGACACGCCCGAGTACACCGCCTGGGCGGCGAAGCTGACCCAGCAGTCGCCGGAGATCACCCGCGTGTCCGTGTACAACGTGCACGGCTACACGGCGGCGAAGGCCGTCCTGCTGGGGATCGAGCAGGCCCGCTCGCTCAAGAGCGACGACATCGCCGACGCCATGGAGAAGGTCGAGTTCGCGGGGCCGGCCGGGCCCATCCGGTTCAGCCCCGCCCACCAGTCGCCACTCGACTTCTACGTCACCCAGGTCCAGGGGATGCGCCATGTCGTGCTCGACAAGGTGCCCAACCAGAGCGACCCGGAGGAGAGCGACTGTCGGCGCACCTGGTGAACGAGATGGCGGGCGACTGCCAGCTCGAGCTGCGCGGCGTGACCCGCGTGTTCGGGCGGCTAGTCGCCGTCGACCACGTGGACTGTCGCGTGGCCGCCGGCGAGCGGAAGGCGATCATCGGGCCGAACGGCGCCGGCAAGACGACGCTGTTCAACCTCATCAGCGGCCTGCTGCTGCCGACGGCCGGCCAGGTCTACTACGAGGGGCGCGACGTGACGCGCCTGCCGGTGCACCGCATCGCCCGACTGGGCGTGGCCCGCTCGTTCCAGATCACGAGCGTCTTCCCGCGGCTGAGCGTCTACGAGAACGTGCGGGCGGCGGCGCAGGCCCACTCGCCCCGCGCCTGGAGCCTCTTTCGCCGCGCCGACGCGCTCAAGGACGTGGCGGAGCGGGCCCACCAGGTCCTCGACGACGTTGGCCTGGCCAGCAGGCAGCACCTGCCGGCCGACGTGCTCTCGCACGGCGACCGCCGCCTGCTCGACCTGGCGATGGCGCTGGCCAGCGACCCACGCCTGCTGCTGCTCGACGAGCCGACGGCGGGCATGTCGCCGGCCGAGACGCGCCGCACGGCCGAGCTGATCCCGCGCCTGGCGCGCGGGCGCACGGTGATCCTGGTGGAGCACGACATGGATGTGGTGATGTCGATCTCGACGAGTATCCTCGTCCTCTCCCGCGGCGCGAAGCTGGCCGAGGGCACCCCGGACGAGATCGCCCGCGATCCCCGCGTCCAGGAAGCCTACCTCGGGGGCGTCATCTAGTGCTCGTCCTGGACGACGTCCACACCTACTACGGCCAGAGCCACGTGCTGCAGGGCATGTCGCTGACGATCGAGCAGGGGCGGATCGTCTCGCTGCTCGGCCGTAACGGCGTGGGCAAGACGACCACGCTGCGCACGATCATGGGCCTCAACCCGCCGCGCCAGGGGCAGATCCGCTACCGCGAGCGGCCGATCCAGGGCCTGGCGCCCCATCGCATCGCCAACCTGGGCCTGCAGCTCGTGCCCGAGGACCGCGGCATCTTCCCCGCCCTGACCGTCCGCGAGAACCTCGCCGTCGGCGCAGCACGGCCCAGCGACCGGACCCGCGCCGCGCGCAACGCCGAGCGGGTGTTCGATTACTTCCCGATCCTGCGCGAGCGGCTGGGGCAGACGGGCGGCAGCCTGAGCGGTGGCGAGCAGCAGCAGCTCACGATCGCGCGGGCACTGATGACCGGGCCGGAGCTGCTCCTGCTCGACGAGCCGTGCGAGGGCCTGGCGCCGCTGGTCGTGCAGACGCTGCTGCAGGCGATCCGCGACATCCGCGCCGACGGCACCACCGTCCTGCTCGTGGAGCAGAACGTGCGGGCGGCGCTGCAGGTGGCCGAGGAGCACTACGTGATGGACAAGGGCCAGCTCGTCGGCCGCTTCAGCTCGGAGGAGCTGCAGGCCAACGAGGAGCTGCGGACGCGCTTCCTGGGCGTGTCGGCAAGACTGTGAGGACCGGCCATGGGGCGTTCGTCAGCCGTCAGCGCTCGGCTCTCAGTCGGAGCTGACGGCTGAGCGCTGACGGCCGCGGCGGCGCGGGAAAGGGCACGAGCGATGAAAGGTCGGATCGTCGACCTGACCGTGACGGTCGACGTGAACACGAAGAGCCCGCCGTCGACCGACCTGAAGGTCGAGCTGACGCGCTACCACCGCGGGCCGGGCTTCTGGCAGGTGACCGCGGTCGCCCAGAGCCTGCACACCGGCAGCCACGTCGACTCGTCGCTACACTGCTACGCGGACGGCGGCACGACCGCCGAGATCCCGCTCGAGCGGGTAATCGGCGAGGCGTTCGTGCTCGACTGCTCGCACGTCGAGCCGGAGCAGCCGATCGAGGCCCGCGACCTGGAGCGCGTCGCCGCGGGCGCCCAGCCCGACGACATCCTGATCGTCCGCACGGACTGGACGGACCGCTCCTGGGGCCAGTTCCCGGAGTTCTTCACCCGCTCACCGTACCTCACGCCCGAGGCAGCCGACTGGCTGATCGCCCAGCGGCCGCGAGCGGTCGGCTTCGACTTCTTCGAGGAGTACAGCGCCCGCCTGCCGGATTTCACGTCCGAGGACTTCGTCTGCCACCGCATCCTCCTTCACGCCGCGGTGCCGATGCTGGAGCAGATCACTGGGCTGGGCAAGCTCGGGTGCCCGCGCTTCGACTTCTACGCGCCGTTCTACAAGATCGCCGGCACCGAGGGCGCCCCGGCCCGCTACTTCGCGATCGTGGACTGACTCCGCTGGCGGAGGAGCCGCATGTACGATCTCGCCGTGTACGACGCGGTGCTGGTCACCCCGCGCGGGCGGCGCCACGCCCACCTCTACCGCGCGGACGGACGTATCGCCGGCATCAGCGCCGAGCGGCAGCCGGCGCGGCAAACGGTGGACGCCGCGGGGCTGTGCTTGCTGCCCGGCGCCGTGGACGGCCACGTGCACTTCCAGGACCCGGGCGACACGACGCGCGAGGACTTCATCTCGGGCACGACTGCCGCGGCCGTCGGCGGCGTGATGACGGTGATCGAGCACACCCACAGCCATACGGTGCGCGACCCGGCCTTCCTGCGCGAGAAGCGCGAGCACCTGCGTGGCCGCGCGCTGATCGACTTCGGCCTGGCCGCGCACGCCTGGCCCGACCAGCTCAGCCAGACCCGCGCCCTCTGGGAGGCCGGCGTCACCTTCTTCAAGGTGTTCACCTGCACGACACACGGCGTGCCGGGCTTCGACGCCGCGCACTTACTGCGCCTGTTCCGCGAGGTCGCCGAGTACGACGGCCTGTGCCTGGTCCACTGCGAGGACGAGAGCATCACGGCCGAGAACGAGCGCGAGCTGCGCGCGGCGGGCCGCGACGACCCGGCCGTGATCGTGGAGTGGCGCAGCCGCGAGGCTGAGCTGACGGCGGCGAACACGATGGGACTCCTGGCGCGGCTGACGGGCGTGCGGGCGATCGCCGCGCACGTCAGTTATCCCGCCGCGATCGACGTGCTCGCGCGCGAGCGAGCGCTCGGCGCCCGCCTGGCCCTCGAGACCTGCCCGCAGTACCTCTATCTCGAGGAGCAAGAGATCCACACGCACGGCGCCTTCCGCAAGTTCACGCCGCCGGCCCGGGTCCGCTCGCGCGCCGAGGCCGACGAGATGTGGCGGCGGGTCGCGCAGGGCGCCATCACGCACGTGTCGACGGACCACGCCCCGGCCACGCGCGGACAGAAGACCGACGGCTCGATCTGGGAGTGCCACTTCGGCCTGCCGGGCGTGGAGACGACGCTCAGCCTGCTGCTGGACGGCGCGCAAGCGGGGCACCTGAGCCTGGAGCGGGTCGTGGAGCTGGTGGCCGAGACGCCGGCCCGCCTGTACGGCCTCTACCCGTGGAAGGGCAGCCTGCAGGCTGGTGCCGACGCCGACCTGGTGCTCGTCGATCCGACCGCGGCGCGCACGCTGGCGGACGAGCAGGTCGTCTCGAAGGCCGGCTGGACGCCCTACCACGGCCGCCGCATCCACGGGCGGCCGGTGATGACCTTCAGCCGCGGCCGGCTCGTCGCCCCGGACGGCCGCCCGCACGGCGAGCCCGGCTGGGGCCAGTTCCTGCCCGGCCCCGCCGCGCGGCTGTCGCGCCTCGAGCACGAGCGCTAGCGCCGTCGCTCTCCCGCAGGGCACGCGGCAGGCGAGCACTGCCGGAAAATCAGGGCGACGAGAAGCGTCTGCCGCTATGATAGTCGGTGGCGAGGACCGCCCGGACTGGCGCTGGTGGGTGGGGCCGCGAGCGTTCAGAGGGAGCTTGCAGACCGTCGGGCCTTCGACCCGCCATCGGGAGAGACGGAGTGAAGACCTGGACGCTCGCCCTGCTTACTGCCGGCGCGCTCGCGGCCGGCGCCTGCGCCGCGCGACCCGCGCCCCCGGCGACGCCTGCTGCGTCGGCGCCGGGCGCAGCCGCGTCGCCAGTCCGGGCGGCACGGGCCCCCACCGCCGCGCCCCCGGTGCCGACGGCCGCGCCGCCGGCGACCTCGACCGCCCCCGTGCCCCCGGTGTCGGCGCTGCTGATGCTCACCCTGCCGCCGACGGCGCCGCCGGCGGTGATCGCGACGCTCACGCCGCTGGCGTTCCCCAGGCCGACCACGCCGCCGATCGACACGCCCGTGCCGGCGCTGCCCACGTTGACGGCAGCGCCCACGGCCACCACCGTCGTCGTCCCGACCCAGACCCTCGCGCCCAGCGCCACGCCGTTGCCCCCGGTGCCTCCCCTTACCGTGCTCCCAGTCCCGACCTTGCTGGCGATCCCCACCTTGACCCCGGCGCCGACGGCCACGCCGCTGTCGGGCTTTCCGCCGCCGCCCAGCGTGCCGCCGCGGTTCACGCCCGAGCCCACGCCGACGCCGACGGCAACACCGCTCTATCAGCCACTCAACCCCGGATATCCGACGTACTGACCCTGATGCCCGGTCGGATGTGAAGATTGTCCGGACAAACTGCTAAGAGGAACACGATAATCTCTCAGTAGTCCATCCACCTGCCACTGGCTCATCATTCGCGGCCTCTACCGACATCAGGCGGTCATGTCCTGGCCGACCGGTCGCCTTGAGCTGATCGTCGACGTGGTGCTATCACCGCCGCTCCTTACTTAACACTTTCTCCACACGATTTCCATTAATCCTGCCTTAACACAATTTCCACAGGATCTCCATCTCGTCGATAATCACTGTCTGAGAGCAGTCGAAGCTCGATTTGAAGATTTCCTGAGGATTTCTCATGCATGCGCGCATTTGTGCCCAGAAAGGAGTAATATCGGTACCTACTCACCTGCCCGGTTCACCGCTCGGCGTGAAGCACGCTTGACAGCCGGGTAGCCGGCCCGGCACGATGCGGGCATGTCGGATGAGGAACTGGCCGGGCTGAGCCCACGGGAAA
>Ga0070739_10003749_pt1 | contig 18647 bp, 10 predicted proteins | sample Coa_R1_7_FD_66445 | JGI IMG/M metagenome (GOLD analysis project Ga0070739, IMG submission 66445) | Surface soil microbial communities from Centralia Pennsylvania, which are recovering from an underground coalmine fire - Coalmine... | ecosystem: Environmental > Terrestrial > Soil > Unclassified ... | reverse complement strand
TGTCCCGGGTGTTGGAGCGGATGCGCGGCATCCCCGACGTGCACAAGCTCGACGCCTTGCCCGACAGTGGCCCCGTCGCGCCGGTGCCGGTGCGGCTGGACGGTGTCCGGTTCCGCTACCCGGGCACGAACCAGGACGCCTTGCCGCCGGTGAGCCTGGAGGTTCGGGTCGGCGAGCACATCGCGATCACCGGCGCCAATGGCTCTGGAAAAACCACATTGATGCTGATCTTGGCCGGCCGCGAGCCGACCTCGGGTACGGTGCAACGCCCGGGCGCGGTGGGTCTCGGTCGGATGGGCGGGACTGCTGTCGTCATGCAGCACCCGGAAAGCCAGGTGCTGGGCACACGCGTCGCCGACGACGTGGTCTGGGGGCTACCGCCGGGCACGACGACCGACGTCGACCGGCTGCTCGGCGAAGTGGGCCTCGACGGGCTCGCCGAGCGGGACACCGGAAGCCTTTCCGGTGGGGAACTTCAGCGGCTGGCCTTGGCGGCCGCACTGGCACGTGAGCCGGCGTTGCTGATCGCCGACGAGGTCACCAGCATGGTCGACCAAAAAGGCCGTGACACTCTGCTCGGCATTCTCTCGGGGCTGACCCGACGGCACCGCACGGCGCTGGTGCACATCACGCACTACGGCAACGAGGCCGAGTCGGCCGGCCGGGTGATCAACCTCAGCAATACCCGGGACAACACCGAGATGGTGGAGACGATGGCGGCGCCTGTGGCAGCCGCACCCGCCGGTGATGAATCTGGCGTACCCGTGCTCGAATTGGCCAGAGTCGGCCACGAATACAGCAGCGGCACACCCTGGACCAAAACCGCGCTGCGCGACGTGAGCTTTGTGGTGCACCAGGGCGACGGGGTGTTGATCCACGGCGGCAACGGCTCAGGTAAGTCCACGCTGGCATGGATCATGGCCGGGCTGACGGTGCCCACGACCGGGACGTGTCTGCTCGACGGGCGTCCCACCCATGAGCAGGTGGGCGCGGTGGCCTTGTCGTTTCAGGCGGCCCGCCTGCAGCTGATGCGCAGCCATGTCGACCTGGAAGTGGGTTCAGCAGCAGGGTTTTCGCCTCATGACCACGACCGGGTGATCGCAGCGCTGGGCGCTGTTGGACTGGACGCCTCGCTGGCGAAACGGCGCATCGACCAGCTCAGTGGCGGTCAGATGCGCCGACTGGTGCTGGCGGGGCTGTTGGCCAGGTCACCGCGTGCGTTGATCCTCGACGAGCCGTTGGCCGGTCTGGATGCCGCCACCCAGCGTGGTCTGCTGCGTCTGTTGGAGGATCTGCGCCGCGAGCGGGATTTGACTTTGGTGGTCATCTCCCATGACTTCACCGGGCTCGAGGAGTTGTGCCCGCGCACTTTGCATCTACGTGACGGTGTACTGGAACCGGCGTCGACTGCCGCAGGAGGTATGTCGTGACCGCAACCGCGTCAGCTCGTCGCCCCACTCGCCGGCCCGGCCGGCCGGTTGTACTGTTGCGGCCGGTGCCGGGCACCTCGCCCATTCATGAACTGTGGGCGGGCACCAAACTCATTGTCGTTTTCGGTATTTCGGTGCTGCTGACGTTCTATCCGGGCTGGGTGTCGATCGGTTTGGTGGCTGCGATGGTGTTGGCCGCCGCCCGGGTTGCCAACATCCCGCGCGGGGTGCTGCCGTCGGTGCCGCTGTGGCTGTGGATCCTGATTGCCTTCGGCGGTATTACCGCGGCACTCGCTGGCGGCAGCCCGATGGTCCATGTGGGCACCGTTTCGGTCGGGCTCGGCGGCCTGCTGAATTTCCTTCGGATCACCGCTTTGTCGATCGTGTTGCTCGGGGTGGGCGCGATGGTGTCGTGGACCACCAACATCGGCGAAATCGCCCCAGCGGTCGCGACGTTGGGGACCCCGCTGCGGCTATTGCGGATCCCGGTCGACGAGTGGGCGGTCGCATTGGCGCTCGCGCTGCGGGCGTTCCCGATGCTGATCGACGAGTTCCGCGTGCTCTACGCCGCACGTCGACTGCGGCCTCAGCAGATTCCGCGGAGCCGCAGGGCACGGCGCAAGCGCCGCGCGTTGGAGCTGATCGACCTGACCGCCACGGCGATCGCCGTGACGCTGCGACGCGCCGACGAGATGGGTGATGCGATCACCGCCCGCGGTGGCATCGGGCAGATTTCAGCAGTGCCGTCGCGTCCGAAACGGGCGGACTGGGTGGCGCTTTCGATCGCGTCCGCGGTGTGTGGCGCTGCGCTGGCATTCGAGCTGCTGTTGGGCGCGTAGGGCTTCGGACGGGTAACGGCTGCTACCGCCGGGCCGCGGCGTTGGCCGCCGCTTGCGCCCGTTGCAGGGTTCCTGCGACGTCGCTGCGGCCCAAGAACATTTCGTCGAAATACGGTTTGAGTGCCTGATAGCCGGCCGGGAAGCCGGCACCGCCCGGCGCCGCAATGCGGGGTCCCTTCAGCACCGCGAAGAACGGTGTGACGTCGACGCCCTTGGCGGTCCAGTACTCGAAGTACACCCGCTGCGCCGAGCGCACCGCCGGGATGGCGGTACCGCGCCGGCCCAGGTATTCGTTGCCCTGACTGCTGCCCAGCCAGCCCAGCACCTGACGCACCGCATCGGGGTGTTTCGACGCCGAATTGCCCGCCGCAGCTATGCCGTTCGTGACGCTGACCCGGCCTTTGGGGCCACTGGGCAGCATGGCTAGACCCCAGCGGAAGCGGGCGTGCTCAGCGACCGCCGCCAGGTTGTAGGTGCCAGACTGAAACAGCGCCATCTTGCCGGCGAGAAACTGGTTGCGGCAGAAGTCGCCGTTGTCGTTGGTGTCCGACGCGGGCGGAGAGACATGGTCGACGTTGATCAGCCCGACCAGATAGCTGAACGCGGCGACCGCGGCGCGGTTGTCAAACGCGAACCGATCGCCGTCCTGAAATACGCCACCGGCCGATGCTATGTAATTCAAGTAGATGCCCTGGGGGTCGTTGGCCGCGTTATAGCCCCATTGCCGCACTCGGCGAGCGTCGAAGCCTGATGTGCCCGCGGCGCGCCCGTCGGCGTCGACTGTGAGCCGGGCAAGCAGCGGACGCAGCGTGTCGTCGCTGCCCGGGCTCCACCGCAGTGACCCCAACACTGCCGGTTCAACACCGGCGACGGCCAGCAGATCGGCGTTGTAGTACACGGCGATACCGGCGTCGGTCAACTGCGGGACGGCCCACAGCACCCCGTTCCGCGTGAACTGGTCAACCACCGATGGCTCCCAGTCAGCTCCGTCGGGAGCGATCTTCATCAAGCGGCCACTGTCGACGTAGCCGGCCAAATATGCGTTGGAAAGCCAGAAGATGTCGTCGGCACTGCCGCCGGCGACATCGGTGCGCAGCGTCTCGAAGTATGTCGAGTAGGCCACCACATTCGTGCGCACTTCGATACCGGGATGGGCACGGGTAAATGCCGCGAACGACTGCCGATACGCCGCAGCGACCTGCTCGTCCCACAGTCGCACCGTCACCACCGTCTTGCCGCCACGAGGTTCGTACGACCGGCCCAACAGCGCCGCTGTTGCAGCCAGTAACGTGGCCAGCAGGAGCACGGCGGCAGCCCCGAGGGTGGAAAACCGTGGCCGCCAGGTCATTTCAGCCCTGTGACAACGATCGAGCGCACAATGCGCCGCTGAAACACGACGAACAGCACGATCAGCGGCACGATCGCCACCGTCGTCGCGGCCATGACCAGCGTCCACTGGGCGTTATACCGCGACTGCAGTGCGGCCGTCGCCACCGTGAGCACCCGCCACTTACCTCCGCTCGTGATCACCAGCGGCCACATGAAGTTATTCCATTGCGACACGACGGTGATCAGTGCCAGCGTGACCAGCACGGGCCGGCTCGCCGGCATAACCACATGCACGATCACGTCGAGCGTGTTGGCTCCGTCAAGACGCGCAGCGTTGACCAGATCATCGGGAATCGCCCGAAAGTACTCCCGCAGCAGAAAAATCGCATATGGCGAGCCGAACACGAACGGCAACACCAACGCCCAGAACGTGTTGCGCAGCCCGACTTGGGCCATCATCAAATAGAGCGGCACCACGGTCACCGTGGCCGGCACCATCAACGTCGCGATATAAATCCAGAACACCGCATCACGGCCGGGAAATCGCAGCCGCGCAAAAGCATAGGCTGCCAGCACCGAAAAGCTCATCTGCCCAAGCAGAATCAGCGCCGTCATCAACGCGGTGACCGCCAACGCACGGCCAAACCCGGCGCCGCCCAGATCGGCGTAGTTGCTCAGCGTGGGAGGCCGCGGCCAGGCCAGCGGCCTGCCGGTCGCGAACTGATGTGGGGAGGTGAACGACGTCAGCAAGCCAAGTACGAATGGGGCCAACGTGATGACCGCACCGACCGCCAGGCCGGCGTAGATCGCCAAAGCCGAGGCCATTCTTCTAGGTGAGGTCATAACTGATCCGTCGTCGGAAGTACAGGTGCTGGACGACGGTCACGCCCACCAGAATGACGAACAGCACCACCCCCATGACCGCGGCCCGACCGATCGCCGCCGACCCGAACGCCTCCGCATAGATGCGATGGGCTACCAGGTCGGTGCGACCTTGCGGCCCGCCGCCGGTCAGCGCGTATACAGTGTCGAAAACCTGTGCCGCACTGACGATTCCAGTGACCAGCACAAAAAACATGGTGGGCCGCAGCATCGGCAGCGTTATATGCCAGAACCGCTGCAAAGCGGTCGCGCCGTCAGTGCGCGCGGCGGCGTAGATCTCTGCGGGAATGGCCAGAATGCCGGCCACGAAGAACAACGCCACATAACCCACGTTGCTCCACACCACCACAGCCGACACCACCGGCAGCGCCAGACCGCGATCGGTGAGCCACTCGATGCGATGTCCCAACACGGTGCTGACCGCGCCGTCGGTGGGTGCCAGAATCCAGCGCCACAACACCGCAACGGCCAGCGGCGCGCAAATCCACGGCAGGACATAGAGCGTGCGGAACACCCCGGTGCCGGGCAGGCCACGGGCCAGCAACGCCGCGGCCATCAGCCCGAGCACCGTCTGCGCCGGCACCACGATCGCCACGAACACCAGCGTCACCATCAGCGAGTTTCCGAACGTCGGGTCGGTCAGCACGGAGCGCCAATTGTCCAGCCCGACATAGTTGATCGGGCCCAGCAGATCCCAGCGGTGCAGGCTCAGCCACACTACGAGCAGGATCGGCAGCAGCAAAAACGCGACTACGCCGAACAGGCTCGGGGCGAGCAGCGCATAGCCCAGAGCGGTGGATCGTCGCGGCGCAGCGTTCATCTGCGCCGCTCCTCCTCATCGCTTGGCTCTGCATCGTCGCTGGCGCGCTTCATAGGGGTATTAAAGCCGGTCGTTACGGTGGAGCCGTGACACAGAACCGCGGGATCGATGCCGACTTTCTGCACCTGCCCCGCCACGAGCTGGCCGACGCGGCGCTCTCGGCGGCCACCGCGGAGGGCGCCACCCACGCCGACCTGCGGCTCCACCGCATAAGCACAGAGATGATCCGGCTGCGCGACGGCGAGCTGGAGACGGCCGTCATCGACCGCGACATCGGCTTGGCGGTCCGAGTCATTGTCGGTGGCACCTGGGGGTTTGCGTCGCACGCAGAGCTGGCGCCCGGCGTCGCGGCCGACACAGCGCGCCGCGCAGTACAGGTGGCCACCACGCTGGCGTCGCTGAACGACGAGCGCGTGGAGCTGGCGCCGGAGCCGGTGTACGCCGACGCCACCTGGGTGTCGAGCTACCAGATCGACCCGTTCACGGTGCCTACCGCCGACAAGATCGCCGTCTTGCAGGACTACTCGGGCAGGCTGCTGGCCGCCGACGGAGTCGACCATGTGGCGGCCGCGCTGAGCGCGGTCAAGGAGCAGACGTTCTACGCCGACACCTTCGGGTCATCGATTACCCAGCAGCGGGTACGTTTGATGCCCGTCCTCGAGGCGGTGACCGTCGACACCGCGACGGGAGTGTTCGATTCGATGCGGACGCTGGCGCCACCGACGGCCCGCGGCTGGGAGGTGGTAGCCGGCGACGAGCTGTGGAACTGGAGCGACGAGCTGGCGCAGATACCGTCGCTGCTGGCCGAAAAGATCAAGGCGCCCAGCGTGACACCGGGGCCGGCCGATCTGGTGATCGATCCGACCAACCTGTGGCTGACCATTCACGAATCGATCGGCCACGCCACGGAATACGACCGCGCCATCGGCTACGAATCCGCTTACGCGGGTACCTCGTTCGCCACCCCCGACAAGCTGGGCAGCCTGCGCTACGGTTCACCGGTGATGAACGTGACCGCGGACCGCACGGTCCAGTACGGCTTGGCGAGCGTCGGTTACGACGACGAAGGCGTGGCCGCACAGAGTTGGGACTTGGTGCGCGACGGGGTATTCGTCGGCTATCAGGTCGACCGGGTGTTCGCGCCGCGGCTCGGGCAGCCGCGGTCCAACGGCTGCTCGTACGCGGACTCGCCGCACCACGTTCCGATCCAGCGGATGGCCAACGTGTCGCTGCAACCGGCGCCAGAGGACGTGAGCACAGCAGAGCTGATCGGCCAGGTCGATGAGGGCATCTACATCGTCGGCGACAAGTCCTGGTCAATCGACATGCAGCGCTACAACTTTCAGTTCACTGGGCAGCGGTTCTTCCGTATCCGCGGCGGCCGGCTCGACGGCCAGCTGCGCGACGTCGCCTATCAATCCACCACCACCGACTTCTGGAACTCCATGGAAGCCGTCGGCGGGGCGTCGACGTGGCGGTTGGGCGGCGCCTTCAACTGCGGCAAGGCCCAACCCGGCCAGGTGGCCCCGGTCAGCCACGGCTGCCCGTCGGCGTTGTTCCGTGGCGTCAATGTCCTCAACACCCGAAGCGAGGCCGGCCGATGATTCCCGCGTCCCAGGTCGTCGATCTGGCACTGGATGCCGCCGGCGCCGACGAAACCATCGTGTTGATTACCGACCGCGCCGAGGCCTCGCTGCGCTGGGCGAACAACTCCATGACCACCAACGGGGTCTCGACCAGCCGCAGCACCACAGTGATTTCCATTCTGCGAGAAGGCGATAGTGCACGCGTCGGCTCCCTGCGGTCGGCCGAGGTGGACCCGGCGCTGATGCCTGCGCTGGTGGCGGCGTCGGTGGAGGCGGCCCGCTCGGCACCCAAGGCCCGCGATGCTGCACCACTGCTGACCGGTGGCGGCGTGCCCGACGACTGGGATGCTCCGGTGTCGGGCACCGGGGCGGAGGTGTTCGCCGGCGTTGCGGGCCCGTTGAGCCGAGGATTTCGGGGCGCCGACCAGCTGTTCGGGTTTGCGCATCATGTGGTGGAGACGACGTTCTTGGCCTCTTCGACGGGTCTGCGTCGCCGCTATACCCAGCCCACCGGTTCGGTGGAGATCAACGCCAAACGCGGCGGAGCCAGCGCGTGGGCCGGCGTGGGGACACCCGATTTCGCTGGGGTGCCAACGGATTTGCTGCTTGACCAGCTCTCGACACGGCTGGGCTGGGCCGGGCGCACCGTCGAATTGCCGGCGGGTCGCTACGAGACGATCATGCCGCCGGCGACGGTGGCCGACATAATGATCTACCTGCAGTGGTCGATGAGCGGGCGCGGCGCCCAAGAAGGCCGGACGGCCTTCTCGGCGGCCGGCGGCGGAACCCGGGTGGGGGAGCGGCTCACCGATCTGCCGTTGACCCTCTACTCCGATCCTTTCGCTCGCTCCCTGGAGTGTTCCCCGTTCGTCGCCGCCAGCGCGTCGTCGGAAACGGTGTCGGTGTTCGACAACGGGATGGACATTGAGCGGGTCGACTGGATCCGCGACGGGGCGATCAATGCGCTCGCTTACCCGCGGGCAATTGCCGCCGAGTTCGACACCCCGGTCGCGGTGGCGGCTGACAACCTGCTAATGACGGGTGGCTCAGCGGATTTGGCCGACATGATCGCGGCCACCGAGCGTGGGCTGTTGCTCACGACGCTGTGGTACATCCGTGAAGTCGACCCGACCACGCTGCTGTTGACAGGGCTGACCCGTGACGGCGTCTACCTTGTCGAAGATGGCGAGGTGACCGCTGCGGTCAACAACTTTCGCTTCAACGAGAGCCCACTGGATCTCTTGCGCCGGGCCACTGAGGCGGGCGTCAGCGAGGTGACGCTGCCGCGGGAATGGGGCGATTGGGCCACCCGGGCGGCGATGCCGTCGTTGCGGATACCGGACTTTCACATGTCGTCGGTGAGCCAGGCGCAGTAGTCCCTTAAATTCGTCGAGAATTCTCCGCCGCCGACCGATCGCCACAAGGTGGCGCCGCGGTAGCGCCGCGGTATACAGATGCCATTATTCGGTCGCGCGACGTACGGACCCGGCCGTAGTCACTGGGTTATGCGCAACGCCAGCAACATGTTTGCCCGTCCGCTGCGCTGATACTCCCGGCCGCCAAGACAGAGTCCAGCGATCGCTGACTCGACGCAATCACCAGGCGGAGTTGAGTTCACGCCATGCGCGCTCTGCTGGCGCGTGCGACCATTAGCCCGCGCGGGTCGCAATCGTATGACCTTAGGACGCACGACAGAAGGACTATGTCAGCAAAGCAAGCACAGCACGAGGCCGCCGAGGCGCTGTTCGGCGCCATCATCGCCCTGCTGGACAAGCACGAGCACGCCCACACTCTGAGCGAAGAGGTTGTCGAGGAACTGGCTCGTGCGTACGCAGCGGTATCAACAAACGTGCCGCAGCAAGACCGACTGGGGCCGTAGCGGCGATGCGGCTCTGCAGTGTATACGGGGGCGTATCGCTGCTATTCTGTGCGGGCGCCAATGGCCTTGTGCGACAGTGTATTCGCATGGCGGATAACTGCTGCTGACATCGTCGCTGCCGCACTGGGCGCCGACATGTCAGGCGGTCATTGCGGTATCCAGACCGGGCCCTCCCACATGCCCCACTCCTGATGACCGGGATCCCATCCGACCGAAGGTGCCCCCTGCGGCTGCGGCGGCGGCGGAGGCACGTCCGCCGGCGCGAACGGCGGCGCATATGCCGGCGGGGTTGGTACCACGCCGGCACCGGCGGTGGCGCTTTGCACTCGCCTGTCCACACGTTGCGCCACATATTGCGGTCGCATTGCGCCGAGCTGGCTGCCGGTGTCGCGACCGTGATAACTACCGCCGGCGCTGAGGCCAGCGCGACAACAGCGGCGAAGCGACGGACAAACCGCCTCAGTGCAGGCCTCCCCCAGGGAACCCATCCCGAAATTGGCTGGTTTCAGCTTATGGCCTCGACGACGCCGCCAGTGAACTTTTTGTCATCGCGATGACGGCTACAGGACACCCGCTACGAGGCCGAAGATGCGTTTGCGAAAATTCCATACGAGCGATAGTTGCGCTAGGGGCGGTAGCTCAGTCGGTTAGAGCCGCGGACTCATAATCCGTTGGTCGCGGGTTCGAGTCCCGCCCGCCCCACCAAACGGTGTATGACCACGGCTGATTCTTGACGTTTCGGCTTCGGTGATGCCAGACAGTGTTGTGTCCAATGTTGAAAGTTTACTTCGGCCGGTCGTTGACACTCCTGGATCAGGCAGTTGAGCGTGGCTGAGGCCGGCCAGCGCTGTGCGCGCCCGCTCGGAGTGGATCAGCCGCCGCGTGAGCAACAATGATGCGGTGTGTGGCCTGGCTAACCCGGGCGAGTACAAAACGTGTAACCATTCCCCGGTAGGCGGCACGCCGCTGGCGTCAAGCAGGTCATCGTGCAGTTCGACGATCTCGGCCCGCGCGCAACGGCCGCGGCTGATGCTCGCTGGGTGCGCACCACGTCCGGTCAGCTTGTTGGGTATGGGCGCCCCAACGCGCGGCGAGCCACAAGCTCGAGGGCGTCGGTTCCACCACCTCGCCGACGCGGATGGTGGCCCGCGCCGGCCAGCGCCGCACACTGCGATACGTGAGCTGGTGACCGCAGCGGTCGATGCGCATGCTCGCCCACGTGTACGGGACACCAGCGCAACCGGGTGAGCGGTACCACCGCGAGACGTCCGGTTACCAGCGACCGGAAGAACACACCGTGCCGCCCGGCATCGTCGATCGAGTGCAGACGAACATTGGTTTCAAGAACTAGCACGACCGGACGCGGGAGAAACGGCGCTCTGAACAAAATGGGATCAGGCCTGGCGGCCGCGTCACCATCCCGACATGTAGCACAAATGGTCACGCTCGGCGCGCGTACCGCTCGGTGAACCGCTGCAAGATTGTTGGGGGGTACTTGATTTGCCGTTGTCGCGCAGCCCGTTTCAGCGACTCGGCAGCCTCGGGGGCAAAGTAGCCATGGTGCTTGTAAGCATCGATTCGGGTAATGATGCCGTCGAGATCGAGTTCCGGGTGGAACTGCGTGGCGTACACGTTGTTACCTACACGGAAGGCCTGGACCGGGCAGCTAACCGACGATGCGAGGTGAACGACATCTGAGGGCAGTGAAGTTGCCGCCTCCTTGTGCCCGCCGTACGCATCGAAGACATCTGGTAGTTCCGCGAACAGCGGATCCTCGCGACCGGCGAGAGTGAGCGTGACGGTAACCGCGGCGACCGGCTCGGGATACGTGCGGTCAACGATAGCGCCGACAATCGCACCGAGCGTCCCTACGCCGTAACAGCATCCGAGGAAAGGAAAGTCGCGCTCAACGATGCGACTGATAAGGCGCAATAACTCTGATTCGACGCGTCGTTGCGTCGCCGACTTCGAATCCGGAGGGTCGCTGACGTTGTATGGCCCGCCACCCAGGATGATCCCGGACCAGTCATCGAGATTGACCGAGCCCAACGGCTGTTGCGTCAATCGGATAGTGTGCAGCCCACTGTGGTCGAGTCCGGCGAAACGCATCATCGCCGAATACTCATCGTCGGCCGGTTCGCCTTCCCGAATCGACAGCAGCAGGAACGGTGCGTGATCGGCGTCTTCCGGCATGCTCTTTCGCTCTTGGATAGGGTTTGCGCCAAATCTAACTACAAACGCCACCCCGCGGGCCGAGTCAGCTTGCGGGATTCCATTCGAACGTGATCACGCCAGGTCGAACTGATCGTTCTCACCTTGACCCACGTCTTGACGAAGTCGCACAGGAACTTCTCCCTTGCGTCGTCGGACGCGTAGGTTCCGGCCAGCGAGCAGAATCGAATTCGAACCGAAGACCAAGTCCGCGCCCATGGCGGTCCACTTGCGCTCGCCTGTGGCGCGGTCCCCGACCCTAGTACAAGTTCTCCGTCGACTCGGAGACTTTCCACTGCGTGCCCATGTCGCGCAGTGAGTCAGCGGACGCCGTTGGCGTGCAGTCGGATCAAGTGGTTCGACGACGGAACAGATGATCCCGCGGATGAACCCAACAGCGGGTGGTTCAGCCGGTGTTACCGGGACGCGAAAGAGACTGAGCCGCCCTATCCGGCTGCTGGGGCCTTCCCGCCGACAAAGGTCTCCTTCGTCAGGTGCCAGACGCTGACGTTTATCACCGCACATGACCGAATAGCCACAGCTAATCCGTTGGTCGCGGGTTCGAGTCCCGCCCGCCCCACGTCAGCTCTGTATGGCTTCGAGTGATGCCTGACAGTTATTTCGGCTGGTCTTCGGCGCACAACAGTGAGTGGATGATGCGAGTGTCTTCGAACCGGAATTCGTGCGCCGGACGCCGCAGAGGCTCGATGGTGCTATCGGCGTGCACGATGACTCCGCCACCGGAGGGGATTCCGAGCCCGATGGCCGCCCCCTCAAGCGAACGAATCGTGCGCGACAGCCGCGTCCACTCGCCCCGCTCGTCGTGGGTATCGATAACCGCGGGCACGAACTTGAACATCTCGAGCAGCTCGTTCGCAGGGGGTTCGGGTCTCTCGACGATTCCATACCGCCCGAGCTGGACCGCACCGGCTGAAACCCCCACGAGGACGGCGCCTTGGGCGTATCTGCCCTCGATCACCTCCTTCATGCCGGTCGCCTGAAAGGTGTTCCAGCCAAGACGCACATCGCCACCCGCGAGCACAATCAGCCGAGCGCTGTTTAAGAAGGCGCGGTCGTCTGGGCCAAACGACGAATCGATCATGCGACGGTTGGTGATTGCAATCGCATCCATCGCTGCCTCGAAGATGTCGTAAAACTCCGGAAGATCCCCATTGGACGCACCGATGTACGCCGCGGTAAGCGGTGCGTCGGGAGCCAATCCATCGAGGGCTGACTCGAGCAGCAGTCGGTCGTGCTGCTTCCAGAACAGCAACTGACTGTCCGCCAGCAGATACAACGGTTGGAATTCTGGCACCGTCTCAGCCCCTGCGCCCGCTCTCACACTCACGCGATTCTCGTGTTCGAGGGGCCATTCTCGAGGCGTCGGGCATGGTGTCACCCTATCCGCGAAGCGCCCTTAGACACTCCTCGGTGCGTCGACGTGTCTGGCTTGCTACTGGGGCCTAATACGGCCGTGCCGCGGTATACCTCAGCCCACACCGCAAGGAGCCGACATTCCACTGGAACATGCGCGTGGAATTCTTTGAGCGCCCGCAGGTTTACCAGCTTGGTAACCGGCTATCAACCTCAGGATGGGATCCTCGCCTACGAGATGCAACACTCTGCTGCGCGGGTGCGCGATCCGGCGTGGTCACAAGACGTGGAACAACGCGTAGTGCCTCGGCCACGGTGTGCGCAGCCTCGCGGCGCAGGCCCGTCGCGGCGATTGGATACACGCGTCCGGTCGGTGCGTTGTGGTCAGGGAATCACTTGAGAGGTGAGGTGGGCGTTGCATTTTGTCGACTTGACCGAGTACCGTTTAGAACCGGCTCATTTGCCCCTATTTTCTCGCATTTCTCTTCTATCTCTTCTACCTCTTCTCCGACATGTGACAAATAGTGTTGTCCTACATCTGGCGAATAAGCTGTAGCAGCAAAGTTGCGAAGATTAACGGCCGTAATCGACCGGTCCGAGCTTCTTCCAGTCTTGGAGCGGAGTGGTAGGGTCGATCGGGGGCGGACGTTTCACCACTCCAGGCCAGCGCCGCACGACTTTGGGCTATTTGTGCGCGTCGACGGTATTAGGTCTGGTATACGTCCAATCAATGTGCGTTGAGAAGTCAGCGTAAGGCTAGGTGCTAAATACATGAAATCTGCTGCTGCTCGGCGGGGGGAGGATTTCGATGGAAGTCGCTGAGCAGGTCTTTCCGCTGACGCGGGCACAACTGGATATCTGGCTGGCGGCGGAAACTGGCCGCTACCCTGCAAAGTGGCAGATCGGCATGCTTGGCAAAATCGAGGGCACCCTCGAGCAAGCTTTGCTGCAGTCGGCAATCCGACAAGTGGTTTGCGAGGCGGAACCACTCAGAGCCGCCTTTTTTCGCGTAGACGGACAGGTTTATCAAAAGGCGCTCGATTACCCAGACGTAGAGCTCGCTTACTACGACCTCGTAAACCACCCGACTCCTGTTGAAGAAGCGCATCGACTGGCATCTTCTATTCAACGTACACCAATGCCGTTTGATGGCCCGTTGTTCAAATTTGCATTGTTTCAGACCCAGGCCGACGAATGTCATTTATTTATCTGCTGCCATCATATAGTGATCGATGGCATAGGACTTGCGCTGATAAGTCATCGAATCGCAGTCGTCTATTCCGCAATGGCATCTGGCGAGGAAATCCCCCCTGCGTTCTTTGGCTCATTACGGGACTTGGTTGATTCCGAATCAGAATACGAACAGTCCGCCGAGTATCTTAATGATCAGGCATATTGGAGTAGAAATCTCCCGTCGGAAAGCGAACCACCTCATTGGTTAGCGCACCCAGCGGACGGGCGCGATCCGGGCAAGCCTTCCGCGCCAGTTCAATTGGACCCGGTCATCGTTGCCGAGATCACCCAGTTGTCGCAGGTGCTGGGGGTGCGTCGAGCTTCACTGATTACCGCGGCCTGCGGCTTGCTTGTGCGGGGGTGCGATGTCGACGCTTCGGAGATAGTGCTCGATTTTCCGGTAGCTAGGCGGGTGCATCCGCGGGCGCAGACGGTGCCGGGAATGATTTCCGGGGTTGTGCCCCTGATATTGAAAGCCGCGCCGGGATCTACCGTCGCTGATTTTTGTCGGCATGTCGACTCACGCATGCGAGAAGCGTTGGAGCACCAGCGGTTTCCGGTGCATGTGCTGGAGAATACGTCCTGTTCCCGCAACGGCGAGCACCCGCCGAACCGGGTGGTGCTTAATTTCATTCCCGCGACACGGTTAGCGGATTTCGCCGGTGCCCCTGGTTCGGGGACTGTCACCCATTCTGGCTTCGAGGATCAGCTTGAGCTGTGGTTTATCCGCGCCGGCGATCAGCTTTTTCTCAATACGGCTGGCCCCAAGCAACATTTTTCCGATTCTGACCCCCGCGATTTAGCGGTGCGGTTAGAGCGGGTGTTGACGGCAATGACTGCCGATCCAGAGCGGTTGTTGGCATCTATTGACGTGCTCGACGAGCCCGAGCACACCAGATTGGAGCAGGTTGGTCATCGGTCGGTGCTGACGCAACCCGGGCCAGCCCCACCGTCGATTCCGGCGCTGTTCGCCGCGCAAGTCGCCCGTGCCCCCCACGCAGTCGCGCTGGTGTGCGGCGAGCGTTCGTGGAGCTACCGCGAAGTCGAGGACGCTTCTAATCGCTTGGCGCACTTGCTGGCTGGGCATGGGGTCCGGCCCGGTGAATCGGTGGCAGTGTTGTTGTCCCGTTCCGCAGAGGCGATCGTGTCGATCTTGGCGGTGCTCAAAACCGGGGCGGCCTATCTGCCGATCGACCCGGCGCTGCCGCAGGCGCGAGTGGAGTTCATGCTCGCCGACGCCATCCCCATCGCCGCCGTCACCACCACTGAGCTGGCCGAACGACTCGACGGCTATGAGCTCGTGGTCGTCGACGTCAACGACCCAGCCATCGATGCCCAGCCGTGCACAGAGTTACCGCTGCCGGCTCCTGACGAGATCGCCCACATCATCTACACGTCTGGCACAACCGGTACGCCCAAAGGCGTCGCGGTCACTCACCACAACGTCACCCGTCTATTCAACTCACTTGATGTCGGCGTTGACCTGGCGCCGGAGCAAGTTTGGACGCACTGTCATTCCCTGGCCTTCGACTACTCGGTCTGGGAGATGTGGGGTGCGCTGCTGCACGGCGGGCGGCTGGTGGTGGTGCCCGACGCGGTAACACGCTCGCCGCAAGACCTCCACGCCCTTCTGGTCGCTGAACAGGTCAGTGTCCTCAGCCAAACCCCGTCGGCGGTGAGCATGTTGTCGACTGAGGGTTTGGAGTCGGCGACGTTGGTGGTGGCCGGCGAGGCGTGTCCGGCCGAGGTGGTGGATCGGTGGGCGCCCGGGCGGGTGATGATCAACGGCTACGGCCCGACGGAGACCACGGTGTACGCCACGATCAGCGCGCCGCTTACGGCGGGCTCGGGGACACCACCGATCGGTTCGCCGGTGCCCGGGGCGGCGTTATTTGTGCTCGACGGCTGGCTGCGCCCGGTGCCGGAAGGTGTCGTCGGTGAGTTGTACGTGGCCGGCACGGGCGTCGGAGTGGGCTATGTGCATCGGCCGGGGTTGACCGCGTCGCGATTCGTCGCCTGTCCGTTCGGGGGGCGTGGGTCGCGCATGTATCGCAGCGGGGATCTGGTGCGCTGGCGCGCCGATGGGCAACTCGACTATCTGGGCCGTGCTGATGAGCAGGTCAAGATCCGCGGCTATCGCATCGAACTCGGCGAAGTCCGCGCCGCGTTGGCCGGCTGCGAGGGAGTCGATCAGGCGGTGGTGATCGCCCGCGAGGACCGCCCTGGCGACAAGCGCCTTGTCGGCTACATCACCGGCACAGCGGATCCGGGCGCGGCGCGCGCCGAGCTGGCGCGGCGGTTGCCGGCCTATATGGTGCCGGCCGCGGTGTTGGCGATCGAGGCGCTGCCCCTCACTCCCAACGGCAAACTCGATACCCGCGCCTTGCCCGTACCGGAAGGCCAGGATGCCGGTGGCGGTTATCGGGCGCCGGCCAACCCCATTGAGGAGATTCTGGCCGGCGTCTATGCCCAAGTGCTCGGGTTGGAGCGAGTCGGGGTCGACGACTCTTTCTTCGATTTGGGCGGGGATTCGCTGTCGGTGATGCGCCTGATCGCCGCAGTCAACACGGGCCTGGATACCGATCTGTCGGTGCGCACGGTGTTCGAGTCGCCCACCGTTGCCCAATTGGCGTCACGCATCACCGACCTGGGTCCGCGTCGGCTTCAGCCGCTGGTGCCGCTTGAGCGGCCCGCGGTGGTTCCGTTGTCGTTTGCTCAGAGCCGATTGTGGTTTATCGACCGATTGCAGGGCCGCTCCCCGGTCTACAACATAGCGGCGGCGTTGCGGCTGCGCGGACGGCTTGATGCTGACGCGTTGGGTGCGGCGCTGGCCGACGTGGTCGGCCGCCACGAAAGCCTGCGCACCGTCTTCACTACGTTTGAGGGCACACCCCGGCAGGTGGTCGTCCCTGTTGAGCGGGCCGATTTCGGGTGGGACGTCGTTGATGCCAGCGGCTGGTCGGCAAGCCAGCTGGACGAGGCCATCGGCGCCGCGGCGCGCTACACCTTCGATCTGGCCGCCGAAATCCCTATGCAGGCAAGGCTTTTCCGTGTTTCGGATGAGGAACACGTGCTGGTTGTGGTGGTGCACCATATCGCCGCGGATGGCTGGTCGCTCAGGCCGCTGGCGGCTGATCTGGGTGTAGCGTATGCCAGCCGGTGTGTCGGGCAAGCCCCCGGCTGGGAGCCATTGGCGGTCCAGTATGTGGACTACACGCTGTGGCAGCGCGCCCACTTTGGTGAACTGCAGGATCCGGACAGCCCGATTGCCGCGCAGGTGGCCTACTGGGAAGACGCTCTGGCGGGGCTGCCCGAACGTCTCGAGCTGCCTGTAGATCGGCCCTATCCGCCGGTGGCTGATTACCGCGGCGCCAGCGTGACGGTGGAGTGGTCCTCCGAGCTGCAGCAGCAGGTGGCTCGGGTGGCCCGCGAGCACAACGCCACCAGTTTCATGGTGGTGCAGGCCGCTTTGGCGGTGCTGCTGGGCAAGCTGAGCGCGAATCGTGATGTGGCGGTGGGCTTCCCGATCGCCGGGCGGCGCGACCCTGCCCTGGATGAATTGGTTGGGTTTTTCGTCAACACCTTGGTGCTGCGGGTCGATCTGACCGGCGACCCTACCGTGGCTGAGCTGCTGGCCCAGGTGCGGCGGCGTAGCCTGACTGCCTTCGAGCACCAGGACGTGCCGTTCGAGGTGCTGGTGGAGCGGCTCAATCCCACCCGAAGCCTGAGCCATCACCCCCTGATCCAGGTGATGTTGGCCTGGCAGAACCTCCCTTGGCAGGACAACGGTCCGGCAGCCGGATTGGCCGTGGGCGACTTGGACGTCACCCCGCTGCCAGTGGATACCCGCACTGCCCGCATGGATTTGGTGTTTTCGCTGGCCGAACAGTGGACCGAGACCGGTGAGCCCGCCGGGATCGGCGGGACGGTGGAATTTCGCACCGACGTGTTCAACACGGCCAGTATCCAGGCGCTGATTGAGCGGTTTGAGCGGGTGCTGGTGGCGATGACCGGCGACGTCGAGCGGTCGTTGTCGTCGGTGGATCTACTCGACATCGGTGAACACGCTCGCCTGGATCGGTGGGGTCACCGGGCGGTATTGACGGCGCCGGCATCCACGCCAGTGTCGATTCCAGGGTTGTTCGCCGCGCAGGTGCAGCGCACACCGGAGGCGGTGGCGCTGGTGTCTGATGGCCGTTCGTGGACCTATCGCGAACTGGATGAGGCGGCTAATCGGCTGGCGCATCTGTTTGCCGCTCATGGTGCGCGCCCGGGTCAGTCTGTGGCGCTGCTGTTGTCGCGTTCGGCTGAGGCGATCGTGGCGATTTTGGCTGTGCTCAAGAGCGGGGCTGCTTATCTGCCAATCGACCCGGCGCTGCCGCTGGCCCGCATCGCGGCCATCTTCGAGGATGCCCTACCCGTTGCTGCTATCACCACCGCGGAGCTGGCCAGGCGGCTGGGCGGGTTTGACGTGGCGGTCATCGATGTCGACGACCCCGCTGTCGACAGCCAGCCCTGTACCCCCTTACCGCTGCCGGCCCCGGACGATATCGCCCACATCATTTACACCTCTGGAACCACCGGGGTGCCCAAAGGGGTGGCCATCGCCCACCGCAACGTCACCCAGCTGTTCGACTCGCTGGATGTCGGCCTGCCGTCGTCAGGGGTGTGGTCGCAATGGCATTCCTACGGCTTCGACGTCTCGGTCTGGGAGCTCTGGGGCCCGCTCTTGCGCGGCGGGCGCCTGGTGGTGGTGCCCGAATCGGTTGCCCGTTCTCCAGAAGACTTCCACGCATTGCTTGTCGCCGAACAGGTCAATGTCTTAAATCAGACGCCGTCTGCGGCGGCGGTGCTATCGACTGAGGGATTGGATTCGGTGGCCTTGCTGGTGGGCGGCGAGGCCTGTCCACCCGAACTGGTCGATCGGTGGGCGCCCGGGCGGGTGATGATCAACGCCTACGGCCCGAGTGAAACGTGGTACACGACGATGAGCGCGCCGCTGGCGCCGGGGTCGGGGGTGCCGCCGATTGGTGCGCCGGTGGCCGGGGCGGCGTTGTTTGTGCT
>Ga0070739_10003745_pt1 | contig 18657 bp, 20 predicted proteins | sample Coa_R1_7_FD_66445 | JGI IMG/M metagenome (GOLD analysis project Ga0070739, IMG submission 66445) | Surface soil microbial communities from Centralia Pennsylvania, which are recovering from an underground coalmine fire - Coalmine... | ecosystem: Environmental > Terrestrial > Soil > Unclassified ... | reverse complement strand
CGACGTGGCGCGTGGTGGGGATGCGTTCCCAATCCGTCCCGGCCAAGCGCGCGGGGAACGGCGCGGCCGTCGGGGGCGGCGCCGGGCGCGAGGTCGTGCGCTGCGGCGCGCTCGGCGACGGCTTGCCGGACGGCGCCGCCGATGTGTGCTGCGGAGCCGCGGGCGAACTGCGCGCCGTGGACGGGACAAGGGGCACGGTCGGAATCGAAGGCGAGCTCACGGTGGTCGCGGGCGCGCCTAAGGTGTCCGTGCTCCCGCTTCCACATGCCGCGACGGAGGCGACGGTCAGCGTGATGCACGCCGTGAATCCAATGCTCAGGAATGACCGAGCAGACATTTTCCTCACCGCCTGGGGCAGCCGGACGCGTCAATGCGACGCATCGGTGAACGATGCGACTGCCGCACGCCCTCAAGCTCAGTTTCCGTCCAGACGTAGGCGGCCTCATCGGGCCGAGGGTCACCGGTAGGAGAGCCGATCGTCACACGTGCCGACGGGTCGGCTCCGGTTCCGCGGGTGATCTGGACGGAATGAGCCGATCAAGCTTGAGCGCGATGTAACCGAGGATGGACAGGCCGCCGACCATCAGCAATTCGAATGCCGTCAGCGGCTGCGTTCCCAGCAGGTCGCGCAGCGGGGCGAGGTAGAGCCCGGCGAGCTGCAGGGCGAGCGCGCTGAGGATCGCGATCGGCAGCAGCGGGTTGCTACGCGTTCCCGGCCTGGCCCGCGACGCCAGACCGACCGCCAGCTGTGTGGTGCCGAGTGCGAAGAACGCCATGCTCTGCCACGGGCGGCCGGTCGCGTGTCCCCACAGCGCCACACCGAGCGTCACGGCACTGATGACCGCGCCGATGCGCAGGATGCGCTGCCACAATCCCGCGCCGAGCACGCTCTCAGCCGGCGGGCGCGGCGGACGGCTCATCGCGTCCGGGTCCACCGGCTCGCTGCCCAGCGCGACACCCGGCAGCCCGTGAGTCAGCAGGTTGATCCAGAGGATCTGCGAAGGCAGCAGCGGGAGCGCAAGCCCGACCGCCGGGCCGACGAGCATGACCGCGATCTCCGCGCTGCCGCCGGCCAGGCCGTAGAGCAGGAAGCGGCGGATGTTGGCGTAGACCCGGCGCCCCTCCTCCGCGGCGGCGACCACGGTGCCCAGCTCGTCATCGGCCAGCACCAGATCGGCTGCCTGCCGGGCGACCTCGGTGCCGCGCCGCCCCATCGCCACGCCGATGTCCGCCCGGCGCAGCGCCGGGGCGTCGTTGACCCCGTCGCCGGTCATCGCGACGACGTCCCCGGCCGAGCGGTGCGCCTCGACGATCGCGAGCTTCTGCTCCGGCACCGCCCTGGCGAACACCCGCGCCGCGCGCACCGCGGCCTGGTCCATCGCGGACAGCTCACGGCAGTCCACCACGTCGGTGCCGGGCTCGAGGATGCCGAGATCGGCGGCGATTACCCGCGCGGTGGCCGGGTGGTCGCCGGTGATCAGCAGCGGGACGATACCCGCGGACCGGCACGCGGCGACCGTGGCCGCGGCGGAGGCTCGCGGCGGGTCCATGATCCCGATCAGTCCCGACAGGCGCAGGCTCTGCTCAAGCTGGGCCGGGTCGGTCAGGTCGGGCGAGAGCCTGTCGCTTTGCGCGATGGCGAGCACCCGCAGGCCGTCACGGGCGTAGTCCTCGGCGCGGCGCAGCGCCTCGTCGATCACCGCGCGGGGCTCGTCGAGGACCGGGAAGCGCAGCACGGTCTCGGGAGCGCCCTTGCAGATGACGCGGACCGCGCCGCCGGACAGTGCGTGCACTGTGGTCATTCGGCGCCGGTCGCTGTCGAACGGCACCTCGGCGAGGCGGGGATGCCGCTCAGCCAGCATGCTGACATCGACGCCGAACTTGCGTGCCGCCGCCAGAAGCGCCGCCTCGGTCGGGTCTCCCAGCGCGCTCCACGCAGCGTTCTGGCCGTCGTCCGGCGGTCTCAGGATCGCGTCATTGCACATCGCCGCCGCGGCCAGCAGGTCCGCGGCGTCCGCGTCGTGCTCGGCACTCAACGTGAGCTGACCCCGCGTGATGCTGCCTTCGGGGGCGTAACCGGTGCCGCTGATCGTCGCCGCCCCACCGCTCGGGGTCCACAGCGCGCGGGCGACCATGACACCCTCGGTCAGCGTCCCGGTCTTGTCGGTGGCGAGGACCGTGACCGAGCCCAGGGTCTCGACTGCGGGCAGGCGGCGCACGAGCGCCTGTCGGCCGGCCATCCGGCGTGCGCCGAGTGCGAGCGCGAGCGTGACCACGGCGGGCAGCGACTCGGGAACCGCGGCGACCACGAGGCTGATCGCCGTGACCACCATCAACTCCACCGACTGTCCGCGCGCGAGCCCGAGCGCCAGTACCACGGCGCACAGCACCACCGCGACGATCGCTAGTGCGCGGCCGACGCCGACCAGACGGCGCTGCAGCGGGGTGAGCACGGGACCGCTCGCCATCAGCGCGGCGATGCGTCCCATTGCGCTCTGCGTCCCAGTCGCCGTGACCACGGCCAGTCCCCGGCCCCGCACCACGACCGTTCCCGCCGAAAGCGCCCAGCCCGAGCCATCCGACTCGGGATCCGAAGCGGAGTCACTCTCAATCTCCGGCACCGCGCCCTTGTCTACGGGCACTGATTCGCCGGTGAGCGCGGATTCGTCCACCAGCAGCGCCGCGGCTTCGACCAGGTCGGCGTCGGCCGGGACGATCTCCCCCTCCCCCAGTACCAGCAGATCCCCGACCACGACCTCGGCCGAGGCGATCTGGCGCTGTTGCCCGTCGCGCACCACCCGGGCGTGCGGCGCGGTCAGCGTCCCCAAGGCGGCGATCGCCTGCTCCGCCTTGACCTCCTGCGCGACGCCGACACTGGTGTTGACCACGATCACCAGCAGGATCACGCCGGCGTCGGTCCAGTCGCCGGTACCGATGGTGAGCGCGGCCGCCACGAGCAGCACCGCCACCAGCGGGTCACGCAGCTGCATCAGCACCCGCCGCCACAGCCGCACCCGCCGCGCCACAGGCAAAGCGTTCGGACCGTCGGCTTCCAGCCGCCGCGCCGCCTCGGCGCTCGAAAGGCCGGCCGCGCCGTGGCGGTAGGCGGAACGCGTGCGCTCCTCGATCGCGGACATGACGACCGCCCTTCGCCGCGAACCGGATCTCTCAAGGCCGGGTGCGGGCGTGAAGCGGCACCGGGCCACTATGTCGAGTCTTGTCCGGGTCCGAGCGCGCTACTCGGGCCGGTCGGCCTCGGCTCGAGGGGCCGTACGGCCGTTGCCGGCCCGCCGTCGCGGCGGCCAGGTCAGCCGAGTAGCGCACGGTCGGGCCAGCATCGGGCGATTGGCCGGGGATTTGGCTTGAACGCGGTCAGCCGAGGGCCGCGAAATCCAGGTTCTGGGGTGCGGACGGGAGGTCCGGTCCAGCGTTGCCGCCGGTCACCGGAACCGAGGCGTCGACCTGACGCAGGCTCACGTCGGCCAGGTCCACCGCCCCGCCGCCGACCAGGAGGAGACCGAAGCTGATGGCGACCGCCTGCTCGGCGACGTCGAGGACCACTTCGGCCTCGGTCCAGTCGCGGGTGCCGCGCGGCGCCCGCTCCTGCCCGTTGTCGAACGCGAGCACGCCGTGCTCGCCGTCCACGCGCAGCCAGAGGTAGGCCCAATCGACCGCGTGGGTGCGGATCGCGCCGCGGAAACCCAGCCGCGCGCCGGCGAATTCGGTGGCTGCGATGCGTTGGGCCATGGTGCCGAAGCCGCGGGCCCTGCCCACGTCGGGGCGCAGCCGCAGCCGGGCGACGCGGCGGTCCTGCTCTTCGGTGTCGTTGCGGACCAGGCCGAACTCGTAGTCCGCCGCCCGGTCGCCCATCATCGTCCAGCCGGGCAGCGGGGTGAGCGGCGCGCGCATGAGGATCTGCGCCAACGCCTCGGTGTAGCGCTCGCCGGTCGCCGCCATCCGCCCGCGTACCAGCCGCTTGAGGTCTTTGTTCTCCGGCATCGTGTCTGAACCTCCGCCCTCGAAGGCCGCCCCAGCCCGGCCCGCTGACGGGATTCGGTGCACGCTGCGTGAGATCAGCCCGGGAGTACGCCCCCCTTCGCCGCGACAGGGCCGCTGGGGACAGGCCGTCGGGCTCGGCGTCGGACGCGCCGTACTCCCATCGTGGATCAGTGGCGTGCGACACGTCAACCGCAACGAGCCCCGTGGATCTTTGCCGACGCTTTGCGCTGTGCTCCGGACAGTCGGTTAGGCTGACGCTCGCGCCGTCACGGCCGCGCACGGAAAGGAGGGGCCGAATGCAGATTTGCGACACGCCCCCCGTGCGCACGAGCCGCACGCCGCGACCGCGACTGCTGTCCCGGTGGCAGTTGACCGTGCTGATCACCGTGCTCGCAGGGTTCATCCTCATGCACGGACTCTCCGGCGCCGACGCCTGCGTCCCCAGCGCGCTGGACCGCGCTGTCGCGCAGGACGCTGTCGTCTCGGCGTCAACGAGCAGCGCGATGGCACCGATGAATGCGACGAGCGCATCGGCCGGGACCGAAGCGGTCCCCGCCGATTCGTGCTGCGCGGTGATGGGCACGATGTGCGTCCCGCTGCGTCCGCAGGACAGCACGTTGCTGCTGACGCTTCTGCTGCTCGGACTCGCCACCCTTCCCACGGGCTCGGCGTGGACACGATTCATAGCCGCGGCCATGCGCGGCATTCGCGGCGCGCGTCTGCGGTCCTTCGGCGGCCCTCCCGTATGGGTCCTGGCCTGCGTCAGCCGGACCTGACCGGCACGAGCCGGACCTGACCGGCACCGCAGTCACCCCCGTACCTCACGCCGAAGCGTCGGCGAGTGTATTCACCGCTCTCACGCTTCGGTGTCTCCCGCTTGATCGAAGGAGTCGTACTCCCCCATGGCCTCCCATAGACGCGGCAAGACCACCATGCGCACCGCGCTCACCTTGACCACCACCGGCGCGGCCGCCGCTACCGGCGTCGCGCTGACCGCGAACACCGGCCACGCCGCCTCGGTCGCCGAGGTGCAGGCGCAAGTCAAAACCCTGCAAGCGCAAGCCGAGCAGGCCACCAACCGATACGACGCCGCGGCCGAGCAGATGGCCGAGTTGCAGCGGCAGGTCGACCTCATTCAGAGCCAGGCCGCCACTACCCAGGCGTCGATGAACACGCTGCTCTCGACCCTGGGCCCACTGGCCGCGGCGCAGTACCGCACCGGCTCGGTCGATCCCTCGCTGACACTGATGCTGTCGCAGAACCCTGACCAATACTTGCAGAAGGCGCTCGCGACGAAGCAGTTCGGCCAGAGCGAGGCGATGATGCTCAAGTCGCTCAGGCTGCAGCAGGCGCAGCTGGCCGTACTCAAAAAGCAGGCAGCCGACCGGCTCGCCCAGCTGCAGCAGGAGCAGTCCCAGGCCGCGGACCTCAAGTCGCAGATCCTGGCGAAGAACCGGCGGGCGCAAGCGCTGCTCTCCAGCCTGACCGTCGCGCAGCAGCAGCAGATCGGCACGGGCGCGGTGAACTGGAACATCACCGCCGCGCAGATCGCCGCCCTGCCGCAGGTCTCCGGGCGGGCCGGCACCGCGGTCGCGTTCGCCAAGTCGAAGATAGGCGTCTACTACCAGTGGGGCGGCATCGGCAACCCCGGATACGACTGCTCGGGACTGACCCAGGCCGCGTGGAAGGCCGCCGGCGTGCAGCTCGGCCGCACCACGTACGACCAGGTCAACGACGGATACGCAGTCGCCCCGGCACTGTCGAACCTCCAGGTCGGCGATCTGATCTTCTACGACGGCAACGAGCACATGGCGATCTACGTCGGCAACGGACTCGTGGTGCACGCGCCCACGACGGGACAGCAGATCCAATACGCCCCGTGGAACATGCTCCCGATCGACGCGGTGCGCCGCGTCATCTGACCTCCGGGCGCTGACTGCCCATCACGCTCACATCGTGCACGCACTCTTGTGAAAGCAGCCCTACACCATGCTTACGTTTCACGCTGCCCGGCGCACCTGCGCCGTGCTGATCACCGCGGCGCTTGCCGCAACCGCAGCAGCCTGCTCCTCCTCCAGCACCACCACAGCTAGCGCGTCCGCCTCCACTGCCGGTAACTCAGCCTCAATGCCGGGCATGGGCATGGGCCCGTCAGCCTCGCCGAGCGCCACAGCCGCCGGCATGGCCGGGATGGGCATGGCCGGAGACGACCCGATGTACTCGGGCACCGGCCTATCCGCGACCAGCGGAGGCTTCACCTTCGCGCCGACCACAACCCGCCTTACCGCCCATCAGCCGCAAGCGCTGCATTTCAAGATCAGAGACGCACAGGGCGCGGTGATGACGGCCTTCGTGCCGGATCAGACGAAAATGATGCACTTCTACTTGATCCGATCGGACCTGACCGGCTTCCAGCATCTGCATCCCACCATGGCCGCCGACGGCACCTGGACCGCGAGCCTGGCCGCGCTCGCGCCCGGCGATTACCGGGCGTACGTCGCGTTCAACGCCAAGAACACGTCCGGAACAACGGTCGCCGAAGTGCTCAGCAGTGCATTGACGGTTCCGGGTACGGCCGCGGCAACAGCCCTTCCGGCTGCCGCGACCACCACGAGCGTCGACGGCTACACGCTGACCGTCAGCGGCGAGGCGATGGCCGCGATGAGCCATATCCTGACCATCACCGTCACCAAGAACGGCAAGCCGGTGACCGATCTACAGCCGTATCTGCAGAACTACGCCCATCTGACCGCGATTCACGCCGGCGACCTCGCCTTCGCCCATCTGCACCCCGAGGGCGCCGCCGCGATGACCGACGCCGGAGGGCCGACGCTGACCTTCAACACCCTGCTGCCGTCGAGCGGCGACTGGCGTTTCTTCATCCAGTTCCAGACCGGCGGCGTCCTGCACACCGCCGCGATCACGCTCCACGCGAGCTAAGCGGCGATCGGACGCCCTCAGCCCGCGTCCGCGGATCCCTGACTCCACGCCACGCTCAGCCGGTCGCGCCGGCCGATGCGTTCGACGCGCGCCGCGACGCCGTCCTGGATGCGCCGCAGGCCCTCCTCGGAATCGGCCTCGGCGCGCAGCACCAGCTCCGTCGCGCTCGCGTGCACGACGCAGCGGCCCCATCCGAACTCGATCACGCCGTCGGTGTCGGTGGCTCGCGCCTCGCGAACCTGCGGCGGCGCGGCGCCCGGTTCGCGCTCGTGGCCTCCTACGTGCCCGTGCGCGAACCGGCCGCGGCGGTGCAGCGCGGACAGCCGCATCCGCTGGCCATGGCTGCACAACTGGGTCAGGTACCGGCTGGCGCGGTCGGTCGGCACGCGGGCCTCGGCTGCGGGCATGGGTTTGCTCCTTCGGGATCGCTAGTGACGGGTGCAGGTGAGAAGCCAGGCAGCCACGCCGCCGGGCAGCAGGGCGGAGTCACAACGGGTCGCGCTGACGGCGTCCAGGCTCCATCCACCGGCGAACCAATGCTCGATCTCGTCACGGCTGCGCCGGTGCGGCACGCCTGTGTCCGGCGGCTGGCTGTCGCTGTAACAGAGTGCGAACAGCCGGCCGCCCGGTCGCAGCACCGCGCGAAGCGCGTCGAGGTAGGCGATGCGGTTTTCTGGCGCGAGCGCGTGCAGGAACAGCGAGTCCAGTGCGGTGTCGAATTCTTCGCCCAGCTCCGTCAGCGCCAAGGCGTCGTACCTCAGGAACCGCGCGGCCAAGCCGCGTTCGCGGGCCTTGCGCTCGGCGATCTGGAGCCCGGTCGACGATAGGTCGATTCCGGTCGCGTCGAGGCCGAGCGCCGCCGCCATCAGCGCGTGCTCACCGGTCCCGCAGCCCACGTCCAACACCCGGCCCCGCAGCTCGCCCTGCTGCGCCAGCTGCACGAATGCCGGCTGCGGGCGGCCGATCTCCCATGGCGGACAGCCCGCGTAGAGCGTGTCGAGGTCGGCTGTTGCGCGGTGACCGGATGCGGACGGCATGATGCTCCCCCTTAAATCCGTCGACCTGGCGATATCGCTGCTCGGTGTCACGGCTCAGTTTGGGTCACTGGTCAGTTTTGCGAGACAGATTGTCTTTGTCAATACAAGTCGTCTCCGATACGACCACGGCGTATCCTCGAAGCGTGCCGAGACTGTGGACCGAGACGATCGCCGCGCATCGCGACGCCGTGCGCGACGCCACCCTCGACGCGACCGCCGCCCTCGTCGCCGAGCGCGGACTGACCGGAGTGACGATGTCTCAGGTCGCCGAGCGCAGCGGGATCGGACGCGCCACGCTGTACAAGTACTTCCCGGACCTCGAGGCGATCCTCGCGGCCTGGCACGAGCGGCACATCGCCGGTCACCTGCGCCGTCTGGCCGAGGTCGGCGCGAGCGTGGCGGACCCGGGCGAGCGCCTGCGCGCCGTGCTGCGGGCCTACGCGGCGATCGCCGGCGAGCATCGCGAATCCGGCGAACTCACCTCGCTGCTGCACCGCGGCGAGCACGTCCAGCGCGCACAGCGCGAGCTGCGAGCGTTCATCACGGAGGTGATCCGCGACGCGGTTGAGGACGGTCAGGTGCGAGGCGACGTGCCCGCCGAGGAGCTGGCCGGTTATAGCCTGCACGCGCTGACCGCCGCCTCCGGCACGCACTCCGCCGCCGCGCTCGACCGACTCGTCACCGTCACCCTTGCGGGACTCCTCCCTCCAGCGGAGCGGTAGCGGCCCGCACGAGCGGCGGTCTGTGCGATCGTGTTCCCTTCCGGGCCGCAATCGGGCAAGGGGTTGGTGTTGAACCTGTTCGTCTCTTGACGTGAGGGCTGGACGCTGATGGCACAGAGCGCGGACGCGGAGACCGGGCACGAGAGCGCCGCGCGCCTGGTGTCCCGGATGCGGGCCCGGCGCCGGGATGAGGCGCACCGCGCCGCCACGCCGCTGGAGCTGTTCTTCGACCTGTCGTTCGTCGTGGCGGTGGCCCAGGCCGGGCAGCAACTGGTACACGCGGTAGCCGACGGACGATCCTGGCACGGCCTGAGCGGCTACCTGCTGGTCTTCTTCGCGATCTGGTGGGCGTGGGTCAACTTCACCTGGTTCGCCTCCGCCTACGACAACGACGACGTGGCGTATCGGCTGGCCACGCTGGTGCAGATCGCCGGGGTGCTGGTGCTGGCGGCGGGCGTGCCGCGGGCGTTCCAGCGCGGAGACTTCGCCGTGGTGGTGCTCGGATACGTGATCATGCGCGTCGCGCAGACGGGGCAGTGGTTGCGCGCCGCTCGCGGCGAGACAGGAGCGGCGCGCACGGCGGCGCGGACCTACGCGGCGGGGCTGGTCGTGGTGCAGGCCGGCTGGGTGCTGCTGCTCCTGGCGCCCAAGGACGCCTGGCTGTGGGGGTTCGGGCCGCTGGGAGTCGCCGACATGGCCGTGCCGGCGATCGCGGAGCGGATCCACCCGACCTCGTGGCATCCGCACCACATCGGCGAGCGCTACGGCCTGTTCACGATCATCACACTCGGGGAGAGCGTCTCGGCGGCCACGATCGCGGTGCAGACCGCGCTGGATGACCAGGCCGACCTGGGCGCGCTGCTGCCGATCGCGGCCGGCGGACTGATCATCGTGTTCGCGGCCTATTGGATCTACTTCGCGGTGCCGATCCACGATTACGTGCAGTCGAATGAGCAGGCCTTCATCTGGGGCTACGGCCACTATGTGATCTTCGGATCGGCCGCCGCGATCGGCGCGGGAATCGCGGTCGCCGTGCAGCAGGCCACGCATCACGCGCGGATCTCGACGCTCGCGGCCGCCCTCTCCGTGACCATCCCGACCGCGCTCTACCTCGTCGCCGTGTGGCTGGTGCACCTGCGGCCCTTCAAGAACGGGCTCGCGCGGCAGGCGGTGCTGCCGTGCGGCGCGCTGCTGGTGCTTGCCGTCTCGTTCGCGGGGCACTGGGCAGAGTTCGCGGCCGGCCTTGTGGCCGCCGGTTCGGTCGCTGTCGGCGTGATGCTGGCGGCGCGTACGTTGAGGAGGCCGGATGCGGCATGAAGTGACGGACGCTGACACGGCGGTGGCGCTGGGCAGCGGCGATGTGCCGGTGCTCGCGACGCCGAGGCTGATCGCCTGGATGGAGGCGCAGACCGTGCAGGAGGCGCAGCCGTTGCTCGGCGACGGCCGGACGACGGTCGGCACCGCCGTCCGCGTCGAGCATCTTCGCGCGACGCCGGTCGGAGGCTTCGTCGAGGTGACCGCGACGCCGCCGATCGAGGTCGACGGCGGAAGGCTGACGTTCAGCGTGCTGGCCGTCGACGGCTCGGGACAGATCGCCGCCCAGGGCGAGATCGAGCGGGCGATCGTGGACCGGGCGCGCTTCCTGGCCCGCGTCTCAGCGGCCGATAAGGGTACAGACGCGGACACCAGCCGCTGAATTCGCCGAGGCCGTACCGGTGTAGCCGCCGGTTTGGGAGCATGTCCGCCATGCAGATCAGCGAATCACCGGTGGCGCAGGCCGGGCGCCAGTATTTCAGCGAGCAGGACGCCGAGACCTGGGCGGGCCTGCTGCGGCCCGGATTCCAGCTGCGGGCGCTCGAATCCGAGGGCTCCGTGGCGGCCTACCTCGGCGGCGACCCGCTGCTGCCCGAGGAGGTCGAGTGGCCGGTGTGGGAGGGGCACGGCCCGCTGCACTTCGTCGGCGCGGTCGACTGCGGCCAGGTGCCGAGCCAGGAGCTGGACATCCCGCTGCCCGCGTCCGGGCAGCTGCTGTTCTTCTACTTCGACGGCCTTGGCGACAGCTCGGTCACGGCCACGGATCCGGACAGCGTCAGCAACGGCACCCGCGTGATCTACATTCCGGCGGAAGCCGAGATCGCCCCGCGCACCGCGCCCGAGGGGGCCGCGCCGTACCCGCGCCTGCTGCTGAGCGGGGAAGTGATCGCGACCGCGCCGGACAACGAGAACGCCGCGCTGATCGCCGCCTTCGGCGACCCGGACGACCCGTCCGGTTACTGCGACTATCCAACCACTGACCCGAATGGTAGCGGGTTCTGGGAGGCACTGACCGCGTACCGGCGCGATCACCAGCCGCATCATCAGATCGGCGGCTACGCCCTGCCCGTGCAAGGTGCCGTGGAGCGGGAGGGCGCGCAGGTCGTTTACCCCGGCGAGGATGAGGCCGCCATCGACGCGCGTAAGCAACTCACCTCGCAACTGGTGCTGCTCGCGCAGATCGACAGCGACTCGCGCAGCGGCATGAACTGGGATGACGCCGGGCGGTTGTACTGGATGATCACCCGAGAAGACCTAGCCGCCGGGCGGTTCGACAAGGCGACGTTCACCTGGCAGTGCGAATAGCGGAACGCAGAGGCGGAGCGAGTGAGCAGTCGCCTGAGCGGGCTTAGAGGAAGTCGCGCCAGAACGGCACTGTCGCGTGTGCCTGCTGTAGCGCGCCTTCTTGCACTACACCACGGCCACCGAATTCGCGGTGGATGTAGTCGGCCAGATCGGCGCCGTAGTAGATGATGTCGGTCTGGTACATCGACAGCACGGGATGCCCGTATGTGCCGTGTCCGCCGGGCAGGAACCGGTGGCCGTAGATCGGGACCATGCGGGGAACCGTAGCCAACCTTTGCGCGGCGATGTGCAGTGCTTCGGCCGGCTCGTCGGGTCTCGCGCCCCAGTCCTGGTCCCAGAACGCGTTGTGTTCGACGTCGAACAGCACCCCTTCGACCGGCCACGCGAGTCGCCTGCGCAGTTCCTCCGGGGCACCGTCGCGCCAGTCCGGCCAGGGCCGGGCGTAGGCGTGGATGACGCCTTCCTGCTCGGGAATCGGCGTGTTCACGGGGAGGCCGGCGGCCAGGAACGCCCGATGGTCGTCGGCGAACTCGAAGCCGTATTCCTGCTCGACCCGGCACAGTTCGCGCTCGGTCATCCCCGGGCCGATCTCGCACTGCCCGCTGGCGGCCAGATCGCGCGCGGCCCGCGCGCCGAGGCGAGCCCCATCCGTATCGATCACGCGGACACGTTAACGCCCCCGGCATGGTGCCGGCGGCGCATCGTCTGCGACGGACGGCAAAATAGGGGCATGGTGAAGAGGGACGGGCGATGAACGCCCCCACGCAGGCCACGGTGCGCGTCGCCGCCATGACACCGGACCATGCCGCCGAGGTGCTGGCGATCTATCAGACCGGCATCGACGAGGGGAACGCCACGTTCGAAACCTCCGCCCCGGATTGGGCCGGGTTCGACGCCGCGAAACTGCCCGAGCACCGCTTCGTCGCACTGGACGAAACCGACGCGGTGCTCGGCTGGGCCGCCGTCGTCCGGGTCTCGGACCGCTGCGCCTACTCCGGCGTGGTCGAGCATTCCGTCTATGTCGCCGCGCGGGCGCGCGGGCGCGGTGTCGGCACCGCGCTGCTGAACGCACTGATCACCTCCACCGAGGCCGCCGGGATCTGGACGATCCAGTCCGGGATCTTCCCGGAGAACACCGCGAGCCTCGCCCTGCACCAGCGGTGCGGCTTCCGCGTCGTCGGCACCAGGCAGAAGGTCGGCCGCCATCACGGAGTGTGGCGCGATGTCGTGCTGGTCGAGCGGCGCAGTCCGGTCATCCTCTGATTGCCGCACGCCGCTTGGCCTCGTCGCTGCGACAGCGATTTGAGGCCGCGTCATATGGCAGAGCGCACGCGCGGGTCAGTCCACGTCGACGTCGTCGAGCCCTGCGAGCAGCGTCGACAGCACGCGCAGGCACGCGTCGATGTCGTCCTCGCTGATGTGCTCGCCGACGCGCCGCAGGTTTTCGGCCTCGCGGGCGAGCACGGCGTCGATGGCGGAGCAGCCCAGCTCGGTCAGCCGGATGAGCGAGGACTTCTTGTGCGCCGGATTCGCGAAAGACTCGACCAGCCCGCGCGCGGCGGCCTCGTTGACCATCCGCTGCACGAACTGCCGGCTGATCGCCTGGGCGCGGCCCATCTGCGGCACCGTCATCGGGCCGTGCCGGTACAGCATGCTCAGCACCGCGCGAACCCCGACCGACAGGCCCTCGGCCGGCACGTCGAGCTCCACTCTTCGCTGGGCGCGCCGGTAGAGCGGGCCGACGAGGTCGTAGACCTCGGCGAGCCGGTCGGCCAGGTCGGGGGCGGCAGTCGGATCGTTCACCCTGCCATCATGACACCTGGGTTGCCAAAAACCGTCCCGGCGCGGGTTACTCGGCCGGTTCCGGCCTGTGGGCAAGGGCGCCGCCGACGATCGGGTTCCCGTCGGTGCGAGCGCTCAGCCGGTTGCGCCATTCCTCGGGCCACGGCGCGCTTCGCCGGCTGTCCCTCGGAACGTGCACGGTGACGTAGCGGCCGCGCGCGGCGAGGCGGCGCGGGGCCGTCTCGTCCTGTTCGCCCCAGACCTCGAAGCGGAAGGCCAGCGAGGAATCGCCGATCCGCTCGAGGACCAGCGTGGTCGTCACCTCCTGGTCGAACCAGAGCGGCGCGGTGAAATCGACCTCGAAGCGCACGCGCGGCGCCGCGCCGAAGTACTCCAGCAGGCCGCGCTCGCGCATGAGCGTCGCTTCCGCCGCCTCGACGAAGCGCGTGATGGAGGTGTTGTGGTGGTGGCCCGCGGCGTCGGTGTCCATCCAGTCGACCCGGCTGCGGTAGACCGCCTGCGCAACGACCGGACCGTCGAACGGCTTGGTGCGCAGTGTGTCTTGTGCTGACGCCGTGTCTTGCGCTGACGCTGTGTCTCGCGCTGGCGCGGGGTCACCGGGCGCCGTGCGGCGCGCCTCAGGCTGCTGCGTGCTCATCAGAGGGTGTCCATCGAAGGTGTAGGGCCTTGTCAGTGTTGTCGTTTCCACCCCGCACTAGTGCGAACCGCAGGCGTCTCGGCGGTTAGTCGACGCCGACGTGCCGTTGTACGATCAAAAGCAGAATCGGGATCGTCAACGCGCCGGTGGCTGGGTAGCGCGTCCCTTCGACGTACCCGATGGAGACGCGTTGTCTTACCGCCGTCTTGTGCAGACTGCCGGCGTTGGTTTCTTCCCGCTGAGCCTGTTGGCGAGGCTCCCCTACGCCATGTCGTCGCTCGCGACGCTCATCCTCGTGCAGACCGTCACCGGGAGCTATGCCTTCGCGGGACTTGCCGCCGCCGCGCAGGGGCTCTGCGGCTCAGCCGGGGCACCGGTCGTCGGCGCTCTGGCTGACCGGTACGGTCATCGCAGGATCGCCGCGGTCAGCACGCTTGCCAATATCGCCGCGCTGCTCTTCCTGATCGCGGCGAGCCGGGCCGCTCGCACCGAGTTGCTCGCGGCAGCGGCGCTGGTCGGGTTGACCCAGCCTCCCGTCGGCGTGCTGGTGCGGGTGTACTGGTCGCGGCTGGCGCAAGTCCGCGCTCTGCCATCGCTGTTGCCCTCCGCGATGGCGTACGAGGCGGCCGCCGACGAGACCAGCTTCGTCGCCGGGCCGACGCTCGTCGGGCTGCTGGCACCGATCGCGACCTCCCTCGGGCCGATAGCGCCGATCGCCGCGAGCATCGTGCTGCTGTGCGTGGCGGCGCTGCCTTTCGCAATGCTCTACACCGACCGCAGTCCGATTGAGCGGTCATCACACACCGAACCCCAGGCTCGGCTGCCACGGCGGGCGCTGGTCGCGATGTTCTTCGCGATGGCCGCCATCGGCGCCGTGTTCGGCGCGGTGCAGACGGGCGTGACCGCGTACGCGCACAGCATCGGTCGTCCCGGTGCCGCCGGATTGATCTATGCGATCTTCGGTGCCGGAAGCGCCCTGGCCGGTGCGGCGTGCGCGTGGTTGCCGCGCGGATTCGCGACGCGCCACCGGTATCCGGCTTTCGCCGCCGCACTCGTGGCCGGCATGCTTGCCCTCTACGTCGGCGACCGGCTGCACGCCGTCGTTCCCGCCGTGGCGATGGCGAGTATCACGGTCGCGCCATACATGATCACCTTGTACACCCTCACCGAGCGGATCGCGCCGCCCGATCGCACGGCCTCCGCGATGACGATCCTCTGCGCGGGAGGCCCACTCGGCACGGCGGGCGGCCAGGCGCTGGCCGGTTATCTGGCCCAAGGCGGCGGCAGCAGCGGGGCGTTCCTGCTCGCGCCGATCGCGGCCGCGGCGGCACTGCTGCTCGCCCTGGCGCTGACCGCCGCCGACCAGGGACGCGGCACATGGCTCGCCACCGGGTGACCTGACGCGCGCCTGCGGCACCGACATCCGGCGCTGCGCGCCAGGCCCGAGCTATGCCCCGGATGCCGTAGTGACACCGCCGGACTACAGGTCTTGAGTTGACAGAGCGGGCGGCCCGTGCAACGTCGTCGGCGGGCCGCCGGTGCCAGACGCAAGGAGGGAGAAGAGGGATGACGGGCGTCGAGCACAAGAACTTCGACAAGGCGGACGAGACCCGGCTCTTCGAGGACGGCATGGGCCGCCTGGAACTGGTCAACACGGAAGCCGGCCCGGTGGGCCTGGCCACCTTCGAGCCCGGCTGGCGCTGGTCGCAGCACGTCAAGCCGATCGCAGGCACGGAGAGCTGCCAAGCAGAGCACACCGGCTATTGCATATCGGGCCGGATGCACGTGCGGATGGACGACGGCGAGGAGTTCGACTTCGGCACCGGCGACTACGCGCACATCCCACCCGGCCACGACGCTTGGATCACCAGCGACGAGCCGTGCGTCGTCGTGGACTGGCAGGGATTCGCGGACTACGCCAAGCGCGTCTGATCGCGCCGCGCCCGGGAGGCCGTGAATATCAGACCCAGCAAGTATCGGACGCGGCGAGTATCAGACGCGGCGCGCAGCGCGTCAGCGCCGCCCGGCCGTGGAGTCGGTGAGCAGCAACGCAAGCGTGGGGCAGGCCTCGACCGTGCGCTTCGCCAAGGCGAGCAAGCGGTCGGGGACTGGCTGCTCGGACACGACGGGATAGCCCCACGGGTCGCGGCCGATGAGCTCGGGCAGCATTTCGATGCAGACGCCATGTGCCTTGCAGGCGATCGGGTTCACGCGCAGTCGCGTCGTGCTCGTGATGGCGGTCATCGGTAGACCCCAACAGTCGCGGCGGGCAGCGGAAGGATGGGAGCGCGCCGGGCGCCTGTGCACGGTCCGCGATGCAAGTGCGTGCGGACATCGGCGGCGAACACCGAGAGCGCGCTGGCGATCAAACGGGTCGCGCCGTCGGGATGACGGCAGGCGCCGCGCCCTGCGACGTAGGGAGTCAGGTTCTTGATGTACTCCGGGGCGCGCCGGTCACCGCGCGCCGCCAGCGCCTCGAGCGCCTGCGCCAGTGCGGGCAGTCCGTTGATGCACGGGCCGCACTGTCCTGCGCTCTGCTCGGCCAGGTAGCGGGCGACACGCGCGGTTTCGGCCAGTGCGCAGGACTCACCGGGCAGCGCGACGAAGATCCCGGCGCCCATCGCCGCTCCGGCTGCGAGCAGGTCCGGCGCCGTAATGCGGGCACTGTGGAAGCGCTGTTCAGGGAGCCAGGCCCCGAAGTATCCGCCGGCAAGCACGGCCTGTATCGGCTGCCTGCTTCCTCCGGCCGTGGCCAGCAGTTCGGCGCCGGTGATGCCGAGCGCAATCTCGTAGACGCCGGGCCGGTTGACCGCTCCCGTGACGGTGACCAGCGCGGTGCCTGGGGCGTTCGGGGTTCCCGTCGCGCGAAACCAGGCGGGGCCGTGTCGTGCGATCAGGGCGGTGTGCGCGAGCGTCTCGACGTTGTCCACGAGGGTCGGTCGGCCGTCGACGCCCCGCTCGAAGGGCCGCGGCGGGGTGAAGCGCGGCAGCGCCGGTCCGCCGTCGATCAGCTGGATCAGTGAGGTCTCCTCACTGGCGACGTATCGCTCGGGGACCCGTGTGATCTCTACGTCAGCTGTCTGCGCCCGGGCGCCGCGGCGCTCGTCGAGGGCGCGCCGCACCGCTTGAATGGTCGCGTCGTCGTTCTCGTGCAAGCACAGGTGCACACGCTCGGCACCGACCGCCCGCGCGGCGGCAGTGATTCCGTCGAGCACGAGGTGCGGCGCGCGGGTGAGCAGGGTGCGGTCCTTGGCGCTGGCCGGTTCGCCTTCGCAGCCGTTGGCGACGAGCACGGTGCCGCGTTGCCTGGCGGACCGGCGAGCGCGCGCCGCGTCAGCGACGGCGCGCATCTTGCGGCCGGTCGGGAACGCGGCCCCGCCACGGCCGGTCAGGCCGGAGCGCTCGACCGCGTCCAGGATCGTCGCCGCGTCGTAGTCGGGCAGCGGTCCATGCCAGCGCACATGCCCCGCGAGGTCGGCCGGTCCGCCCAGCAGCCGCTGGTCCGACTCAGTGGCCTGACCTGCGTTGACATCGGCTCCGGGGCCGGCGCCGTACTGTCGCGCGGCCTGCGGCTCCCACCGGGTGCTGTTCGCTTGCGTCACTCGTCGCTCCCAGATCGCGCGGCGGCGTTGAGCGTGCCGGTCACCGACTGTCCGTTGATGGTGAGGTTGAGGGTCAGCCGGATCGCCGCGCCGGTCTGGTCGGTGACCGACGCGGTGATGTCAGAGCCGTTCAATCCGGTGACCGCGCCGCTGTAGCGGCCGGGTTGTCCGCTCGGGCCGAAGGTGACCCGGCTGGAGGACATCTGCACACCGCCGCCGGGCAGCGCCGGCCCGGTGATGACGACTTGGAAGGCCACCGCGCTGCTTCCGGTCCCGGCGATGGTGACCGAGCTTTGGCCGGAGGCCGTCGTGGCCGTGTTGATCGATCCGGTGATGGTCGTGGTCAGCGGCAGCGCCGGCAGCGCGGTGACCGGGCCGGCGGCCCCGTTGGCCGTCGCGGCGCCGTTCGCGCGGGCGAGCAGCGCGGGCGGGGTGCCGGCGCGCGCCGCCCAGTCGGATTTGAGCGGACCGGACGCCGTCCACGCCGTCGCCGCGATGAGCGCCACGGCGCTGGCGGCGCCCGCGGTCAGCCGCAGTCCGCGATGCACGGGCCAGCCAGAGACCAGGCGCCAGGCGGCCGCTACGACGACCGCGGCGACGCACACGACGGTGAGACCGAGGATCGCCGGAGCCTTGGGATCCGTGCCGGTGCCGAACCCGTGCACGACAGCCAGCGGCCAGCAGGCATAGGCCGCCCAATGCACGGCACGCCAGGCGCGGTGCCCCACGCGGGAACGCAGAAGGCTGGTGATGGTCAGCGCCAGCAGCAGATCGAAGGCGACCGTGCCCAGTCCGAGCCATAGCGGCCGGTACGCGGACACGAATGGGATGACCAGGGAAGGCCAGCCGACCGGGGCGTAGGAGTCGAGCAGCGCGGTGCCGATGTGCACCGTGAGGAAGGCGAGTACCAGCAGGGAGAGATTGCGGTGGATGCCGATGGTGACGAACCGGGGCCAGCGCTCGGTGGCGAAACGGACGGTGATCAGGATGCCGAGCACCAGGCTCATGGTCAGCAGCACCAGCGCGACCACGCCCGTGGCGCGGGTCGCGTACCAGAGCGGCGTGGTGGACGTGATCACGGTCGACGCGCTGGTCATGACGCGCCGCCGCCGGAGTCTGGGTCGGCTGGCCAGGAGGCGATGGTGACCACGGTCCCGTCGGCGCGCACCAGCCGGGCGGGCAATCCGTGCGCGGCCAGCCATCCGGGTGCTGATTCGCCGCGCACGATCGCCGCGGTCGCCGCGGTGTTGGCCGTGACGCAGTCGATCGCGGCGACGCTGACGGTGCGCCAGCCGGCT
>Ga0070739_10003742_pt1 | contig 18661 bp, 17 predicted proteins | sample Coa_R1_7_FD_66445 | JGI IMG/M metagenome (GOLD analysis project Ga0070739, IMG submission 66445) | Surface soil microbial communities from Centralia Pennsylvania, which are recovering from an underground coalmine fire - Coalmine... | ecosystem: Environmental > Terrestrial > Soil > Unclassified ... | reverse complement strand
GTCTTCGTGACCGGAACCCACTTTGGCAAGGTCCGCGCCCTGATCAATGATGAGGGGAAGAAAGTCGAAGCGGCCGGACCGTCGACCCCCGTGGAGGTGATCGGTCTCGACGGCGTCCCCCTGGCGGGAGATACCTTCGTGGTCGTGACCGACGAGCGGGTGGCCAAAGAGGTGGCCCAGAGCCGGTCTCAGCGGCAGCGTCTGCTCGAACTCTCGCAGACGCGCCGCGTTACCCTCGACGATCTCTATCAGGAGATTCAGGAGGGGACGGTGAAGGAGTTGAACATCATCGTCAAGGCCGATGTGCAGGGTTCTGCGGAAGCACTCAAAGAGTCGCTCGAAAAGCTCAGCTCCGCCGCAGTGAAGCTGCGTGTAATCCATCGCGGGGTCGGCAGCATTACCGAGTCGGATATTCTCCTTGCCTCCGCATCAAATGCCATCGTGATCGGATTTAACGTCCGTCCGGAAACGAAAGCGCAAGATCTGGCCGAGCGGGAAAACGTCGACATTCGTCTCTACACGATTATTTACGACGCCATCGCCGATGTGAAGGCGGCGATGGAAGGGCTGTTGGAGCCGACCTTCAAGGAGCGAACGCTCGGGCGGGTTGAGGTTCGGCAGATTTTCCAAATTCCGAAGCAAGGGGTCATCGCCGGAGGATATGTCAGCAGCGGGATGGTCTCGAGAAGCAGCAGCGGAGCGCGCGTGATTCGAGACGGCGTGGTCGTCTATGAAGGAAAGATCGGCTCGCTGCGTCGCTTTAAAGATGATGTCAAAGAGGTGCAGACGGGATACGAATGCGGTATCGGCATCGAGAACTTCAACGACATCAAAGTCGGCGACATCATCGAGGTCTACACACTCGATAAGATTGCTGCAAAACTTTAAAGGCCGTGAGGCGTCAGGCGTGAGGCGAAAAAGATTTAAATTTTTTAGCGCTTACCCCTTACGCCTCACGCCTCACGTGTCTTGGTCTTATGAAAATGGTTGTCGGCGTCTGTACGATTGAGCTTTATATTCCGATGAGCGGCTCTTTAAAAGGGAAGCGGCAAGTTTTGCAGAGTATTAAAAGTAAGATCAAGAATAAGTTTAACGTCGCGATTGCGGAAGTGGGGGAGCAGGATCTTTGGCAGAAGGCGATTCTCGGCGTGACCACCGTCGCGAACGATCGAAGCTTCGTGAATGAGGTGATGGACAAGGTCATCGGGTTTGTTTCGAGCTTTCCGGAGGTCCAGATCGTTCACCATCAACTCGAACTCATTTAAGTCTCTCACCGTGATCGGAGGACAGGGGTGAATTTGACCGTGCACGATTTTAAGAGAACAGATCGCATCGGAGATCAAATCAAGATGGAGGTCGCCGATATCTTGACGCGAAAGACACGCGACCCTCGGATCGGCTTTGTCACGGTGACCTCCGTGGAAATCTCCGACGATCTTCAGCATGCGAAAATTTTCGTGACGGTCCAGAAGGAGCAAGATCCGAAGCAGGCCTTTATCGGTCTTCGGAAGGCGGCCGGTTTTATCCGAGCGGAGCTCTCCAGAAGAGTTCAACTGCGCCGCGTCCCGGAGCTGTCGTTTTTGCCGGATGAATCGACCGAGAAGGTCTCTCATATTCTGGATCTTCTCGACCGGATCGAGAAGGGAAAGCAGTGATCGGGGGTCCGGATGGGTGCTGTATGCACTGCATGGGATAACGAATGAGTCTATCTAAAATCATATCGGTTCTCGAAGAGAAGCAATCGTTCATTATCACGGGGCATGTGAGTCCCGAAGGGGATGTCATCGGTTCCGGCATGGCGCTGGCATTGGCCCTTCGAGGGATGGGGAAAAAGGCGGAGGTCGTCAATCAAGATCCGATTCCGCAACAGCTTCTTTTCCTTCCGCATGAGGGACTCTTCTCCCAACAAAAAACGATTACACAGCCGGCGGAGGTCCTCATCGTGGTCGACTCCGGCAGTTTCGAGCGGACCGGTTATGCCGGTCCCATCTCGATCCCCACCATCATCAATATCGATCATCACGTCACGAATCCCTCTTATGGAGATATCAATTGGGTCCTCCCGACCGCCATGGCGACCGGCGAGATGATTTATGATTTGCTCAAAGCGATGGATATCCAAATGACCCCCTCCATCGCGACCTGTCTTTACACCGCCCTGATTACCGAGACCGGTTCGTTCCGATATGTGAATACCACCTCGCGCGCGCTTCAAATTGCAGGAGAGATGATCGAGAAAGGGGCGAATCCCTTTCACATCGCCACCGCGCTCTTTGAAGCGAATCCGCCGGGGCGGCTGAAATTACTCGGTGAGGTGCTGACGGCGATGAAGATCAGCGCGGACAAGCGGATCGCGTGGATTCAGGTGACGCAGGGACAGCTTCGGAAAACAGGGACGACCCTCGAAGATACCGAAGATTTCGTCACCTACCCTCGATCGATCGAAGGGGTTGAAGTGGCGGTCTTCTTTCGAGAGGTCGGTCCAGAGCAGTATAAGATCAGCTTCCGGTCTCAGGGGAAGGTCGATGTGGCGCTCCTTGCAAAACGCTGGGGCGGGGGCGGTCATATGTATGCCGCCGGATGTACCCGATTCGGCCCTTGGGAGACGGTGAGGGATGCGATCCTCGCCTCCGTGCAGGAAGCGGTTTATCAGGCGGTCAGCTAAATTGCGGAATAGGAAAATGTAGAGATGGCCCACGGGGACGTCTCTACGAGATCGATGATCAAAGACGGCATCATCAATATCGATAAACCGGCCGGATGGACCTCGCACGATGTGGTCGCCAAGATCCGAGGGCTCTTGCGGGTGAAGAAGGTCGGTCACGCCGGCACCCTTGATCCGCAGGCGACCGGCGTGCTTCCGATCTGCTTCGGCAAAGGGACGAAGGTCGTTCAGTTCTTCATCGATGCGGAAAAAGAATACGAAGTGATCCTTCGCCTCGGAGAAGAGACCGACACGCAGGATGCAACCGGTCAAGTGATCCGAACCTCGGAAGTCCCCGCCGGGATTTCCGGACAGATCCAAGAGGTGGCGGCGTCGTTTGTCGGAAGTTATGAGCAGATGCCGCCGATGTACTCCGCCATCAAGGTGAAAGGGGTCCCTCTCTATCGCTCGGCGCGCGCCGGGAAGGTGGTCGAGCGGACGGCCCGCACGGTGTCGATCCGAGAGATCCGGTTGAAGGGGGTGCAGGGAAGAGATGTCACCTTCAGCGTGGTCTGCTCCAAGGGAACCTATGTCCGGACCCTCTGTGCCGACATCGGGACGAAGCTGGGGGTGGGAGGACATCTGCTGCAACTGCGCCGGACCCGCGCGGATCAATTTCGGATCTCCGACGCGGTCGAACTGAGCCGATTTTGCGAACAGGTTGCGGAAGGGGATTGGGAGCAAGAGGTCTACACGTTGAATGAGGCGTTGAAGGAACTTCCGGCGGTCTGGGTCAAGCGTCCCTACCGGGAAAAGGTTCTGCACGGCGCTCCGGTGGCGCTCGAGGGAATTCTGAAGCGGACGTCCTTTAAAAAAGGAGAGGCGCTTCGTCTTCTCGATCCGGAGGATCACCTTCTGGCGATCGGCCGCGCCGAAATCGATGCGAATGAAATTCAGGGGAGTCGGTCATCTTTTTTTAAAATAGAAACGGTTCTTTCCGATGCCTCGGAACGGGGAGTCCAGGCCGGGGTGGAAGAATCGGTCCCAAGTTCATTATATTAATAACTAAGGAGGAACAGACGTGCCGCTCGTGAAGGAAAAGAAGCAGAGTGTCATCAAAGAAAATGCGATCCACGGAAACGATACCGGATCGCCGGAGGTTCAGATCGCCCTTTTGACGAATCGGATTGCTTATCTGACGGAGCATTTCCAGACCCATAAAAAAGACCACCACTCCCGACGGGGTTTGATCAACATGGTCAGCCGCCGGCGGAGACTGCTCGATTACTTAAAGCAGAACGACTTCGCCCGATATCAGGCGATCATCGGCAAGTTGGGATTAAGAAAGTAAAAGGCCGAACGACCCTCCCCTGGGGAGGGTCCGGCTTAAAAACGTATCGCAGCCGGCGCAGAAATACAATGAAGAGCCAATAAGGGCAAAGTGACGTGAAGCGACAAAGAAGGGAACGTAAGGGGGTAAAATCAAAAAGATTTTATCTTTTACCCCTCACGCCTAACGCCTCACGTTACCTTCTTGGTTCCTCATTGTAGTTCTGTGGCCTGCTGCTGCTAAAGAGGAGTATACCGATTATGATTCATCGCGTAGAAGCAGAAATTGCAGGGAAAAAGCTGGTCCTGGAGACGGGACGGATGGCCCGGCAGGCGGATGGCGCGGTTTTGGTCCAGTATGGCGAGAGCATCGTCTTGGCCACCGCGGTCGCTTCCAAAGAAGCAAAGGATGTCGATTTTCTTCCGCTCACGGTCGACTATCAGGAGCGGGCTTATGCCGCCGGAAGGATTCCGGGGGGATTTTTCAGAAGGGAAGGGAAGCCGAGCGAAAAAGAAGTGCTCACCAGCCGGTTGATCGACCGTCCGATGCGGCCCCTCTTTCCGGACCACTGGTATTTTGAGACGCAGATCATCGCCTCGGTCCTCTCAAGCGATCTCTCCGCCTCAACCGAGATCCTCGGAATGATCGGCTCTTCCGCAGCGGTCGTCATTTCGGATATTCCGTTCAACGGTCCGATCGGCGCCATCCGCATCGGCCGGATTGATGGAAAGCTCGTCGCCATGCCGAGCCTGGAAGAGCTTGAGAAGAGCGACATGAATATCGTTCTCGCGGGGACGAGCGACGCCGTCATGATGATCGAGAGCGAAATCAAAGAACTTCCCGAAGAGGTGGTTCTGGAAGCGGTCGCGTTCGGACATCAGGCGCTTCAGACCGTGATTCAACTTCAGAAAGAGCTTCAATCGAAGGCGGGGAAGGAGAAGCGCTCGCCGGTGGCGATCGAACGGGATGCGGCGTTTGAGAGTCAACTCAAAGAAACCCTCATGGGCCCGATTCAACAGGCGGTTCTGATCCCGAACAAGACCGAGCGGCAGGAGCGGCTCGATCACATCCTCCAGGAGAAGATCGCGGAGGTGAATACCGGAGAGGTTGATCGAACCCGGGAGATCAAAGCGCTCTTTCACGAGCTGGAGCGGCAAGCGGTTCGGGAGATGATTTTGACCAAGGGGATTCGGGCCGACGGCCGCGGGCCTTCCGACATCCGCCCGATCACCTGCGAGGTCGGCATCCTTCCGCGCACGCATGGGTCGGCGCTCTTCACCCGCGGTGAGACCCAGAGCTTGGCGGTCGTCACCCTCGGCACCTCCGAGGATGAGCAGCGGATCGATTCTCTCGAAGGGGAGTCGAAGAAGACCTTCATGCTCCACTACAACTTTCCCCCCTTTTCCGTCGGCGAAGCCCGTCCGATGCGGGGTCCCGGCCGTCGTGAGGTCGGCCATGGCGCCCTGGCGGAGCGGGCGCTCAAGCCGGTCATTCCCAGCAGCGAGACGTTTCCTTACACCATCCGAATCGTCTCCGATATTTTGGAGTCGAACGGATCATCTTCGATGGCGAGTGTCTGCGGCGGCACCTTGGCGCTGATGGATGCCGGGGTGCCGATCGTCCGTCCGGTGGCGGGCATTGCCATGGGCCTCATTTTGGAAGGGAGCCGGGTTCAGATCCTCTCCGACATTCTCGGCCTGGAGGATCACCTCGGCGACATGGACTTCAAGGTCACCGGGACCGAACAGGGGGTCACCGCGTTTCAGCTCGATATTAAAATCGGCGGGCTGACCATTGAGATCATGAAGCGGGCGTTGGAGCAGGCGAAGCAAGGACGGATGCACATTTTGGGGAAAATGCTCGAAGCGCTTTCCGCGCCCCGAGCGGAGCTCTCCAGTTATGCGCCCCGTATCGTGACGATGAAGGTCAAACCCGACAAGGTCCGAGAGGTGATCGGACCGGGCGGAAAGGTGATCCGAGGGATCATTGAGAAGACCGGCGTCAAGATCGATATCGAAGATGACGGAACGATCCATATCGCTTCCACGGATGAAGAAGCGGCCCAAAAGGCGATCGAGATGATCAACATGATCGTCGAAGAGGTCGAGGTCGGCCGCGTTTACGTCGGCAAAGTCACCCGGATCATGGATTTCGGCGCCATTGTCGAGCTGCGCCGGGGAGTCGATGGGTTAGTCCACATCTCTCAATTGGCCCATCATCGGGTCAAGAATGTCTCCGACGAAGTGAAGGAGGGAGATGAGATCACGGTGAAGGTCCTCGAAGTCGACCGGCAGGGGAAGATCCGCCTTTCCCGAAAAGAAACCCTCCCTCCTCCGGCCGAAGCGAAAGGCTCGAAGGAGTCGAAATAGTCGTCACGAGGTTTCTCTTCCGAGCGGGGGTCGGATGCAAGCGGCGCCCGCTCGGGCCTCTCCCGCCTGGCGCGGTCAAGAAGACGATCGTCAATCCAACCGAAAGCAGGTTCAAGGAGTGTCGAAATAGATGGTTCGGAAAGTCGTTCTGGATAATGGAATACGAATTGTCGCGGAAAAGATGGACTCTGTGAAATCGGTCTCCATCGGTCTGTGGGTGAATATCGGCTCTCGGGATGAAGAGGATGAGGAGCATGGCATCTCCCATTTCCTGGAACATATGTTCTTCAAGGGGACCGAGAAACGGAGCGCCAAAGAGATCGCCCGGGAGATCGACGCAATCGGCGGCGAGCTCAACGCTTTTACCTCCCGTGAGACGACGACCTTCTACGCCAAGGTGCTGGACGATCACCTCCCCAGCGCGGTTGACATTCTCTCCGATAATTTTCACTACTCCACCTTCGAGCCGAGGGAAATCGAGAAGGAAAAACAGGTGGTGATCGAAGAGATCAAAATGGTGGAGGACGATCCGGAAGATCTGGTCCACGACCTCTATACCAAAGACATCTGGAAGGGGAATCCGCTGGGGCGTCCGATTCTGGGGACAACCGAAACGATCTCCGGCATGACCCGCAAGAAGATCCTCCGCTTTCTGAAGCGGACCTACGATCCGAAAGAGATCGTCATTTCGGTCGCGGGCCATTTTGATCTTCCGCTCCTGATGAAGCTTCTGGAAAAGGCGTTCGAAAAATATACCGCCAAGGAGACCGACCTTCATCCGAGGATCGCTCCCGAGATGACCCCCCATTTTCAAGTTAAAAAGCGCAACCTGGAACAGGTCCACCTTTGCATCGGAACGCAAGGGCTGCCGCATCGGCATCCCGACCGATATGCGCTCTATGTCTTAAATACCATTCTGGGGGGGAGTGTGAGCTCGCGTCTTTTTCAGGAAGTCCGCGAGCGGCGCGGACTCGCTTACTCGATCTATTCTTATCCCTCCTCGTATCAAGATGCCGGACTTTTTACGGTTTACGCCGGGGCCAGCGCCAAAAATGCTCCGAAGGTCATCGGGCTGGTTTTAAAGGAGTTTAAACGAATCAAGGACAAGGGGGTCGATGCGACCGAGTTGGAGAAGTCAAAGAATCACATCAAAGGGAGCTTGATGCTCAGCATGGAGAGCACCAGCAGCCGAATGAGCAAGCTGGCCAAAGATGAGCTCTATTTCGGCCGTCATTACTCTTTGGAGGAGGTGGTCCGCGAGATCAACCGGGTCTCTCTCGATCAAGTCCAGCAATTGGCCAAAGGTCTCTTTGATTCGAAATATCTTTCCCTGACCGCGCTTGGAAAAATCGATCCGAGTCTTCTTCCGCAGGACTTGAGCCTTTAAGATCGGGGGTCGGAGAGAAGCAAAGACAAAAATAGAATCATGGTTCGAATGAAAGGTCTTTACGGGAGTTGTAAAGACCTTTTTAATTTTGTTTTTCCCTGGCCTCCGGTCCCCGACCCCCGACCCCCATGTTTTGTCGTCGAAATGCAAACCCGGTTGCGCCCGGTTGACTTGGCCCGATACAGGGCGCGGTCGGCCGCGTCGATCAGATCGTGCGGCGAGGCGGCGTTTTCAGGATAGGAGGCGAGCCCGAGGCTGATCGTAATCGCCCCGCCCGGCTGCTTCTTCGCATGCTTGAAGGGGTAGTCGGCGATCGCTTTCCGAAGCCGCTCCGCGATTAATTTCCCCTTCGTCCGATTTGTCTCCGGCATGATAATGCAGAACTCTTCCCCGCCGTAGCGCGCCGCGATATCGGTTTCCCGAATGTTCCTCCGGATGATGTCTCCCAATGTCCGGAGGATTTCATTTCCCCTGAGATGGCCGTGCGTGTCGTTGTACCGCTTGAAATGATCGATGTCCAGCATCGCCAGGGTGAGGGGGCGGCCGTAACGCTGGGTTCGAGAGAGCTCTGTAGAGAGCTGCTGAAGCAGATGGCGGTGGTTGAAGAGTCCGGTCAACTCGTCGGTGATCGCCATCAGGCGGGTCATCTCGAGGACTTTTGCTTTGCCGATCGTGGTGGCGGCAATGGTCGAAACGAGGGAGAGAAGCGAGGTCTCCTTTTCGGAGAAGACGCGGGGCTGGAAATCATCCACATAGAGAATCCCCAAGATCTTCCCCTCATTCCAGAGGGGGATCGCCGCGATCGCCTTGACCTTCTCTTGACGGAGGATCGGGTTTGTGTACTTGGGGAACTTCTTCAGGTTCTCGATGAGAGTGACCCCCGTGTGATTCAGAATCTGCGTGGTCAATCCCCCTTTGCGGACCTTCCATCGACGGACCCGAGAGAAATGTTGCGAGAAGCCTTTCGATGCGACCAGGACCATCTCGCCATGCTCCTCGTCGAACATGGCGAGGCTGCCGGCCGGTGTGCGGGTCAGATCGGTGGCATAGTCGATGACGATGGCATAAAGCTTCGCGATGTTTTCGTTCGAGGAGAGCTTCAGACTCAGATCATAAAGCAAGAGGTACTCCGAGAGAAGCTGCTCCGTTTCCCGCTGGCTCTTCTGCCGCTCATCAATGAGGGTCCAGGCGAGACGGGCCGATCGTCCGCTGAGAATTTCGGTGCCGTGGCGTCTGAGGCTTTGCAGCGTCGCCTCTACGTCGGGTGAGCCGGTGACGTTGATGATGATGTCGTTCTTCTTGTTGAGCAGGGTGGTGAAGTCGGAGGTGGTGGGGATGCCGAGAGCGTTGGCCAGGCGGATTCCGGGAGCGGTTTTTTTTCGGTCGGCGATGCCGGTCACTTTGATTGTAGGATCTTCCGAGAGGATCTCTAAAAGTGAGGTTCCTCCCTTTCCGGCGCCGACAATGGCAATTCGTATCATCGGTTTCTCTCAATGATCCGAGGGATGATACTTAAATGCAATATTGAAAGTCAATAAAATTCCAAAGAACATTGGAATGGGGCGTTGCCCCAACCCCCTCTGGTACCCGCTCCATTTTAGGGTATTCGATTGGACAGAAGGAACACAGGGCTGCGTGAATGACCAAGGACAGCCCCTCCAAGCGCGCAGGCTCTTTTCTCTAAATTCTAAATTCTCAGATTCGATTGCTAGAGATCAAAGAAGTCGGATCATTCACTTTTCTCTTTTGCCGCTTCGGCCAACTCCGCTAGGAGCTGGAGCGCTTGCATCGGGGTGAGGTGGAGCGGATCGATTTTTCGGAGGCGCTCCAGCGCCGGATGGGTTTCTGTTTTGGCCGGAGGAAGAGATGTGAAAAGGTCGGGCTGTGCGGCGGGAGGGGAGAGGGCCGGCCGCCAGGAGGTCTCTTCAAGCTGCTTCAGCACCGCTTTGGCCCGCTCGATGATCTCCGCCGGAAGCCCCGCGAGACGGGCGACCTGAATCCCGTAACTTTTGTCGGCCCCTCCCTCCACCATTTTTCTCAGGAAGATAATCTCGTCATTCCATTCTCGGACCGACACATGGTAATTTCGGATTCCTTCATTCGCGCCGGCCAATTGCGTCAGCTCATGATAGTGGGTAGCGAAGAGGGTCCGCGCGCCGAGCCGCTCGGAGTGGCTATACTCGGCGATCGCCCAGGCGATGCTCATCCCGTCGAAGGTGCTCGTTCCGCGGCCGATCTCGTCGAGCAGAATCAAACTCCGAGGGGTCGCATGCCGGAGGATCTGAGCCATCTCGGTCATCTCGACCATAAAGGTGCTCATCCCTTCGGAGAGGGCATCCTGAGCCCCGACTCGCGTGAAAATCTGATCGACGATGCCGATCGTCGCCTCGCGCGCCGGAACGAAGCTCCCCATCTGTGCCATCAGAACGATCAGCGCCACCTGCCGCATGTAGGTCGATTTCCCCGCCATGTTGGGGCCGGTGAGAATCAACAGGCGCTGCGAGGGGGGATCGAAGAGGGTGTCGTTCGGAACAAACGTTTCCCTTGCTCCGAATTGCTCCAGCACGGGATGCCGGCCTTCAACGATCCGGATCATCATCCCCTCGTTCACCTCGGGGCGGCGATAGTTGTTCTGATGCGCCACCTCCGCGAGCGCCGCCGTCAGATCGAGCAGCGCCACCTTCTTCGCCATCGCTTGGACCCGGGCCGCTTGAAGGGCGAGATCGTGCCGCACCTCCTCAAAGGCCGATGCTTCCAGCGCCAAGACCGCTTCCTCCGCGCCGGTCAGCTTTTGTTCGATGCTTCGCAATTCGTCGGTCGTGAAGCGCTCCGCGCGGGTGAGGGTCTGCTTGCGGATATAGTCGGGCGGGATCTTCTTGAGATGCGCTTCGCTGACCTCGATGTAGTAGCCGAAGACCTGGTTGTAGCGGACCTTGAGCGATTCGATTCCGGTCCGCCGACGCTCTTGCAACTCGATCTGGGTGAGCATCGCACGCCCTTCTTTTTGAAAGCGGCGAAGCTCATCAAGTTGCGGAAGATATCCTTCCCGGATCACCCCTCCCTCTTTGATTGTCGGTGGGGGTTCGGGGACGATCGCATTTTCGATCAATTGATAAACTTCATCCAAGTTGTCCCAGGTGCGAAGCAGGTCGGCCAGCAGCGGCGCCGTGGCGCCCGACAGTGTCTTCTGAATTTCCGGAAGAAGGGCGACCGAATCTTTTAGGGCGATGAGCTCCCTCGGCTGAGCCGCTTTGAGGCTGATCCGGCCGATTAACCGCTCCAGGTCGGCGATCTTTTCAAGCAAATTGCGAAGGCGGATCCGCAGCGGGAGATCGTCATAGAACAAGGCGATCGCCTCCTGCCGTTCGGCAATCTTCGCAGGGGAGAGGAGCGGGCGGAGGATCCACTCCTTCAAGAGGCGTCCCCCCATCGGGGTCACCGTTCGGTCGAGGATATGGAGCAGCGTTCCCGCGCTCTCCCTGCGCGAGGTCGGAACCAGCTCCAGGTGCTGCTGCGCCAGGGGATGGATTCGCATCTGCTCCCCGAAAGAGTGAGGACGAAGCGAGAGGATGTTGCCGAGCGCGGTCTTCTGCGTCTCCTGAACATGTCCCAAGAGAGCGCCGGCGGCGATCAAAGAGAGAGGATCGCCGCCGAGTGCGGCGATGGAGTGGATCTTGAAATGCGATTTCAAAAGGGCTTCGGCCTGCTCCGGAAGGAAGAGCGCAGAGGGGACATATCGAATCGGCCATCGATTGGGGAAAAAAACGGACGGGTGTTCTTTTCCTTCGAGACGCGCGGGGAGGATGATTTCCCTCGGTTCGATTTTCGAAAGTTCGCTTTCGATCTCGCTCCACCCTTCGGCCGAGGCGATTCGAAAATCGCCGGTCGAGAGATCGAGATAGGAGAGTCCGATCCCCTTGGCCTTCTCAATCGGCGCGGCGAAATCCCAGGTCACGGCGGCGACATAGTTATTCTCCTTCGGGGAGAGAAGCTCCGGCTCGATCAGCGTCCCCGGGGTGATCACCCGGACAACCTCCCGCTTGACGATTCCCTTCGCCAACGCGGGATCTTCCATCTGCTCGCAGACGGCGACGGCATATCCCGCCTTGATCAGCTTGGCAATGTAAGCGGAGGCGGCATGATACGGAACACCGCAGAGGGGGACCGCGTTCTCTTTGCTCTTATCGCGGGAGGTCAGGGCGATCTGAAGAACTTTGGAGGCGGTGATCGCATCCTGGTAGAACATTTCATAAAAATCGCCGACGCGGAAGAAGAGGATTGCATCGGGGTGCTGACGTTTCGTTTCGAGATACTGTTTCATTAAAGGGGTGATTTCGGCCATGCCTGCATTCCTTACTTCAACCTGATTGCTTAACCATCCCCCTGGAGATCATCGTGGCTGTCGTCGATCTCCGTCGTGACGGAGGGGTATCGGGGGGTGGAGACCTTCAATGCCTCCGAGCGGAGATGGTCAAGATCGGACTCGAGCATCTCGATCCGCTTGGAGAGCTTGCGCCGCTCCAGCTTCATCTTCAGCCATCCGGGAAAGGTCATCAGCGCCGCAAAAAGAATTCCGATAAAGAAGGAACCGATCACAATCAGATAGACCGCCAGCGGCGGCGTCGGACCTCCCAGGATGAAATGAAGGGAGACCCGATCCTCTTGGTTCATGTAGGAGAAGGTAAAGAGAAAAAAGACGACGACAATGAGGAGGATCAATCGAAGCATTATCCCTCTATTATTAAATGTGTATTAAATGTGGGGCCGGCGCCGGGAGAAGACCTTGATTTTAGATCTTCACCTTCGCTGCGCCCTGCTAAAATAAGGTTTCAGTTGACGGTAGCTCTCCGCCAGCGACTCCGGGAGAACACGGACCTCCGCGTTGACCGTCATGAAATTGGTATCGCCGCTCCACCGCGGGACGATGTGAAAGTGGAGGTGCTCTTCGATGCCGGCCCCGGCGGCTTTCCCGAGATTCAGCCCCACGTTAAATCCATCGGGCTTGTGCGTTTTGCGCAGGACCGAGAGCGCTCTTTTCATCAGCCGGATCAGATCGGCGGTCGCGGCGTCCGAGAGTTCTTCAAGGCTGCTCACATGTTGATAGGGCGAGACCATCAGATGGCCGTTGTTATAAGGGTAGAGGTTCATCATCACGAAGGCATGTTTCCCCCGCGCCAGAATCAGGTTGGCTCGGTCTTTTTTCTCGCGCGGCTTATCGCAGAGAATGCAGCCGGGGGTTTTTTCCCCTTTGATGTAGCCGATCCGCCAAGGCGCCCAGAGATGCCTCATCTTGAAAACCGGGTGCCGGGTGCCGGGTGCCGGGGGCCAGTTAAGAGTACTAAAGAAATAAAATTCGCTTCTTCCAAGTTTACTTTTGACATAGATTCCTTCGTCATTTGGTTTCTGTTTTTACCGTCCCCCGTCCCCCGTCCCCTGACCCCCCTCCTTCTTCAGTTCCTCCATAATCTTCTTCAGATCTTCCCAGACGCTTTTCTTTTCGTTGGGGTTGCGGAGCAGATAGGCGGGGTGGAAGGTCGGGAGGACCTTCACGCCGTGATAGTCGTGGAATTTTCCGCGCAGGGCCGAGATCTTCTGCTGGGTTTCGAGGAGGGTCTGGGCGGAAAAGGTGCCGAGCGCGCAGATGACCTTGGGGCGGATCGTCTCGACCTGCTTGATTAAAAACGGGCTGCAGGCGGCGATCTCATCCGGCTGCGGATTCCGGTTTTCGGGGGGACGGCACTTGATGATGTTCGCGATGTAGACCTCCTCGCGGGAGAGCCCCATCGCCTGGATCATTTTGGTCAAGAGCTGTCCGGCCCGCCCGACGAACGGCTGGCCCTGAATGTCTTCATCGGCGCCGGGGGCCTCGCCGACGAACATCAAACGCGCATTCGGACTTCCCGAACCGAAAACGATATTCTTCCGGGTCGCGCAAAGCTTGCAGCGCCGACAGTCGCCGATCTCCTCCCGAATTTCCGCTAAAGTTCTCGGCGGGGTTGCTTCGGAAGTGATCGGAAAGAGCTCCGCCGCTTCGGCAACGAAGCCCGTCTGCTCCGTCGGCGCGTACGAACCTGATTCTTTTTGATCGGTCATCTCTTGAATCCTTTCGTCCGCTCTTGCCGGCGCCGCGGGTGAGATCTTCCAGTATTCGATCCCCTCCTCCCGATACCAGGAGAGCCGGGATTTCATCTCCCGCGCGATCGCCGCTATTTCTTTTCGTCGAGCATCTTCCATCGACCGCTCTCCCGGATTTGACGAAGCCATTGCGTATAGGGCGCTCCCGTCGCGCGAAGATGAAGCTCCCGCTGATCTTCTCCTGCGTAACGGAAGGTGATCGTCAGCCGGTTGGAAGGGAGGGTGTTGAATCCCTTGTCGGCCCATTCGACTGCGGAGACCCCGTCTCCTTCCAGAAACTCTTCCAGGCCGAGCGGCTCCATCTCCCCCTCTTTCTCAATGCGATAGAGATCGATGTGATAAAGGGGGAGCCGTCCCTCATACGTCTGAAGCAAAATAAAAGTGGGGCTGGTGATGTAGCGCTCGGCGACCTCCAATCCCTTGGCCAACCCTTGAACGAACCGGGTTTTTCCGGCTCCCAACGGCCCAATGAGGGCAAGCACCTCGCCGCCGACCGCCGCTCTTCCCATCCACTCTCCGAGCGCCTGGGTCGATTCCGTGTTGTCGCTCCAGAGGATTAAATGTTCTTCCTCATTTCCGACGGATGGAGGAGTCATCGAATCGATTTCTCCTACGCGGGGGTGAAGCATCGCTCCATCGCCTCGGCTAAATTTTTCAGGGTCTCAACATTCCGCACGATGTGAGCAGGATCGGTATCGGAGGGGCCATCGTACGGCTTTCCGACGACCAGGGCGTCGGGGCCGAGCTGCAGACTGGAAAATTCATCGAGCGAAGTGAGGAATTCCTTGATGCCCGCTTTCTCGAAGAGCTCTCGGGCCGCTTCCGGTTGAAGCGATCGGAGCTGATAGTTCGGAGAGACCTCCGACACCGGCTGTCCGGCCTCTCCGGAAAAGGCCGCCTCATCTTTGATCGGCTTGAAGTAATTCGATTTCAGGAGAAGCAGATCGCACGGCACATCCGATTTAAGACTGTAGATGTAGTAGAGAATATGCTGGCGGCCGACCTTAACGACTTTGAAAAAAAGATCGAATCGGCGCCCCGCGATGTCGCCGGTGAAGTAGGGGTAGACCAGGCCGTTTTCCTGAACGACATAGCCGTTCAATTCGGCTGCAAGTCGGAGAAAGCTCTTTTTGATCCGTCGCTTGTCGATCCAGGAGTGGACAAGCATCGAGATGCCGATCACGGAAAGGATCATTAGAAAAAAAAGGGTGATTTGGGTCAGTGTCATTTGTTGCCTCTTTGTTTTTAGTTATTCGTTAAACGTGAATCGTTAAACGTAAAAGAGTAAAACGATTTAGCGGTTTTGTTTTTACGATTAACAAATAACGATTAACGTTTAACGTAATTTTGAATAGCCTCCGGGATCTTTTCAATCAGATCGGAGGTGATCAGGCCGATCTCGCCGCGGGATGCGGCGGCGAGATCGCCGGCATAACCATGGATCGCGACCCCCCAGGTGGCGGCCTCGAACGGCTCGATCCGTTGCGCCAGCCAGGCGGCGATCATCCCGGTGAGCGCGTCTCCGGTTCCGGCCGTCGCCATGCCGGGATTCCCGGTGTTGTTGACGCGAAGAAATCCATCTGGCGCGGCGATGACCGTGTGCGCCCCTTTCAATACCACGATGGCGCCCGACCGCTTTGCAAGATTGGCCGCGACCGTGAAACGATCTTTCTGGACGACATCGGTGCGCTTTCCGATCAATCGGCCCATCTCTCCCGGATGCGGGGTCAAGATCACCGGGGCTTTTCGTCCCTTGAGCAGGGAGAGATCGCCCGCGAGGGCATTGAGCCCGTCGGCGTCGATCACCATCGGAAGAGAGACCTCGGCGATCAGTGTCCGGATCAGCCGCTGCGTCTCCTCATTCTGCGAGAGCCCCGGCCCGATCGCCACCGCATCCTTCCCCTGCGCCGCGTCGAAGAGCCGTTTCTCCGCCGCCAGCGAGAGGGTCCCCTCCGAAGTTTCCGGCATCGGCAGGGTCATCGCCTCCACCACCCCGGCGGTGGCGAGATCGATCGACTTCGGCAGCGCGACGGTCACCAGGCCGGTGCCGCATCGCAGCGCCGCCCGCGCGGTGATCATCGCCGCCCCCTTTTTTCCGAACGAGCCGGCGATGACGAGGAGATGTCCCTCCGTTCCCTTATGCGCCCCGCGCGGTCGAGGAGGGGGAAAGCCGACCAGCATCTCCGGGGTGATCAGATCGACCGGGATCTTGGCCTCGTCGATCAGCGCCGGCGGGAAACCGATATCGACGACGCCGAGCCGGCCGCGATACTCCAGACCTTCTTGAAGGAAGTGGCCCCATTTCGGAAGGGCCATCGTCAAGGTATCATCGGCCTGCACCGCCACGCCGAGGACCTCGCCGGTATCGGCGGAGATCCCGGAGGGGATATCGACCGCCACGACCGGCCGCTCCGCTCGATTCATCAGCGTGATCGCCTTGGCATAATCTCCCGTGACCGGGTGCGAGAGGCCCGTGCCGAGGAGCGCGTCGATGATCAGATCGCTCTTGCTCAGCGCCTGCGTGAGGTGGTTCCATCGGAACGATCCGATCACCTGAAGCTCCCCGCCGGTCTGCATCCAGATGTCGAGGGAGGTCTTTGCATCCCCTCCGACCTTCTCAATCGGCGAGAGGAGGTAGACGATAACCTCCGCGCCACGCATCCTCAGATGCCGGGCCGCCGCGATCCCGTCGCCGCCGTTGTTGCCCCGTCCCGCTAAAATGACGATCTGCTTTCCGCGGACCGGTCCGATCGTCTTCTCGATCTGATCGACCAATCCGCGCGCCGCGTTCTCCATCAGCAGGAGCGAGGGAATGGCATAATCGGTCGTCGCCTTCCGATCAAGCTTTTTCATCTCTTCCGCGGTGACGATCTTCATAAAGGCAAAATACGTTAGGCGTGAGGCGTTAGGCGTGAGTTCAAGAGATTCAAAAGAATTTGATTTTACCCCTTACGCCTAACGTTACTTTCTTTGTCGCCTCACGGCATTTAAAACCCCTCACGCCTCACGTGTTCTCCTACTAAAATTACTTGCGCAATCGAATAATCATGGTCGTGCGTGATGCTGGCGAAAACGTCGGCGACGTTCCGAGCGTCGGCCAACTCCCGCGTGCGACCCCAGAGCTTCACTTCCGGTTTGCCCGACCGGTTGTTGACCGTTTCGATCTCCCGCCATTTCGTTCCCATTCGAAGCCCAGTTCCCAACGCCTTGAGAATTGCTTCCTTCACCGCGAACCGGGCCGAGAGATGGATGTGCGGCGCTTTCCGATCCAAACAGTAGGCTTGCTCGGTCGGGGTAAAGACGCGGTCGAGAAAACGGTCTTCCCATCGCGCCATCATCTCTTCGATGCGAGAGATTTTAACCAGATCGATCCCGATTCCGACAATCGTCATGACTGAAAACCGGAGGCCGGGGGCCGGAGGCCAGGTGTCGGGGAAGAACGAAAAAGAGAGTTCCTTTGAGGCGCCCCCAAGATTTTCTTTTGGTTTTCCCCGGTCCCGGACACCCGGCCCCTGGCCCCCATCATCGGATTCGTTCCTTCATCTCTCGAACCGCTCGCTCCAGGCCGACGAAGATCGATCGGGCGATGATGCTGTGGCCGATGTTGAGCTCTTCGATCTCCGGAATCTGAGCGATAGGGACGACGTTTGTGTAGTCGAGGCCATGTCCTGCATTGACCCCCATTCTTAGTTTCGAGGCGAGGCGGGCCGCTTCCAAAATTTGGTGCAGCTCGGTCCGTTGATCTTTCCCCCGGCGATTCGCGTATTGTCCGGTGTGGATTTCGATCAGATCGGCCGAAATCTTATTCGCCTCCTTGATCTGTACCGGATCGGGATCGATGAAGAGGGAGACCTGAATCTCCCCTTCGTGGAGGAGGTCGATGATATTCTTCAACTCGTCTCGATTCGCCACCACATTCAAACCACCCTCGGTGGTCAGCTCTTGCCGCCGCTCGGGGACGAGGGTGACCATCTCCGGCTTGATTTCAAGGGCGATTCGGACCATCTCTTCCGTCGCCGCCATCTCCAGGTCGAGCTTGGTCTGGAGCGTCTCCCTCAGAATCTTCACGTCCCGGTCATGAATGTGTCGCCGATCTTCCCTCAGATGAACCACAATTCCGTCGGCGCCGCCGAGCTCCGCCAGAACCGCCGCGGCGATCGGGTCGGGCTGCTTCGATTTCCTCGCCTCACGCACGGTCGCCACATGATCGATGTTCACCCCGAGTCTCGCCAACGCCGCTCTCCTCTCCGTCTAAATTGGAAAATGTTCTCGAAACCCCTTCAAATTCGGATCATTATTACAGAAACGAATCGGGGGGTCAAGGGCCGAGCCCGGCCGTTTTATCCCGATGATGGGATGAAGGAGGGTTCATTTCGGATGGCAGCGTGCGGATTGCGGATTGAAATAAGGCTTTCTTTTTCCAATCCGCAATCCGAAATCGTCAGGCGAGGATCGCCATGCCTGCGGGAGGGAGGTCGATCCGGACCGTGGCCCGTCCCTGATCGTACAGCACCGGGACCCGTTTGTTTTGAGAAGGGTGGCGCAGATCGGCGTCGCTCCAATCGCTTCGATAGAGGAAGATCAACATCGATCCGGGCGGATGAAGCGAGGCATCGACCGTGACATCGGCGCCCCGCGGCGCGGTCCCGTGGGTGTTGAGCGCCATCAGCACCTCCTGATTGACCAGCAGGCGCGACCAAGCGACCAACTCGCCGGGATCGGGAATCATGAAGGGGCGTCCGAGAAAGGAGGTCTCCCGGAAGTACTGGCGGCCGCGGCGGAGCGCGAGGCCGACC
>Ga0070739_10003741_pt1 | contig 18665 bp, 12 predicted proteins | sample Coa_R1_7_FD_66445 | JGI IMG/M metagenome (GOLD analysis project Ga0070739, IMG submission 66445) | Surface soil microbial communities from Centralia Pennsylvania, which are recovering from an underground coalmine fire - Coalmine... | ecosystem: Environmental > Terrestrial > Soil > Unclassified ... | reverse complement strand
GAGCACAAGGCCGGATCGGCTCCCGCTTTCCTGATTCACCCCACCGAGATTCCCGACAGCCACGCGCAGTGGATCGAAGTTCGCTATCCTGCGGCGACCATTCTCGGCCTGCACTGGCTGGTCTGGTTCCTGATCATCACCACCCTCGGCGGCCTGCTTCTGCGCCGTCCGCTGGGGGTCGCGCTCTAACGCGTGGCGCGCTCGTAGACCAGCCGCCCCCCGAGCCAGGTCTGCTCCACCTTTATGTCGCGGACGTCCTCGACGGGGCAGTGCAGGATGTCGCGATCGAGCACGATAAAGTCCGCCAGCTTGCCGGCCTCCACCGAACCCTTGTCCTTCTCGGAAAAGGTCAGCCGGGCATTGTTGATGGTGTACAGCCGGATCGCCTGCTCGCGGGTGATGCGCTGCTCCGGATGCAGTGGCCCATTCATCCAGCGCGGCTGGCGCGTCAGCGTGATCCACATCCCGAGGAATGGGTTGTATGGATTGATCGATCGGAAGCTGCCGATTTTCTGCATGTGGTCCGAACCGCCGCCCACGACGATGCCCTCATCGAACAGTGTCTTGTACGGCTGAAACCAGGTGAGGCGCTTGTCGCCAAACTGCTTCTCGAGCGTGGCGCCGTCCAGCCACAGCCAGTCTGGCTGCAGATCGAGCACGATGCCGAGCTGTTTAATGCGCGCGATCTGCTCCGGGGTCATGAAGTTCGAATGCGTGATGCACGGCCGCGCGGCGCGCACCGGGAAGTCATTGTTGATCTCCGAGTAGGCATCCACCATGGCCTGCACGGCGCCGTCGCCGACCGAGTGCGCCGTGTACTGCAGGTCATGCTGCAGCGCGAACTTCGCGATCTGGTAGACCTTTCCTGCATCGATGAAGCGCATCCCGCGGTAGTTCGGGTCGGTGATGGAGTAGACCTTGCTGACGCCCCACGGCTGGAGCATGTAGGCGCTTCCGGTGAGCATGCCCCCATCCATGTAGGTCTTGATCCCGCGGACCCAGAGCATGTTGTTGTACTGGTGCAGCGGGCTGTTCGCGGCTGAAAGCATGCGCTGCTCGATGTCCTCGATGGGCATCTGCGCATCCACGCTGTACATGACGTATACGCGGCAGTTCAGCTGATTGCCGTCGCGCAGGCGGCGATAGAGTTCAATCCCCAGGTCGCTGAGGTCGCGCTCGGAGATGCTGGTAATGCCGACCGAGTTGTAGTCGGCCAGCAGCATCTTCAGGCGCTGCAGGCGATCGTCGATGGTGGGCTCGCGCTCGCCGGTCTTGAAGTGGATGAGCCGGCTGCAGCTGCGCAGGATGCCGGTCGGCTCGCCATTCGCATCGCGTTCGATGCGGCCAGGCTTACCGTCGGTGATCTGGAAATTGCGATCGATGCCGCTCATCTTCAGCGCCAGGGTATTGACCGCTGCGTCCGGGCCGGTTCCGAAGTAGACCGGATTGCGCGGGGCCGCCTCATCGAGTTCGGCTCGCGTTGGGAAGCGCTGGTCGCGCAGGCGGGTGATGAATACCTGCGTCAAAACAATCCAATCGCCCGGTTTCGTCACCGCGGCGCGCTCCCGGATGAAGCGCAGCACATCGGCGATGGTCTCCATGTCGGGGACGGCGTGGTCGAACTCGTACATGGCGGCTTCGCTGGCATGGACGTGCGAATCCATCAGCCCGGGCATAACGGTAGCGCCCTTGAGATCGATCCGTCGCGCGCCAGGGCCGGCGTTGTGCAGCACATCGGCGCGACGGCCGACAGCGACGACCCGATCGCCTCGGACGGCCATGGCGTCGACAACACGGAACTGATCGTCAACGGTGACGATGTGGCCATTGAACAGGATGAGATCGGCGTTCTCGGCGGCGTCGAGTGCGGTGCAGATCAGAGCAAGGCAGAAAAGGAAGCGTGCGGTCATGAAAGGGCAGCGTATCACTGCCGGTACACGAGCGCGAGATGCAGGGCCTCCGGCGCCCCGGCGAGCCGGAACGCGTTCGCTGCGGCAGCATATTCTCGGGTCAGTTCGGGCCGGAGAACAGGAGAACCAGTGGGCGTGACAGGGTCCGAAATCCAGACGTTGCGCGGGGCTATGGCGGCGACAAGATCCGGCAGGTCGTACTCTTCGAGCGCACCCGGGACAACGTCCTCCAGCACATGGCTGTGCACAGGACTGCTGGCGGCGGCATCGTAACAAACGAGCATGTTCTCCAGCGCGATCGACTTCAGGCGCGCATCGAACAACCCGGCGTACAGCATCGGGATAGCGGCCCCGTGGCGTGCGATTCCGCTGAGACGCGCGGGGTCAACGTCCGGCCGCGTGGCGAGCAGGTCCAGTCCGCGAACGATGTCCCGGGCGCGCATGCCGGCCAGTGGATGCCCGATCAGCAGCGCCGTCATGGCGTCGTTGTAGTCGCCGAACCAGTGGTGAAACTCCGAATCGTCCTCGGCTGCGGCGAAGCGTGTCTCGCCCATGCCGCGCAGATCGACCGCGAGGACGATCACCCCGGAGCGCGCCAGCCGCGCTGCCGTGTCCGCCGCGGCGGACTTGCCGTTACCGTCCGCCAGCAGAACGGCGGCTTTCCGCTCCGGCCCTGCATCCGGAACGTACAGCAATGCGGGAATCTGAATGCCGGGCTCGCTCTCATACACCAGCTTGTGAATGCCATACTCGTCGCGAGCGATCACGCCGTACGGCAGAACCGGTACAACGCCCGAAGCCGGTTCATAGCCGGTTCGGCGCAGCGCGGCGTCGCGCACGCGCGCCCGCCACGACGATAACTCGGCAGCCGTCGTCGGTTCAACGCGCCGGCGGTGAAGAGCGTGCGCGCGCGAACGGTTGATCGTGAATACGGTCTCGCCCCCGAGTGATGTGGCCACCTGCCCCGTATCGGTGCAGTCCAGAGTTTCGGGGGACTCGAGCGTGACGGGCGCCTCTGGCGTCGTATCGGACGCGCCGCGAAGCCTGCGGGAGAGCCAGTCGTACGCGGCCATGCGGTGCGGATGAAAGTACCCGTGCAGGTCATCGGTCTCTACCGCCTCGAGTTTCGAGCCCTGACCGATCGAATCGAAGACGTGCTGCGCCTCGGCGAACGTCTCCCGAGATCCATCGATGGGGAAGAAGTCGCGGATGGACAGAAGCATCAGATAAGGCTTCGGCGATGCGGCGTACAGGAAATCCGGATAATCGAGGCCGTTGGCCAGCCAGCCGGGGAAGACCTGCTCGCCATCCTGCGGTCCGAGCGCCTTCAGCATCCACCGCCAGGAGGTCAGATAGCACGAGGGAGCCGCCGCTTTGAGACGGTCGTCAAGCGCCGCGAGATAGGTCGTGTTCGTGCCGCCTCCGGAGTTGCCGGTCACGGCCACACGGGCGGGATCCACTTCGGGGCGGGACAGCAGATAATCGAGCGCCCGCATTCCGTCCCAGATGGTGTAGCGCGCAACGTGCTGGCCGGTCAGCAGGCACTCGATGCCCAGCATGCTGTGCTCGGTGGTGGAATCGTGCACCAGCGGCCCGCGCAGATCGGCGCTGTAAAGCTGGACGCGCTCGCCCTCAGCCAGCGTGTCCCATGTCAGAGCGACATACCCGCGCCGCACCAGACCGACAAGGACGTCCTGCCAGATCTCGAAGGCTTTGCCCATGCGCGAATGCCCGAGCGGGAAGAGGATGGCGGGGTACGGACCGTGTCCGGTGCTCGGGACGTAAAGGTTGGCGGTGACATAGAACTTCGGCTGGCTTTCGAAGATGACTTTCTCGATCCGATAGCCATCGCGCTGGAGAACGCCGACTATCTTCGCGTTCAGAGGAGTACGCTCGGGAAGGCCGCCGATGGCCTGCAGCATGTGGTCGCGGACGAACTGCCGCCGCGCGCTCAGCGCCTCCGGCGTGGTGATCGCCAGCGAGCGTCTGCGCGCCTCGAGGAGCGCTAAACCGCGTTCGCGCAGGTAGTCCGGCAGCATGCGCTGGATATTTGCATACTCATCGAGACCGTGAAGGAAATCGAGTTGCTGCGACGCGGGTTCCTGGGCGAAGGTACAGGCAGCGAGGGCCGCCGCAATGGACAACAGTCGGAAGGCGGTCATTGCTTGTTTAGAATGCGCCACATCGTGCCGGCGAAGATATTGGCCTGAGCCTCTGCGGAAACCCCGCAGGCATCCAGCATGCGGTGATACCGCTCCAATTCGCGATCGAACTCGCCGAGATCGCCCTCGAACACGTCAGACCCGAACACCAGCTTCTCGAAGGCCGAGCCGGACGCCTGCGGCGTGTGCGGGCTCGCGACGCTGCTCCACCAGAAGATCGACTTGAAGAAGGTGTAATCCTCCTGTTTCTTGATCAACGTCGATCCGGAGACATCGAAATAGATGTTGGGACTCCAGCGCCCGATCTCGGCCGCCCAGGAGTAGTCGGGGTTCCCGAGATGCGCGCCGATGATGGTCAGCTTCGGAAAGCGGCGGGCGATCAGGTCGAGCGTGCCGGCGCGCATGCGATCGGAGCTGACGTCGCTGGGCTGATCCGGATGCGGGCGCGCCACGATGCCGGTATGAAAGAGCACGATCATGCGATAACTCTCGGCGCGCTGGTAAATGGGCCAGTAGCGGCGATCGTCATACGGGTACTGCGGGCCGCTGAGCTCGCCGAGCCCGCGAAACCCCGCGGCGTGGAAACGGTCGATGTTGGCGAGCACGTCCGGGTCATCGAGCTGGATCTGGCCCAGACCGACCAGCCGGCCCGGATGCTGCTTCATGAAGCCCGTGACCTGGTCGATGTCCTTGGGAGAGGTCAGCAGCAGCGCCATTCCCTGCACGGATTCGAGCTTGCTGGTGAGACTCGCGAGGAACGCTTCACTGCCGTTGTGGTGCACATGGCAGTCGATGAGCTTCGGCGGCGTCTGGCCGAAGCAGGCGGCCGCAGCCACAAGAACGTACGCGACTCGCTTCATTGGACCTTGCCCCTTGCGGCGACAACCCATTCCTCGACCACCTCCTCGTTTCGCACCCCGTACACACGGTCGTGCAGATTGATGCATGGGCAGACGTGATTCGGCACGATGCGGATCAGTTCGCCAAGGCACGGCTGCCGCTCCGCCTGCCTGACGTTCAGGTGACCGTGCTCTTCGGAAAGATCTTCGATGACCACGTCGTCGTAGCCGAGGACATGGCCATAGCCGTGCCGGTCGCCCGAAAGCAGGAGATCGCCGGACAGCGTTTTGCTTCCGGCGTCCACGATGGCTTTCCCCGGCACACTGCGGCTGACCACGCGCGTCAACACGGTAAATGCGCAGTCGTCATACGTCGCTGCCTCCGCGCACACGGTGTTCTTGTCGTTAAAGATGTACGTGCCCGGACGGATCTCCGTCACACCGGTGAAGCGGTGCGACTCGTACGCCGCGGGCGTGTTACCGCCGCTCACCACGGTGCGGTCGAGCCCCGCCGCGTCGGCCAGTTCAAGCAGCTTCGCAAGTCTCTCGTTCTCGCGCTCGATGAGCGCAGGCCGTTCGGCCGCGCTGTGCATGATGTGCCCGGGATAGACGTTCAGACCGCGCCACTCGAGGCCGGGCAGATCCCGGATGGCGCGCGCTGTATCCACCGATGACGTCTCGATCGGCAGACCGCAGCGGCCGAAACCCGTATCGAACTCCACACGCACACCGATCGGAACGCCGCAGCGCCGCGCCAGGCTGGATAAGCATGACGCGACCTCGAATGAATCGATGGCGGCCGTGACGCGGGCGCGGCGGGCAAGCGCCGCAAGCCGGTCCAGCTTTCGCGGACCGAGCAGCGGATACACGATGAGAATATCCTGAATGCCGCCATCGGCCATGGCTTCCGCTTCGCCGACCTTGGCCACGGTGATCCCAACCGCGCCGCAGCGGAGCTGCATCTGCGCCAATTCGGGAATCTTGTGTGTCTTCGTGTGGGGCCGCAGATGCAACGCGTGTTCCCGGCAATATTCGGCAAGGCCGCGAACATTGCGCTCCATGACATCCACGTCGATCAGAATGGCCGGAGTATCGAGATCGGAGATGTGCATCATTCGCTCGCCGGATCGGGGTACTTTCGCGCCAGCGCCCGGATATCATACGTGAACTTCAGAAACCGCTTCTCCCAGCGGCGTGCGTCCGCTTCGGTGTACTTGTAGAAGCCCTTCGCATTGCCGATGCCCACGGCGCCGGAATCGACCACCTTCTTCATCAGCGCTGGGACCTCGGTGGCGCAGCTCAGGTCGGGCCAGAGGTCCCGCATGACCGCCGCATACGCCGGGATCCCGGTCAGGTCCATGAACCGGAATGGGCCGGCCAGCGTCATCCAGTAGCCATAATCGTTGCGTACCGAGCGATCGACATCGGCGGGCGTTGCATACCCGTTCTCGACCAGATAAAACGCCTCGCGCAGCATGGCGTACATGATGCGGTTGGTGATGAAGCCGCGCACGTCGCGCCGCACCAGCGTCGGCTCCTTGCCCCAGCCGCGCGCGAGGCGCATCACGCGCTGCGCGGCGTCGGGCGAGGTTCGGTCGCCGCAGATGACTTCCATGAAGCGGGTGATGTGCGCAGGCTCAGCCCAGTGAATGCCCAGGATCCGTTCGGGATGACGCGCTCCCTGCTGCAACTGAGTGACCGGCAGCGCGGAGGTGTTGCTGCCGATCAGGCATTTCGGCGTGACTACCGCCTCCACCTGCGCAATGACCTGACGCTTGAGTTCCAGGTTCTCGAACACCGCCTCGATGACCACGCCGCAGTCGCGGAGCTCGGCGAAGTCCTCGAACGCCGCGAAACGCCGGGCAATCGCCGCCGGCTCGCCGGACAGCAGCCGCTCCCGCTTCATCTCACGGAGGAGCGCGAGCAGATGCCGGCCTGACGCGCGGCGCTTCTTAGGATCGCGGTCGATGCCGATCACCTGATGTCCCGTCGCCAGCAGGCATGCCGCAATGCTCGTGCCCATGAGGCCGAGCCCGACCACGCCGGCTTTTGGCCGGGGAGCCTTACCGTTCCGGGAGGCACGCGATGGCATCGATCTCCACCTTCAGTCCGCCCCACAGCACCGCCTGGACGGTGGTGCGCGCCGGCTTCACCCCGGGGAAGAACTCGCGGTAGGCTCTGTCGAATCCGTCGAACTCATCGATGTCGGCCAGATGGACGCTGCATTTGACGATGTCCTCAAACCCCGCGCCCGCGGCGGCCAGCACCTTGCCGATCTGCTGCAGCGTGCGCCGTGTCTCGTCTTCGACTGTGCCCGGAATCGGTTCGCCGGTTTTGAGATCCAGCGAGCCGTGGCCGCTGACATAGAGCCAGCCGTTGCGGATGACGCCGGCGGAGTATGAGCCGGTAGTCGCGGTCTTGTCGGGATGTTTCACTTCGATATTGGGCATCTTGTTCAACTCAGAAAAACAATGCTGGACGGCGCCGGCACGGGCGTGTACTGGCCGGTGAAGGTCAGCCGTCCCGTCCTGCGATTCACGCGAAAGCTCGTGATCGCGTCGCTGCGCTGATTGCAGGAGTACAGAAAAGCGCCGCCGGGATCGAAATTGACCAGGTTCGGATAGTCGCCGCGAGTCCAGGTTTCCTCAGCGAACGACAGCGTTCCGTCGTCTCCAATGGAGAAGGCCGTGATGCTGTCGTGCAGCCGGTTCGCCGCGTAGACGAACCGGCTGTCGGACGACACCAGGATCTCAGACGCGAAGCTCGTACCGGTAAAGCCATGCGGAAGACTGGAGACCGTTTGCCGCTGCGATAAACGACCCGAGGCGGCGTCGAAATCGAACAGCACGATGGTCGAGGCTTCTTCCTGAATCGAATACAGCCATCGTCTGTTCGCATGAAACACGAAATGGCGCGGGCCGTCGCCGGGCGGGAGCGAAACCGATGCGGGATCGTTCGGCGTCAGCTTTCCGGTCTGCTCGTCGAACTTCCAGATCAGGATCCGATCCAGGCCGAGGTCCGCGCCCAGCACGTAGCGGCCCGAGGGATCGGACTGAATCATATGCGGGTGCGGAGCGTCATGACCGCTGATTGCGTAACTGCCTGGAGGCGCGCTGGCAGCAGCCCGTTCCGGGCCAGCCGCGCCGTCGCCTCCGCGGCAATCCGTCGCGGCGCCCAGCCTGCCATCGGGCAGGACCGGCAGCACGGCGAAGTTCCCGCCATCGTAGTTGGCGACGAAGACATACCGACCCGAAGGATGAATGCTGAGGTGAGCGGGTCCCGTCCCCTGAGAATCGACATCATTGAGCCAGGAGACCCGGCAACTGTCCCGCTCAATCGCGAAGGCGCTGACGGCCCCGGTCTTCCGCCCCTCGAACGTGCCGGTCTCGTTCGCGGTATACAGGAACTCGCCCGAGGCGGACAGCGCCAGCCAGAACGGGTTGAAATGGTGGGGGAAGAAATCGCGGCGCGACAACGCCCCGGTCTGCGGGGCCACCTCGTAAACGAGAATTCCGGACCGACTTGCCTTTGTCTCATACGTGCCCACGAAGGCCAGAACCGCGGAGCGTGATGTCTTAGCGGATAAAGCCGCGCCACCGGTAAGGACGGCGGCGGCTTTCAGGAGGTCACGGCGCGGGCTCATTGCTGATGCGGTTTGTAAGCCGGGCTGAACGTTTCGAGCGGGCAAAGAGAGTCGCCCTGGTGAAAGTTCCCCGCATACTCCTCGAGCCGTCGCGACAGGCTCCACCAATACTGGAATTCCGCATTCCACTTGCCCATCACCGCCCCAAGGCGGTAAGGCGTATAGGAATCGAGCCAGGCAGCGCGAAACGCCTGCTGCAGATCGCCGGCGGCATCCATCAGATCCTGCGTCCTGCTGTGATCATGGCTGCTCAGCTCCGTGGTGAACCAGTATTCCACCTTCGCCTGCCGTGGATGGGCTCCCATGTCCCGCCATAAATCCGCCATCTCCGCGGCGTAGATGTTCTTCATGCCCGCGTAGTCCAGCATGCGGGATTCGAGCGCGAGGTCGGACAATGTCGACGCGTCGGCGCCCTCCTGCATGGCGCGTGCGAAGTGTTCCTGGGCGTCTTCGGCCAGGAGCCGGCACTGATGGAACTTCTCTCGCTCTTTGGCGGCCCGCGCCAAATGCGCCGCGGTGAGCGGATCGTCCCAATACGAAGGCGATGTCTGTTCCCACTGGCCGCCGACCGCCTTGGCCAGCGAAACCTCGGCGCGGCTGATGGCGGTCAGACCGGCCGCGACCTCGTCTGCCCCCGCGGGATACATGATATGCGCGTAATCAGGAAAGAAGCTTGCCCGATTAATCGGATTCGCCTGCCAGGCCGAAACGGCGCCGTAAGCCATCCCCGGAAAAGCCGGCCGCATCAGCACCGCGATATCGTCCGTCCAGAGGGTGTTGATCATGCCGAGAACGCCATGCGGGCGGCCGGCGACGAGGAAGCTGTCGATGTTGTCAAAAGATAGATCGAAATTGGGCGATACCTGATCCCAGATGCTCACGCCGGTGGAAATGAAGCGGGGCAGGGGACTGTTCTCGAAGGGCTTCCAATACGGCTGATACACCGTGCGGTCGTAGCCCCATGGGCAGAGAATCGTGCCCGGCGGGATCTTCGCGATCATCTCCGGATAGCGCGAGAACATGTCGTCCCACACCATCGGCGTCTTGTGGTGCTGGCGGAGCAGTTCGGTAACGAGCTGGAACTGCTGAAGGTAGAGCGCCGCCGGCTGGATGTTGTTCTTCACGGCGCCGGGCGCCAGCTTCTCTTCCGAGAAGATGAAGGTGTCGATCAGCGCGGGCGCCTCGTGGGTCTCGTCCATGCCCACATGGAAGAACGCGCTCGGAAACAGATCGGAGAGCTGACCGATCCAGTTCGCCAGCAACTCCGCGACCTCCGGTTTGCGCGGATCGAACTCGGTTCCGTGCGGCAGGATGGCGAGGTCAGAGTAGCGCTCCACACGGAACAGGTCGTGGAGATGGCCGTACATCTCCATGCACGGCACGACATCAACGTGCCGCTGGCGCGCATACGCAACGATGCGGCGGATTTCAGCCTGGCTGAACTGAGCGTCGGGGCTGAGCAGAGGATACCCTTTCAGTTCGACGCTGGCTTCCGAGTACAGGTAATACTGATTGTTCTTCCAGCGCGCCAGAAAATCGAGCTGCCGTTTGATTTCGTCCTCTTTCGGCAGTGGGCCGTGACTGGTGTCCATCATGACTCCGCGATAGGCCAGCGAGGGCCAGTCGCGAATCTCGACTTCGGGGAAGGCGGCGGAAGAGCCGGTTCCTTCCACGAGTTGCCGCAGCGTCTGGGCGGCGTAGTACAGCGCCGCCGACGAGCGGCCTTCGACCTCCACTCCCGCCGGCGTGACGCGAATGGAATAGGCTTCGCGCGAATCAGGCCCCGTCTTTTCGCCGGGCATGGGGAGAGCGTCTACCGGACCGGTGCGCTTCAGAACGATCGCCGGCCCTGCCTGGCCATGCTCGGCGACGGCTATTCCCAGGAAGGACGACAGTTCACTCGCGGTGAACTGGTCTTCCTCCGCCGGCGCCGCAGCGAAGCGAATCGTTAATCCGGTGACCGGGAGGGAGCCCGAGCCATAGCGGATCTCCGTGGGCTGAGGCAGGAGCGGACTATGCGCGGCCGCGCTCGCCATCGGCGGCACTGCCGCCGCGCACAAACAGGTCAGAACGAGTCGGTTTATCGGCACGCTAAACTCCTGCCCTGAAGTTCAACAATAGAGTGTCTGGATTGGAATGAGCCGGGCAGGCGGGCAGAGTGCCCGCCCCACATTGATGGCTGGACACTAGCTGACCGCCTCGCTTGCGAGCACATCGTCGTCACCGCACGGTATCGGGCACCGGGGCATTTTCAGCCCGTCGAGCAGCGCCAGAATCTTCGCGTTCAGGAAATCGATGTACTCGGCGTCCTGCGGCGCCAGGTCCATGCGCAGATCACGGACGATCGAGGCTTCGATGATGCCGCGCGCAACCAGCAGCCGCTTTTCGGCGTGATGGTACAGCTCCATACTCTGGAGGCTGTACACGATCTGCGGAAGCACGCCCTGGAAGATGCTGTATGCCTGCTCGCGGCAGCCGCCGCGTGCGAGGCGCCAGATGCGGGATAAAAGATCCGCGGGACCGAGGCCAGGCATGCAGCCGGAGATACCGGCGCTCACCAGCTCCAGCAAATACATACCGCCCCAGCCCTCGATGACGCCCACGCCGCCGCCGGTGGCGTCGTGAATGGCGCGGACACGAGTGGCCATCAGCGGCTCTTCGAGCTTCACCCATCGAAAATGCGGATGGGCGCGGTGCAGATCCGCAAGAAATGCGGGCGTGACCGTCGCGCCGCCGGGGTTGAAATCCTGCATGACCAGGGGAACGCCAATGGATGACAGGATGCGATCGAAATACCGGAACAGGTCCTTGTCACGCACGGCGAACTGCCGTGGAACGGCGACCGAGATGGCCGAAGCGCCGATCTCCTCGGCGAAGCGCGCCAGTTCAATGGCCTGACCGACGGCGTTGGAGTTGGCCTGCGCGATCACGGGCACACGCCCGTTTACGTGCTCCACTGCCAGGGCGATGACCTGCCTGCGTTCGTCCGTGGAAAGCTTGTAGAACTCGCTGGCATACGCCGGAAGGCAGACCGCCGCGACATCCGCGTTGCAGGCGAAATCGAGCAGTTGCCTCAGAGCCTGAGCGTCAATCTGCTCGTCGCGGTCAAAGGGGGTTGGAATGATGGGAATAATTCCGTTCAGATCCATATCTTCTCTTGTCCAGAATCGATCGAGGCGCGGAGCCCCGGTTTACGGGGCTCCGCTGTCTGCTTACCACTGAAGACGCGCGGTGAGCTGCAGTACCCGAGCGGCGTTCGCGGACGTGTTCATGTCGATAACGCCGTTGCTGCCGGGTTGATTCATGCCGGGGTTGTTCAGGACGCTGAAGAAATCCGCATTGAAGCGCAGCCTCATGCGCTCGCCGATCGGGAACACCTTGAACAGCGAAGCATTCAGGGAGATGGTCCGCGGCCCAAGCGCCCATTGGTTCTGCAGTGGATTCATGCCGGGGTTGTAGTAGGTCTCAACCGTCGTCCCGTCCTGAAGCGGAACCCAGGCTGTGTTGGAATCCCAGTACTGCGAGAGATCCGTGCCTGCCGGCATATTCGCCGGAGCCGTGGTCTGCCCCCACGTAATGAGCGGCTGGTCCGCCGGCTGATAATTTGCCGGAACGCCGCAGATGCCGATGCACTGGCCCTGAGCGTTCTTTTCGTTGCGAAGCACCGGCGAGATATAGCCGTTCCACCACAGATAGCCGTTGATGCAGGTTCCGCTGGTGCAGTCCTGAATCGGGTACTTCTTTCCGTAGATCTGCACCTTGCCAACCGGTCCGAAATTCCAGCTCGGCAGCGAAAAGTAATTGCTGTGCATTCTGCCGTTGCCGGCGATCTGCCATCCGCCGACGATCTTGTCGAGCACGCCGTTCATGTTCCGGCCGAAGAACTTATTGCGGCCTACGGGGACGTCCACCACCCAGTTCCACACCAGATCGTGCTTGGGAACACCGGGGTCAATCTGATACTGGGTCAGCTTGAGGCGCGCGTGCGGATCGCTGGGGACAGTGCCGGGGGCATAGAAACTGGTCGGCTCGAGGTTGGAGCCATACCAGCTCTGGCCGCCCGCGGTCAGATCGCGGCTGAAGAGGTAGAACACCTGGAAAGCGTACCCTTTCGAGAAGCGGTGTTCGACGTTGAACTTGAAGGTCTGATCGTTCGACCAGCCGATGTTCTGATACTCGATGACATCGCCGTATACATGGTTGTCATACGGACGCCGGGCCACGTCGGCATAGGCGCCGCCGGGTATCGGCTGGTGGGTGGTGGTGTACCACACGTAATCGGGCGCCTGGTCATTCAGGTCGTACTCCGTTCCGAGATTCTGACCGTGCGTACCGATATAGCTGACGCTGACCGCGGTGTTCTGGAAGACCTCCTTCTCGAAGGTCAGGTTCCACTCGCGCGCCTCCGGAGTGGGCTGGTGGGGGTCCATGAATGCCACGATGCCCGCTCCGGGAGCGATTCCCGTGGCATCGGCGGGATTGATGATGTTCGAGCTGTTCACCCCCGCAACGATGGAGGGCTTGCCGCGTAGGAGGTAGTTCGGCAGGCCGTCGGGGCTGGTTGCCGGATCCCACGAGCTCACCTGCAAATAACCCTGCTGCGGAATGGAGCTGTAGCCGTAGCCGGAGGAGAAACGCAGCGGCTGTCCGAACTGGAACACTGAAAACCCGCCGCGCATGACCAGCGGGCGGGCGCCGTCGGTGACGCGATAGGCGAAGCCCACGCGCGGATCAAAGTTGAACGGGTTCTTATAGACCAGGCTGGAGGGCAAGCCGGCCTGCTTCGCAGATTCGTATTGCACGCCCAGGTTCTGGTACGCGCTGGCGACGGAGCCCAGCACATCGCCCATCTGCTCCAGGTTGGCAAGCGAGGTTCCAAGGACGACAGCCTTGTTCTTCACGTCGAAGCCGACCATGGAGTTATTGGTCACCTGAAGCGGGTTGATGTACTCGTAGCGCAGGCCGAGGTTGAGCGTAAGGCGCGAGTTCACCTTGAAGTTGTCCTGGAAGTAGGAAGCGGTCTCCCAGTTCGAGTACGGATAGTAGGAGCGGTTGAAGCGGTTGACGTAGCTTCCGTCGACACCCATGAAGAAATCCGCTTCGGCGCTGCCGGTGAACGGCGTCATCGTGTAGGTGTTGCCCGCGGCGGGGTTCTCCAGACCGCTTGCGAAGCCGGTGAAATCCACCTGGCCCTGAGCTACCTGCTGATCTTCCAGCTCGCGGTATCTTTCCAGCCGCAACCGCGCGCCGAACTTCAGCTCATGCCGACCGAGAATCTTCGTGAAGTCCTGATTGATGTTGTAGACGTTGGTGTCGATCTGATCCGGATTGGTTCCGCTGTCGAACACATATCCGAAATTGCCGCTGGAAATGCGCGGGAATCCGAAGCCGTGAAATGGGTTCGGCAGACCGAGCGTCTGCGTGATCTGCTGCGTCCCGGTGCCCGGTTCGAGGCCGCGGAAATCGTGGGTGATGGTGACCAGCGTTTGCGTGAACAGAGTGGGCGAGAAGGTGTGGGTCCAGTTCGCGACACCGCTGTCATCCTGTCCGAAGTCGCCGACGCTGTTCGCCGAGCCATCGATCGTCGGGGGAGACCCCGCGTAGTTGCCGGCCTGCAGCAGCGTCGAGGGCGAGTGGGTGTAGCGGAACGACAGGTGATCCTTTTCGGAGACCTGCTGGTCGACTTTGGCGGTGAACGTCGACTGGTCCTGATTGCGAAACATCGGACCGAACCAGTTCGGCTGACCGGTGAACGGGTTGACATCCGGCAAGGTCGGAAGGGGCATGATGCTGTAGAGCTTCTTCGCCAGCGGGCTTTCCAGGTTCGCCGGAATCTGGTTATTCGGGAACGGAGTTTTGGTGAAGGTGGTCGCATTCACCTGCGTCACCGACCAGGGGTTGTACAGAGTGTACGGCCGGCCCTCGGCATCGACGAGGCCGCTGAAATCGCCATTGCGCATGGCGGCTGTGGGAACCTCGGTCGAGCCGGTGGTGTTCTGCCGGAGCCGCAGGCCTTCCCATGCGACAAAGAAGAACGTTCGGTTTCTGCCGTTATACAGTTTGGGAATGATGACCGGCCCGCCGAGGCTGGCGCCGAACTCGTTGCGCACCAGGTGCGGCGGCTTGAGATAGTCGTCCTGGCGCTGCCGCGCCACGCCAATTCCGCTGTCGCGGTTGGTTTCGAACGCGGCGCCGTGCAGCTCGTTGGTCCCCGACTTCGTGGTCATGATGAACGTGCCGGGGCGGTCGAATTCGGCGGAGGAGTTGTTCGTCTCCGAGCGCAGTTCGGCGATGGTGTCGATTCCCGGCGGCCGGTTCGGCTCCGTGCCCCACGCCCGGTCTTCCAGCGGCGCGCCATCCTGCACCAGTTCGGAAGCGTTACGCAAGCCGTAAACTCGCGGCACCCACAGGACTCCGTTGACGCCGTGGGTTTCCTGAAGAGCTCCCGGAGTTGTCTGATAGATGAGCTGATTTACGTCGCGCCCGTTGACGGGCAGCTCCTGAATCCGCTCCGGCTCCACCACGGTGGACAGCGTCGCGGAGGTAGTGCTGATCAGCGGTGCAATCTCGCCCTTGACTTCGATCGTTGTTGCCGTGCTGCCCGGGGTGAGCGCTGCGCTGACGTCCGCCGTTTGTCCGGCCAGAAGATGGAGCTGTCCTTTCCAGGTCTCCATTCCGGGAGCGCTGACCGTCAGCTCGTAATCGCCCAGATCGATGGAGGGGAACAGGAAGAAGCCGACATCGTTCGATTCCGTCGTGAACTGACGATTCGTGGCGACGTGGCGCAGCATCACAGCGGCCTTCGGCACCACTGCGCCGCTCACGTCTTTAACAGTGCCCTGAATGTTTCCCATGCCGGTTTGCGACCAGCAGAGCGTTGCCATCAGGGCGAGCACAAGCAGGCCTCGCACGGCCTGCCTGATGACCAATGTTGTTCGTGCTGACATAGTACACGTATCCCTTCCGAATCCACAAAGCCGGATTCAGGAGCTATTCACCGCCAATTCATGTTGGGCGTGTTTTGTATGGTACGCGCCCGGTGGGAAATGTTCAATCGGCGCGACGCCGTTGTTTCGCGCCGGGGTCCAACCTATTGGACGTTATTTCCATGGCGTCTCTGTCCGCCTGCCCCCGTACGGAATCTCCACAGTACAGGGTCTTTGCTACAATCAGTGAATCTCTTCGGCTGCAGGGAAAGTATGGTTGACAAGTCCGCAACTCCTTCCGTGCCGTCCGCGGAACGGACGCTGTCCATACTGGAACTGCTCGCGGCCAGCAAGACCGGACTTACCCTACCCGAACTGAGCCGCAAACTGGGCCTGGCGAAGAGCTCGACGCACTGCCTGCTGCTTACGCTCGAACGGCGCGGATATCTTCAGCGCAACGAACAAACGCACCGCTATCTGTTTGGCTCCAAGCTGTTTGCCCTTGCCAACATGGCGATGCAGGGGATCAAGCTCCGCGAACAGGCGCGGCCGCTGATGCAGGCCCTGGTGGGACAGTGCCAGATGACCGCGCATCTGGCCATCCGCGAGCGCGACCAGGCGGTGGTAATCGATAAGGTGGAGCCCCCGGGCGCGCAGCGGATTACCACGTGGCCGGGCAAACGCTTCGATCTGCACGCTTCCGGAGTCGGTAAAGCGCTGCTGGCATATTTGCCTGACCAGGAACTCGCGGACATGGTTCTGGAGCGTGGCCTCACCCGCTATAACGAAAATACGATCACCTCGCTGCGGCGGCTAAAGGCCGAAATAGCAAAGATCCGGCAGCAGGGATACAGCCTTGACGATGAAGAAGGCGAAATCGGATATCGCTGCATCGGCTGCTGCATTTTTGACAATGAAGGACAGGCAGTAGCGGCCATCAGCGTGGCGGGCGACACATCGCAGATCACTGCCGACAACCTCTCCGCGCTGGCCGTATCGGTTAAGGAGACGGCGGAGGCCATTTCGCGGCGGCTCGGATTCACTGGGGTGAAAAACCCTTCGGCGCCGGACTTGGGCTCCTCGGAAAGCATTCCCGCCTGACGAAGTATGTGTCCAATTCACTGAACCAAACCGCCGCGGATACCGTGGCTGCGCTGTACGGCGGAGCCGCGCCTGTTCCATAATCGTGCAATCGAGAGAGCCTGCCCGAATGCGATCGTGGATATTTCTCTTCCTCTGTAATCTGATGTGGGCCCTGCAGTTCACCTGCGTGAAGCTGGTGCAGGACCAGGTGGGCTCGCTGTTCACCGTGTGGGGGCCGATGACGCTGGCCACCATCATGTTGTATCCGCTGATCCGCGCGGAGCGGAAAATCGCGGCGCCGGCCCAGCGGCGGAAATCTGACATCCTGCTGTTTCTGGTATTAGCGCTGCTCGGAGTATTTCCGGGACAGGTGCTGATTACATGGGGCACGCGCATGTCCACGGCCAGCAACGCGGCGATTATCATGCTGGCCATTCCTCCGTGCACGGCCTTTTTTGCGTGGCTGTTCATGCGCGAGCGAATGAGCGCCGTGCGCTGGGTGGCGTTCGCCATCGCCATCGGCGGAGTGCTGCTGTGCTCCGGCAAAGACATTCACAACCTGAACTTCGCCTCCGGCTATCTGGCGGGTAATCTCCTGGTGCTCAGCGGCACGCTGGGCAGTTCGTTTTATAACTCGTATGGGAAGAAGGTGCTGGAGCGCTACTCGCCCATGGAGATGCTCTTCTATACCTATGCCGCTATGTTCGTCATCATGACGCCGCTGGTGATTCTCCAGGAGCGCGACGTGCTGTTCCGAATTCCGCAGTTCACGGCGTCGACGTGGATCGGCCTGATTCTGCTCACTGTCCTGCACAATTACCTGTCGATGGTGCTGTTCCTCAAGGCGCTGCAGAATATCGAAGCCACGCAGGCGGCGCTTTCGAATTACCTGATCACGTTCTTCGGCGTACCGATTGCGGCGATCTGGCTCGGCGAGCGGCTCAACCTGGTGGAGGTTGCCGGTGGAATTCTCGTGCTGGCCAGCACGTTGCTGATTACCCTTTGGGAGCCTCGGAAGCGCAGCGCGGAGGCACTGGTGGCAGCGGCGCAATGAGCGCCCTCCTGCTTACCGGGGGAACGGTTATCGACGGAACCGGGCGGGCGCCGTTTACCGCTGACGTCTTCATTCATAGCGGGCGCGTTGCCGCCCTGGACGGCCGCGAAGCACCGGCGGATGCGGAGCGCGTGGATTGCCGTGGGTGCGTCGTCGCGCCCGGTTTCATCGATGCGCACAGCCATTCGGACCTGCAGGTTCTCGAAAACCGGCCGGAGAAGACGCTGCAGGGGGTCACGACCGAAGTGGTGGGCAACTGCGGCTTCTCCGCTTACCCGGCGGCGCAGGACCGGCACGCGCTTCACGACTTCGCCAACGGCATTTTTTGCGGTGGCGACGACTGGGGATGGGACACGGCAGCCGCGTATCTGCACGCCGCCGAGTCTCGCGGCAAACTGGTCAGCGTCGCGTCTCTCGTGGGCCACGGAACTCTGCGCATCGCCATTGCGGGAACACGCCTCGGTGGATTGACCGCAGGCGAAGTGGACGCGATGGAGCAGAAGCTGGACGAATCCCTCGCCGCCGGCGCGTGCGGGTTTTCGACCGGCCTGATGTACTCGCCCGGCGAAAGCGCGCCGTTTGACGAACTGGAGCGGCTGTGCCGTGTGGTTGCCCGGCGGGGGAAGATCTACTGCACGCATATGCGCGATTACGGCTTCCGCCTGCTGGAATCGCTCGATGAGCAGATCGAACTCGCCCGGCGCACCGATTGCCGGCTTCAGATCTCGCACTTCCAGGCGGTGGGTACGGACAACTGGAGCCGCCAGGGCCCCGCTCTGGAGAAGATCGAGCGCGCCCGCGCTGAGGGAGTGGACATCGCGTTCGACTGCTACCCCTACGTCGCCGGCAGCACCGTTCTCACGCAGCTGCTTCCGCAACGCGCTCTCGAGGGCGGCACGGCCGGGTTGATGGCGCTTCTGGCGATGCCCGACCAGCGGAAGCGAATCGCCGAGGAGACCATTGCCGGGATGGCGCATCGCTGGACCGATATCTACGTATCAGCCGTCGCTTCAGAGGAGAATCAGCCACTGGTTGGCATGAATATTCA
>Ga0070739_10003740_pt1 | contig 18670 bp, 15 predicted proteins | sample Coa_R1_7_FD_66445 | JGI IMG/M metagenome (GOLD analysis project Ga0070739, IMG submission 66445) | Surface soil microbial communities from Centralia Pennsylvania, which are recovering from an underground coalmine fire - Coalmine... | ecosystem: Environmental > Terrestrial > Soil > Unclassified ... | reverse complement strand
AGGCCGACGACATCGTCCCGACCCGCGATCTCCTGGCCGAGACGCGGGCGGTCCTGGCCCGCGCCGTCCCGATGCCGGAGGGGGTGGACGATGGGATCGTCCGGCTGGGCTCCACCGTAACCATCCGGGACGAGAACGGCAGGCAGAGCGAGCTCATGGTCGTCGACCCGGCCGAGTTCCACGACGGGGACAGGCAGGTCGCAGCAGACTCTCCGGTCGGGCAGGCGCTGCTGGGGCGTGCCCGCGGCAGCCAGGTCGCCATCGACGCGCCAGCAGGTCGGCAGCTGTTGACGATTGAGTCCGTCGAGCCCTACAGGGAGGCTGCGCCGTAAGCTGGTCCGCGCCTTCCCTCGCTCGCTGCGGGCGCCGCTCCGCGGTGAGTAGATCCCAAGTGATAAGCCGCTGTGGTGTGCAGCCCGGTCAGGGCGCCGAGCGGGCTGCCGCCTCGTCGCCGGTCGCGGCCAGCGCGGCGCGCAGCGTGCGCAGGATCGTCTCCAGCTCGCGGCGCTGCTCGGCGTCGAGGGGATCGCAGAGGTAGCGCTGCAGCCCGGGCAGGTGCACGGCCAGCGCGCGGTCGAGGACGCGGCGCCCCTCGTCGGTGAGCACGGCGTAGGTGGCGCGGCGGTCCTCGGGGCAGGGCTCGCGGCGGATCAGCCCCGCCTGCTCCATGCGGTCGGCCAACTTGGTGAAGCCGCCCGAGCTGAACAGCACCATGTTGGCGAGGTCGGTCATCCGCACGGCCTGGCCGGGCGTGCGGCCGATGCGGAGCAGCACCTCGAGCCAGGCATCGGGCAGGTCGACCGCGGCGCGCAGCTCCCGCGCCAGGCGCCGGCCGATGGCGGCGTGAACCTCGAGGAACAGGCCCCAGAGGGTGATCCGATCGTCCTGCAGCAGATCGTCGCTCATGCCGCTAGGATACCATAATCTCTTCTTCTGAAGCATCTTGCTTGACAACTATCACGCGACGTGGCATTATCTTCCTTGGAAAGTATTTCCGCCGCGGTGAGCGGCGTGGGGGCGGCCGGGGCCGCTCCCTGGCCCAGGGCCTGCGGGTACGTGGTGGCTCACCGGCGCGCAAGGAGCAGCGATGGATATCTACCGCCGCCTGGCCAGTCCCGCGCCGCTCAGTCCGGACTGGGCGCTCGCCGTCCTCCGCGTGGTGGTCGGCTTCACCTTCCTCATGCACGGCTGGCAAAAGCTGTTCGAGCTCGGCTTCGCCGGCACCATGGAGATGTTCGTCCAGATGAGCGTGCCACTGCCGGGCTTGACCGGCCCGCTGGTGTCAGTAGTGGAGCTGGTGGGCGGCGCGCTGCTGCTGATCGGCCTGGCCACTCGCCTCGCGGCGATCGTGCTGGCGATCGACATGCTGGTAGCCGTCCTGCTCGTCCACCTGGCGGGCGGCTTCTTCGTCCCTTACGGCGTCGAGCTCGTCCTGCTGCTACTCGCCGGCGCGGTCGCCCTCGTCCTGGGTGGCCCCGGCGCCTTCGCCCTCGACCGCCTGCTCGCCGCGTCCCTGACCGGCCGCGCGGCGTTGCGCTCGCCCGTGCAGGCCGCGCCCGCGTCGCGCCGCGACTAACCCGGTCCGTCGCGACACAACCAAGAAAGGATCCATCATGCCCGCGGTTTCCGTCGACAACGTGCTCGCCCTGCCTGCGATTCCCGCGCTCGATCCGCAGCATGCGGTGCCGCGCCCGGTTCGCTCCGTCACCACTGCTCCCAGCGCTTTCGAGGGGGAGGGGTTCCCGGTGCGCCGCGCCTTCGCCGGCGTGCCCCTCGCCGATCTCGACCCGTTCGTCCACCTCGACCAGATGGGCGAGGTGGAGTACGCGCCCGGCGAAGCGAAGGGGACGCCCTGGCATCCGCACCGCGGCTTCGAGACCGTCACCTACATGATCGACGGCGTGTTCGAGCACCAGGACTCGCAGGGTGGCGGCGGCGTCATCACCAACGGCGACACGCAGTGGATGACCGCCGGCGCCGGCATCCTGCACATCGAGAAGCCGCCGGAACGGCTCGTCGCCAGCGGCGGCCTGTTCCACGGACTGCAGTTGTGGGTCAACCTGCCCGCCCGCGACAAGCTGGTCGCGCCGCGCTACCAGGACCTCCGCGCCCAGTCCGTGGCGCTGCTCCGCTCGCCCGACGGCGGCGCGCTGCTGCGGCTGATCGCCGGCGAGCTGGGCGAGCAGCGCGGACCGGGCGCCACCTACACGCCGATCACGATCGTCCACGCCACGGTCCAGCCGGGCGCCGAGGTCGACCTGCCCTGGCGGCCGGACTTCAACGCCCTCGTCTACATCCTCGGCGGCCGCGGCTACGTCGGGGCGGAGCGGCGGCCGGTCCAGGCCGGGCAGCTCGCCGTTCTCGGCGCCGGGGACGTGATCCGCGTCGGCGCCGACCGCGGCCAGGACAGCCGCTCCCCAACGCTCGAGGCGTACGTCATGGGCGGGCTGCCGATCCGCGAGCCGGTCGTGCAGTATGGTCCGTTCGTGATGAACACCCGCGAGGAGATCGTCCAGGCGTTCGCCGACTACCAGGCCGGACGGCTCGGCGCCGTCCCGCCGGACGTGGTCCGCTAGCGCGAGCCGCCGGCCCGACACGCCAAGGAGCCGTCCCACCATGGCCCCGCAAGGAGGTCTCATGTTCACGGTGAAGCGTCTCAACCACGTCGTCCTCTACGTCCGCGACGCGCAGCGCGCGCGGGCGTTCTACCAGGACGTGCTCGGGTTCGTGGTCGTGGAGACGATGGGCGACCAGGCCGTGTTCCTGCGCGCCAACGGCAGCGACAACCACCACGACCTGGGCCTGTTCGGCATCGGCCCGCAAGCCGCGCCGCCGACGCGCGGCGAGCGGGTCGGGCTGTACCACGCCGCCTGGGAGGTGGCGACGATCGAGGACCTCGCCCGCGCCCGCGAGGCGCTGCTGGCCGCGGGCGCCCTGCGCGGCGAGTCGGACCACGGCAACAGCCTGAGCCTCTACGCCCAGGACCCGGACGGCAACGAGCTCGAGGTGTTCTGGATGGTTCCCCGCGCGGAGTGGGCGACGCGCGGCTTCGGCACCCGTCGGCTCGACCTGGCCGGGGAGCTGGCGGCCCGCCGAGCGGCCGCGCGATCCCAGGGGCCGGTGTAAACACTACTCGAATCAGGTATCACCGAGTACTAGGCCCGCGCCCGCCCGGTCGCTCGTAGAGTGGCGTCGAGGCCGGCGTAGCTGCGCGTCGGCGCGGCCATCAGGAAGCGGTAGCCCTCCTCGACCAGGCGGCCAACGTTCTGCGGATCGACGTGCGGGTGGCCGCAGGCCACGCCGTGCTCCTGGCAAACGCGGAGGATCGTCCGCATCGCCTCGACCACGGCCGGGTGCTCGTACTGGCGCGGGTAGCCGAGGTTCTGCGACAGGTCGCCCTCGCCGATCAGCACGACGCCGATGCCCGGCACCTGCTCGAGGATGCGCGGCAGCTCGTCGATCGCCCGCACCTCCTCGCACATGATGATGACCAAGATCTCCCCGTGCGGCGCGAGCGGCCAGACGTCGGCACGCGCGTAGTACTCCTGCTGGGTCAGGCCCCAGTAGCGGGCGGCGACGGTCGGCGCGTCGCCGCGCTGCCCCTCGGGCTCGTAGTGCGGCGCCTCCTTCGGCCGCGGGTAGCGGCAGGCGGCAACGGCGTTGTAAGCATCCTCGACCGTGCTCACGTGTGGCCAGACGACGCCGTAAACCCCGGCGTCGAGGACCTGCTTGGCGATCCACTGGTTGCGCTCGCCGCCGTTCGGGGGGATGCGCACGAGCGGCGTCACCGCCGGCGCCAGCGACGCGCCCTCGACGATCTGGCGACGGTTGAGCATGTACTGGAGCGTGTCGCGCAGCGTGCGGGTATCGTAGGGGCCATGCTCCATCTCGTAGACGACGCCATCGTAACGCGAGGTGGAGAAGGCGAGCGCCGACTCGACGTCGGCCTGGGAGAAGGCCGTGATCGCCGTCTCCCCCCGCTCGAGGACGCGGATCACGCCGTTGAGCCGCGGGATCTCGGCCATGGGAAGGCTCCTTCCTGGAGAGGATTGCTGGGGGACACCCCCAGACCCCCGTGCTAGCGAGATTGCTGGGGGAGACACCCAGCTCCCCGCGCTAACGGGGCGGCAGGTGCTGGTTCAGGCGCGAGTAGACGCGGCGGGCGTTATCCTCGAACAGCTTCTGGCGGTCGGCGTCGGTGAGCCAGTCGATGCCGTCGACGTAGGGCTTCGTGTCGTCGAAGTAGCGGCCGGTCTGCGGGTCGACCGCGTTCACCGCGCCCACCATCTCCGAGGCGAACAGCACGTTGTCGACGCCCACGGCCTTGATCAGCGTCTCCACGGCGTCCTGGCTGTAGATCGCCGTATCGAAGTAGAGCTTCTTGATCGCTTCCTCGAACGGCTCGCGGCCGCTGACGACGTTGATGCCGCGGTAGCGGGCGAGCTGGTAGGGTACGGCGCCACCCCCGTGGGGAATGACGATCTTCAGCGTGGGGAAGTCATCGAACACGCGCGACTCCAGGAGCTGGAGAACGGCCGCGGTGTCGGAGTTGATGTAGTAGGCGGCAGTGGTGTGGAGAGCCGGATTGACCGAGGCGCTGACGTGGATCATCGCCGGCACGTCGAGGGCCACGAGCGCCTCCCAGAGCGGGTACCACCACTCGTCGCCCAGCCCCGGCGTCAGGCCCACGCCGCCCGTCGGGTCCGGGTTGACGTTGGCCCCGACGAAGCCGAAGTCCTCGACGCAGCGCCGCAGCTCCTCGACGCAGTTCTTCGGGCTCACCCCGGGCGACTGCGGAAGCTGGCAGACGCCGACGAACGACTCGGGGAAGAGCTGGCAGACGCGGTGGATCAGCTCGTTGTTCACCTCGGTCCAATAGCGGCTGACCAGCTCGCCGCCGAAGTGGTGGCCCATGGCCGAGGCCTGGGGTGAGAAGATCGTCAGGTCGGTGCCGCGCTCGCGCTGCTGCTTGACCTGGCTGTTCTCCAGGCTGGCGCGGATCTGCTCGTCGCTGATGTTCAGCTTGCCCTTCGTCGGTCGGCCGAGATTGGCGATCTGGTTGGCGCGATAGGCGCGCAGCGGCAGGGGGGCCGTGGTGTAGTGGCCGTGGATGTCGATGATCATCTGCTCCATCTCCCGCCCGAGTGACCGCTACGATAGCACGCGCGGCAGCGGCGTACAAACCAGCGAGTGCCGCCGTGCGCCGGGGCACATCTAGTACTCCGAGACACTCGATGTGAGTGGTGTTTGCCGCGGCAAACACCACTCCCCTCATCAGTAACGGAGCACTATCCGCCGGCGGGGGCGGCGTGCAGCCAGCGGGCGAGCAGGCGGTCGAGGGCAGCGCTGGTGATCGGCTTGGCGATGTAGTCGTCCATGCCCGCGGCCAGGCACTTCTCGCGGTCGCTCGCCAGCGCGCCCGCGGTCATGGCGATGACCGGGACGTGCCGGTCCCCGTTCTCCCCGGCGCGGATCGCCGCCGTGGTCTCGTAGCCGTCCATCACCGGCATCTGGCAGTCCATGAACACCAGCCGGTAAGAGTCCCGCGCCAGCGCGTCGAGCGCCTGCCGTCCATCGCTCACCAGATCCACGCGCAGGCCGCGCGCCCCGAGCAGGTGGGCGGCGACCTTCTGATTCACGGCGTTGTCCTCGGCGACCAGCACCCGCGGGCGCTGGTCGTCCTCTTCGCGCGGCGCGCCGACTGGAGCCGGCGGCGGGACGGCGCCGGGCGCCGTGGCGGCAGGCGCCGCCGCGGTCCCCGGCGAGCCGCTCATCACGGTCACGAGACAATCGTAGAGGTGCGATTGCCGCACCGGCTTGGTCAGGTAAGCGGCGATCCCGATCTGCCGCGCCTCGACCGCGTGCTGGTCGAACCCCACCGACGTGAGCAGCACCAGCCGCGGCGCCACCAGCGCCGGGTCGGCCTTGATCGCTCGCGCCAGCTCCAGCCCGTCCATGCCGGGCATCTGCAGGTCCAGGAGGACGAGGTCGAAGGGCAGCCCCTCGCCCGCCGCCACGCGCAGGCGGGCCAGGGCCGCCGGCCCGCCATCCACCGCCTCGCTGCGGACGCCCCAGCCCGCGAGCTGCTGGCGCACGATCGCCCGGTTCGTGGCGTTGTCGTCGACGACCAGGACACGCAGGCCGCGGAGCGCCACGGGCGACACGACGGGCGCCTCCCCTGGCAGCCGCTTGGCGAGCCGGGCGGTGAACCAGAAGGTGCTCCCGCGGCCCGGCTCGCTCTCCACGCCGATCTCCCCGCCCATTAGGCGCGCGAGGTGCTTGGCGATCGCCAGGCCCAGGCCTGTGCCGCCGTAGCGGCGGGTGGTCGAAGCGTCGGCCTGCGTGAACGACTCGAACAGGCGCGCCCGCGCCTCGGGGCTAATCCCGATGCCGGTGTCGCTCACCTCACAGCGCACCAGCACGTCCGCCGCCGTGTCCTCGACCGCCGTGACGCGCACGACCACCTCGCCGCGCTCGGTGAACTTCACGGCATTGCTGAGCAGGTTGGTCAGGATCTGGCGCAGCCGCGCGGGATCGCCGCGGACCGCCGTCGGCACGTCGTGGTAGACCAGGCAGGCCAGCTCCAGCCCTTTGACCTGCGCCGGCTCGGCCAGCAGGTGCACGACCTCCTCGACCGTCGACCGCACGTCGAAGTCCACCGTCTCCAGGTCCAGCTTGCCCGCGTCGATCTTGGAGAAGTCCAGGATGTCGTTGATCACCGTGAGCAGCGTGTCCGCGCTGTGGTTGATCGTGTCCACGAAGTCGCGCTGCCGCGCGCTCAGCGGCGTCGTGCCGAGCAGGTCGAGCATCCCGATGATGCCGTTCATCGGCGTGCGGATCTCGTGGCTCATGTTCGCCAGGAACTGGCCCTTGGCGACCGCCGCGGCCTCGGCGGCCGCCCGCGCCTCGGCTTCGGCAGCGTAGAGTGTCGCGTTGTGGATGGCGACGGCGGCCTGGGCCCCAAAGCTGTCGAGGAGGGTGCGGTCGTCGGGCTCGAAGCGGAAGGGCCGCCGGCCATACAGCGCCAGCACGCCGAGCAGCGTCCCCTCGAACACGATCGGCAGGCCAAAGAAGCTGCGCAGCGCTTCTTCCTGCCACCAGCGGTGTCCCAGGAAACGGTCGTCGGCGAACATGTCGGGCACGTCGAGCGCCTCGCGATGCGTGGCCACCCAGCCGACGAAGCCCTGGTCGAGCGGCAGCTCGCGCATCGGCCGGTCGTCGCCGAGCTCGACGTGCGAGCGCACCCGCATCACCAGGCGGTCGCCCGGAGCGGCGACGATCCAGAAGGACACCTGAACCGCCCCGAACAGCGCCCGCGCCGAGGCGGAGATCTCCTCCAGCAGCGCGTCCATGTCCAGCGAGGAGGAGATGAGCTGCGTCAGCCGGATCAGCGTCTGCAGGCGGTCGAGCCGCTCGGCAAGGTCCTGATACAGGCGGGCGTTGTCGATGGCGCTCGCGGCCTGGGCGGCGAAGATGCTGAGCTGCTGCTGGTCCTGCTCGCCGAAGCCGGCGCCCTCGGTCTCGCGGCTCACGACCAGGACGCCGACCGGGCGGTCCTGGTAGAGGATCGGCTCCGCGAGCAGGGCGGCGACCGGCGTCTCCTCCACCAGGCGCTTCAGGGCGCCGGGCCAGGTGCGCAGGTCGTTCACGATCAGGCTCGCCCGCCGCTCGGCGGCCAGCCCGACCGCGCCTTCGCCGAAGCGCACGCGCCGCTCGGCGATCCAGGCCGGGCGCGCTTGCCAGGCCCGCGGCACGAACACCTGCTCGTGGTCGTCCCAGACATAGATGGTGCCCGACGGCACGCCCACGAGCTGCGTGGCACGCTCGATGATGAGCTGGAGGAGGGTCCGTAGCTCGCGCTCGCGCGCCACCTCCACCGCGACGCTCTGGACCGCTTCCAGGCGCCGCGTGCGCTCGCGTAGGGCCGCCTCGGCCGCCTGCCGCTCGGCCTCGGTGCGGTCGAGCTGGTCCGCCATCTGGTCGAAGGCCAGCCCCAGGTGGCCCAGCTCGTCGTCGCCACGGACACCCGCACGGTGGGCCCACTCCCCACGCGCCCAGTAGCCGGCCGCGGCGGCCAGCGTGCTGAGTCGCGGCCGGTGATGCCACCAGAGCAGGAGCAGCAGCAGCAACGGCACCCCGTTTAGCGCCAGGTTGAGCGCGTCGCGCCCGACCGCTGCGGCCGAGATCGGCCCGAATACTGCTGCGCTGGGGATCCCGACCATCGCCACCCACGGCGTCTCGCCAACCTGGTTCCAGGCCCAGAGAAATTCGCTGCCGTCGTCAGCGGGACCATCGAACACATCGTCGGCGGCGCGGACGCGCGCCAGGCGCGCCGACGGGATCGTCGTGTTGACCTGAGAGGCGATCGGCCCGGTGCCGGCCAGGATGCGCCCTTCCCGCGTGTCGACGAGCATGACCTGGCTGCCGGGCGGCAGCGGGAGGCTGGCCCACAGGCGCGGAAGCTGATCGATCCGCACGCTGGCCGCTAGGTAGCCGCTGCGACCCGGCGGATCCTGCTCGCGCACCGGCAGCGCCAGCACGACGATGCGGTTCCCGCGGGCGAGGCCGACGAGCGTCTCGTCGGAGACGGCGAGCTGGCCGCTGGCCACGGCGTCGCGGGCATAGCCGCGCACCGACAGGTCGAGCCGGCCGCTGACCGGGTCGTAGTTGGAGCGTCCGTGCTCGTGCAGGTCGGCCGTGAAGTAGTTGAGCGCGCTGAACACCGGCTGCGCGTTGGCCAGCACGGCGAGGATCTGATCGCGGTCGGCGTCGTCGCCGTTCCAGAAGGCTGGCAGCCGCGCGAGGGCCTGGCCGCTCTGGACGGCAACCCGCACGGTGCTCTCGATGTCCGCGGCCGCCGCGTCGGCGGCCGAGCGCGCGTCGCGGAAGGCGCGCTCATCGGCGGCCCGCAGGTCGTGGCGGGTCTGGATGAACCCCACCAGCAGGGCGCCCAGACAGGTGAAGACGAACAGCGCCAGGACCTGGACGGCGAGCGACGAGACGGCGCGCTGGAGGCCGGCGCGCGAGAGAAGACGGGGCCGCGGCATGAAGGACACTCCCCGACAACTCGCTCGTCCAGCAGATCGGCCGAGTCAAGGAACGCGACAGCGGGTCGCCCGTTCGTCGGGATTATTATCGTCCTCGCTGCTAATTCGGTCCAGGGTGCGGCCATCCTGGAGTGGCCGGCGGGTGCAGCGGCGGGTCACTCGTAGCGGAGGGCCTCGACTGGGGCGAGGCGGCCGGCCCGCCAGGCAGGCACGGCGGCGGCGAGCAGCGCGGCGCCGCAGGCCAGGACGGCGATGCAGAAGAGCTGGTCGCCGGGGACGACGAGCGGGAGCTCGGGATGTCCGCGCTGTAGGTCGCGCACCACCTGGCGCGCGAGCACGACGCCGACGGCGACCCCGATGCCCGCGCCGGCCACGGCCATCGTCAGGCCCTCGAGGAGCAGGCCGAGCTGGACCGCCCCCGCGCGCATCCCCACCGCCCGCAGCATGCCGATCTGCGAGCGGCGCTCGAACACGGCGCGGGCGCAGAGCAGGCCCACCGCTAGCACGCCGCTCACCAATCCCAGGCCCATGAACCCGTGCAGCAGCCAGGTCAGCGGCGCCTGGACGGCGCGGCTGAAGCGCAGCTCCTGGTCGACCAGGCTGGCCCGCAGACCCTGGTCGCCGAACGACAGGTTCAGCGCCGACGCCGCCCGCTCCGGGGTCAGCCCCTCGCGCGTGCGCAGGAAGTAGGTGACCTGCTGCGCAACCGGCAGCGCGGCCGCCGCGGCGGTCGCCTCGCTGAGGAACACGCCCTCGCCGAGGGGGCTGCGCGGCGCGAGCACGCCCACGACCTGTAGGCGGACGGGCGGGCCGCCGCTGCGCGCGCGCACCCAGACCGTCGTCGGCTCCAGCGGGCCCGGGGCCAGTCCGAGGGCGGTCGCCAGGGTGCTGCTGACGACCGCCAGCCCGGCCTGTGTCTCGAGGGCGTGCCAGACGTCGCGCTCGTCGCCGTAGCCCGGCGCGCGCGTCAGCAGGCGGGCGTCGGTCGTGCGCAGCAGCTCACTATCGAGGATGCTCACGCCCGTCGCCTCCCAGGCCGCGGCGCGGCTCCCCAGCCGGATCAGGTCGCCGCCCTCTGAGCGCACGGCGCCGATGACCGGGAAGTCATCCGGGCGCGCCGCGGGCGCGTCGGCGAGGGCGGCGCGAAGGTCGAGCGCGCCCGTCGGGTCCGCCGTCTGGGCGCGCAGGTCGTAGCCGCCGTTCTCGGCGTCGGGGCGCCCGTAGGCCTGCTGCGCGCCGGCCAGGAGCACCGACGATACGGTGAGCGAGCAGAGCACCAGCGCGAACATGGCCATCACCGTGCCGGCGCGGAAGCTGTGCTGGCCGAGGTAGGCCGCGGCCAGCCTGCTGGTCAGCCGCAGCGGGCGCAGGGGCCGCGTGAGCCAGCTCAGCACGGCGAGCAGCGGTCCGAGGTTCGTCGCCAGGCCCCACACCGCCGCGAGCACCATGCCGACGCCCGCCACCGGGAACAGCTCGGGCACGAGCGGTGGCCGGCCCAGCCCGAGCAGGCGCACGGACTCGCGCGGCTCACACCAGAGTGCGAGCAGAGCCAGGCTAGTCAGCGTGGCGACCAGGCGCCGCGCGAGGTCCGGGCGCACGAGCAGCCGCCCCAGCAGCCAGGACGCGCCGCGCTCGGCGGCCAGGACGAGGGCGCTCAGGCCGAGGGCGAGCGGCAGCAGCAGGTGGGCGCGTGTGCCGAGCACGAACAGCGCACCGCCGATCCCGCAGAGAGCCAGCGCCAGCAGCAGCGCCAGCCAGCGCGCGGCGCGGCCGCTGGGCTCCGCCTGCTGCCGCATCGCGGCGGCGATGTTCAGGCGGCAGGTCCACCAGGCCGCGGCCGCCGTCGTGCCGACGGCCAGCAGCAAGCCCGCGGCGAAGGCGAAGGCCACGCTGCGCGGCTCGGCGTTCGGCCGGATGACGAGGCCCAGCGGCTCGAGCGCGCCCTGCAGCACCGTCACCAGCAGACGGCTGATGCCGAAGCCCGCGGCGACGCCGACCAGCGCGGCGAACAGGCTGTAGGCGAATCCTTCGACGAGCAGCACCGCGACCAGGTCGCGCTGGCGGGCGCCCAGCGCGCGCGTGATGCCCATCTCCACGCGCCGGCCCGCGGCGAGCAGCGCGAACACCAGGAAGACCAGCAGCAACCCGGTGGCGATGGAGAAGATGCCGAGCACGACGAAGATGCTCGCCAGGATGCTGGCGAACTCGTCGGCGCGCTCCTGGGCCACCCGCTTCAGCTCCAGCACGCGCAGCCCGCCGTCGGCGTTGAGCGCCCCGAACAGCGCGCCGCGGCCGGCGCCCTGCGGCAGCCGCGCGGCCACCACCGCCAGCCGGGCCGCCAGCTCGGGATCGCCCAGGTACTCCCGCACGACCGCGCGGGTGGCCGCCTCGTCGGGCCCGTCCAGCGCCTCGCGCAGCCGCTGGAAGCGCTCCCGCTCGGCGGGGCGCAGGCTGGTCGCCAGCACGCCGAGCACCTGGCGCGCCGGCTCGCGCCGCAGCGCGCGCAGGGCGCGGTCGACCGAGGCGTCGTCGACGAGCAGGCCGCGCAGCTCGGCCGCCGCGGCCTGGCTCCAGCCCACCGACTCGGCCCGCTCGCCGCGGTTGACCACCAGGATCTGGTTCACCTGGTCCGGACGCTCGCGCCAGGCCTGGTAAGCGGGCAGGGGGAGGAGCACCGTCGGGCGGGCGCCGCCGAGGTCGCCCGTTGCGTAGATCGCCGCCAGGCGCAGTTCTTTCGTCTGGTCGCCCAGCCGAAGCTGCAGGGCGTCGCCCTCGCTGGCGCCCAGCTCGTTGGCCGCCTCGGCGTTGGCGTACAGCTCGTCGGGGCCGAGGGCGCCGAGCGCCAGCGGCTCGCCGCTCGGGCGGGCCAGGGCGCCGAGCACGGCCGGGTAGTCGGCCGGCAGGGCGAGGACGTTGGCGTTGGCTACCATCTGCTGGCTGGTCAGGTCGACGAGCGCGGCCTGCTCGACGATCGCCGGTGCCAGCGCCACCACGGCGCTGCCGGGCCGCAGCGCCGCCTGCAGCCGCGACACCACGGCGGCATCGAAGTAGCTGCTGCCCGCCGTCAGCGGCGCGCCGTTCACCAGCGCCTCGAACCAGCGGCGGTTCTGGTTGCCCGGGCTGAGCCGCATCTGCACGACGACCTCGTCGCCGCGCCCCAGGCTGTCCGCGACCAGCGCCCGCACGGTGTAGCTCATCGTGTCGCCGGTGAACAGGGCACTACTGACCACCGCCGTGCCCAGGGCCAGGCCGGCCACGACCAGCAGCGACGAGCCCGGCCGGCGGGGGATGTTCCGCAGCCCCAGCCGCCAGAGGATCGGGCGGCGCAGGAGCACCAGGAGCAGCAGCGCGGCCAAGGCGGCGACGACGAGCGCGGCGCCGAGCGCTAACGCTTCGAGCGGCACGCCGAACAGACGAGCCATCGGCTAGCCCGCCGCGACCTGGTCGGCCACGATGCGGCCGTCGCGCATGCTCACCAGGCGGTGCGCGCGGCCGGCCACCTCGGGAGCGTGCGTCACCACGACCAGCGTTTGCCCCAGCTCGCGGTTGAGGCGGAGCACCAGGTCGAGGATCTCCGCCGCGGCCTCGCTGTCCAGGTTGCCGGTCGGCTCGTCGGCCCAGACGATCGCCGGCCGCGTCACCAGGGCGCGGGCGATCGCCACGCGCTGCTGCTGGCCGCCGGACAGCTCGGCCGGGCGGTGCGCCGCTCGCGGGGCAAGCCCCACCTCGGCGAGGGCGGCCGCCGCCCGCTCGCGGGCGCGGCGCTCGCTCTCGCCGGCCAGGAGCAGCGGCAGCTCGACGTTCTCCAGAGCGGTGAGGACGGGGACGAGGTTGTAGGCCTGGAACACGAAGCCCATGCGGCGGGCGCGGTAGCTGGCGCGCGCATCGTCGCTCATCGCCCGCAGCGAGCGGCCCTCGACCAGTACGTCGCCGCCGTCGAAGGTGTCGAGGCCGGCCAGGCAGTTCAGCAGGGTGGTCTTGCCGCAGCCGCTCGGCCCCATGATCGCCACCATCTCGCCGCGGCGCACGGCGAAGTCCACGCCTGCCAGCGCCACAACCTGGATGGCGCCACGGCGGTAGCTCTTGCGCAGGGCGCGGGCCTCGACGATGTACGGCGCGGGCTCCGCCCGGGGGTCAGCCGCGTCGGGGGCGGGCGTCATGGCAGCAGGTGCTGCGCTTCGATCGTCGCCCACATCACCTCCGCCAGGCGCCGATAGCCCTGTGCGCTCGGGTGAAAGCCGTCGCTCCCCACCAGCTCCGGCCGGCCCGCCAGCTCAGCTCCGTAGGAATAGAGGTCGACGAGCACCGCGCCATGGCGGTCCACGACGTCGGCGATAGCGGCGTTCCAGCGCTCGATCGCCGCCTCCAGCGCGTCCGGCGGCACGCCGCCGAAGGCCGGCACCTGCGTCAGGTCGGGGATGTTGGCGACTACCACTCGCGCGTGGGTCTGCATCGTGAGCGTGCCGACGAGCTGGTCCAGGCTCGCCGTGTACTCCTCGAGCGGCACCTGGGCCGCGAAGTCGTTCACCGCCAGCCAGATCGTCACCAGGTCGGGGTCGGCGTCGAGGGCGACGGGCAACTGCTGGACGACCGCGTCGCGGGCGAGGCTGCCGCTGATGCCGAGGTTGACCAGGCGGGAGTCGAGGGGCAGCTTGCGGTACAGGACCGGCACCCAGCCGTCGCGGGCGGGATCGGCGGCGCCGATGCCGACGGCGTCCGAGGCACCGATCGCGACGTAGACCAGGGGGCGCGGCGCGCGCACCAGGTCGGCGGGAGGACCGCTGCAGGAGACGGCCAGCACGACGCCGGCGAGCACCAGGATGATTTCTAGGCGCACCTTAGCTTCCTGCTTCCGTGGGGATCGTCGGCGCTCGCGCTCGTGGGCAGCCGACACGAATGGCCGACGCACCGCGCGTCGGCCATGAGCCTGTGAGACCGATGCATTGTAACCGACGCGGAAACCGTCGACCAATATTCCCCGCCGGGCGCGGGCCGAACGGCAGTCGGTCCGCGGCCGGCTGCCGTGGGCGAGCCGCGGACTCCCCGTCCGAGCAGGCCAGGACCGAGCACGGGGCACAACGAGCCAGTTTGGGCGAGCGGCGCCGGGGTCACTGCTCGCCGCCCTGCTCGAAGACGAGGGCCGCGGCGCCGACCAGCCCGGCCAGGCGTCCCAGGCCCGCAGGGACGACCGCGACGTCGCGGACGAAGCTGAGGCGCGCGCGGCGGGCCAGCTCCGCGCGCAAAGGGTCGAACAGGAGGGGGCCGGCCTGGCTCACGCCGCCCCCGACCGTAACACGGTCCAGGTCGAGCAGCGCCGCGGCGCTGGCGATGCCGCGGCCCAGCGCGCGGCCGGCCCGCGCGTACAGCGCCGCGGCCAGCGGATCGCCGGCCCGCGCGGCGGCAGCCACGTCGGCGGCGGTTAGCTCCGCCCGGTCGCGCAGCAGGGACGGCGTGCCGCGGGCCAGCGCCGCGCCCGCCAGGCGCACGATCGACGGCCCGGCCGCGATCGCCTCCAGGCAGCCCCGCGCGCCGCAAGCGCAGCGCGGGCCGCCCGGCTCCACGATCACGTGCCCGACGTGGCCGGCGTTGCCCCGTGCCCCGTGTAGCAGCGCCCCCTCGACGACGATCCCCCCGCCCACGCCGGTTGAGACGACGATGCCCAGCAGGCTGCGCGCGCCCTGGCCGGCGCCGCGCCAGTACTCGCCCAGCGCCATCGCCTTGGCGTCGTTGTCGACGATCACCGGCCGACCATAGGCCGCCGCCAGCCGCGCGCCCAGTGGAAAGTCGCGCCAGCCGGGGATGTTCAGGGGCGAGACGATGCCGGCCGGATAGGCCATCGGTCCACCGCAGCCGACCCCGATTGCGGCGATCGCCTCAGGCACCAAGCCGGCAGCGGCGAGGCTGCGGCCGATCGCCGCCTGGAGCGCCGCGAACAGGCCGTCGGCGTCCGCGGCCGGCGTGGGCACCTCGACCGCGCCGGCGACGCGGCCGGCCCGGTCGACCACCGCGGCGGCCAGCTTCGTGCCGCCCACGTCCACCGCCAGCACGCGCGCTGCTTCGCTCGTCATCCCTCCGCCCTTGCTGCAGGCCCCTCGACCGCCAGCGGCCCGACACCTAAACGCGCAGCCCCGCTCCACGGCAGAGCCGGGCGCTTGGCATGGCCTGGGCCGCGTGCTCCACGGCCTGACGCGCCGGCTTCGCTCGGCGCCCGCCAGCCCTCGCCGTGCCGACGGCGAATCAGCCCTGTTACAGTCGTTCGTCAGGTTCCGGCAAGCATGCTATAACCTTAACAGCCGATCCCTGGCCCATGATCCCGGAGCAAGCAGGAATGATCAAGCGTGAGCTGTGCGCCGCGATTGCCGACGCGATCCGTGGCGCGCAGGCCGCCGGGGCGCTGCCGGCCGCGGCGCTGCCCGAGATCACCCTCGAGGCGCCGAAGCGCGAGGAGCACGGCGACTACGCCTGCTCCGTCGCGCTCAAGATGAGCCGCAGCACCGGCCTCAAGCCGATGGACATCGCCACCACGATCACGGCACACATGCGCGCGGTGTTGCCGGAAGCGGTGGTCGAGGCCGAGGTGGCGCCGCCGGGCTTCATCAACTTCAAGCTCCGCCGGGAGTGGCTTCAGGCCCAGGTCGACGCCGTCCTGACCGCCGGTCCGCGCTTCGGGGCCGTGCCGCTCGGCAACGGCCAGTCCGTCCAGATCGAGTACGTCAGCGCCAACCCGACCGGGCCGCTGCACGTTGGCGCCGGCCGCGGCGCCGCCCTCGGCGACACGCTGGCCAACGTTCTCAGCCAGGCCGGCTACCGCGTTCAGCGCGAGTACTACATCAACGATGCCGGCTCGCGGATGGACGCCTTCTACGCCAGCGTCTACGCCCTGTACGCGCAGCAGCTCGGCGTGCCCGAGGAGGTGCCGCCCGACGGCTACGCCGCCGACTACATGCAGGACCTGGCCCGCGAGCTGGTGGACGAGTACGGGCGGCGCTACCTGGAGCTGCCGCGCGCCGAGGCGCAGGCCGAGCTGGGGCGGCTGGGCATGGCGCGCCTGCTGGAGCAGATCCGGGCCGACCTGGCCGGGATGAACGTCACCTTCGACGACTGGTACTCCGAGCAGAGCCTGTTCGACCGCGGGCTGGTGGCCGAGGCGCTGGACATGCTGCGCGAGCGGGGCTACGTGGCCGAGCGCGAGGGCGCGGTCTGGTTCACCTCCTCCGACCTCGGCGAGGACAAGGACAACGTCCTCATCCGCAGCAACGGCGCGCCAACCTATTTCGCCTCCGATGTCGCCTACCACTACGACAAGCTGGCGCGGCGCGGCTTCGACACGGCGATCGACATCTGGGGCGCCGACCACCAGGGGCACGTGCCGCGGATGAAGGCCGTGCTCACCGCGCTGGGCCTCGACCCCGACCGCCTGCGCGTGCTGCTCTACCAGCTCGTCAACCTCACCCGTGAGGGCAAGCCGATCCGCATGGGCAAGCGCACGGGCACGTTCGTCACGCTGCGCGAGGTGCTGCAGGAGGTCGGCCCGGACGCGGTGCGCTTCTTCCTCGTCGCCCGCTCGGCCGACGCGATGATGGACTTCGACCTCGACCTGGCCAAGGAGCAGAGCGATCGCAACCCGGTCTACTACGTGCAATACGCCCACGCTCGCATCGCCAGCATCCTGCGGCGGGCGAGCGAGCGGGGGCTCAGCGCGGCCGGGGGCGATCCGGCGCTGCTCACCCAGGAGGCGGAGCTGGCGCTGATCCGAAAGATGCTGCGCCTGCCGGAAGTCGTCGAGGCCGCGGCGCTGAGCTACGCGCCGCACCCGCTGCCCTACTACGCGCAGGAGCTGGCGACGGCGTTCCACGGCTTCTACGACAACCCGCAGTGTCGCGTGCTCTCGGACGATGTCGATCCGGCCCTCAGTCGCGCGCGCCTGAAGCTGGTCGCGGCCTGCCAGATCGTCCTGGCCAACACCCTCCGCCTGATCGGCGTGCGCGCGCCGGACGAGATGTAACCGCGTGAAACCTGATGCCCCGCGACCCGCGGCATCCCCGGATCGGCCCCAACCGGCCCCGCTAGTCGCGGGGCGAGACGCGCGAGCGGAGTGGGCGCGCATGCCGTCTCGAAACGTCGGTGCTCGTACAGAGCCGTATGCCTGGCTCTGGCGCGCCGGCAGCCACCTGCAGGCCGCGCGCCTGCTCGTCGACGGCGCCACAACGCTCCCGCCAGCCGTCGCGGCGAACCATTCCTCGTCCCCCCGCTGGCCGCTGCTGCCGATCGCCGGCGGGGCGGAAGACGCCAAGCTGGCGCGCTGGATGGAGCGGGCGGCCTCGCACCAGACGCGGGCGCTCGCCTGGCTGCGCAAGGCGCGCGACCCCTCGGCCGGCCCCTTGCCGGCCAGCCAGCGCCGCGACCTGATGCTCCGTGCCCTCGAGCACATTCTCGCCGCGCGGCGCCTGCTTCTCCAGGCGAAAGAGAGCTCTGCCGATCCGGAGCTCCTCGCCGCGCTCGAAGCCTATCTCGGGCGCCTGGAGACGATCGCGCGCAGCACCGAGCGGCAGCTCCAGGAGCTGGATACCGCTGCCCAAGGCTAAGAAATCCCGTGCATGTATCGCGCTTCGCGCGACACGTGCACGACTTGCACCCGGAGCTACGAGGCTGGCGAGGAGGCGAGAAGGGCGGAGAGCTTGCGGTCGAGGTAGGCGCGGGTGACGACGCCGAGGTGCACGTCGCGGATGACGCCGTCGCGGTCGACGAGGAAGCTCGCCGGCAGGCCCTGGACGTTGTAAGCCCTGTAGACGTCGCCGTCCTGGTCGACGAGCAGGGGCAGGCCGAGGCCAAGCTCGTCGCCGAACTTGCGGATGGCCGTGCTGTCCTCGAGGACGTTCACGGCCAGCACGCGGAAGCCGTCGTCGTGGTAGTCGCGGGCGGCGCGGTCAAGCTCGGGCATCTCCGCGCGGCAGGGAACGCACCAGGTCGCCCAGAAGTTGAGCAGAACGACCCGGCCGCGCAGGTCGGAGAGGGACACGTAGTCGCCGTCGGCATCGCGCAGCGTGAAGTCCGGCGCCGGCTGAGCGACGAACCGATCGGCGCTCGCGGCCAGGATCGCGTCGATGGCGCTCTGGCCGGTGCCGCCGCCGGGCGTCGCCGCCAGGCGGGCGTAGACGAACCAGCCGGCCGCCACGGCGAAGAGCAAGGCCACGACGATCGCCGTCGCGCGGTCCACCGCGCGCAGGCCGCCGCCAGGCGCTGCCGGCGCGGGGTCGGACGCCGGCGGGAGGCCCTCGGCCATGCCTACTTGACCTCGCGGTGCTCCGTGTGCTTGCGACAGCGCGGACAGAACTTGTTGAGGGTCATGCGGTCGGGATCGTTCCGCTTGTTCTTCTCGGTGTGGTAGGTCCGCTCGCGACAATCCTGACAGGCCAGCGAGATCAGGATCCGATCGGCCTTCTTCGCCATCTTCGCTCACTCCAACCGGCGACGAGCGAGGGAGGAAAGCCGCTGTGGGCCCTCCGTCCCTCGCCGCTCGCCCTTCGCCGCGGGTCTACTCCAGGATCTGGGTGACGACGCCGGCCCCGACGGTCCGGCCGCCTTCCCGAATCGCAAACCGCAGCCCTTCCTCGATCGCTACC